>Ga0114983_1000679_pt1 | contig 14124 bp, 8 predicted proteins | sample Shrwel_input2_RT_FD_87182 | JGI IMG/M metagenome (GOLD analysis project Ga0114983, IMG submission 87182) | Subsurface microbial communities from deep shales in Ohio, USA - Utica-3 well 1 S input2 RT | ecosystem: Environmental > Aquatic > Deep subsurface > Shale gas/oil reservoir > Produced... | reverse complement strand
TTTACAGTACTCCTGCTAGCCACAGACCTTGGTCCTCTTGACATTGTTCCGGGCGCTCCCTAGTCTGCTTGAACAATAGTCAAGGTGGTAAGCAATGGAAATCAAGTATCAGTTAAAGCCCGCCGCAGAGCGTCGCTCAGAGCAGTTTTGTCCTGAAGGTAATGTTGGCTTTGGTCGTCTGCGCACCGACCATATGTTCATGATGGATTATTATGATGGCGAATGGCGGGATCCCCGCATCGTCCCCTACGGTCCGTTTGAGATGGCTCCCGGCGCGATGGCGCTGCATTATGGTCAGAGTATTTTTGAGGGCGCCAAGGCCTTTATGCATGAAGACGGTGAGATTTATACTTTCCGGCTCAACAAGAATGCCGAACGCATGAACCGCTCTGCCGATATCGTCTGTATTCCCAATATTGATGAAGCCATGCAGCTTAAGGCGATCAACGCCCTTATCGATGTCGACCGTCTCTGGTTCCCCATGCAGGAAGGGGCTTGCCTCTATATCCGGCCCTTTATTTTTGCCACCGAAGACAGACTGTCAGTCAGCCCGGCTAACCGCTACACCTTCTGTGTGGTGATGAGTCCCAGCGGCGCCTACTATGGTGAGAGTCTCAACGCCATTCGCCTGCTGATCAGCAAAGAATTCCATCGTGCGGTATCCGGCGGTACCGGAGCCTCCAAGGCTGCCGGCAACTATGCCGCTTCCCTGCGTGCCGGTAAGGCCGCCGCGGCTCACGGTGCTTCCCAGGTGTTGTATCTGGACTCGACCAATGAATATATCGAAGAAGCCGGAGCGATGAACCACTTCCATATTCTCAAGGATGGTACAGTGATCATCCCTGAGTTTACCGATACCATACTCAAGTCGATCACCTCTCAGTCAATTATTGAGCTGGCGCCACTGCTTGGCTGTGATGTCCGCCAGGAGCAGGTCAAGCTTGATGATTTTATCGCAGGTGTCGAATCAGGCGAGATCATCGAAGCCGGCGGTTTCGGCACAGCGGCCGTGGTTTCTCCGGTCGGCTCCTACATTTTTGAAGATGGCCGGGTGGTTACTGTCGGGGACGGCAAGGTGGGTGAACATGTCAGCCGCATCTATAAAGTTTTCACCGAAATCCAGAAAGGGCACAGACAAGGCCCACAAGGCTGGGTCTGCAAAGTGCCCAGGCAGGAAAAGGCATAAGCCAATAACCCACCATTGATAAAAACGCGGTCATTTGAGCCGCGTTTTTTACGAGCTGATTTTATTTTCGGCTGAGTAAGGCTTGTGCTTGCACTTCTGTCATCGGGCGTCCCAACAGGAAGCCCTGGGCCTGATCGCAGCCCTGGGCGGCAAGGAAATTCAGTTGAGCCTGGGTTTCAACCCCTTCGGCCACCACCTGTAACTCCAGGCTGTGAGCCAGGACTATGATGGCGCTGGTAATGGCGGCATCGTCAGGATCTTTGGTGATATCGCGGACAAACTCACGGTCAATTTTTAAGGTATCCAGCGGGAAACGCTTGAGATAGGCCAGACTGGAGTAGCCGGTACCGAAATCATCGACCGCCAGGCTTAATCCCAGCCCTTTCAGTTGATTGAGTATTTCCACCGATTCCAATGGTTGTTGCATCACCGCTGACTCTGTCAGTTCAATCTCAAGTAGATCAGCGGCCAGACCATGCATGGCAAGAGCCACTTCTATGCTGGAAATAATGTCTGACTGCAGCTGTTTGGCAGAGAGATTGATCGCTATCGGAACCACTTCCAGCCCTTGATTCTGCCAGCGCTCCAGTTGACTGCAGACACTCAGTAGTACCCACTGACCTATGGCGTTGATCTGGCCGGTTTCCTCGGCCAGCGGAATAAACTCCGCCGGAGAAATAGGCCCAAGCTCCTGGCTTTCCCAACGCAGCAGGGCTTCCATGCCGGTGAGTTTGCCGCTATGGACGCAGAATTTGGGTTGATACAGCAGGTAGAATTCATCGCGATCCAGCGCCTGTTTCAGCCCGGCTTCCAGCTGCACATGGCGCACCGCATAGGCGTTGAGTTTAGCTGTATAGAACTGGAAGTTATTGCGTCCCAGTGACTTGGCATGGTACATGGCGGTGTCGGCAAACTTCAGCAGCTCCAGCGCCTCTTCGGCATCATCCGGATAGAGGCTGATGCCTATGGATGGTGAAACATTGAGACTGAAGTTCTCCAGTGAGAAGGGGCGATCAAACGCCGCCAACAGTTTTTCGGCGATGACTGTCGCCGCCTCGGTTTTTTGCAGCCCTTCGAGAATGATGATGAACTCATCACCACCCAGACGGGCAACAGTATCCCCATCTCTTATCGCTTGGGTCAGTCTGGAGGAAACCGCTTTCAGCAGTTGATCGCCCACATGATGGCCCAAAGAATCGTTAATGTGTTTGAATCTGTCCAGATCCAGGAACAGCAGGGCGACCAAGTTACGGTTACGGTGCGCCTGGCGCAGGGCATGATCCAACCTGTCTTGGAACAGAGTGCGATTGGGCAGGCCTGTGAGCTGATCATAGTTGGCCAACAGGCGCAGATCTTCCTCGGCCTGTTTGCGGTCTGTGATATCGGTAAATACCACCACGAAATGGCTGGCTTCGCCCTGGCTGTTGAGCACCTGATTGACTTCCATCCACACCAGCAGCGGCTGCTTGCAGTGGGTGCGGATCTGCACTTCACCGGACCAGTGTTTTTGGTTCAGCAATTGATGCTCTATCTGTTGATAGAAGCTTCTGTCATAGAGTCCTCGGGTCAGGAACAGGAAAGACTTGCCGGAGATCTTCTGTTCGTTGAAGCCGGTCGTGCTGCAAAACGCCGGATTGACCGAGATGATGCGGTAGTTGAGATCGCAGACCACCACAGACTCATTCATGCTTTCCAGTACTTGGGACGATAGCCGCAGCGCTTCTTCCTGACCGCGGCGCATACTGATATCTGTGAAAGTGCCCGCCAGGCGCAATGGCTTGCCGTTACGGTCGCGCTCGACGATCTTGCCGCGATCCAACACCCAGCTCCAGTTGGCGTCGGTGAGTTTGATACGATACTCGGCCTCGAAGAATTCGGTATCTCCCTGCAGGTAGCTCTCCAGTGCCGCTTGAACCTGGGGCCTGTCATCGGGATGCACCAGTGCCATCTGCCTACTGGCGTTGGTTTCCGCCGGTGTTTCTGAGCCTTGTTTGGGGCCGGTAATGAAGAAGCGATCATCTTCCAACTGCCAGTCCCACATGCGGTCACCCGAGCCCCATAGCGCCAGTTTCAGCCTTTCTTCGGAAAGTTGAATGTTGGACTGGGTTTGCTGTTCGAGGCGGCGTTGAGCAAGGAAATGTCTTAGCCAGAGGCTAAACAGTATCAGTGTCAGTGTCAGGTAAAACAGATACGCCTGAGTGGTGCGGTAAAAGGGGGCTGGTACCGTGAGTTTTAGCAGTAGCTGTTCCTGTCCTTCAGGGTTGTGTTGTAACTGATGGCGGACAAACAGCCGATAGTTGCCAGGCGCCAAGTTGGTATAGCTGATTTCGTGCAGCGACTGGGCCGGGTGCCAGCTTTTGTCCCAGCCTTCAAGAAAAAAGCTGAATCTGTGGCGTTGGGGATAGGCAAAATCCAGTGCTGAGATCTCAAAGCTTACCAACTGCTCGCTGTAAGGAATCGTCAATTCGGGAACGTGACCAAGATCCAGCCGTGGGAAATAGCTGTTGCCCATGCGGTAACCTGCCAGGGCCAGTTTAGGTTGTTTGCGAACTTTGGGGACTTGTTGAGGAGAGAAATGGTTTAATCCATTGATGCCACCAAACCAGATACTGCCATCCTTATCCTGCCAACTGACATTGCCGTTGAACTCCAACGCCTGCAATCCTTCATGTTCATTGAAAGTCAGCACCTTTTCCTTGTCGACGGCAAAGCGACTGATCCCTGAATTACTGCTGAACCAGAGGTCGCCACTCTCGTCTTGCTCAATGGCGTAGACGGTATTGCCCGGTAATCCCTGATTACGGTCGAAGTGTTGCAGCTCACCTTGACGCAAGCGGCTGAGCCCGCCGTGAGTAGCAAACCAGATATTGCCGTCTTTGTCTTTGAGTATGTCCCGCACCATGGGATTGACCAGACGATCACCGCGGATGATCTGCTGTTGACCTGTGTCAGGTTGCAGCCAATAAGCTCCGTTGGTCGTACCGACCCAGATGCCGTTATTGGCTGTGGTCAGACTGAGGATCATTTGCTCTTGTGGGCCCTTCAAGATACTCGTTGACAAAGTGAGCTTGGAATCCCCTGGTTTCCGGGTTGAAATGGTATAGGGTGTTGCCGACACCGAGCCAGATATGCTCATCTGGACTGATGAGCAAATCACGAATAGCGGGTTTGTTACCCGGAGGACGATAGAGCTGCATTTCGCCGCTGTTGTTCAGGCTTATCAAGCCGCCACTGCTGGCCAGCCACAATCTTTGGTGACTGTCTTGGGCAATCGCACTCACGGTGAGATCCAAAAAGGATTCATCCTGGCCGAACAGCTTGGCAAGCTGATTGTGGTGGGAAACAAAGCGGCCATCGGCTGTTATATGAAATAAGCCGGCCCTATCAGTGCCCAAATAAAGCAGGCCGTCTTTAGCGCGCAATATAGCGCGGATATTATTGTTCCGCTGACGCTCCAAGGGTTGTTGATTGTTGTAGATATGCTTGAAGTATTGCCGGGCCAGGTTCACCTTGTCTATGCCGGAAAATAGGCTGCCAATCCACAAAATCCCGTTATTGTCCTGCAGCAGGCTGTAGACATCATTATCACTGAGGCTGTTGGGATCCGATGGGTCATAGCGATAGTGTCTGGCTTGCCACTGACCTTCTTTAAGCTGTAGTTGGATAAGTCCTGTCTGTTGCCCACCAAGCCAGATGTCACCTCTGTTGTCGAAGATAAATTCGAGAATGCCCCGATTGGGTTTGGGTAAACGATAGATAAGCTCTGGGTTGTTCAAACCCGGCGGATAACGCCAGAGTGCGTCATCAATTGCCAGCCACAGGGCGCCATCTTCGCTTTGGCGCGCCTGTACCGGATGTCCATGTTCGGCATCGGGTAAGGGCAGGGGCTTGAGTCCTTCATTACGCAAAAGCAGCAAACCATCACTCTGGCTGCCAATCAGCAAGGCATCTTTGCCTATGGGGGTCAGCACTTGGATATCTGTGCTGATATTTTGCCTCAGTGACAGCTCATGCAATTCGTCGCTGTCAGTATCCAGGGCGTAGAGTCCATTGCCGCTACCGATCCAGAGTGTTTTGCCTACCAGAGCCAGGCGGTTAATTTTTTTGCTGTTGAGCCCCTGGTCGCGGCCAATGGGAGTGAATACACCTGTTTGTAGATCCAGGCGGTTCAAGCCACCATTGAAGGTGCCTATCCAAAGTTGCCCCTGGCCATCCTGCAGTATGTCGGTGACATGATTATCCGACAATGTCTGGCTGTGGTAGGGGTCATGCTGAAACAGGGTAAAGTCGATGCCGTTGTAACTATGTAACCCATCCTGGGTGCCAATCCACAAGATACCGGCCTTGTCCTGATAGAGGCTGGTGATGCTGTTTTGGTTAAGGCCATTCATGCTGCTGACATGCTGAAACTTGAGCTGGGGTACAGGTTCAGCCCTGAGCTCAAACAGGCTGACAGATAACAGCAGAGCGGCGAGTAGGCAACAGATCCGCGACAAGAAATCCTCTTCTTTGGTGGCTTTGGTTAGTGATAATGTAACCATTCTCTATGGGGGAGGGCTGACAGGCGTTCCAAGGCATTATTGAAACTGTGCAGGCCAATGTTGACCTATCTTCTGCTTCCTTCCAATGTTTGCCTTGTATAAACATCCATCAGTCTCGCAGAGTCAGTAAATTCCTAATACAGAATGGTATTACTTATAACAGATTTCTTTTCTCTGTTTGGCAAACTTTATATTGCATGGTTGCAAATTGGAATGAAAAAAGGCCCCGCCGGAAGGGAGGAAGCGGAGCCTTTACAAAAGGGAAGCGGCAATCAATTACTTAACAGGGGGATTGCTTTGAGCTAAAGCTCAACTGAATTTTAGCAGCCGCGGTCCGGAATCCGGACCTGACCTTCCATCAGAATGCGCGCCGAGCGACTCATGATGGCTTTGGTCACCTGCCATTGGCCGTCCTTGAATTCGGCCTCGGCGCCAACTTTCAAGGTGCCTGATGGGTGGCCGAAGCGTACCGAACTGCGCTCACCGCCGCCGGCCGCCAGGTTAACCAGGGTGCCCGGGATAGCTGCGGCCGTGCCTATGGCCACTGCCGCCGTGCCCATCATGGCGTGGTGCAATTTACCCATCGACAAAGCGCGAACCAAGAGGTCGACATCGGTTTCGGCCAGCTGTTTGCCACTGGAAACCTGATGCGCCTGCGGTTTGGCCACAAATGCTACCTTGGGAGTGTGTTGGCGGGTTTCGGCTTCGGATAGCTCCTTAATCAACCCCATCGCCAGCGCGCCGTGTGCCCTAAGCAGCTCAAAGCGAGCGAGCGCCTCGGGATCGCCGTTGATCTCCGGCTGTAGTTCGGTGCCTTGATAGCCGAGATCGGCGGCATTGACGAAAATGGTCGGGATCCCGGCATTGATCAGCGTTGCCTGAATTTTGCCACTGGGGTGTACTTGGGTGGGAACCGTCAGCTCATCCACCAGCTTGCCGGTAGGGAACATGGCGCCGCCGTCTTCACCGTCATCGGCGGGGTCGATAAATTCCAGCACGATTTCGGCGGCGGGGAAGGTGACACCGTCGAGCTCAAAGTCACCGGTTTCCTGCACTTCACCGGCGCTGACCGGCACCTTGGCGATAATGGTCTTGCCGATATTGGCCTGCCAAATCCGCACTTCGCAGATGCCGTTTTCCGGTACCCGTTCCGGGGCCACTAGACCGGCATGCAGGGCAAAGGCGCCAGCCGCGGTGGAAAGGTTGCCGCAGTTGCCGCTCCAGTCGACGAAGGGCTTATCTATGGAGACCTGACCATAGAGGTAGTCCACGTCGTGACCGGGAACCTGGCTGGCATTCATGATCACGCATTTGCTGGTACTCGAGGTCGCGCCGCCCATACCGTCTGTGTGTTTGCCGTAGGGGTCCGGGCTACCGATGACTCGCATCAACAAGGCATCGCGGGCCGGGCCGGGCACTCTGGCCGTCTCGGGCAGATCGTCCAGGCGGAAGAACACCCCCTTACTGGTGCCGCCGCGCATATAGGTGGCGGGAATTTTTATCTGTGGTTTAAATGCCATGGCATTGGATCCTTTGAGATAAATATTTTTATCAGTCGGCCATAACCTTGGCTATGGCCGACTTGGTCACGCATCAAGGGCCGGCTTAAACATTGCCCTGCAAGAAGTCCTGCGCGAAACGCTGCAGCACTCCACCGGCTTCATAGATGGTCACTTCTTCGGCGGTATCCAGGCGGCAGCGCACTGGTACTTCCACCGTTTCGCCATTGCTGCGATGCAGCAACAGGGTCAGAGTGGCACCGGGAGTGCGCTCGCCGAGAACGTCGAAGGTTTCTGTGCCGTCTATGCCCAGGGTCAGCCTGTCGGTCCCAGGGAAAAACTCCAGCGGCAACACGCCCATACCTATCAGGTTGGTTCGGTGAATGCGCTCGAAGCCTTCGGCCACAATTGCCTCCACTCCGGCCAGGCGCACGCCCTTGGCGGCCCAGTCTCGGCTGGAGCCCTGGCCATAGTCTTTACCGGCTATGATGCACAGCGGTTGCTTGCGCTCCATGTAGGTTTCTATCGCTTCCCACATGCGTACCTGTTGCCCTTCGGGCTCGATACGGGCCAGCGAGCCCTGGATCACCTTGCCGCTATCGTCCTTGACCATTTCGTTGAACAGTTTGGGGTTGGCAAAGGTGGCCCGTTGGGCCGTCAGATGGTCACCCCTGTGGGTGGCGTAGGAGTTGAAGTCTTCCTCCGGCAGGCCCATCTTGGCCAGGTATTCGCCGGCGGCGCTGGATGGCAAAATGGCGTTCGATGGCGATAGGTGATCTGTGGTGATGTTGTCACCCAATACCGCCAGTGGCCGCATCCCCTTGAGCGCACGTTCACCGGCCAGGGCGCCTTCCCAGTAGGGTGGACGACGGATATAGGTGCTCATTGGGCGCCAATCATACAGAGGGTCGACCCCATCACCGTATTCCACGGCGATATTGAACATGGGCTCATACACCTTGCGGAACTGCTCCGGCTTGACCGACGACTTGACGATGGCATCTATCTCTTCATCGCTGGGCCAGATGTCCTTGAGGGTTACGGCGTTGCCGTTCTGATCTGTGCCGAGTGGGTCTTTCTCTATGTCGAAACGCACAGTCCCTGCAATGGCGTAGGCCACTACCAAAGGCGGCGAGGCCAGGAATGCCTGCTTGGCATAGGGGTGGATCCGGCCATCGAAATTACGGTTACCGGACAATACCGCGGTGGCGTAAAGATCTCTGTCGATCACTTCCTGTTGGATTTTGGGATCGAGCGCGCCGCTCATGCCGTTACATGTGGTACAGGCGAAGGCGACTATGCCAAAGCCCAGCTGTTCCAGGTAAGGCAATAGCCCTGCCTCGCGCAGATAGAGGTCCACCGCCTTGGAGCCGGGGGCCAGAGAGGTCTTGACCCAAGGCTTGCGTACCAGGCCTTTTTCCACTGCGTTGCGGGCGATAAGGCCGGCGGCAATCACGTTGCGTGGGTTACTGGTGTTGGTACAGCTGGTGATGGCGGCAATGATCACGGCGCCGTCCGGCATCAGGCCTTCTTGCTGCTCTACCTTGCCGGCAATGCCTTTGGCGGCCAAGTCGCTGGTGGCCAAACGGGCATGCGGGTTGGAAGGACCGGCCATGTTACGCACCACGGAGGAGAGATCGAACTCCAGCACCCGCTCATATTCGGCGCCTTCGAGGCTGTCGGCCCACAGACCCGTGGTCTTGGCATAGTTTTCCACCAGCGCTACCTGGTCGTCATCACGGCCGGTGAGGCGCAGATAATCTATGGTTTGCTGATCGATATAGAACATGGCGGCAGTGGCGCCATATTCGGGAGTCATGTTGGAGATGGTTGCCCTGTCACCCAGGGTCAGGCTGGCGGCGCCTTCACCGAAGAATTCCAGATAGGCACCCACCACCCGCTCTTTACGCAGGAATTCGGTCAGCGCCAGCACTATATCCGTGGCGGTAATGCCGGGAGCGGCCTTGCCGGTCAGCTTGACGCCGACTATGTCCGGCAGGCGCATCCAGGAGGCGCGGCCGAGCATCACGCTTTCGGCTTCCAGGCCACCCACGCCTATGGCGATCACCCCGAGGGCATCCACGTGTGGCGTGTGGCTGTCGGTGCCGACACAGGTGTCCGGGAAGGCTACGCCGTCGCGGCTCTGGACAACGGGGGACATCTTCTCCAGGTTGATCTGGTGCATGATGCCGTTACCGGGCGGGATCACATCGACGTTTTTAAAGGCCGTCTTGGTCCAGTTGATAAAGTGGAATCTGTCTTCGTTGCGTCTGTCTTCAACGGCGCGGTTTTTCTCGAAGGCATCCGCTTCAAAGCCGGGGTGTTCCACCGCCAGAGAGTGATCCACAATCAGTTGGGTCGGCACCACAGGGTTAACCTTGGCCGGATCGCCACCCTTGTCGGCGATGGCATCACGCAGACCGGCCAAGTCAACCAGTGCTGTTTGGCCGAGAATGTCGTGACACACCACCCGCGCCGGGAACCAGGGGAAGTCCAGATCCCGTTTGCGTTCGATAATCTGTTCGAGGAAGTCGTTGAGCCTGCCGGGCTCGGCGCGGCGTACCAGGTTTTCGGCCAACACCCGTGAGGTGTAGGGCAATTTGGCATAGGCTCCGGGGCTGATGGCCTCGACTGCGGCGCGGGTATCGAAATACTCGAGGCTGGTGCCGGGCAGGGGAATTCGGTAATTGGTATTCATGAGTTCTGTCCACTGAGAAGCAACTGCAAAAAGAGCCGGGCCCCTGCTTACTTGGGTGCCCGCTCTTGCTCATTCATCTGGCGGCCCTTTGGCCGCCGCCGGGATCAACGCTCGCTGAGAGGCGTCACCTTGCGTGGCTCAACCCCAACATAGTCGGCACTCGGGCGGATAATGCGGTTGTTGGCGCGTTGCTCCATCACGTGCGCGGCCCAGCCGGTGAGGCGGGAGCAAACGAAGATGGGGGTAAACAGCTTGGTGGGGATCCCCATGAAGTGATAGGCACTGGCGTGGAAGAAGTCGGCGTTACAGAAGAGTTTCTTCTCTTCCCACATCAGGGCTTCACAGGCGACAGAAACGCGATAGAGGCGATCATCACCGTATTCTTGCGCCAGCTTTTCCGACCACTCTTTGATGATCACGTTGCGGGGGTCTGACTCGCGGTAGATGGCGTGACCAAAGCCCATGATCTTCTCTTTGCGCTCCAGCTTGCCCTTGATCACTTCGCGGGCATGGTCTTCATCGCGCATATCCTGAATCAGCTCCATCGCCGCCTCGTTGGCGCCGCCGTGCAGAGGGCCGCGCAGTGAGCCAATGGCGCCCGTGATGCAGGAATGCATGTCAGACAGGGTAGAGGCGCAAACCCGGGCGGTGAAGGTAGAGGCGTTGAATTCGTGCTCGGCGTAGAGGATCAGTGACACATCCATAACCCGGGCATGCAGGGCAGATGGAGCTTCGCCGTGCAGCAGGTGCAGGAAGTGGGCGCCTATCTGGTCGTCATGGGTTTCTGTGTCTATACGCACGCCGTCATGGCTGTAGCGATACCAGTAACAGATGATGGAAGGAAATGCCGCCAGCAGACGGTCGGCCACTTCACTCTGCTCGGAGAAATCTTTTTCGGTTTCCAGGTTACCCAGCATGGAGCAACCGGTACGCATAACGTCCATAGGATGGGCATCGGCCGGGATCCGCTCCAGCACCTCTTTCAGTGCCTGTGGCAGGCCGCGCATGCCTTTGAGTTTCTGACGATAGGCCGCCAGTTGAGTTTCGGTGGGCAGTTCGCCGTAGAGGATCAGGTAGGCCACTTCCTCGAAGCTGACGTTTTCGGCCAGATCTTTGACGTCATAGCCGCGGTAGGTCAGGCCTGAGCCGGACTTACCGACTGTGCTCAGTGAAGTTTCGCCTGCGCTTTGGCCGCGTAATCCGGCGCCGCTCAGTTTCTTGTCAGTCATAATGCATTCCCTCTTCCGTTACACTCTTGTCAATTTGTTGGCCAGCCATGGCTGGTCTGGTTTGCGGTTGCCTTTTTCAGCGCTCTGGGGCGCTGTGTAGGGTGGCAACCCCGGGTGTTTCATGGGCAAACCCTGTAACCGGCGCGTCTGCGCCGGTCAATCATCCCTGGATTCAGCCGTTACTTTTGGCTGAACAGCTCATCGAGCTTGGTTTCGTAGTGGTGGTAGCCGAGGAACTTATACAGATCTTCACGGGTTTGCATGGCATCGACCACATTGCGTTGGTGACCGTCGGCCATCAGTGCCTGCATCACTTTCAGGGCGGCCAGGTTGGCGGCGCGGAAGGTGCTCAATGGGTAGAGCACCATGTCGGCTCCGGCTTCGGCCAGTTGCTCCTTGTTGAACAGCTCTGTTTTGCCGAATTCGGTCATGTTGGCCAGGATCGGGGCGTTGACGGCCGCCTTGAATCGACGGTACTGATCCAGCTCGGTCAGCGCCTCGGCAAAGATCATGTCGGCACCCGCCTCGATATAGGCCTGGGCACGTTCGATACCGGCATCCAGCCCTTCCACGGCAACCGCGTCTGTGCGAGCCATGATGACGAAGTTCTCATCTGTGCGGGCATCCACGGCAGCCTTGATACGGTCGACCATCTCTTCGGTGCTGACCACGGCCTTGTTGGGTCTGTGACCGCAGCGCTTCTGTGACACCTGATCTTCCATATGCACGGCGGCGACACCGGCCTTTTCAAACTCCTTGATGGTGCGGGCAATGTTGAAGGCGCCGCCCCAGCCAGTGTCTATGTCGACCAGCAGCGGCAGTTCGGTGGCCGATGTGATGCGGCCGGCATCGATCAGTACATCGTTCATTGAGGTCATGCCGAGATCCGGCAGGCCGTAAGAGGCGTTGGCGACACCGGCACCGGAAAGGTACAGGGCCTGAACACCGGATTGCTCGGCCATCAGGGCGAAATAGGCATTGGTGGTTCCCACGATTTGAAGTGGCTTGGCCTTGGCCAGAGCCTGGCGGAATCTGAGTCCTGCGCTGCGAGTCATCTGTTTGCTTCCTTATATTGAGTCCAGGGCGGCATGCTCCGCCTGAAGCTGTTTGAGTCTGAGTTCGGTATTGCGCCGTCCCTGCTCGATATGACGGCGCATCAGCAAGCCGGCCAGTTCGGCATCGCGCTGGGCTATGGCTTCGACTATGCGTCTGTGCTCGGCGATGGCTTTGACCGGGCGGTTCTTATTGGTGCATTGATAGCGATACATTCTCAGCAGGTGATATAAGCCGCCGATCAGGGTTTCTTGCAGGTGCTTGTTACCGCTGGCGCGGATGATCTGGTAGTGAAAGTCCACATCACCCTCTTCCTGAAAATAGGTATCGCCTTCTGCCAGCGCCGCTTCCTGACGGGCCAGTAGTTGCCACAACTGGCTGAGCTGCTCATCGGTTATCCGTTTGGCGGCCAGTTCACAGGCCATGGCTTCCAGCGTGCTGCGCAGCTCGTAGAGGTCGTTGAGTTCGGCCACAGTCATGGCGGCGACTCTGGCGCCCACATGGGGGATGCGTACTACCAAGCGCTGACGCTCGAGGATCTGCAAGGCCTCGCGGGTTGGACCGCGGCTGATACCGTACTTGAGTGCCAGCGCCTGTTCGTTGATCTTGCTGCCGGGGGCCAGCTCACCCTTGATGATGCTGGTTTGAATTTGCACCAGAATCTGATCCACCAGGGTACTGCTCTTCTCCGAAGTGGTTTTATCGACGCTGTTTTTGTCCAACACAGGTGCCTGAGTCACTGGTTAAGTTTCGCTCGATTGTTGACTATGGTTCGACATTAGATGTGATCCAGGTCATTGTCAACAATCTGCTCACCTAGACGTAAGTCTAATATTTTGTGGTATTTGCTCTTTAAGTTTTTACTAAACAAAGCCTTAGCTATTATTTTAAAACTTGCTGTTAGCATGGGTTTACACTTGCTATTGCAACTATTGTCGACAATCTTGTTTTAAACAGTTTTCTTAATGGGCGACTGATAGAATGCTCCTTGTCAGCGGCAGACAAGGAAAAGAGGGGGAAGCTTGGTATCCGTAACAGTGTTTTCCTGACTGTGGGACGTTGAATAGGGAGAGTCGTCCGAGTGATGAGAGAGGCAAGAATGACAAGAGTGAAAAAAGTATGAGCGCAGAAATCATCAGCACAGCAAAACCGAATCGGATATTGATAAGCGCCTGTTTATTGGGGCAAGAGGTACGCTATGACGGTGGCCATAACCTGCTCAATGATGCCAGAGTGCAGCTATGGCAGGCCCAAGGACGGCTGGTGCCTTTCTGCCCCGAGTGCGCCGGTGGCTTGCCGACACCCAGAGCACCGGCCGAACAGATACAGGGACGAGTGCTGACCTGTGACGGTGAGGACGTGACCGAGGCCTTTGAGCTAGGTGCCGAGTTGGCACTGGCCAAGGCACAGCAACAGCAAGTGGTTGCTGCCATTCTCAAGGCCCGCAGTCCTTCCTGTGGCAAAGGCCGGGTTTACGATGGCAGTTTCTTCCGCCAACTTAAAGAGGGCGACGGCGTGACCGCCGCCTTGCTGATGCGCCATGGCATTCAAGTGTTCAGCGAGTTTGAGTTGGACGCCGTTGAGAAGTATCTGACTGAATGCGATAAAAGTGCTTGAGTCGAAATACTCAGTTTTAAAATAACAATGCCGGGCTTTAGACCCGGCATTGCTTTGTCTTCGACAATCACTGTCAGTGGCTTTTTTGTGCCAGCTTACGGTAGTCGTCGGCAGGTTGGTATTCGGCCAGTAGTTGATCGATTTGGGCATCCTTTTGTTGCCAGATGTCATTGAGCCAACGTTGAAACTCGACCCTGTACTCTGGTTCGCTGAAGTAGCGAACAGAATCCACCTGCGGCACAGGCAGAGCCTCAATTCGCACCACGATTTTGTGCACTTTACCCTGCATCACTGCACCGAG
>Ga0114983_1000678_pt1 | contig 14134 bp, 9 predicted proteins | sample Shrwel_input2_RT_FD_87182 | JGI IMG/M metagenome (GOLD analysis project Ga0114983, IMG submission 87182) | Subsurface microbial communities from deep shales in Ohio, USA - Utica-3 well 1 S input2 RT | ecosystem: Environmental > Aquatic > Deep subsurface > Shale gas/oil reservoir > Produced... | reverse complement strand
GTACAAGCGCGAGCCGGAACTTCAGGAACTGCACCGCCAGCATCCGATCGTCGCGATCTGGGACGACCACGAGTTCGCCAACAACGCGTTCAAGGACGGCGCCGAGAACCATCAGCCGGAAACCGAAGGCGACTGGGCGACCCGGGTTGCTGCCGCGCTGCAGGCCTACTACGAGTGGATGCCGACGCGCGTGCCCGATGCCAACAACCTGCGCCGCAACTGGCGCAATTTCTCGATCGGCAATCTGGTCGATCTGTACATGCTCGAGGAGCGGGTCGGCGCCCGTGACGAAACCATTCCGGCACCGCTGCAGCTGCTGCCGGAAGCCGGCCTTGGCGTGTTCACGCAGACCGGCGCCTACACCGATCCGAACCGGCAGCTGCTCGGCCTGACGCAGGAAGACTGGCTGATCACCGGCTTGCGCCGTGCACCGAAAAGCAAATGGAAGCTGATCGGCCAGGGCGTGATGTTCGCTCAGCTGAAGGTGCTCGGCATGCCGAACGCGACGCGCCTCAGCCAGTACTTCAACGTCGACCAGTGGGACGGCTACAACCCGCGCCGCGAGCGGATCTTCGAGGCGCTGACCGGCAATGCGCAGCATGATCCGGTCGATAACGTCGTCGTGCTGACCGGCGACATCCACTGCTCGTGGGCGTCGGATCTGACGCCGGATCCGAACAAGCTGCTCGGCGGTCGCTTCGGCGGCTACAACGCGCTGACCGGCCTCGGCTCGCGCGCCGTCGAGTTCGTCTGCACGTCGATCACCTCGCCGGGCCTTGATGGCTTGCAGGCGCTGGTGCCGGTGCTGCGCACCAACAACCCGCACATCAAGTACATCAACCTCAACGAGCGCGGCTACATGCTGCTCGACATCACTCGCGAACGCGTGTCCAGCGAGTGGTGGTACATCGACACCATCGACCGTCGCGATGCTGGCCAGAGCTTCGCGATCGCCTTCGAGAATCGCCGCAACGAGAACCGCGTTCGGCAGGGGTCGCGTAGCACGCCGAAGGCCAACCCACCGCCCCTGGCACCGTAAGGCTCCAGCAACCCGCTGCCAGCGCGGCGGGTTGCGGCTGGGTCACATTCCCGTCACGCCCACTCAATAGATTGCCGCCGGTTCATGTGGCGTCGATCGGCTTGAAGCCGATCGGCGACCACGCGGTGGTCATCCATTTCGAGTTCGACGGGGGTCTTCGATGACGGGCATGCGTTGGGCGCCGCTGGCGCGCCGGGTTCTGGTGGCGACTTTCCTGTGCGGGACCGCTGCGCAGGCCGATGGCACCGTCAGCGGTCGCGTCAGCGTTGCCGGCAACGATGGCAGCGCGCTGCAGGGCACGATCATCCGCATCCAGGAACTCGGCCGTGAAGCCGCCGCCGATCGCGACGGCCGCTTCCAGTTTTCCGGCGTTCCCGCCGGCACCTACACGCTGTCGGCGCAGTACCTCGGCGCCAGCGATGCGGTACAGACCGTGGTCGTTCGCGACGGCGCCGTCGTCACGCAGGATTTCGCGCTCGGCGATGCCGCCGTCAAGCTCAAGCAGGTGCTGATCGTCGGTCAGCTGGCCGGGCAGGCCGGTGCGCTGAACCGCCAGCGCGCAGCGGACAACATCAAGACCGTCGTCGACTTCGACGCGATCAACCAGTATCCGGACCAGAACGTCGCCGAGTCGCTGCAGCGGCTGCCGGGCCTGTCGGTGGCGCGTGACCAGGGCGAAGGCCGCTTCGTGGTGATTCGCGGTCTCGATCCGGCGCTGAACACCGCGACGATCAACGGCGTGCGCGTCGGCAGTCCAGAGGCCGACACCCGATCGGTCAACCTCGATGTCGTGGCCAACGATCTGCTCGAAGGTCTGGAAGTGACCAAGACGCTGACGCCGGACATGGACGGCGACGGCATCGGCGGCAACATCGAAATCAAGACCGCGACGGCGTTTGATCGCGGCAATTCCTTGAGCCTGCGCTCCGAGGGCAGCTACAACGAGCAGCGCGACAAGATCAGCCCGCGTCTGGCAGCGACCGCGACCCGGCTGCTGTCGCTCGATGGCCAGAACGATTTCGGCGTCTCGACCGGCATCAGCTATTTCCGCCGCAGCTTCGGTTCCGACAACGTCGAGACCGCCGGCTTCCCGTTGCTGGAGACCGATGACGGCGAAGTGCCGGGACTCGAAGAGGCCGAGCAGCGCGACTACCAGGTGATTCGCGAGCGGCTGTCGACCTCGCTGAACTTTGATTGGCGGCCGAGCGCCAACAACGAGTTCTACCTGCGGACGCTGTTCAGCCGTTTCGAGGACGACGAGATCCGTCAGTCCAGCGTCTACATCTTCGAGGACGGCGATGCCGCCGCACTGGATGACAACGGCGGCCGCTTCGAGGGCGCCACGCAGGAGCGCAACCTGCGCGCCCGCGTCGAGACCCAGCAGATCTTCACGACCGCGCTCGGCGCCAAGCACCGCTGGGACGACTGGAAATTCGATTACGTCGTCGCCCACTCGTTCGCCAACGAGAAGAACCGCAGCAACCTGAGCGGCTCGTTCGTCGGTGAAGGTCTCGACCTCGGCTACTCGCTGGCCGACAGCCGCCGCCGGCCGATCCTGTTCGGCGCCGACAACGATGATCCGGCCAGCTTCGTGCTCGACGAGATCACGCTGGAAGACTCCAGCACTGAAGAGCGCGAAACCAGCTTCGCGGTCAACCTGCGCCACGATTTCGCGTTCAGCGACTGGAACGGCCACGTGCAGATGGGCAGCAAGGTTCGCCTGCGCAAGAAGACCTCCGAACTGGAGGCCTTCGTTTACGACGGCTTCGGCGAGGACGACGTGACGCTGTCCGCCTTTGCGCGCGACAACCGCCGCTATCCGCTCGGTGTCTACGGACCGGCGGTCAGCCCCGGCGCTTTCCGCAGCTACTTCGATGCCGGACGCGACGGCTTCGATCTTGACGGTACCTCGTCGGCCGTCGATTCCCGCGGTGCGGACTACCGCATCGACGAGGACATCTACGCCAGCTATGCGCTCGCCGTCGCCAACATTGGCGACTTGCGCATTCTCGGCGGCGCGCGCGTCGAGTTCACCGATTCGCTGGCACGCGGCACCACGATCACCATCGATGACGTCAGCGGCGACGGCGACCCGCAGTTCGCGCCGTTCGAGGCACGGCGCGAGTCGGCTGCGCTGCTGCCATCGTTGCACTTCCGCTACCGCTTCGATCAGCGCTTGATCGGTCGTCTGGCCTACACCGAAGCGCTTGCTCGGCCAGGCTACGAGGACGCTGCACCGCGACAGCTGATCGAGATCGAGGAAGACGATGGCGAAGTCCAGCGCCGTGGCGAAGTCGGCAATCCGGATCTGAAGGCGCTGCGCTCGCGCAATGTCGATCTTGCGCTGGAGTACTACCCCGGCCGCCTCGGCGTGCTGCAAGCCGGCGGCTTCTACAAGCGCATCAAGAATTTCATCGTCATTGCCGATGTTGCCGGCTCGCCGGGCTTCGAAGCGTTCGACGAGGTGTTCCAGGCCGTCAACGGCAGCGCCGCCGATGTCTACGGCCTTGAACTGGGCTATACGCAGGCGCTGAAGTTCCTGCCGGCGCCGTTCGATGGCCTGCTGGTATCGGCCAATTACACGTGGACCAACAGCGAGGCGAAGCTGCCGTTCCGCGACGACAAGCTGTCGCTGCCGCGGCAGTCCGATCGGGTCGGCAACCTGGCGCTGGGCTACGAGAAGTACGGCTTCAGCGCGCGCATTTCCGCTACCTATCGCAGCGCCTTCCTCGATTCGATCGAGGAACTCGATGATCCGCGCTTCGATCGCTACGCCGATGCCAACCTGCAGCTCGATTTCACGGGCGGCTACCAGATCACCGATTACGCGCGGCTGTATGTCAATGTCGTCAACATCACCGACGAACCGTTCTATGCGTATTTCGGTGCCGATCGCTACGCTTCACAGTTCGAGCAGTACGGCATCACTGGTGAGCTCGGCGTCAAGCTGAACTTCTGAACCCTCGCACCGATCTGGAAGAACCGCGAATGATCCGCTTCCGCGCCACAGCGCTGGCCCTTGCTCTTGCACTGAGTCCGGCGTGGCTGGCCAATGCCGGCCCGGTGACGCCGCCGACCTCGCCAGTGACGCCGGTCAAGGACGCGCTGCATTTCCTGGTCATCGGCGACTGGGGCCGCCATGGGCAGGAAGGGCAGTTCGATACCGCCGGCCGGCTGGCAGCGGCAGCGCGCAAGCAGGACGCGGCGTTCGTGATTTCCACCGGCGACAACTTCTATCCGGTCGGTGTCGCCAGCGTTGATGACCCGGCGTGGCGGGTGTCGTTCGAGGACGTCTACAGCGATCACGCACTGCACGTGCCGTGGTACGTCGTGCTCGGCAATCACGACTACAAGGGCAATCCGCAGGCCGAGGTCGACTACACGCGGCGCAGCCGCCGCTGGCAGATGCCGTCGCGCTACTTCAGCAAGACTTTCGAGGCCGGCGAGGACAGCGGCGTGAAGGCGCAGTTCTTCTTCATCGACACCTCGCCGATGATCGACGACTACCGGCAGCATCCGGACGACTACGCCGTTGCCGATCAGGATGCAGCGGCGCAGTTGCGCTGGCTCGACGAGGAACTGAAGAAGTCGACCGCGCGCTGGAAGATCGTGGTCGGACACCATCCGGTCTACACGGTCGGCAAGCGCAAGAAGGCGGCCGGCGGCGGCATCCAGAAGGAACTGGAAAAGTCGCTGATGCCGTTGCTCGAGAAACACCATGTGCAGGCCTACATCGCCGGCCACGAGCACGATCTGCAGGTGATCCGCCGCCCCGGCGGCACGGTGACCTATCTGGTGTCCGGCGCCGGTTCGGAAACGCGCCCGCTTGGCGTGCCGGATCCGAACGATGGCCGGCTGTTCGCGGTGGCCAGCGCCGGCTTCATGGCTTTCTCGCTGACGCCGACGGCGCTGAATGTCGAACTGGTCGATGCCGAGAACCGCGTGCCGTACGCAATCACGCTGAAGCCCTGAACGGCCGCCCGGACGCGGGACAGCGACGAAGATCGCCGCCGGCGATCGCGTAGGCTAGCGGCATGCGTTCGTCCAACCGTGCCGCGCCGTTGCTGCTGCTGAGCAGCCTGTACATCGCGCAGGGACTGCCGTACGGCTTCTTCACCCAGGCGCTGCCGGTGCTGATGCGCGAAAACGGCGCCAGCCTGAAGGCGATCAGCGCGACCAGCTTGCTGTTTCTGCCATGGGCGCTGAAATTCCTGTGGGCGCCGATGGTCGACCACATCGGCACGCGGCGCGGCTGGATCCTGCCGATCCAGTTCATCGCCGCCGCTGGCGCTGCGGCGCTGGCGCTGATCGACCCGGCGCAGGGCTTTCTCGCGGTGTTCGTCGCGGTGTTCGCCTTCAACGCGCTGGCGGCGGTTCAGGACGTGGCCACCGATGGCCTCGCCGTGCGCCTGCTCGATGCCCGCACCCGTGGCCTCGGCAACGGCATTCAGGTCGGCGCCTATCGCATCGGCATGGTGCTGGGTGGCGGGCTGCTGCTGTGGATCTATGCGCGCTTCGGCTGGGTGCCGATGTGTCTCGGCATGGCGGCACTGCTGGCGCTGACCTGCCTGCCGGTGCTGATGCAGCGCATGGCCGAGGAGACCAGGCCGCGCGCGGCGCGACCGCCGATTCGGCAACTGGCCGCCGGCTGGTGGCCAAGGCTGCGGCTGCGCGGCATGACGCTGCTGCTGGTGCTGGTCTGCGCCTACAAGTTCGGCGATTCGATGACCGCATCGCTGGTCGGGCCGATGCTCAAGGATGCGCAGTGGCCGATTGCCGAGATCGCCATCGTCAAGGGCACGCTCGGTTCGATCATGAGTCTGGTCGGCGCGGCGGCCGGCGGCTGGCTGGCGTTCCGTCTCGGACGCCGGCGGGCGCTGCTCGGCTGCGGCATCGCGCAGGCCTTGAGCCTGCTGCTGTATGTCGCCGCCGCGGTGATGCCGGCCGATCGCGGCCTGGTCTGGACCGCCTGCATCACCGAGCATCTGTTCGGCGGCATGGCCACCGTCGCCCTGTTCACGCTGATGATGGACGCCTCCGATCCCGAACACGCCGGTACCGATTACACGCTGCTGGCCTGCGCGGTGGTCGTGGCGCAGGGGTTGGCGGCGTTCGCGGCCGCCGTGCTTGGCGATGCCTTCGGTTATCCATGGGCGTTCGCGGCGGGCTTTGCGGTAGCCGCCATCGGCTGCGCGGCGCTGATCGCCACGCTTGACCGTGGGCATGGCCCGTCGCGTCTCGACGCCGTCTGGCGGCACACTGGCGCGGCCGGTCAGCCTTGACCCGCACGCTGCTTCACCACAACGAATGGACACGCCCGCGATGCAACACCTGCTTGAACTCGGCGCCCGCGCTGGCCAGTTGCTGACCGCCCGTGGCGAGCGGCTGGTGGTGGCGGAAACCTCGGCCGGTGGCCTGGTGTCGGCGGCGCTGCTCGCCGTGCCCGGCGCTTCACGCTATTTCACCGGCGGCGCGATCACCTATTCGAAGCGCTCGATCCAGGCTCTGGCCGGACTGACGCTGGACGAACTGCAGGCCGCCGGCATCCGCTCCAGCTCCGAGCCCTACGCCGCGCTGCTGGCCAGGACGATCCGCGAGAAGCATGGCGACAAGGTGGTCTGGGGCCTGTCGGAAACCGGTGCCGCCGGTCCGGACGGCAACCGCTACGGCGACCCGGCCGGCCACACCTGCTTCGCGGTGTCCGGGCCGGTCAGCCTAGTGCGCACGCTGCGCACCGGCCATGCCGATCGCTTCGCGAACATGCAGGCGTTTGCCGCCGCCACGCTCGAATTGCTGATCGAGGCACTGCAGGCCGCACCGCCACGGTGAAGCGCGTCAGGTGATGACGCTGGGCCCCTTGCGCCCGCTCTGCTCGTTGATCCGGATCAGCTTGTCGGCAATCGCCGCCAGCGGTGCCAGCGCCTCGCTGGTGTTCCAGCCAAGACAGTCGGCAGCGCTTTCATAGCGTTCGAGGTAGAGCCGGATCGTCGCACCCTCGGTACCGGTGCCGGACAGCCGCAGGATGATTCTTGCCGCGTCACCGAAGACGATCCGCAGCCCCTGACCGGTGGCGAGACTGCCGTCGACCGGATCGGTGTACGAAAACTCGTCGGCCTGGCTGATCGTCCAGTCGCCATGGCGGCTGCCGACCAGCGACGGCAGTGCCTTGCGCAGGCCATCGACGATGCTGTTGGCGATGGCGGTCGACAGTTCGTCGTAATCGTGGCGCACGTAGTAGTGGCGACCGTAGCGCGCCCAGTGTTCGGTGGCGATCTGCTGCACGCTCTTGCCAGTCACCGCCAGCACGTTGGCCCAGGCCAGCACTGCCCACAGGCCGTCCTTCTCTCGGGTATGGCTCGACGAAGTGCCGAAGCTTTCCTCGCCGCACAGCGTCACGCGGCCGGCATCGAGCAGGTTGGCGAAGAACTTCCAGCCGGTCGGCGTCTCGTAGCAATCCAGTCCGCGCGCCTTGGCAACCACATCCACTGCGCGGCAGGTCGGCATCGACCGGGCCAGCCCCTTCAGGCCGCTCTTGTAGCCCGGCAGCTTGTCGAGGTGAGCGGCAAGCATCGCCAGTGAATCGCCGGGCGAAATGAACAGGCCGCGGCCGAGGATCATGTTGCGGTCGCCATCGCCGTCGCTGGCGGCGATCAGGTCCGGGGATTCCGGGCTCAGCGCCAGATCCAGCAGATGTTTCGCGTAGATCAGGTTCGGGTCCGGATGGCCGCCGCCGAAGTCTTCCAGCGGGCAGGCGTTGATCACGCTGCCTTCCGGCGCGCCGAGCTGCTCGATCAGGATGCGCTTGGCGTACGGGCCGGTGACCGCGTGCATGGCGTCGAAGCAGGTGCGGCCGCCGCGCTTGAACCAGTCGCGGATGCGGTCGAAGTCGAACAGCGTCTGCTGCAGCTTCGCGTAGTCCTCGACGCAATCGATGATGTCGACCACGGTATCGCCGAGCCGCTGGCTGCCGCGCCGGTCGAGATCGATGCCGCCGCCTTCGAAGATCCGGTAGCGGCTGATCGTCTTCGACGCTTCGAAGATCCGGCCGGTCAGGCCTTCCGGCGCCTGGCCGCCACCCGCGACGTTGAACTTGATGCCGAAGTCGCCGTCCGGCCCCGCCGGGTTGTGGCTGGCCGTCAGCAGAAAGCCGCCGGCCGCGTCGTGGAGGCGGATCAAGGTCGACGCGGCCGGTGTCGACAGGATGCCGCCCTGGCCGACGATGACCCGGGCAACGCCGTTGCCGGCCGCCATCGCGATCGCCGTGTCGATCGCCTCGCGATTGTGGTACCGGCCATCGCCGCCGATCACCAGCGTGCGGCCGCGCAAGGACGTCTCGACGTCGAAGATCGACTGCAGGAAGTTCTCCAGGTAGTGCGGCTGCTGGAACACGGCGACCTTCTTGCGAAGCCCGGCCGTGCCGGACTTCTGGTCGGGGTAGGGCCGGGTTGGCAACTCGCGGACAGGCATTGGATGCGCTCTCAAAATGGCTGGAAAAGCAAGGCTGTGACACCTCGCATCGGTATCTTATAGTCCCGCTCATGCCCCAAGACCTTGCCACTCACGAGCGCCACTGCCCCTGCTGCGGTCAGCCGCGCCGCATCGCCCATCTGGTTGATCTGTACGAACGCAGCTATGCCTTGCTGGAACGTCTGATTCCGGAACTGAACCTGCCGTTCGAGCGCGCCGTCTCGAAATCGGCAACCGATCTGCCGCTGCTGCTGACCGTCGTCGAGCGTGCGCCGTATACCGCCGAACTGCGGCTGACCTACGAGTTTCGCGATGCCGACGGCGAGCGGGTGCTGACGCCGGACATGTGGATCAAGGTCTATCGCGATGCCCGTGTTGCCGAAGCGCTGGATTGCGGCCAGCGGCCGACCTGGCTGGCAAAGATCTTCGGTGACGTGCAGGCCCACGACTACCTGCACGATCAGTGGGGCCGCAATCACCTGCTGGCCAAATGGCTGGAGTACCTGCTCGAACACGGCCACGGTTTTGCCATTGCTGCCCGGCCGCGCTTGCCGAAAAACTGACGCCGGGCACGGCGCACGCTGTTCATCTGTCATCCATCCGCTGGCCATGCCCGCCGTGGCAGCCTGTGGTTTGCATCCCGCACGGGATTTCCAGGAGCACCGACGTCCATGAGTTCATCGAAGCGCTACAGCAGCCTGACCATCAGTCTGCATTGGCTGATGCTGCTGCTGATCATCGCCAGCTATACCTTCATCCTGATCCGGACCGAGTTTCCGAAGGGCAGCGAACCGCGCGCGCTGGTCAAGATGCTGCACTTCTCGATCGGCGTGACGATCTTCGCGCTGGTCTGGGTACGGATTGCGGCACGGTTGGCCGGCGGCCCGGCACCGGCGATCACCCCGGCCCCACCGGCTTTGCAGCACCGGCTCGGCAAGCTTGCGCATCTGGCGCTGTACGGCCTGATGATCGGCATGCCGATCGGCGGCATGCTGATCCTGAGTTTCGAGGGCGAGGCGATTCCGTTTTTCGGGCTGTTCGAGTTCGGACCGTTCCTGACCGCCAACGAGGGCTACGCCGAAACCGTCGAGGAACTGCATGAACTCGGCGGCACCATCGGCTACTTCCTGATCGGCCTGCATGCCGCGGCGGGCCTTTATCACCATTACGTTCGCAGCGATGACACGCTGAAGCGGATGCTGCCCTGATCGTCAATCTGGCGATCCATCGCCGCACGCGCTGATTCCGTTCAGGGGCTTCGCCGCCGCGGCCGGCGCTACTCCGGGGCAGGGAATAGGCCAACTTCGCGGCCGAACAGTCGGGCCTTGTAGCTGTCGAGCAGCGCCTTATCTTCGCAGTCTGCCAGCGCGCCGTGGCAAAGCCGGCGCATCGCCGACTGGGTCTGGAAGTACTGGTCTCGATCGACTCCGGCCAGGTCCGTGATCAGCCCCGGCAGCAGTGCGACGTCGGTCAGCGGCACGTTCGGCTGCCGGTCGACAGCGTAGTTGGCGCGCACCTGAAACTGGGTCACGTGCTTCGGCTCGGTGAAGTTGAACCGATACGGCGGCGACTCGTGCTCGTAGTACGCCTGGTGATCGCCGAACCATGCGAACAGCGTTGGCGCAGCGTTTTTCGCAAGCAGCGCCTTGTCGATCGTGGCCACCGCCGCGTCGAGCGTCTGCAGACGCTGCACGTAGTCGGTCAGCCGGCCGGCGAGCTGCTTGGCGATGCCGGTCTTGTCGAGCCTGAAGCCGATCCGGGTGTGCTTGTCGTACGGCGCATGTTCCTTGACCGACAGGAAGTACAGAAACAGCGGCTGCGCCGCGTTCGGACCGGCGCGATGCGCGCGGACGATCTTCAGCGCCGCTTCGGCCATGCGCGGCGTTTCGGCGATGTCCCATTCGTCACCCTTGTATTGGTCGTACTCGGGGAAATCGCGCAGGGTCAGGATCTGGTCGGCACCCATGCCCTCGTAGGTGATGCCGGCACCGTAGAAGCGCTTGAAGGTCGGCATCAGCACCACGCTGCGGTAGCCGTTGGCCTTCAGCAGCCGGAACAGGTTGCTTCGCGTATCCGGCCCGACGCTGTTGAACACCAGCGTGCGTTGCGCGCCGAAGTCGTCCGGCACCAGGCCGGTCAGCACCGAGAACTCCGACAGCCAGGTCTTGCCGCCGAAGGTGTGTACGCGCAGCGGGCCCAGCGCCTTGGTGTTGGCAGCCGGATCGAACATGGCGAGCTTCGGCAGCCTGGCACCTGGCAGCTTGAACTGGCGCGGATCGAAGGTCGATTCATGCAGCCACAGCAGGATGTCCGGAAGCCTTGCCAACGGCGGCTCGGCCAACGGCGGCAACGCGGCTTCGCGCTGCAGGAACGGCGTCGGATCGCCGGCGTGGCTCGGCGGATCGAACTCGAACATCTGCACCGAATACAGCAGCCGCGCCGCGACGCCGCAGCGGTGCGCCGTGCCGCAATCGGCGTCGTCGGTGAACACTTCCCAGGTGTGGTGCTTGCGCGCGCCGTACAGCGTGCCGCTCAGCGCGACGAACACCAGCAGCGCCAGCCACCGTGCGGTGCTCGGGGCCGCACGATGGCGACGCGAAGCCCAGATCGCGTCGATCGCCAGCAGGCCGGCGCCAACGACAAACAGGCTCAGCACCGTGTAGATGCGCGGGTACTGGCGGACGATCGTCCAGTTCGCCGGCTCCGAGACGAACGCCCAGTCGGCGACGATCAGCCGGGTGTAGAAGTAGACGAACTTCAGTTCGCCCATGCCGTACAGGAACAGCGCGAACGCGGCCGCCCCGGACAGGCTCCAGACCCAGCGGCCGGTCAGCGCCAGCAGCAGCGCGAACGGCAGCAGGACCAGGCTCAGGTTGACGATGGCGCACAGCGCATCGTCGCTATCGATCAGCGCCACCCAGACCGACGCGCCGATCAGGCCCGCGCGCAGCAACGCGAGCACCACGCGCGCAACGCTGGTTGCGCGCGACTTCAGGGTGCTCATCGACTGATTCGAGCCGTCGCGACGCGCGGATCGGTTGGCGCGCTTCGCGCGCCGCGACGGGGATGACTCATGCGGCGTCGATCAAGGCCAGCAGTTCGGCGGTCTTGGCTTCCATCAACGCCGGATTGGCGCGCGATTCGACGTTCAGGCGCAGCACCGGCTCGGTGTTCGAACCACGCAGGTTGAAGCGCCATTCGGCGTAGGCGATCGACAGGCCGTCGACCTTCTCGACCAGCGCGCCCGGCAGGCTGGCGTAGGCCGCTTCGACCTTGGCGATCGTGCCCTTGACGTCGGCGACCTTGCGATTGATCTCGCCACTCGCCGGGAACTTGGCCTGCCGGTCCTCGACCAGCTGCGACAGCCGCTTGCCGCTGGCCGAGATCAGCCCGGCCACCAGCAGCCACGGGATGTTGCCGTTGTCGCAGTAGGCGAAATCACGGAAGTAGTGATGGGCGCTCATCTCGCCACCGTAGATGGCGTTCTCCAGACGCATGCGCTCCTTGATGAAGGCATGGCCGGTCTTCGACTGGATCGGCCGGCCGCCAGCAGTTTCGACCATGTCGACCGTGTTCCAGGTCAGGCGCGGGTCGTGAATGATCTTCGCACCCGGCTCCAGCTTCAGCAGCGCCTCGGCAAGCAGGCCGACGATGTAGTAGCCCTCGATGAAGCCGCCGTTCTCGTCGAACAGGAAGCAGCGGTCGAAGTCACCGTCCCAGGCCACGCCGAAATCGGCCTTGTGCTCGATCACGGCGGCGGCGGTGGCCGAGCGCATTTCCGGCAGCAGCGGGTTGGGGATGCCGTTCGGGAACGTGCCATCCGGCTCGTGGTGGATCTTGATGAACTGGAACGGCAGATGCTTTTCCAGCGCGTCGATCACCAGACCGGCCGAGCCGTTGCCGGCATCGACGACGATCTTCAGCGGCTTCAGTGCCTTCGGATCGACATAGCCGAGCAGGTGCTTGACGTAGTCCGGGCGGTAGTCGTGATGGGTGCGCTTGGCCTCGCCGGCCGGTGCCGTTGCGGTCGAGGCAGCAGTGGCTTCTTCCAGCGCCCGCAGGCCGGTGTCGCCCGAGATCGGGATCGCGCCGCCCTTGACCAGCTTCATCCCGTTGTAGTCCATCGGGTTGTGGCTGGCGGTGACCATGATGCCGCCGTCGATGCCCGGCTGGAACGATGCGAAGTAGACCTCTTCGGTGCCACCAAGACCGATGTCGACGACTTCGACACCGCCCTCAACCAGGCCATGCGCGAGCGCGTTCAGCAGTTCGCCGCTGGACAGGCGCACGTCGCGGCCCAGTGCCACGCGCTTCGGCGTGAACGCGGCGGCATAGGCCAGGCCGAGGCGATAGGCGACATCGACATTCAGCTCATCGGGAACGCGGCCGCGGATGTCGTAAGCCTTGAAGCAGGGGAGGCGCAGGGTCATGGTGTCGGTTGGGTTCGTGTCGGAATGGGCGTTGCTGCCAGGCGGCGCGAAGCATGCAACAGGTCGGGATACGGCTGATGACGATCGCTCGATCGTCGCGTGACGCCGTGCCGGAAAGTCCCATGCAGAAATTATGCTTGAGCTTGCGGCCGTCAGAGCGGACAATCCGCGCCGGTCCGCGCTGGTGCCCCCGCGACGGCAAGCCGTGAACCCCGCCAGGCCCGGAAGGGAGCAACGGCAGCGGTGCAGTCGGGCGCCGGGGTGTCGCTAGCGCGGGCCACCTGATTCAGTTGTGACGAACGGCTCGCTCTTGGCGGGCCGTTTTTGTTGGTGCTTCTAGCCGCCACCTTGCCGCAGCAGCAAGGCCACGCCGCCCTTCTTGAACTCCGGGATCAGGGTCACGCTGGCGCCGAGTTCGCGCTGCAGGTCCGGGATGCGGTCCAGCTTCACGAATACCAGTTCGCCGGGTTCCGGCAGACGGTTGGGCGTGACTTCGCCGCGATAGACGCTGAAGGTCGGCAGATAGGTTCGATAGCTGACCACCGGGGCGCCGATTTCCTTCGCGCGCTGTGCGGCTTCCTGCACCGGCACCTGCTGGGCAGCGGCCAGCACCGGAATCACGCCGAACCAGACCAGCATGGTCAGTGCCAGCCCGGAACCGAGCAGCGCCTGCCACGCCGGCACCGACTTGCGCAGCAGCAGCACCAGGATCGCGCCCAGCACCAGTGCGCTGAGAATCATGTAATCGAGCGTGAACGAGCGCGCCGCCAGGCCAACAATGCCAGCCTCGTACGGGCGGTCCGTGTCGATCGGCACCAGCGGCAGCACCCACGGCAGGCTGGCCAGCAGCAGCGTGAACAGCAGCACCGGCGCCAGCGTCCAGAACTTGGCCGGCAGGCGATCCCAGGCGCGGCCGAACAGCAGGAACAGCGGCGTGCAGCCGTACAGCAGGTAGTGCGGCAACTGGGTGCTCGAGAACGAGAAGAACACGAACACGAGGCCGAACCACAGCAGCAGGAAGGTATCGAGCGCATCCGGCTTGCGCAGCCGCGCGAACACGCCGGGCAACAGCGCCGTGAACGGCATCACGATCAACGGCAGCGCCGCCAGGTAGTACCAGGGCTTGCCGCCGTGGCCCTGCAAGGTCGAGCCGTAGCGGGTCAGGTTGTGGTCGAACAGGAAGTGGAAGAAGAAGTCG
>Ga0114983_1000676_pt1 | contig 14155 bp, 13 predicted proteins | sample Shrwel_input2_RT_FD_87182 | JGI IMG/M metagenome (GOLD analysis project Ga0114983, IMG submission 87182) | Subsurface microbial communities from deep shales in Ohio, USA - Utica-3 well 1 S input2 RT | ecosystem: Environmental > Aquatic > Deep subsurface > Shale gas/oil reservoir > Produced... | reverse complement strand
GGATCAGGTCGCCGACGCTGGGAGAATTCGACTGCACCAGATGGAAGGTCTGGCCGTTCAGGCCGTCCTTGTGGGCGATCGCATCGATGGCATCGGCCACGTAATCGACCGGCGCGATCGGCACCTTGCCGCCTTCGATACCGAGCAGCGGCAGCCACTTCGGAATGCGGTGGCTCAACTTCTGGATGGTCTTGAAGAAGTAGTAAGGGCCGTCGATCTTGTCCATCTCGCCGGTCTTGGAATGACCGACGACGGCGCCCGGGCGATAGACACGGAACGGGACCTTCGCTTCGTCGCGAACGATCTTTTCGCTCTGGAACTTGGTGCGGAAGTACGGATGCTTGACCGGCTGGCCTTCGTCGAACATGTCCTCGGTGAAGCGGCCGTTGAAATCGCCGCCGGCGACCGCGACGCTCGACACGTGATGCAGCACCACGTCTCCGCCCAGGCTGTTGGCGAAAGCCACGGTGTTGCGCGTGCCTTCGTTGTTGATCCGGTCACCCTGCTCGTCGCTCATGTTCATGTCGTACACGGCGGCGAGATGGAAGACGTGAGCAACCCGGCCCTTGAGCTTCTTCAGGTCCGCCGCCGACACCAGGCCCGGCGTGGTGATGTCGCCGGCCACCATGTGCAGGCGGTCGGCATCGTCACCGTAACGCTCCTGCAGCGCCGAGAACTTGTCCTCCGACGCCGCCCGTACCAGCACGTGGACGGTGGAGTCGGGGCGCGCCAGCAGGCGCTCGATCAGATGCTTGCCGATGAAGCCGGTCGCGCCGGTGACGAAGTAATCCATCTCTGCTCCTCGGCCCCTGAGGGCCCGTTCGCCGGCCTGGGACGGCCGATCATGGTTGCTACCGAATCATCGTAAGCCCTGAGGCGCGCCGCCACTATCGGCCAGCGCGCTTTTCGGCCTGCCGCCGCGCCAGTCTCTCGGCGCGATCCTTGTCGCTGCCCCAGATCACTTCCGGGAACAGCAGCACGCGCAGCAGGCCGATCAGCATCCACAGATAGCTGACCGTGAACAGCAGGCCGCAGAACAGGCTGATCCATTCGAAATTCGCCGACACGTACTTGATGCCCCACCACGACATCACATCGGTCAGCGACGCGGCGAGGCCGACCGGAAATACCCATTGGTAGACGCGCAGCTGATTGAACTGCAGCGAAAACGGAATGCCGACGATGAAAAAGCTGGTGGTGAAGCCGAACAGATGGGCATGGCTGAACGCAATCAGCTTGCCGAGCGACATCTGCTCGAAGTACGCACTGGCCGAACCGTGCAGGTTCAGCTGATAGCTGATTTCGGACGCGCCGAACACGAAGGCGATGCCGAAGATCACCACCGCCATCGCGATGCCGCGCTTTGCCGCAGGCGGGAAGTTGCGCAGGTTGATGTCGATCGAATGCGACGAGAACGGCACCAGCCGCCAGATCATCAGATTCAGCGCGAAGAAGAACGCCAGCAGCGCGATCGGGCCGCCAGTGGTTTGCCAGGCGGGCTTCGCCGGCGGCAGCTGGACGATCTGGCTTGCTTCGACCGGCTGATCGCTGAAGAAGTCGAAGCCGTCCTTTGCCGGGTCAGCGCTCGTTGCCGCCGGTGCTTCGGTGCTGGCTGCCGGTTCGTCGGCGCTGGCGTACGGCGGCGGCGTGATCGCGAACGTCAGCAGCAGCGCGAACAGCCAGCCCAGGCCACTCGACGGCACGCGCATCAGGCGCTCTTCAGCCGCACGTACAGCAAGGTGCCGGCCTTCTTGACCGCTGCGGTGATCACCGCGTCCAGATCGCTGCCGCGAGCCGCCGGCAGCTTGTCGACTGCCAGCCCCTTGAAGCTTGCGTAGACCGCCGACTTCGCAGCCTCCGGGACTTGCCGCGTATTCATCGGTTCAACGCTGGTCACGTTGAGCTGGCGGTCGGTGATCAGCAGCAGATAGAACGGCTTGCCGCGATGTTCGGCCGCGAAGATCAGCGCCGTGCCCGACGGGCGCTGGTCGGCCAGCGGGATGTAGATCGTGTTGTCGTCGGCCTTGCTCAACGAGGCGCCGAGCGCCTGCGCGCGAGCGACATCGGCATCGGTCAGCAGCGCGTCCTTCGGCAGCCAGGTCTTCACGCCGGGGAAGCGCGCCTGCACTTCCTTGGGGATGAGACTCAAGGCGTCGAGCCAGTCGCCGGGCGCTTTCGGCGTGGAGCCCTTGAAGCCCGGATTGGCCTTGGCGGCCGCTTCGTCGCCATTGGCGATGCCATCACCATCGGCATCCTGCCTGGCGATGGCCGCGAATGCCGCAAGGCTTTTGCCGGCGCTCTTGAATGCGTCGCCGTAAGCGTTCATCGCCGTGCCGCCGCCATCCTTGTGGCAGGCGTTGCAGCTCGGCGCGTAGCCGAACTGCTGCTTGTACATCAACGCGAAGACGGGCTGGGCCTGAGCTGCGGCGCAGACCATCGACAACGTCATCCCGGCGAAAGCCGGGATCCAGGGACGGCTCACGACAGCAGTGGATTCCAGCCTGCGCCGGAACGACGATGAATGGGGACGCGTCATGGAATCAGGAGCCTCTAGAAATCGAACAAACCGGGCACCACGGCCCGCATCTGGTCCAGCAGTTCCGGATTCTGCGCGAGTGCGGCCTGCAGTCGCGCGTGCTGCACCGAATCGGCGGGCGGCATCAGCTTGTTGGCGCGGTCGGTGCCCTGGTAGCGCGGCCAGTCCAGCGCTTCGCGGATCGTGTCCTTGGCCTTCACATTGGCCAGCACCGCCGCTTCGTCGGCACCGCTCATGAAGTTCAGCTTCTTTGACGGATTGCCGCGATGGCAGGCGAAGCAGTACGTCTCGTAATGCTTCAGCGGCGAGTTCGCCGTCAGCAGCACCGGCGGCTCGCCGCTGGCCACGGGCGGAGACAGCTCGGCGGTATCGAGGCAGCAGTAGTTCCGCGGCGCGCTGCCCAGCGCGGCGAGCAGCGCATTCATCGTCTTCACGCGCGAATAGACGGCGGGGAGGAAGAAGCTGTCGTCGATGCGGTCGACGGCGGCCAGCAGCTTCGCGGGATCGAAGCCGGCAGCGGTTTCCAGCAGCTGGCGGTCGGCATCCGAGAACAGCGCGGCCAGCCCATAGACACCATCGAGATCGGCGGCCGCCAGCAGCCGCTTCGGCGGCCGCGAGCTCAGAGGATCGAATGCGGCTTTCAGCTTCGGCAGCCGGTCGAAGGCTTCGAGGTCTTCGTTGGACTTGGCACCGTCGCCGGGCTTCGGCTGCTTCGTTGTCAGACGATGCCACCAGCCCTTGATGCCGCGACCTTCCTCGACCGGATCGCGGTTGGCGAGATCGCTTTCGGCAACCGGGATGCCGCCCTCCGGCCAGCGGGCCTGCTGAAGTTCGCGCAGGTGCTGGGCAGCGGTCGACTGCGCATCGAAGCCGGCGGGGTTCTGCAGCCAGCTCAGCGCCAGCTTCAGCATCGTCCGGCGGCAATCGGCGGACGGGCCGCAGGCATCGATCCACAGCCGTTGCGTGGCCGGAATGAAGCCGCCGACGTCGGTCAGCTGATCGAAGCGTTCCGGCACGCCTAGCGGATTGGCCAGCGGCACGTCGAGGTAGGGTTGGTCATTGCCACGCGCCGTCCGGATCGCCGCTGCCGTCGCCGGTGCGCCATTGGTTTCGTTCCACGGCCGCTGCGGAAAGATCGGCACTGCGCCCTGATGGCAGGTCGTGCAGATCGCGCGCTTCGCATAGACCAGCTTCGGGATGCAGCCGGCGCAGTAGTTCTGCACCAATTGGAACTCGTAGCGACCGGCGGCTTCGTTGTAGCTCAGCACCTCGATCTCGGCGGCGTTCTCGACGAAGCCGAGAAACAGCTGGCCGCGCGGCGCGAGCCCCAGCGAGGCGGATGTCGCCGGTGCTTCGAAATCCGCGGCCGCGAGCACGCGCGGATGCTGGTCATCGGCCAGCCCCTTCAGCAGCGAGCGGCCATGCGGCACCAGCACGGTCAACGGCGCTGCTGCGGCAGGATCGTTGTTGCGGATCAGTTCAACCAGCTTCGGAAACGGATACGGGATCTGGCCGTTGGCGGCGATCAGATGATCGAACAGCGAGCGCGTGCCGGCCGGTGGCAGATCGTCCGACGGAATCAGCTTCGCACTCAATGAATCGGCGGCCGGCGTACCTGGCTGCTTCGCCAACTGGGCGATCGCTGCACTGTTGTCGTCACCACAAGCCGCCAGCAGGCTGGCCACGAGCGCAGCAGCGACAAAGGCGCGCATCGCTGCGATCACATCAGCTTCAGGAATTCGCGCAGTGCCAGCTTGTCGGCCGGCGACAGGCTGACGCCGAACTGATGACCCTTGTTCTCTACCGGGTCATCGCACTTCATGAACAGCGGATGATGCGGATCGGCGCTGGCGAAGTTGGCGATCGGCGTGCCTTTCGACACCGGCAGCTTGATCGGGCCCTGACCGTCCTCGCGCGGCGCCAGCCAGAAGTCGCGATCGATCGTGGTGATCTTCTGCGGCCGATGCGGCGTCACGCCGGGATCGTCGGAGGTCATCAGTTCGGCGAACGCCTGCTCGAACTGGGTGATGCGGCCCCTGACCGTGTAGTCGATGGTCTTGCCATCGGCAAGCTTCGTCTGCTCGCCGATGGCGTTGTTGTGCAGGAACGGCGCGGTCGCCCAGACCGACAGCAGCGAGATGTTGCGGTAGTAGCCGGGGCCACCTTCGATCTTGCGCTCGCCGGCCTGGGTGCCGCCAAGGCCGGGAACCATGCGGTTCAGCACGTTGGCCACGCTGCCCGGCGATGGCCGCTGCTTGTAGTCCTCGCTGGAGAACTCTTCCCAGATGTGGCCCTGGTTATGGTTGTCGTGCAGCGCGCGGCACTTGTTGGTGCCGATGATGTTGAACGGGGTGGGCTCGTCGTTGCCGAGCCAGTCCTGGCCAAATACGTCGTCCTTCGCAAACTGCGCCGGGCGCAGCACGCCGTTCGCGTCCTTGGCCATGTGCTTGGCGATGAATGCCGGGCTATTCCGTTCGGCTTCGCTGAACTCGTATTGCCAGTGGGCCTCCGAGCCGAACACGTGGCCGTCGTAGTAGCGCTCGAGTGCGGCCTTGTCGGCACGCACGTTCTCCGGCGCGACCTTGGTGCTGTGGCAGCTGGCGCATTCGCGAGCGAACACCTTGCGGCCCTGCGGAACCTTGGCGAGGTCGATGTAGTCGAGGCCGCTCTTGCCGTCGACATCCTTCGCGGCCGGCAGGTAGGTCGGGCCGCCGGTGATCAGGAACGCAGCAAGGTCATCCATCTTGGCGTCGGCGTAGTTCCACGGCTCGCAGTCCTTCGCGCACTGGGCGATGCGGAACGGCTTCTGCACAGCCTTCTCGCCGAAGAAGCTGCCGGGCGAAGGGAAGTTCGGCGTCCAGCATTCCTCGGTGCACATGCCGATGTTGACGTAGACGCGGATCAGCGCGAGGTGGTCACCGACCGAATCCTCGCCACCCTTCAGCACGTGCTGGGTGCGGCCCTTGGCGAGCTTGCCGGTGATCGGATCCTTGATCGTGTTCGTGAAGACACGCCGATTCTGGAAATCCATGATGTTGTTCTGCGTGCCCGGATTGTTCTGGAAATCGTTGGCAACGAGACTGGTATCGATGGTGCCGTTGCGGCCCGCCTGCAGCGCGATGCGGGCCAGCGAATCCTCTGGCGCGCCCTGGAAGAACAGGGTCGGCTGATTGATGTGCTGGTTGCCGATGGTAGCCGACAGGTTTTCCCATTTCGGCAGGTTCGGGTTGGCCGGCGGCCGGGTCGGGTCGAAGCCGACATGGCACTGCACGCACGGGTGGCCGATCACGTAGCGCAGTTCTTCTTCAGCTCGTCCGGCTGGTACGGCGACTTCAACGGATCGAACACGATCTTGCCCGACGCATCCTTGGTCGGATCGGCCGTGTACTTGCGATAGCCGAGCACGCCGCTGGAGTGCTCGTCCGGGCACTTGTCCCACCAGTAGGTGCTGGCATCGCCTTCGGTGCAGTCCGGGTCGTTGATCATGCCGTACTTCTCGAAGCGCTTCGAGCGCTCGCGCGTGTCGAGCCACGGGTACCAGATGTCGGCCATGCCGTTCGGCACGGTGCGGGCGAAGTGCAGGTAGATCTCGTCCTGATTGCCGAAGGTGCCCTTGAACCAGACATCGCGGCCGCGCCGGGCCTGATCGCGCAGCGCGCGGGCCTTGGCTGGATCGGTCGCTTCGACATCCTTGAACAGCTGGTTCACATAGCGGCAGGACTCGGCGTCATAGCCGGTCGGCTGCGGCTGATCGCAGGGCGGCGGCGCAGCCTGCGGGATCGGCGCGAACTTCCAGGTGATCGGACCCTGCCAGTCGTGCGTGTAGTGCTGGGCGCCGTCGGGCCAGACCTTGCGGGCCGCCAGGGTCGCGTAGAAGTTGGCGTCGTACCAGGCGCGCTTCGCATTGAGCTGGGGCGTGCCCTTGTAGGTGCCGAGCGGCAGCAGATCGCGCTTGGCGAGATCGTCCAGCGACACCGAGCGCACCGTCATTCCGTACGGCGCATCGCTGACCGGATAGAGCCCCGCCTGACCCGGCGCCGGTGTCGGCGCCGCCGCATGGCTTGCCCACGGCAGCAGAAGAAGGGCCGCCAGCGCGGACGAAAGTCGCAGTGTCTGCTTCATCAAGATCCCCGAGCAACGCACTCTTGCGGTGCATTTCGGCATCGAGTGTACAGCCTCACCCGGCATTTCCGTACCGGTGCGTATTGATGCGTCTTGCCCCTGGCAAGCCGCAGCAAATCTGAAATGCCCGGATGTCACTGTCGGCTTTTCAGACGCCGCCACCGCATGACCGGCGGCCCGCTCAGCCCTCGATCGTCAGCGCCGAAGCCAGTTCCGCCCGTAGTCGATCAAGCCGTTCCTGACGTGCCGCGGCTGCGTAGTCCGCCGCCGGTGACTTGCCCCAGACCGGTGCCGGCCACGCCGGATCATGGTCGTAGCGGGCGATGTGGTGGACGTGCAACTGCGGCACGACGTTGCCCAGCGCTGCGATGTTCAGCTTGGTCGGCGCGAAGATGGCCGTCATCGCCTTCGACAGCAGCGTCGACTCGCGCAGCAGCTGCAGCTGCTCGGCCTCGCCGAGTTCATGGATCTCGCGGATCCCGGCACGGCGCGGCACGAGGATCGTCCACGGGTAGTTCGCATCGTTCGACAGCAGCAGTCGCGACAACGCGAAATCGCCAACGCTGACCGTGTCAGCGGCGAGGCGTGGATGCAGGGTCCAGTCGGGATCAGCCATTGGCGGCATGCGCGTGGTGGAGGAAGCGGGCGGCAGCAGCCGCAGGGATCACTTGGTCAGCAGCAGCTTGCCAGCGCGCGTGAGCTGCAGGCAGTAACGCTCGCCCTGGTGGACGATGGTCCGGCGCCGCGTGGCTGCGAACAGCGTGCGGCTGTCGAGCTCGTCGGCGGTTGCGCGGTCGATCGCCGACGCGGTCGTCGGCAGCTCCGCGCGGACGCAATCGGCGTCGGCGCGGTCACGCTCGGATGCGGGCATGGGGGTCAGGCTCCGAAGGGCTTACTTGAGAATGATTATCATTAGTTGAGCGCATTCCCGCAAGCCATCGTCCGCACCGCACTGCGCGTCAGCCGCCGACACCCGCCAACGCGGCGATGCCGAGTGCTGCGAACAGCGCAGCCGCGACATAGCGAATCGCCGCGAATGACAGCTTGCGCGTCAGCTGTGCCGCGAAGATCACCGCCGGCGCGTCGGCAATCATCATCCCCAGCGTCGTGCCACAGACCACCGCGACCAGCGCGTCGTAGCGCGCGGCCAAGGTGATCGTCGCCAGCTGGGTCTTGTCGCCGATCTCGGCGAGGAAGAAGGTCACCAAGGTCAGCGCGAACACGCCGTAGCGGCCGACCGGTTTCGGTTCCTCATCGTCGAGCGTGTCGGGTACCAGTGCCCAGGCCGCGATGCCGAGGAAGGTCAGGCCGACGATCCAGCGCAGCGTTTCTGGTGCGAACTGATCCCGCACCCAGGCGCCGAACAGTCCGGCCAGACCGTGGTTGGCAACGGTGGCGACGAGGATGCCGGCCAGGATCGGCCAGCGCGCATTGCGGAACCGGCAAGCCAGCAGCAGCGCCAGCAACTGGGTCTTGTCGCCGATCTCGCCAAGCGCGACGACGGCAGTGGAAACACCGAAAGCTTCAAGCATGGGAATCTCGATGGGTCAGGCGGAACGTGGACGATTGACACGCGGCACTGCCCGACCCGGGTAGCGCTGCGCGTCAATGGTCTCGCCTGATGCGGGAAAGGGCTTCCCGATCTGGATGCGCCACGGCCCGGAGGCCGATTGTGTTGACGCATCCCCCGATCAACGGCCGTCGATGCTGCTGACGGTGCGCCGGGTGACTACTCCCCAATGAGTGGGAGGAGTCTAGCTGATCGACCGCTGCTGCCGGGCGATCAACGCGTCCTTGTCCGCCCACAGGCCGTTGACCCAATGCTGAAAGCGCTCGCGGAACGCGGCATCGTCCTGGTAATCGCCGCCCAGCAGCTCGACCGGCAGCGGCTTCACGTCGACCTGCACGAACACGGCGTTCTGCTCACCGCACAGCCAGCTCCACAGCTTGGAGCGGTCGTTGCCGGTCGGCTGGTAGACCAGCGTCACGTCGATGAGCCCCGCGAACTGTTCGCCCATCGCATTCAGCGTGAAACTGAAGCCACCGGACTTCGGCCGCAGCAGATGCCGGTACGGCGAGCCCTTGGCCCGCGCTTTCTCCGGCGTGTAGCGGGTGCCTTCGAGGAAGTTCACGACGGCGATCGGGCGGCGCTTGAACTTGTCGCAGAACTGCCGCGTGGTTTCCAGATCGGAATTGCGCAGGCCCGGGTTCTTCGCGATCGCTTCCGCCGAGTTGCGCTTCATGAACGGCATGTCCAGCGCCCAGCAGACGAAGCCGACCAGCGGAATCCAGATCAGTTCGCGCTTCATGAAGAAACGCGGGAACGGCGTGCGGCCGTACAGCACATCGAACAGGATCAGGATGTCAGCCCAGCTCTGATGATTGGCAACCACCATCCAGCTGCGCGCCGGATCGAGCTGGCCGTTGATCGAGCAGTTCTCGCGCTTGCCGTGCAGCACGCGAAACACGCGCTGGTTCCAGCCGACCCAGCCGTGGTTCGCGCACCAGGCGATCCAGCGGTCCAGCGCGCGCGTCAGCGGCGGAATCGGCACCAGCAGTTTCACGATCCCCGCCGGCAGGATCAGCGTCCCGGCCCAGATCATCAGCACGACGAACATCGTCGCGAACGTCAGAACCCCGATGGCCTGGGGCGGCAGCCAGCGCTTCATCAGTGTCAGGGCGCCTCGGCTTCGGCCGTCTCGTGGTACTGCGGGCTCAGCTCGCGCACCGCTTCGACCAGAGCGGCGACGTTCTCCGGCGGCGTGCCGGGGACGATGCCGTGACCGAGATTGAAGATGTGGCCGTTGTGCGGGCCGTAGTCGTCAAGGATCTTGCCGACCAGTTCGCGGATCGTCTCCGGTGGCGCAAACAGCGCGGCCGGATCGAAGTTGCCCTGCAGCGCGACGCTGCCGCTGACCATGTGGCGGGCATCGCCGATGTTGGTGGTCCAGTCCACCCCGAGGCCGGCGCATCCGGTCGCCGACATTTCCAGCAGGAACTGACCACAGCCCTTCGAGAACAGGATCACCGGCACGCCGGGCGCCAGCACCTTCAGGCGATCGACGAGCTTGGCCATCGACGCCAGCGAGAAGAACTTGTAACCCTCGCGGTCGAGCACGCCGCCCCAGGTGTCGAAGATCATCAGCGCATTGGCACCGGCATCGGCCTGCGCAGCCAGATACAGCGCAACCGATTCGGTCAGCTTGTCGAGCAGCGCCTTCAGCACATGCGGCGCGCCGTAGCGCATCGCCTTGGCATGACGGAAGTCCTTCGAGCCGCTGCCCTCGATCATGTAGGTCGCCAAGGTCCACGGGCTGCCGGCAAAGCCAATCAGCGGCACGCGGCCGGCCAGACCTTTCTTGCAGGCGCGGACACCGTCGATGACATAGCGCAGCTCGGTTTCCGGATCCGGAATCGGCAAGGCGGCGACATCAGCGGCAGTACGCACGGTCTTTTCGAACGCAGGTCCTTCGCCTTCGGTGAAGTGCAGGCCGAGGCCCATCGCGTCCGGCACCGTGAGGATGTCGGAGAACAGGATCGCGGCGTCGAAGCCGTAGCGGTCGATCGGCTGCAAGGTCACTTCGCAAGCCATGTCCGGCGACTTGCACAGGTTCATGAAGTTGCCGGCGCGGGCGCGGGTGGCACGGTACTCGGCCAGATAACGGCCGGCCTGGCGCATCAGCCAGACCGGCGTGCGGTCAACCGGCTGGCGCTTCAGGGCCCGCAGGAAGCGATCGTTCTGCAGAACTTCGGGTTTGATGGAGGTCATGGTGCGAGCGCGCCTGCGATTTCGGTTTGGATGGCCAGCGCCGCGGCGCGGGGGTCTTGTGCATCTCGGATCGGACGGCCGACGACGAGGTAATCGGCACCGGCCTGCAAGGCCAATGTCGGCGTCATCACCCGCTTCTGGTCGCCCACGCCGGCAGCGACATCGTTGTCCACCGGGCGGATGCCCGGCGTGACACAAATCAGTTCCTGCGGCGCTTCCAGCCGCAGCTTGGCGACTTCGAGGCCGGACGACACCACGCCGTCGCAGCCCGCCGCCAGTGCCCGGCGGGCACGCGACAGCACCAGCGCCTCGACATCGCAGGCAAAACCCAGATCATCGAGGTCGCCACGATCAAGGCTGGTCAGCGCGGTGACGGCCAGCACCTTCATGCCGTTGGACTTGGCCTTGGCCGCCGCCTGCATGATCGACTGGTTGCCGTGGATGGTGCAGAACTGCGCGCCCTGCTCACTGAGCCGCGACACGGCGCGCGCCACGGTTTCGGGGATGTCGAAGAATTTCAGATCGACGAACACCTTCTTGTCTTGCGCGCGCAGCCAGCCGAGCAGTTCGAAGAAGCCCGGCGCCATGCACAGCTCCATGCCGATCTTGTAGAAGGTGGCGCCATCGTCGATGCGCTCGACAAGCGCGCGGGCGTCGTCGGCTTCGGGCACGTCGAGGGCGACGATCAGGCGGTCGCGGGGTTCAATCAGCTTCATCGGTCGCCAGTGAGCAGAAAATCGAGGGCCGACATGATGTCGGCGTGACGGTCGGACAGGTCATCCACCGGCCCGCCCAGATCGCGGGTTGCCAGGGCGGCAAGGTCGGCGGTCGAAGCGATGAGCGCTTGCCCCTGTATGGTGAATTCCGGATTCAGCCGGGTATAGGTCTTGCCGTAACGCTCCTTGCGGATCAGCGGAACGACGACGCGGGAGTTGGTATCGACAAGATCGGACTGGACGTCCAGCAGGAACGGAATATCCGTTCGACTGGGACGCGGGTTGCGGAAGACCTGGAAGCGCGCCATGTCGATCAGAACGAAAGCAGATCCTTGTTCCACATGCCTTCGCGCGCGATCCGCTCGTTATGAAATGCGATCGCTTCGCGGTTCTCTTCCTGCCATTGCAGCGCCCGCTGCTCGCGCAGCTTCGCTTCCAGCGCTTCTTCCAGCACCCGCGACAGGTTCAGCTTCAGCAAGCGCGCTTCGTCGATCAGCTTGCCGCTGATCGACAGGTTCACGGCGCGACGTTCCGGCTTGGCGGCTTGAGGCTTGGCGGGCATCGCAGAGTGTCCAGTTCGGCTGACATGCGCATTCTATCTGCGCACCGGCTGAATGTCCCCTGCGGCCGGTCGCGCCCGGGGTCGCCCTCGCTTGCCGACGACCGGGCGCCACGTCATCAATGGCACGCCCTTTCGCCATGCTGCCGTCGAGCCGAGCCCCGCCATGCCTGATCCGCGTCCGCAGCATCGATCGCCCGCCCGCAAGATGATCGCCGCGCTGCTGGCGATCGCCGCCCTGAGCAGCGCGCATGCCGCGCCGCCTCGCGCTGCGCCGGTGCCAACGCTGCCGGTGCCGCTGGACCCCTCGATGTTCGTCGGCATGCTCAAGGGCTATAAGGACTGCCGCGCGAAGTACGCGGAGATGGACGCCCGCGTCGACGCCGCCGGTGTCCGCGATGGCAGTTACTACCGGGTGCCGGGCTTCCCTTACTTCCGTACCGATCGCTACGTGGCCTCGTTCAAGGACGACGTCAGCGATCTGAACGCCGTCGCCGGCTGGACACGCCGGATGCGCGAATTCGACCAGGAGGCGCGCGAGTTCGAATACCGCAATCTCGGCATGTCCGAACTGGAAATCGGCGCCTGGCGCTACGACCTGCTGGCCTGCGGCGGCGGCCTGGCCAATCTCGAACTGTTCGAGGACGCCAATCTCGCGTTCCTGCGCAAGCAGGTCACACCGGGCAGCGAATACCAGGCGAAATCCACATTGCGCGATGCCCAGCAGAAGGCCCAGCAGAAGGTACTGGCTGCGCACGAAGCCGAGATCCGTGCCCGCTTCAGCCGGCCGCTGGCCGATGCCGGCCGCGATGGCACGCTGAAACTGTGGTCAGTGAAGCCGGTCGAGGACTTGAGCCTGATCGCCAAGGGCTATGGCAAGGCGATCCCGGATGAACTCGGCGTGCCGGCGCTGATCGATTCGCAGTGGCGCGCGTTCGCCGAACGGCATGCGCCGGCGCTGTGGATCGAAACGGCCGGGCCGCGCGATCAGCCGGGAGTGCCGGTGGTCGGCAAGGACCAGGCGTTCACGGTCGATCCGGCCCAGCCGCGTTTGCACTACCAGATCACCTTCACTCGCCATGCGGGCCAGCCGCTGATCCAGATCAACTACTTCATCTGGTTCGCCGGCCGCGACGGCAACAGCGGCGCACTGGACAACCTGATCTGGCGCGTCACGCTCGATGCCGAGGCTCGGCCGCTGGTCTACGAAAGCGTCAACGCCAGCGGTCGCGACCATCTGTGGTTCGCCGCCCAGCCCCTGCCGCCGCGTGCCGCGGCCAGCAAGCCGACCGACAACCCGGCGCTGTTTCCGCAGGCCGAGCCGATCGCAGGACCAGTGGCGCTGCGCATCGCCGCCGGCAGCCACGATCTGCTGCGCGTCGTGCCGCTGGCGACCGCCGCAGCAAGCGCCGGCAGCGCGGCCTACGAACTGCGCCGCTACGAGGACGTATTCACGCTGGCCACGCCCGATGGCAAAACCCGCAGCCTGTACGACAGCAGCGGCGTGATCCGTGGCGTTCGCGACGAGCAGCAGGCGCAACTGGCCGCCAACCGACTGACCGCCGCTGGTGCATTGCACGTGCTCGGGCGCGTGCCGGTATCGGTGGCCGGCAGTGCGCACTTCGACGATGCCGAGCGGCTCGACCAGCTACTGCCGCCGCCGGCGACACAGCAGGCAGTGGCCAGCGGTGATGACGCCACGGCGTCCGACCGACGTCCGCGCTGAACCCCGGCTCAGGCGGCCAGCGCCGCCTGAATCTTCTGCGCGCTTGGCGAGCCACTGGCCTTCAGTTCCTGCGCGAACAGCGCGATGCGCCATTCCTCGATCAGCCAGCGGGCCGGATGGAATGGTCCCTTGAGGTGTTGCGCCACCGCGCGGATCTGCTTGAGCATCTCCAGATCGCGCTGCGGCTTGTGCGGCAGGCGGTCGGCGCGCACGGTCGCCGCCTTCAGGTAGATGCCGATGCGTGGCCAGACGTCGTCCGGAATCTGGTCGATGAAGCCGGGCGCAAACATCGTCTGCAGCTGATTGCGCAGATCGGTATTGGCATCCGGCCAGGGCTTGGCGATCGCATCGAGCTTCTTGCGCAGCTCCATGCCGGTGATCAGCCAGCCGCAGACCTCCTCCAGCCGCTTGACCGCTTCGCGGCCGAACTCGCCGCGCTTGGACAGGGCTTCGTGAAACGCCGCTTCGTCGCGGATCGCGGCCGGATTCCAGTAGCTGCGGGCGGCGCGTTCGGCGACCTGCAGCGCCAGCTGCTCGGCGGACAGGCCGGTCTGCGCCAGCGAAATGCCCAGCCGGGCGCGCGCCGTCTTCGCCAAGTCCTTCAAGCGATCGGCGACGCGCGCCAGCAGCAGCGCCTGGGTGCCGACGGCATGCGCTTCGGCGGCCGCTTCGGCTGATTCGAACAGCTTCAGGCCGATCCGCTCGTTGGCGCTGACCAGCGCCGGAT
>Ga0114983_1000674_pt1 | contig 14164 bp, 16 predicted proteins | sample Shrwel_input2_RT_FD_87182 | JGI IMG/M metagenome (GOLD analysis project Ga0114983, IMG submission 87182) | Subsurface microbial communities from deep shales in Ohio, USA - Utica-3 well 1 S input2 RT | ecosystem: Environmental > Aquatic > Deep subsurface > Shale gas/oil reservoir > Produced... | reverse complement strand
GCTGTAGGGCCGCATCACATAACTCTGCTATGCCAGTCACATAACTTAGCCTAGCCAGTCTGTAATGAGGGCCGCAGTGAATACAACAGCTACAAGAATGCACGCATATCCAGTAATTTCTAGGAACATGCTACCTCCTTGAGTAAAAACGCTGATAAAATCGGTATATACTATTACAGTATACATACTAGACGTACACTAGTGTACTACTAGACGCCATAGTCCTCTTGATTCTCTGCGTATATGAAACCTCTTAGTGTTGTCTTGCTTGTGAAGAAGAGATACACGCTTACACAGCATGTCCAGATTCATTGCGTAATGTACCAACGGGGTGTCTTGCATGTTCATTCTCGTTGAGCCTCAGGCAGAAGTCCCTAGCCTTCTCGCACTTATGGAAATATTCAGGGTTGCCCGCCAACCAAGGGACATACCCGAAATACCATCGACCATTTTTAAAACGAAGGGTAGGTTTGAACATACGAGATTCTGTCATGTCACCACCGTTATGTCATGCCCTGAGATGGTAAGGAATTGCTTGTTCTTGTACCCAGCGTGGACACACTCAACCTCTTGGTCACGTTGTGCGGCTGGTGACATGAGAGGCCAGATGAATACAATAGCCATTACACCACCTCGTTGATGTCGTCTTCGAGAAAGTAAATAACGGCCTCGTTTGGAAACCGTGTCTTCAAGTCTCTTGCTCGGCTTCTTGCTTCGGCAACCCCTTGGACACTCTCCTTGGCGATGATAGTTTTTTGAGGGCTGCTGGGCATGTTGTTACGGATAACCCACACCATATATTTACCCATCTAACCACTCCCCATGGTAGTCAATGAAGGCGACAGCTTGAGAGATGCTCTTTATCTCATAGCTCTCACACATTTCGATCAGTTGGTTGTAGCGTTCCCGCCCTAGTATAAACTGGCGGTTGAATAGCTTCCTAACCTTGACGCCATGAGGCATGGGCTTGTGCTTGTAAGTGTTCATGTTTCCATTCTCCTTCCGGGATATGGTCACGGACTTGTCCTTGATAGACGTAGACATAACAAGGAAGATTCCCGTTCATGTTGTCACACCATATGTCCATGACTTCTCGACGGTAGAAATTGGGATGACCTTCCAGCCTGTCCAGATCAGCCAGTGTGTCGTCGTCTACTTCCCATATCTCGCCGACAACACTGCCTTTTCCATGAGTAACAGCAGGAAAACTCCCAAGAGAATACATTTCCAGACCGCATGATGCACCCTCCGAAAGAAAGGTGGATTTCGATAGTAGGCCATGGTTGTGAAATCCCCGCTTGAGTGAGCCGTATACGAATACTTGATGCATGGTTATACCTCACTACGGATGAAAGACATATCCTTTTTGTTGATAATCTGAGTGCTTCTCTGTCCTTCTTTGCGGTGTAAAGGTCGTACTTTGAATCTGCCACCGGGAGTGGTGACTTCAACCAAGACGTATTGGTTCTTGTTATAGAAATGACGAGGGGCATGGCCATTGCCATTGATACGCCACACTTCCCCCGGCTGAGGCTCTCTTGTGGTGTTTCCCTGTTCTGCTGTTTCTTCATACTCAGGGACACGGTGCCAAGGACTGCCCTCACTAGGACGTGTTCCGTGGCAGTAGTGCAGCACATTGCACATTGATCCAGTGCTGTTATAGAAACGATGCACCAACTTGAAACCGAACTTCTTCAGCCATGCACATGTAAGGGGCTTGTCTTTCACTTGCCCGTCTGTTAGCACAACTTCTATGATCTTCCCCTCAGGAGCCGCTCCGGATTCTTCCCTGAAGAGGGTGGTGCCCTCCCACCGCACACGACCGCGTGTTTTCGTGAGGCGTCGCTTAACTGTTTCAAGAACACCGGCATCACTTCCACCGAAGCCCCGAAGGTGTTTAATACCGCAACATCCACCGCCATGGTTTTCCATTAGCATGTGTTTCTCCTTACAAAAAGAAAGGCCCGCATTGACGGGCCATATTTAATTTAGGCAGCTTAAACAGCTTCCGCCTCAGCTTCCGGAACACGCATGGCCTCCATAGCAGCTAGCAAGCCATGAATGTCCACACCATCGGCAGCCATGACGGCAGCCATAACATCGTTCATAGACATGTCGCCTTTCTCTTCGGACACGGCAGTCTGGATGGCTTGAGTGATCTTCTTGGCGTAGTCCACCGGCTGGGCATCCATTTCGGCATTGTTAGACCACACCCAAATGTCGTTCCCTTCATCTTCCAGCCATGCCGCAATTTCATTGGCGCACTTGTCCCACTTCTTCTTGGACTTCTTATTGAACACAAGCGGAGTACGCTTGCCCTTGCCCTTCACAGCATACGGCTTCACTTCTTCTTCATAGTTCGACGTGAAGGCGATGAAGTGGGCGAAGTACTGAACAGCGATACGCCAGTTGATCGGAGTGAGGATAAACTTGCCGTCTTCCCCTTGTCCCAACAGGGCATTGACAGGGCGCACGTCTTCCGTCTCCAGGACGTATGACAGCATGTCACGAGAGAGAGTGCGGAGACCTTCCTTAGTGATCTTCTCTGCCGCTGCTACCTGTGCGATGGTGGACATGAGTGCTTCGTAGGTGATAGCCATGGTATGCCTCCTTAAATCATTTTCTCAGGTTAATTGTGCCGGATCGCATCACGTAATTATGTTACGCTTGTCACGTAACTATGTGTGCTAAGCAATCCCACAACAAGACACTAGCGCAATGGTAGGCCAAGGTTCCGATGTTACTCAGCCCGTTGGCCAGTGCCCTGCTGGGATGGCTCAGTGCTCGCCATCTTAGCGTTACCCGAGAGGCTGAGGACTAAGTGAGAGTCCGGCTCGTATGATTAACTAGGATGCAGTGACGACGGTTACAGTCACGCCCCAGACAATCGGGCCTTAGTTTAACGTCTGGTTATGCACAGTCGATATGGATTCCCAGACTATTCACACACACTACGCTTTCAAACGTAGCAGTGAGCATGTCATGTCAGTCACCATGATTCGGCTGTACTCATATGAGCGTGGTCTGCTCATACCCGGCAGTGAGCTTTGGTCTGACTTCCCAGACTGTACGCTTGTGCAATTCCACTCGGATCATTGGGTCTGGGCCTAGTGTTTAAGCATAGCCTAGTATACTTGGGCACTATCCCTTATACCTACCTCGTGGCTTAGCATTGGCGTAGCATCGCCTTGCCTTCGCCTTGTCATGTCACCTCGACACAGGCCGTTGAGTATTCAAACTCCAAGGAGGCCATCCCGTACCGCTTGTCTTACATTGTAGCAGCTTGTGCTGCCTTGTCAAGTGTAGGTTGTCTCGCTTAGTTCCTAGCCTACAATCTTGCTTTGAGTTATAGCCTACACTTGGCAGGGCTGAACGCTTCACAGCGTTCGATCTTACACTTACATGGTAGCTTGTCTTGCCTACCTTGTCAAGCCTCTCATCTAGTGGATGGTTTGCTTGTCTTACGTCTTACAGTCTAGCATCTTACACTTGCTTGTCAAGGCTAGTTTGTTTTCTGGCCGTTTGCCTTGGCTGGCCTTACTCACTCACTACACTCACACGCTAGGGCAGGACAGGAGTTTTAACGTCTTTATCTTTGACTAGTGCCTTGCCTTCACTTGCTTGTGTTGCCTTGCCCCTCATACTAGCAGGCTATGTCAGGAAGTCAAACTTTAATTTGCTGGCCGGTGCTGCTGGCCGTCTGCCTTGCTGACAATGAGAAGATTAAGACATGCCAAGCCAAACCACCAATTGAACATACTTATTAGCGTAATAGCCTGCATCTATCGGATGCAGGTACATATAGATGCAGGTGTAGCAGTCGACATGCATGTAAATGCAGGTAGGCATACACACTCGCTGATAAGCGTCGACTATACCACTCGCCGGTAGGCGTAGATATAAGCTATCGTACACGTAAGTGTGTGAATATAAAGGGGAATAGGCTTAGGTTATTAACTTAGGGGTGGGTGGTAGGTAATTACTTGTGGCTTTGCCACGTCAATGTATGTTAAGCATACTCGTGAGCTTGCGAACGTTTAGAGTGCTAACCATTAGCCTGTAAGTATTTGCTGGAGATAATTGTAAGCCTGCGCATCGCTTAACTGCTAACAGTATGCAGGCTAACGGTGAGGGGCACCCAGGGGGACACACCCCGTTGCTACATTAGTGCATAGCCCCTCAATATTTTCTAACAAAAATTCCTAGGCACCAGCCTCAGTATAAATTCCGGACATTCGTCAAGGAGAGTTCCCACCCGAGAGTAAGAGTACACAGACGTTTCGGGCAGAGCCCTCAACACATACACTTGTATACTTGCAGCTCCGCTGCGTCAACACTAATTACGCATAGAAAGGAAGAGCTAGATGGCTATAGATCTTAACGATGTAACAAGTGGTTACTCAACAGGAGTAATCAATACTAACTTTCAGAAAGTAGAGGACGAGGTTAACGATAATGTCCTCCGTCGGGATGGCCTCTCCTTCGGAGAAGCTAATCAGATGGAAGTTAATTTGGATATGAATAGCAATTCTATCCTTAACGTACAAACAGACCTGACAGACCCCGGCAGTCTTGTGAGTCTTGGAGATGCAGATACACGTTATGTGTTTGTATCTGGAAGCACGATGACTGGAAATTTGGATATGGGGGGTAACGATGTAACTAATATCTCCACTGTCAATACTGGTACGATCGTTCTTGATGGAGTAACTGTTACCCCTAGTGCATTGACCCAGCTTATCTCTGGTATCTTTGACAACACTACGAAGGGCCTTGCTGCAACGAGCGAGGGCGACTACTTCTCCACGCCTAGCGGTGACAGCAACGAGTTTCTTATCCTGTATCGCCATGATGCTGGGCCGACTGCGACGCAGATTGCGGTGTATCCGAGTGTTGCGGGCGTGCAGGCGACCGACTTGACAAATAATCCTGTTGATAGCGCGACTGGCACGGCGCAGGCGCTTGGGGAGGCGCTGGATCAGCGGGGTATTTATGTTGAAACGCTGGCTGATTTGCAGGCGCTGGAAACAAGCGATCTGGAGGATGGTCAGAGCGTATACGTCTCATCACTCAATAAAACGTACTCATGGGACTCAGTCAGCAGCACGTTCGATTTTGAATACGACCTCTTTGTTATCTACGGCCAATCTAACGCAGTGGGATTTGCTGGCAACACGCCGGGCAGGGGAGAAATACCACCAGAGTGCTACTACTGGACGAACCGAGTGGGGACGCCGCAATGGAATGTTGTTGAGCATGAAATGATATATGTCCAACCGGGAGGGGCGGACAGTACTGGACATGCGTGGATCGAGTTTGCCCGAGAGTACACCGAAAGAACCGGGAGAGGCGTACTTTTCCTGCCCGCCGCATTTGGTGGAAAAACTATTGATGAGCTTTCTAGCGGTTCAACGTATTACGATAGACTGGTTTTGAGCATCGACCAGATTGACGCAGACACTACATACCCTATACGTAAAAAGATACTACTATGGTGTCAGGGTGAATCTGATATGTCCGCAGGAACAACTCGTGAGCAATATCAAACATCGTTTGTGACGTTGTGGAACACTCTTAAAACAGATATTGGCGTGGAACACGCATACGTAAGCCGAGTAGGTGCTCCGCAGGACAGGGCTGAGACTAGCCGCTACCCCATACAGGTTGCCCAAGATTACGTGTGCGCTCAAATTGTTGACGTATCAATGGCGTTCGATGGAGCGGCATCTTTTACGGCCTCAAACTTCATGCTGAATGATGGAGTCCACTACACCCAGCGCGGCTACAACTTGATGGGGCGTGAGATGGGGCGCTACGCTTCTGAGCGCGAAAGCGACCTGTCTGCGATCACGTCAAAAGAGGCTTACAAATATAACTCGGTAATCACGCCCGGTGATGTTGTGCATCGACAAGTGGGGGCAACATTAGAGCATGATGGAGTGTCTTGGAATCTTAAATCTCTTACTGATGGTGATACCTTTAGAGCTTCATTTGTACAATCAATATCCGTGGACTCCGACAGAATCGTTCTTACCCTGCCGATGAGGGTGCAGGATATTATCAGTGTGTCATCATCCCTCAACGATATTGGAAACAGTTTTGGAATCTCCGCATCAGTAGATACAGGTGCTTCTAACAACGTCCTTGTTGTTTATTTACGTAGTACAATATCCGCATTTGTGGACACGTCTAGCGGGGCGGTTAGCTACCCGCCGAACGGGTCAGGTACAAACAGCGGCCTGCTTGCCGACCTTTCTGCCAATATTGATGCCGGTATAACTAAGCTGACATACAAGGGTTGTTCTAACACCCCTCTTGTTCACCCACATGACGCCAGCTCACTTGCAGACTTTACGCCTGTCGCGCAGAAAACTGTTTCCGCTACTGAGGTGTGGTTTAAATACCAAACAGTCCCAACAGACGACAGGGCTATTGTGCAGTTCACCAATAAAAAAATAGATCCATCTTTGGTTTCATTGACAGGTCTTGTAATTAACATATCCGCCATAATCGGTGAAAGAGCTTTGTAGTAACCTGATGGCGTAAGGAGGTCAATCATACCATAATCATATCCCAAGCCTCGTCAACAACGCGGCCATCACGCCGCTAGGCCATGCGCGCATTGGTTACGAGCTTTGTGCGCACTGGCTCAATCTCATCAACAGGGGGGGGTTGCCGGACTCCCTTCCGATGCTGTGACACGATCGACAACCTAAGGAAAAGCTATGACTTGGTATGAAAAACTTCTAGATACAGCAAAGGACGTCGCCCCCACCGTAGCTGGTGGGGCAGCCACTGCTTTAAGTGGCGGCAATCCGGCCCTAGGAACTCTTGTAAGCTCAATTGTGGGCAAAGTAATGGGGCAGGAAGGGGTAGATGTAGAAGAGGCCTCACGGATCATTCTGGGCGATCCTGAGAAGCTCTCTGAGTTCCGTATGCAGATGCGGGAAGCTGAGATTAAGGAACTAGAGATTCGGACAAAGGATGTACAGGACGCACGAACTGTCCTGAAGAACTCCAAAGGCCCTGTTGCTATCTCTGCCCTTATCGTCGTAGCCTTTTCTATCCTCTTGTTCATGGTCATGTTTGTATCCATCCCCGCAGCTAGTCAAGCTGTAGCATATATGTTGATGGGGACACTGGCTTCTGAATTTACACGCACAACAACTTTCTGGCTTGGCTCAAGTCAAAGCAGCAAAGACAAGGATGCTACTATCTCTCGATTTGCTGAGGCGGCTAAGCAAGACCAGACCCGGAGGAAGGATGATTTCTGATAAAAAGAAAATGCTAGACGTTCGTGGTCGGCCCCTTACTCAGGGGCTGTTTCTCGAAATTGGTTATAGCGAAGAGTTCGCCCTTTATACTCTGAAAGAGTTCGACTGGGAATACAACGGCACAACCTACCCCAGCATCAAGCGTCTCTACCTTGCGCACGAAGACCCGGTAGAGTATGACTTTGCCACCACTTACTTCCTTAGCTGGAACCATTGGCAGCGTCTCTGTGAGAACAAAGTAATTCGTAAACACATTGACGAGTGGCGTACTGAGCTTGAGCTCAAGCTAGCTTCTCAATCTATCCGCGACATCATCACCATGAGTGCTGAGGAACGTGGTTTTCAAGCGGCCAAATACGTTGCTGAGCGTGGCTGGAACAAGGGATCGGTAGGTAGGCCTAAGAAAGACACTTCCGTCCAAGACGCGAAGGTTGAGGCCCAGCTTGATGAAGCTTTTGCCAAAGACGCCCTCCGCCTAAAGGAACAGGTGAAGTAATATGGAAGACTGGCAAAAGGAGGCATATCGTAAACTAGAACGGATGCCCAATGAAGCAAAGGAGATGCGAGAGCGGGCAATGAATGATTTGTACTTCTTTGCCTGTCTCGTGAATCCGGGCTACATGTATGGTGAAATCCACCGGAGCCTCTACCGTTGGATGCAGGACTACAGCCTGTTTGGGCAAGAGGAAGCCACTACCTCCAACAAGCTCATCATGCTTCCTCGTGCTCACCTAAAGTCTCACATGGTTGCAACTTGGTGTGCATGGATTATCACCCGGCATCCTGAGATCACCATCCTCTACATTTCGGCAACTGCTGAACTGGCAGAGACTCAGCTCTACGCTATTCAGAACATCCTTGGCTCTTCTCAGTATCAGCGTTACTTCCCTGAGTACATCAACCCCCAAGAGGGCAAGCGGGAGAAGTGGTCAGTCAAGAAGATGAGTGTTGACCATGTTAAGCGTAAGGAAGAGGGCATTCGTGATGCTACGATTGCTACTGCTGGCTTGACTACCAACACTACCGGCTGGCACGCTGACGTGATCGTAGGCGATGACCTTGTGGTGCCTGAGAACGCATACACAGAGGAAGGCCGTGAGACAGTCACAAAGAAGACCTCGCAATTTACTTCAATCCGTAATGCTGGCGGCTTCACTATGGCTTGTGGTACTCGTTACCACCCCGCTGATATTTATGCTGTGTGGCGCAATCAGTTCTACGATGTTTATAACGATGATATGGAGGTTATGGAAAGGAAGCCGGTCTGGGAGATTAAAGAGTATGCGGTAGAGACAGATGGCATGTTCATCTGGCCCCGTACTGTACGTCCCAAGGACAACAAGGCTTTCGGTTTCGACCTCAACACCCTGTCCCGTATTAAGTCTGAATACGAAGACCGTGTGCAGTTCTATGCGCAGTATTACAACGATCCTAACGATCCGGGGTCTAAACGAATCACTCAGGATAAGTTCCAATACTACAATGCTCGCTTCCTGAAGAAGCAAGGCTCTACGTGGTACTTCGGGGACAATCGCCTCAACGTGTATGCTGCTGTTGACTTTGCCTTCTCCCTTAACAAGAAGGCTGACTACACAGCTATCATCGTTATTGGCATTGACTGTGACGGAAATATCTATCTTCTAGACATTGATCGGTTTAAAGCTGACAAGGTTCTCGAATACTTCAAACACATTGCCCATCTCCATTCTCGTTGGAGCTTCAAGAAGATTCGGGCTGAGGTGACAGTTGCACAGCAGATTATCGTCAACGACATCAAGGACTACATCAAGCAAGAGGGCATGAATCTCTCAGTTGAAGAGTACCGTCCTAACCGCACAGAGGGTAGCAAAGAAGAACGTATGGCAGCTACCCTTGAGCACCGTTACGAGAACATGATGATGTGGCACTTTGAGGGCGGCCATACGCCTGTCCTAGAGGAAGAACTCATCCAAGCAAGGCCAGCCCACGATGACTTGAAAGATGCTCTCACATCGGCCATTGGCATTGCTGTACGCCCTCGTCAGTCACGGGGTAAGAAGGAGGCACTAGGCCTCTTCGACCAACCAGTTCAAGTTAACAACAGATTCGGTGGAGTGGCCTTCTAAAGGCTAAATACTATGGCAACAGAATCCCAAAAGAAAGTAGCTGAGATCGCTCAGGCATTTGCTCAAGACGATCCCGCAGCGTGGGTATCCCACCTATGGGACAAATTCAATACACAGCGTCAGTCGAAGATTACTGAGTGGACAGAACTTCGTAACTACATCTTCGCAACAGACACCACCACAACTTCTAACGCAGCCCTCCCTTGGAAGAACTCAACGACTCTTCCTAAGCTTTGTCAGATTCGGGACAACCTGCATTCCAACTATATCAGTTCTCTGTTCCCGAACGATGCTTGGCTGACTTGGAAGGGCTACTCCCAGCAGGACAGCACTCGGGACAAGGCCTCCGCCATCCAAGCCTACATGTCTAACAAGGCCCGGGAAGCACGTGCCCGTACAGAGTTCTCACGGCTCCTGTACGACTACATCGACTATGGCAATGCCTTTGCCACCGTAAGCTTCGAATCGTCCTTCAAGGAGATGCCTGACGGCTCTCTGGTGCCTGAGTATATCGGGCCCCGTGTCCACCGTATCTCTCCTCTGGACATTGTGTTCAACCCCCTTGCGTCTAATTTCCGTGACACTTTCAAAATTGTCCGGTCTATCAAAACCCTTGGTGAGTTGAAGAAAATGGCCCAAGAGAGCCCAGAGAACAAGTTCTGGGAACGGGCTGTAGAGCGTCGTGAGGACCTTGCACGTAAGCTTGGGGGCTTCTCTGTAGAAGACTTCAACAAGGCCGTAGGCTACGAGATGGACGGCTTCGGTAGCCTGTATGAGTATTACCAGTCAGACTATGTGGAAGTCCTGACCTTCTATGGCGATTACCACGATCAAACTACTGGCGAGCTGAAGACCAACAAGGTTCTGACTGTTGTGGATCGTGCGGAGTTGATCGAGGAAAGCGACATCCCTAGCTGGCTTGGCCATGCTCCCATCTATCATGTTGGCTGGCGCTTCCGTCCTGACAACCTGTGGGCTATGGGTCCTCTGGATAATCTGGTGGGCATGCAATATCGCATCGACCATCTGGAGAACCTGAAAGCGGATGCTATGGACTTGGTTGTCCATCCTCCCCTGAAGATTTATGGTGAGGTGGAAGAGTTCGACTGGGGCCCCGGTGCTGAAATCCACATGGACGAGAATGGGGATGTTCAGGAGCTTGGACAAAACCTAAATGGTATCATCACTGCCAATGCAGATATTCAGTCCCTAGAAGACCGTATGGAGCTGTATGCAGGCGCTCCGAGGGAGGCGATGGGCGTACGTACCCCCGGCGAGAAGACGGCCTTAGAAGTGCAGACACTGGCCACTGCGGCTGGGCGTATTTTCCAAGAGAAAATCTCTACCTTCGAGGTTGAGCTTCTTGAGCCTACGCTTAACGCTATGCTGGAAACTGCTGTGCGTAATATGGACCGCTCCGATGTTATCCGGGTTATGGATGATGATCTTGGTGTGGAAACCTTCCTCACTATTACGCGAGATGATATTACTGCTAATGGTATTCTGCGTCCTATTGGTGCTCGTCACTTTGCTAAGCAAGCACAGGACCTCCAGAACATCATGGGTATTATGAACTCTCCGATTGGTCAGATGATTGCTCCGCATACCTCCGGTAAGGAAATGACCAAGTTTGTTAACGATGTTGCCAAGCTTCATGGGTACAAAATGTTCCGTCCTAATGTCGCTATTAGCGAACAGGCGGAAACGCAATCCCTCATGAACCAAGCTGGTGAAGACTTAGATACCGCTGCCCAGACGCCAGCAGAGGAGGCTTAATGCGTAGTAACTGGATTCCGGGTCGTATGGACCCTGACCGCAAACAAGAGATCAGGCAGTCCTTTGCGGCTGCCATTGTTATGCGTAAACGCCTTCTTGAAATCCTTGAGAAGAAGCGTAAGGCTTCTTGGGAGGCGTCTGTCGACGAGGATGGGTACGATTGTGCTAATTGGGCCCTTAAACAAGCGGACGCAAGGGGCTATGAACGCGCTTTGCGCGAGATTTCTAAGCTAATTGAGTAAAAAAGCTTAAATTTTCGGTATGTACTAATACAACTTAGTAAAACATAGTAAATAATAGTAAACTACGTAGTAGTAAAAAACGTTAGTTTAAACTATTTACAACTATGTATACTATCACAGATTAAGGAGAAACTGAATGTCAGACCCGACATCCGGTTCAGTGTTTGAAGATAAGCCGCAGGAAACCCCTGCACAGCAACAAGCTCCTTCTCAGGAGCAACAGCCTCAGCAGACTGCTCAGCCGTCTCAAGAGGCACCAGCACCTACTGCGTCATCTGATAATCTGTTTGCTGACCAGCTTGCATCTATCAAGAATGAACGCGGGGAACCGAAGTATCGTGATCTACCCACTGCGCTAGAAGCACTGAAACATTCGCAAGAGTATATTCCCCAAGTCAAGCAGGAGAATGAAACGCTGACACAGGAAATTGAGCGTTTGAAGTCAGAGCTTGAAAAGCGTGAAAGCGTAGAGAGCACACTTGAACGGTTCACTGCTCAGAAGGAAGAAGCCCCATCTTCACAAGAGTTGCAAGGGCTCACCGAAGAGCAGGTAGCAGATTTGCTGGATCAAAGGCTCACCCAGCGAGAGCAACAGCAAGCTAAGCACGCCAATGCTCAGCAGGTTGAGCAAGCCATCCTTCAGCGGTATGGCGAGAAAGCCCGTGAAGTTGTTGCAGCCAAAGCCGATGAGTACGGCATGACTGCTTCTGAGCTTCAGCAATGGGCACAAGAGAAACCGAAAGCGGTTCTCGCTTTGTTCGATGTCAAATCTACTAGCCCGCAAGGGTCTAATTCTACTTCAAGCGTTAATATCCCACCCACCAAACCAGAGAAGCCCTCCCTTGAGCGCCCAGAGAAGTCACTAATGTCAGGGGCGACTGATAGGGAACGAGCGGATTACATGGCTAAGGTGCGTCGGGCTACTTATGAGCGCTTGGGTATTAATCAATAAGGATTAAGAGATGCAAGTTACTACTAATACCCGCGCCTTTGTTGAGGCGGAGCAGTATTCAGATTTCATTCTGATGAACCTGCACGATGGCCTTCTCCCGGAGAGCTTCTACCGTAACGTAGGCGACTTCGGTTCTGGCGATACCCTCCACATCTGATTTGGTGTGGTAACAGATTCTAAATAACTGGGACGTGAAAGCGAACCAGAAGGAAGGATTGGCCCTAAGAGGAGCTAAGATGAAGTTTACAGAGACAGAGGTCAAGTACCTCTCCGGTTTGATGGATGCCGACGGGTCTATGTGTTTCCACTTTAGGAAGTACAAAGACAGATACAATGTCAGCATTAAGCTTGTTATGCAACAGTCCGAAAGCATCGACAGAGATGGTAAGTTCATTTCTTGGCTTTCAGGGTTTGGTGGATTCAAGCAACACATCTCTCTGGCTAAAGAAAGTAATTCGTGGTCGGACGCTAACCGTTGGACAGTCACCTCAAATGAGCAGCTTAACATGCTCGTTCCTAGGCTGACCAAACACATGGTTATCAAGGCTAAGCACTGGCAAGCGATGCTAGACAAGGCCAACTCAATACACGGACGCTCTGTAACAGAAGAAGAGATGCTGGCTCTCAAGGAGTTTGCTAAATCATCTCGGAAGAATGTTGGACCATTAAAAGATAAGAAACACCCCACTTGGGCATGGGTAGCTGGCTACATCGACGGAGATGGCTGTTATTACATGCGGAACAGAAAAAAGAACTGGGGTATTCAAAAGGAACTTCTTGTCCGGGTAGTCGCCCACGATGACGACATAATCGCCCTTGGCTTGTTAAGCAAGGCCTTCGGTGGCCGGTTCAAGCAGAACGGATACGAGAACACTTGGTATTGGTCTCGTAATCTAGGAAACGCTGATGCTAGCTTTGCTATCAAGTTCCTAAAAAAGATGGTCAGACATTCTCGCCTCAAGAAATATAAAATTGAGACGATGCTTCATCACCACCTGCAACGACTAAGTGAATCTGCTTCTACGGAAGATGCTATAGTCTGACACATTCGTTTGTGAATGCAAAACTGTGGGTTCTGTCACTCTGCAAGAAGCAGCAGAAGACACCCCGCTGAACTACAGCGCAATCGAGTCTGGTGAAGTTACTCTCCAGATCACCGACTACTCTGGCGATGCTTGGTACGTCACCGACGATCTGCGCGAAGATGGCACCTCCATCGACATGCTGATGTCTCAGCGTGCTATCGAGTCCACTCGTGCCTTCCAAGAGCACTTCGAGACTCGCTGGCTTGAGGTCGCTAACGCTGGCCAAGTCGATGCTGACCCGAACACCATCAATGGCTTCGCACACCGTATCGCATCCGCTGAGAGCAACAACGTGTTCTCTCTGAGCCATCTGGTTGCTATGCGTCTGGCCTTCAACAAAGCCAACGTCCCGGACGAAGGCCGTATCTTCATCTGTGACCCGGTTGTTGAAGCTACCCTGAACGGCCTCGTGACCATCACCACCGACGTTTCTCCGTTTGCCCAGCGCATTCTGGAAGAAGGTCTGGCACGTGGTCAGAAGTTTATGATGAGCCTGTACGGCTGGGACATCATGACTTCTAACCGTTTGCCGATGGGTGACTTCGGTGACGGCACTACTTCCGTTACTGGCGGCGTTGCTAACATCTTCATGTGTGTTCAGGACGACCAGACCAAGCCGGTTATGCACGCCATGCGTCGTGCTCCGCGTGTGGAAGGTGAGCGTAACAAAGACCGTGCTCGTGACGAGTTCGTGGTTCGTGCTCGCTGGGGCCTCGGCATTCAGCGTGTT
>Ga0114983_1000670_pt1 | contig 14188 bp, 13 predicted proteins | sample Shrwel_input2_RT_FD_87182 | JGI IMG/M metagenome (GOLD analysis project Ga0114983, IMG submission 87182) | Subsurface microbial communities from deep shales in Ohio, USA - Utica-3 well 1 S input2 RT | ecosystem: Environmental > Aquatic > Deep subsurface > Shale gas/oil reservoir > Produced... | reverse complement strand
GTGCGGATTGACGGCGATGGCGCGATCCAGCGGCCAGGCCGGTGCGATGGCCTTGCAGGCCTGGGCGCAGGCAGCGTCGATCTGCGCGTGCAGCAGGGCATCGGCAGCGAGTGTTGCGGCCGATGTCGGAACGGCGGGGCGGTTCAGGATTTCGGACATGGGGTTCTCCGGGATAGGGGCTCAGCGCGGCACGTCGGCACTACACATCGGGACTTACGAGTCGGGACTAGGCGTCGGTACTGGCAGCCCGGTTGGGGGCCGCTGCCGAGGCCCAGCGCGCGGGCCAGAACTGCAAGGCAAGGCGGGTATAGGCCTCATCGACGTAGAAGCCGGCGTAGCTCCAGCGGCGCCAGCTGCGCATCGCCTGCGGCTGCAGTTGCAGCAGCACCAGGCCGAGGTAGAGGCCGAACATGCCGAGCAGGGCAATCAGCCCGAGCGCGTGGTGCGGCTGGTCCTGGGTGCCCAGCGGCAGCCGGTGCGCCAGCAGCGCGGCGGTGCTGAGGCCGGCCACCATCAGCAGCCCGGACACGCTCTGCTGGGTGACTGCGCGCAGGCCGGAGCGCTCGGCCGGCAGCCACAGCAGCGGCGCCCAGGCCAGCCCGAGCACGGCGCTCCACCACCATGGCCACGCGGCCGGGCCGGCCAGCGACTGCATCAGCAGCACCATCGCGATCGCCACGGCGGGCGCCAGCGCCAGGCTGAGCGCCCGCGGCGTCGCCGTGTCGTGCATCGCCTGCAGGCGGGTGTGCCGAACCACCGTCGATGCCGACAGGAAGGCCTGCGCCTTGTACAGCGAGTGGCCGATCAGATGCAGGGCGGCCAGCGTGTACAGCCCGAGCCCGCATTCGAGCAGCATGAAACCCATCTGCGCCACGGTGGACCAGGCCAGCCGCACCTTGATGCTGATCCGGGTCAGCATGACCATGCCGGCCAGCACCGCGGTGGCGAGACCGAACAGCACCAGCAGGCTGCGCGCCGGCAGCGCCTGCTGCAGCAGCGGTGCGAAGCGGATCAGCACGAAGCCGCCAAGGTTCAGCACACCGGCGTGCAGCAGGGCCGACACCGGCGTTGGCGCTTCCATCACCTGGATCAGCCAGCCGTGCACCGGCAGCAGCGCGGTGCGCAGGATCACCGCCAGCACCAGCGCAACGGCGCTGAGCTGCAGCGCCGGGCTGATGCCCACGCGTGCCAGATGGGCCCACAGGTCGGACAGCGAACCGCTGCCAACTTCTGACCAGGCCAGCGCGGCGGCGACGATCAGCAGGCCGTCGGCGAGGCGATCGGCAATGCGCTTCTTGTGGGCAGCCAGGCGGGCGAAAGCGCGCTCCGGGTAGAAGCAGAGCAACTTCTGCAGCGCCACGCCGACCAGCGCCCAGGCCAGGATCAGCAGCAGCCAGTGGTCCGACAGCAGCATCAGATGCACCGCCGCCAGCGCGCCGGCCAGCGCTGTCACGTAGCGCCGCTGGCCGGCTTCACCTTCGAGATAGCGCGCCGAAAATCCGCCGATCACCGTCCCCAGCAGCTGCACGAGCAGGGCCATGCCCAGACCCAGCGGCGTCACCAGCAGCAGCGCCGGTACCGTCAGGCGATCGGGCCCGGCGACGATCGCGAAGCCGATCGCGATCACCGTGCTGCCGACCGCGCCCGCGCACAGCAGCAGAAAGGCGCGCCATTGCGCGGCGATCGAAACCGCACCGAGCTGGGGCAGCAGCACCGCCAACAGCATCAGTCCGAGCGGAGCCAGAACGCTGGCAGTCGACAACAGCAGGGGGAGATCCATCGCAGTGCCCTCGTCGGAAGAAATTCCGATTGGAGCATGCGAGCGGGCCGTTGTTCTGTAAATTATATTGATACGAACGTAAACGATTCATAAAACGAACGATGAAGCTCGACCAGCTCAATTTCCATCACCTGTTCTACTTCTGGCGAGTCGCCAAGCTGGGACACCTGACCCGCGCCGCCGAAGAGCTGCACACCTCGCAGTCGTCGGTATCGGCGCAGGTCCGGCAACTGGAAGAGCGCATCGGCGAAGCCCTGTTCGTCCGCGAGGGACGCCGCCTGCGGCTGACCGATACCGGGCAGCTGGTGCTGGCCTATGCAGAGAACATCTTCGGCCTCGGCCAGGAAATGCTCGGCCGCCTGCAGGGCCACAGTGCCGGCGTGACCCGCCTGCGGGTCGGCAGCGTCGCGACGCTGTCCCGCAACTACCAGGAAAACTGGATACGGCCGCTGCTTGCCGATCCGGGCGTGGTGCTGACCTTGGAATCGGGGCAGCTGGAAGGCTTGATCAAGCGCCTGGTTCAGCATCAGCTCGACGTCGTGCTCGCCAACGAAACCGTGCCCGCCGATTCCGAGCATTCGCTGCATTGCCGGTTCCTGGGCAGCCAGTCGATCTCGCTGGTCGGTCCAGCGGTGCGCTGGCAAGGCAAGACGCTGCACGTGCCTGAAGACCTGCACGGCATGGACATCGCGTTGCCGGGCCCGCGCAACGCCCTACGGGGACAGTTCGATGCGCTGTGTGGTGCCGCAGGCGTGGTTCCCCGCGTACGCGCCGAGGTTGACGACATGGCCATGCTTCGTCTGATCGCGCGCGACAGCGGCTGGCTGACGCTGTTGCCCGGTGTCGTCGTCCAGGACGAGCTGCGCGCCGGCGTCCTCGTTTCTGTCGGTCAGCTGGAGGAGCTGTCCGAGCGCTTCTACGCGATCACCACGCCGATCCGGCATCAGATCGACGCGCTCGAACGGCTCATCGCCCGCGAACCGACCAGCACGGCCTGACCGGCGCTGCAGCGGTGCTTGGCGCTGCACGCGCGCATCGCCACGCTAGCCGCCGGCGTCCTGCCGGAAGTAGTGGCGGTTCAGCTGCACCTGCAGCGCATTGCGCCGGGCTTCGAGCTGCGTTCGGGTCTTGGCGAGGAAGTCCTGCAGCGCCGGCTCCGGTTCCAGCTCGATCATCACGCCGACCAGATGGCGCTGCTCGTCGAGCGCGTTGCAGAACATCAGCAGCAGTTCGCGCCCGAATTTCAGCCCGGTGTCGCCGACCAGCGGCGCGAAATCCTTCGCCATGTCGACGCCGATCGCCTTGCGGGTATCGGCCAGCAGATCCGGCATCGTCTTCGCATCAAGGCGCAGTGCCGGATTCCGCGCCGCCACCGCTTCCAGCGTGTCGGCCAGTTGCTGGTAGTAGGTCAGCATCTGCTGCGTGCTGGCATCGAGATCGTCCGGCTTGCGCTTGAACATCAAAATCCACTTCAGTTTCGGAATGCCATCGGCCTGCTGGTACAGCAGGCTGTAGCCGACATTCAGCTCCGCGCGCAGCGCATCCGACGTGACCGGGGCCGGCTTCGCCGCTACCGGCGAGCCGCAGCCGGACGGCAACAGCACCAGCGCTGCCAGGAGCATCCCGGCGGCAACACCGCCGGCACTACCGACGCCACTCGCGCGGGTGATCGGCGGAGCCGGAAGTGCTGCAGCAGCATCGGTCGTCTGAGTGGTCATCGGGAGCCTGCCTGCCGTGGGGTTCAACAGCAGGGAGCACGCGCGATGCCTGTGTTGCGGAAATCGGGTTGGCGCTGTTGCCGGTGATCGACCGTGCGAATTCCGGTGATGGCGCGGTTAGCGTCTCCACGCCGAACGTACAGCGCGCAGTGCTGCTCGATGTCCCGTCTCGGCCTCGGGCTGAAGTCGGCGACCCGTGTTCAGCTCAGCTGCGGCAGACGATCGGCCTCGCGCCGCAGCGCCGGTAGTTGTTGCAACCCCAGAAGTCCGGCTTGCCGTCCCGGCCCGGGCGACGGCTCATCTTGATGTCGCAGGTCGGGCAGGTCGGCGTGGTGTAGTCGCCGCGGGTGACCTCGGCTAACAGCGTCGCCTGATCCGCAGCGGGCATCGCTTCGATCTGCTGCAGCAGTTCCTCTCCGCTGATCAGCTTCAGGTGCTTGCCCTCGGCGAACGCCCGGGCATCCTGCGTGAAGCCTGACAGGCCGTAGAACAGTGCCAGCTGGGCCTTGAAGTGATCCCTGGCACCCCACAGCGCACGCACCGCCTCGACCCCGACCGGCTTCGACGACCAGGACTTGCACTGCGCCACCGCGAAGGTCCGAGCCGTATCGCGTTGATCGGCGATCACCACATCGACGCCGCCATCGGCGCCGGCCCCAGTCAGCCGCGCCGGATAGCCTTTGCGCTGCCAGAACAGCGCGCACAGCTCTTCGAAGCGCTTCCATTCCAGCTCGCGGATCAGCGCGATGCTCCAGACCGTGGGTGCCGAGCCATTAACGGGTCCGGCGCTTGGCTCGGCAAAAGGTGCCGAAGATGGCTTCGGTGTCGGTGCCGGCCTCAATGGCGGCGAAGGCTCCACGCCATCGCGTTTCGACGCAGCAATCAATACCGGTTCGCGGCGCGGAGGCGATTTCCGATCGCGGCGGTTTGATCGGCCCGTTCCGGGGCGGCCTGATCGTTGCGGCTGCCGGCGCTTCATCGCCATGACCAACAGCAGCTTGATCAGCCCGATCGCCAGCAGAACGGCAGCGATGACAACCAGGCCGCCGACGGCAGCGTTGATGATCGGCTTGAACGGGTTAGGGCCAGCGCCAGCACTCGCGGCCGAGGACATCAGCGCAGCCACAACGGCGGCGATCCGATAGATGAACATCGTGGCTCACTCCTTGAGCTTGGGCTTCTGCCCAGGTCAGCGATACGCCTGACCGGTTGAATCCGTTCTGGTCCTTATTCCACGCGGGTCATTCGCAGCTTCGGGTTGCGGTTTGCTGAAGCGGGCGAATGAGTAGCCGACACCGTAATTCCGAGAGGATCAGCCAGCAACCCTCGCGAGCGAGCGCGACCGCGCTGGCATCGAGTTGCCGGCAGCCAGTTTCTGGAAGCGCCCGGCGACATCCGTGGCCAGACTGTTCCGATCGAATTCCGAATGGAGCGCCCCGTGATGCCGCTGATCCGCTTGCCTGCGCTGTTGCTGATGACCACGGGCGTGCCGCTGCACGAACGCGTGCCGGTGTCGACCGCGATCTTGATCGTCGCCGCCGTTCAGGCCGCTGCGCTGCGCCCGGCGGTGCCGCAGTGAACGGCTGGGTGCTCGCGGCCTGGCTGAGTTTGGCGGCGATCCATCTGCCGCCTGCGCTGGTCATCGTCCGGCCATCGCTGCTGCAGACGCTGTATGGCGCGGCGGCGGACGGCACGCTGGCCGTGCTGCTGACGCATCGCGCGCTGCTGTTCCTGATGCTGGCGATCGCCGCGGTCGTCGCTGCGTTCCTTCCAGCAGCCCGGCCTGCTGCAGCGTTCGGTCTGGCGTTCAGCATGGTCGGCTTCCTGATCACCTACCTCGCGCAGGGCCAGCCCGAGCCGCTCACGCGCATTGCCATCGTCGATGCCCTTGCACTGCCGGCCAGCGGCCGATGCCGCGATCGATCGCCAGCGAAATGATTCGGCCAGCCGCCATGCCGAGCAGCGCAGCACCGACCGTCATGCTGATCCCAGCGCGAAGTTCGGCGTGCTGCATCGCTGCCAGCAGCACCAGCGCCATCGCAATGCCGAAGCCGCCATACACGGCGCGCACTTCGTTGCGGCCATCGCGCGTGAGGCTCGGAATCCCGAACTGCGCCGTGACCATCCCAGGCCGCCAAAGCGCGCCGAGCCCCATCAGCAGAAAGGCGGCTGCAGTCAGGCCGAGCAGCGTGTTCGCGTTCATCGAGTCGACTCCGTGAAGGTTCGACCGCAGCATGGCGAACCATGACCATCGCGCGCTTGCAGAAACCGGCTGATTCGATGAATGCACGTCCGCTCATCGTTCTGCTCGGCGCGCGGGCGCTGTACGTCGGCCCGGGCCTGCAACTGAGCCCGCACCGCAACGCCGTGGCCACCTGGGCCATGGGGCTGGACCATGCGTTCACGCTGACCATGTTTGCCGGCACGGCAAGCACGACGGTGCAAGCGCGTCAGGCCCTGATCCCGGCTGGCGCGCGACATCACCTGCAGACGCAGGGACGCATGCTGTTCCTGTATGTCGATGCCACCAGTGGCGACCTCGCTACGCTCACCGCCCCGACCTTGCCAGCCGTCGAGGCGCTGGCGCCGATGGCCGAAGCCATTGCGTCTGCCGTCGACAGCGCAACCGCGCTCCGGCATTGCAGCGGATTCCTGCGCGCGATCGGCATGGGCGATGCCAAGACGCACCCGGCCGCGATCCACGCCACGCTCAGCGCCGTGAACGCAAGGCCGCAGGATTTCCCGACGCTTGCGCACGCCGCGCGGCATGCCGGCCTGTCGCCCAGCCGTTTCCAGCACAGCCTGCGAGACGCAACCGGCGTTGCCTTCCGCCGCTACCGGCAATTGCAGCGCATGGCACAGGTGCTGCGCTGCCTCGCGGCCGGCGGCAACCTCACCGATGCCGCGCTGGAAGCCGGCTTTGCCAGTTCCTCGCACCTCAGCACGGCGTTCCGCGACCTGTTCGGCATGGCGCCGTCACGACTGATCGCGGCCAATGTCAGGTTGGTGACGGAGCCGGAGCCGGAACCGGATAGCGGGTGAGGGTGGTGCGAGCCAGCGTCTTAAGAGTCCCGTGATCCGAAATTCGACCAGCAGGTCATGAACGTCACGATCGTGGATCGGCACTCGCGAGGGAGCTATGTCGTTCTGCGTACGTACTGACTTCTCCGGCCGGTTACTCCCTACCATTCCAGGGAACAACGCGATGTAGGTCACAGTCCGCTGTCAGCCCATAGCCGACGGTCGTCGAACCGATTGCCGTCAACCAAAGCAGACATTCCATTGAGACAGAGTCAGATGGGTTTTCCTACTTCGCTAACCGGGCTCACTCAGACATTCAAACGTCCTTTGCCCCGGTATTTCCAATCCGGAAGATGTGCGTTGGAGTAAGGGTCTCCTTCTCCAGGTTTTGAGCCATGTCGATCACAGCCGAGGCCCTCGAAGATCTGCTACGCGGCGATTTAGATTCGATCGTTGCCGATCTGATCCGGTTCTACGGACTCAAGTACGAACGCGATCGCCCAGACCTTTCGGACCCTTTACTCCGCTGGCTGGATTTCACATTTCGCTTCGTCGAACCGAAGCCACGTCCGGTGCTGCGCACCCAGTGCTTTTCAGCATCGCTGTCGCCAGAAGCCCAGCGCGGAATGGAGGCCTTCGAGGCACTGTCGATGGCGGGTGGTGACCTCAATCGCTTCCAGGGTGCCGGCATCATCCGATGGCATGACGTCAGCGGAAAGAAAAATGCAAAGAGAACCGATCAGCTATGGGCCGATTGGGGAATCCTGCACTTCCATCTGACCGACCAGCCGATCGCGCCGGGCCAGTGTTTTGGCGAGCGTTGCGACCGGCTCTTGTACGCGATCGTCACGACGGACGCGGTACTGGCGATCGATGTCCGCGATCACGGCGCCTTCGCGGACCGCGACCTCGTCGAGCGAGCCCTTCAGTCTTGGCCCGCGTTGTTCAAGGCCATGTCTCGCACGGGCGTTTCGCTGCAGCAGGACATCAGCGCCGAGGATCGACGCAAGCTGCGACTGAGTGGCATCAACGTCGTCGATATAGTCGTCGATGGGAGGGCCTACTTACCGCCGGGGATGGGTCTCAGCACCGCCGGCACGTCGAATCATGTCGGCGAAACGGCCGATTTCATTCGCCGGGCATCGCGGATGTTATGCCAGTCCCTGGCCAGCGACACGCCCTTCGTACCGCCAAGCATCAGCGGGGAACCGCACCGGCTTTTCATCACCAGACAGGGCCTTGCCCTGCACGCCGAGCGCGACACCTTCACGCACCTGCTCCCGCGTTCTGAGGCGCCAAATGCGTCGGCATGGTCGAAAGCACATCGACTGGTGCTACCCGATTGGGCGCTCGCGCGAGTGGCGCCGGAGTTGCCGAGTCTCGACGCGCCTTGACCGGTCGGTCGGCCGATTGGGGTGGTGTTCACATGTGAACACGAACCTACGCTCGCAGCCGCCTGGCGAGACGCGTGACGGTGACCTCGACCCAGAGTAGGCTAATCGAACGATGGCTCTGCGCTTCAACGATGGCTTAATTTTTGTCTCGCCCCCCCTGCTATTCTCGAAGCAATTAGCTTCTAACAACTATGGGACCGGGAACGCATGTATTTGAGGACAATTCGCGCGAACAATTTTCGCGCGTTCGGTGACGGAACCTCGGCGCCGGCTCTGGATTGGGAGCTCTCCGCTGGCATAAACATCCTGATCGGCGAGAACGACGCAGGCAAGACCGCGGTGATTGACGCGATTCGGAATATTTTGTGGACCACCAGCTACGAATTTATACGGCTTTTCGACACCGACTTTCACATCCAGGGCTCGACGCGAGCCACTTCGCTTTTCATTGAAGCGACGCTCGCAGACCTTAGCGTTGATCAAGAAGCCGCTGTGCTGGAGTGGCTGACGCATGAAGCTGACGGGTCGCGAACTCTGGTTCTTCACCTTCAGGCGCGATGGATTCCCCCTCAAGACAACAAGCGTGGGCGAATCGACACCGTGACTCGCTCGGGCCGAGGTGGCGCCGGGCCGGAGATTGGTTCGGCAGTGCGCGAATTGGTCCGCGCGACGTACTTGCGTCCACTTCGGGATGCCGAAGCAGAGCTGCGGCCCGGCAGGCAATCGCGCCTGTCGCAGATTCTAGGTGCACACAAGACCATCGGCGGCCAGGAGAAGAACGACTTTAACGCCGCGTTACCGGACGACGTGCCCAAAAATCTTGTTGGGTTGATGGCCTTCGCTCAGCACCATCTCGGGAAACATGAGGTCGTCAAAAGCGTTGAGAAAGACATCAACGAGAATTACCTCGACAAGTTTGCCTTCACCGGCGATCAACTGTCCTCCCGGATAGAGATCGCGCCAGACCTGGCGCTCCAGCCGATTCTAGAGAAGTTCGAGCTTGGCCTGCTTCCATCAGCTGGTATCAGCGCCACGTTACGTTGCTCCCGAGGTCTGGGTTACAACAACGCCCTATTCATGGCTACGGAGTTGGTTCTACTCAAGGATGGCGACGAACTCGCTCTTCTGCTGGTGGAAGAGCCCGAAGCCCATCTTCATCCTCAGCTGCAGGAACGAGTTCAACGCTTGCTGGAGCGAAGCGCCACAAAACCAGAAGATGGCAAACGCCGCGTTCAAGTCGTCATGACAACGCACAGCCCGTCACTGGCTTCAGGTGCAGATATTGCGGGAATGACGCTAGTGCATCGCGCTCAGTTGTTTAGCTTGGCGCACGGAAAAACCAAGCTGAAGAAAACTGACTACGAATTTCTCCGCCGGTTTATCGACGCGACCAAAGCGAATCTTTTCTTCGCTCGCGGTGTCGTGATTGTCGAGGGTGCTGCGGAGTCAATTCTGCTTCCGGCTATCGCCGAGGCATGTTCGAAGTCGTTCTCGGATCACGGCATATCGATCGTCAATGTTGGCAGCGTCGGCCTCTATCACTACGCGCGGATTCTTCAGCGAGAGGATGAGTCCGTGAAGATTCCCATTCCCGTCGTTTGCATTACTGACCGAGACATCGCCCCGGATGCGGCAAAAGCATTCGCCAAAAAGAAGCGCTTCGAATCCGACTACACACCAGCTGAAATTGCCACGCTGGTCAAAACAAAGGAGGCACGAGCGGAAGGCGGGAACACCGTCGTCTCCGTTTCGGACCATTGGACGTTCGAGTTCGACCTGGCTCGCTACGGTTGTGCGGAGCTTATGTTCCTCGCAATTCAACTTGCTAAGAAGGCCAAGTCCCACGGGGAGAGTCTTGACGAGGCAGATGAAGCAGTCGCTTTGGCAGATGCGAAAACAAGTTGGGCTACTTTGAAAGCGAAGGGCCTTGGTGCAGAGGCACTGGCCTGCCTCATCTACCAACCGCTGGTCGACCAAGAGGCATCGAAAGCAGTGACGGCCCAATATGCGGCACAACTGCTAGGCACAGGGGACTTTGGTTCAGGCGAAGCGCTTTTCAATGAATTACCGCCGTATCTCCAGCGCGCGTTGACTCATGTGACCAGCACTGGGAAGACGGCGTGAAGGTTCCAAAGCTTACTGATGACGACCTGGCTTACCTTGTTTCACTCGCGCCGGATCTAGATCCTCTCGATGCTGAGCGTCGTGCGTTTCTGCTCGAAAACAATACGCGTGACGTAAATGCTGCGCCGGGGAGCGGCAAGACCACCGCATTGGCAGCAAAGCTTCTTCTGTTGGCGCGAAATTGGCCGCACGAGCGTCGCGGTATCTGCGTGCTAAGCCACACAAACGTGGCCCGAGAAGAAATACAAAAGCGCCTTGTTGCAACGCCCCAAGGAAGTCGTCTCCTGTCCTATCCGCACTTCATCGGAACAATTCACTCATTCGTAAATCAGTTTCTTGCACTCCCTTACCTGCGCAGCAATGACATCGCAGTCGATGTCATCGACGACGAGATTTTCTCCAGCAGGGCAATCGGACTGGCCAAGAAAAGTCCGCCGCTTCGTTTCTGGGCGCAGAATAATCAAAGCGTCTTCCCGATAGTTGCGGGGCTCGTTTATCGAGGAGCCGATCTGACTCTTGCCAGTGAAGGCGGATACCTACCCAAACCGGGCTCAACGACCCTCCCTTTGCTACAGCAAATCAAGCTGACACTCGCTCAGAATGGGGTGTTTCGCTTTGCCGATATGTTTGCGTTCGCCGATGCGCTGCTCGCGCAATCGCCCTCCTTGAAGGAACGACTTTCTGAGCGCTTTCCACTGGTGTTCATCGATGAGATGCAGGATACCTCTTGGCCTCAAGAGGAACTGCTTAGCCGTCTCTTCGCGGACGATGTCGTGGTGCAACGACTCGGTGACCTCAACCAGCGCATTCTCGGCAGCGACGAGGGCGCTTCGAAGCTGACGTTTCCTCGTACTCCAGAGCTAGCCATCAGTACGAGCAAAAGATTTGGGCCTGCGATCGCCTCCGCCGTTTCTCGCGTTCGCACTGGCGGGGCCGAGGTGATTGGTGAACGCACAGACATGCATCCTCTGGTGCTACTGACCTACCCCGCCGCCCGCGTGGGCGATGTCTTGAACCATTTTGGCCAAAAGGTACTTGAGAGCTTCACGGACGCAGAACTAGCCCAGGGCCCGGTGAAAGCGCTCTGCGCCAGAAAACAAGGTGATGCCAAGAAGGAAGAGCCAGGCCGGACGCTCATCGACTTTTGGCCGGCCTACGCCGGAGGGCCCAGCAGCTCAGGTGCTCGCTCGGAGCGGTTTTGGTCTCTTCTCGGTTGTGCCACATATTCAAGTCAGCGCGCAGCAACCTTGGCTGATCGAGCAGCTGACGCCAAGCGAGCAGTATTCCTGGTGCTGCGATCAGCGGGTTCGCCCCACTTGGACGGTGTTCGCGACGGTTCCCAGCTTTTTCGTCATCTGCATGAACGAGGTCACGACACGAAACCGGCGCGTCGGCTTTGTCGCGCTATTTCCCTGGACGCCGCTCTCGGAACGTCAGCAGGTGGTCGCGCCAAAGTTCCGGACATGTTTTATGACGCGCTAAGGCCGCTCCTCGCTAACGAACTTGTCTTGGACAATTTCAGGAAACTGGATGTGTTCAATGAGCCTGACGATCTGCCGGAAGTAGAGAGGCAACAGCGAATCTGCACGGTGGAACATGGTGATCGACGAGTCGACATCCAGATCGGTTCCATTGCATCGATGAAAGGAGAGACTCACTTGGCGACGCTAGTGCTTGAGTCATATGGGTGGCCCTCTCGTCGATTCGATCTCAATCTGGCGCTACCAATCATCGCCGATACCGCTCCGCTCAGCCCAGGCATGCCCCAGTCCCAATTGGCACAGTTTCGAAACCTCTACGTCGGGATGTCGCGACCGACCTCCTTGCTCTGCTTGGCAGTCAATGAGAATAGAGTGTCCGAAGAGTGCAAGGCTGCGCTCTCGGGTCAAGGATGGCGAATAGAACAGATTCATTAGGTGCCCGCGAGAAAACATAGTCAGCACCTAGCTTGAGGACGTTTCTCGTCTGTCCACTCGCCACGAGGTGGGTGAATGACCGCTATTGGCTCGAAACGCGTGATCGACACGAGCTGGGCGACCGACCGCTAATGGCACTACGCGGACCCACGCGCAGAGACATTAGGACGATGTCGCACATCTGGATCGAAACGAAGATAAGGCTGTTCGCTCACGGGAATCTGGACTGACGCTGGAAACAAAAACGCCGAACTGCTGTAGATCAGCAATTCGGCGAATCTTGCTTCAGCCTGCCAACTCGAACTCGCAGTTCTTGGAAAATCTTGAAGTTGCTGGCAAAGCGAGGCAAGTCTAGGTGCAGCGATTTTCAGTCCGATACTGACCCAGAAGAATCTGGCTAAGCCGTTGCTCCTACGGTGGGCAGTTGGTCCCTGCTCAGCGCGCCACCGGTCTGATACACGGTCACCCGCGTTTCAAAGAAGTTCTTCTCGTTCGTCAGACCCATGACCTAGATCATCAACGGGAACGGGTTTTCCATACCCGGGTGGAACTATTTCAGGCCGCCGATCTTCGGGACGCGAAACGCATCATTCACGCTTCCGCCGCCTTGATGAGTTCAACATCCTTCTTGAGTAACTCATTCGCCAGCGTACTGGTGTCGATCTTGCGACGCTCGGCGCGATCCGCGAGGAACTCCATCACGTCGGCATCCAGGTACACGGGGATTTGTTTGACGGCATCCTTGCGAAAGAAACGCCCGCGTTCGGCGTTGTTCCAATTCTGGATTTCGGGAGCGTCGGACGTGTCGATCTGATCGTCCGGCTGCGCGGCCAGTGCTTCCAACTCCTGGCGCTGTTTAGCGGTCAGCTTGCTCATAGCGTTTGCGTTCCGACGGTGTGGCCCGGCGGGCCGAGATGATGCGGATAACCTCGTTATCCTGCTCGTCACGGTGCGTATGTACAACCAGGGCCAGTAGTGCTGATCCTGCCTTGCCGATGGTTTGCCAGCGTTGCTCGCCGACTGAGGAATCACGATCTGCGATGGTCAGTGCGACTGGATCATCAAACACCAGAACGGCTGTTTCGAAGCTGAGCCGATGCTTGATCCGGTTCGCGTGGTCCTTGTTGGGGTCCCACTCGAACCGGATCATTGGGCGATTAAAGCCTCAAAACCTGCTGCAGGATCAATCCCAGCTCAGCGCCCCACCAGTCTGATACTCGGTCACGCGCGTCTCGAAGAAGTTCTTCTCCTTCTTCAAGTCCATGACCTCGCTCATCCACGGGAACGGGTTTTCCGCACCCGGGTAGAGCTGCTTCAGGCCGATCTGCGAGCAGCGGCGGTTGCAGACGAACTTCAGGTATTCGTTGAACTGGCTGGCGTTCAGGCCGAGCACGCCGCGCGGCATGGTGTCGTGCGCGTACTTGATTTCCAGTTCGGTGGCCTCGCGCAGCATCACCGCGATTTCTTCCTGGAACGCAGCGGTCCACAGGTGCGGGTTCTCGATCTTGATCTGGTTGATCACGTCGATACCGAAGTTCATGTGCATCGACTCGTCGCGCATGATGTACTGAATCTGCTCGGACACGCCGACCATCTTGTTGCGGCGGCCGAACGACAGCAGCTGCACGAAGCCGACATAGAAGAAGATGCCTTCGAACACGACGTAGAAGGCGATCAGGTCACGCAGCAGGCGCTGGTCGTTTTCCGGGGTGCCGGTGTGGAAGGTTTCATCGGCCAGGCTCTGCGTGAACGGCAGGCTCCATGCAGCCTTGTCGTGGATGCTCGGCACTTCGCGGTACATGTTGAACACTTCGGCTTCGTCCAGCCCAAGCGATTCGATGCAGTACTGATAGGCGTGCGTGTGGATCGCTTCCTCGAAGGCCTGGCGCAGCAGGTACTGGCGGCATTCCGGGTTGGTCAGGTGCTTGTAGACGGCGAGCACGAGGTTGTTGGCGACCAGGCTGTCAGCCGTCGAGAAGAAGCCGAGCGAGCGCTTGATGATCATGCGCTCGTCGTCGGTCAGGCCGTTCGGGTCGTGCCACAGCGCGATGTCGGCGCTCATGTTCACTTCCTGCGGCATCCAGTGGTTGTTGCAGGCGTCGAGGTACTTCTTCCAGGCCCATTCGTACTTGAACGGCACCAGCTGGTTCAGGTCGGCGCGGCAGTTGATGATCTTCTTGTCGTCAACCTGGATGCGGCGGGCGCCGATGGTGATGTCTTCAAGCCCGGTGGCAC
>Ga0114983_1000662_pt1 | contig 14301 bp, 15 predicted proteins | sample Shrwel_input2_RT_FD_87182 | JGI IMG/M metagenome (GOLD analysis project Ga0114983, IMG submission 87182) | Subsurface microbial communities from deep shales in Ohio, USA - Utica-3 well 1 S input2 RT | ecosystem: Environmental > Aquatic > Deep subsurface > Shale gas/oil reservoir > Produced... | reverse complement strand
GTTCGGCCATAAACAGAACAGATGGAGGAGAACACCGCGATGACCAAGAAGCTCAATCCGCTCGATGCCTCGTGGCTGCAGGTGGAGTCTCGCGACACGCCGATGCATGTCGCGCAGCTGCAGATCTTTTCGCTGCCGGACGACGCGCCCGAAGGCTTCGTGCTGGACCTCGTCGCCCGCGCCAAGGCCTCGAAGGAGCTGCAGGAGCCATGGAACCTGAAGCTGCGTGGCGGCCGTGCGCTGCCGGTTTGGATCGAGGACGGCAACGTCGACATGGACTACCACTTCCGGCATCTGTCGGTGCCCCGCCCCGGCGGCGAGCGCGAGCTGGGTGTCCTGGTGTCGCTGCTGCACTCCACCCAGCTCGATCTGAGCCGCCCGCTGTGGGAGTGCACGATGATCGAAGGGCTGGAAGGCAACCGCGTGGCGCTGTACACCAAGATCCATCACTCGCTGGTCGATGGTGTGTCCGGCGCGCGCATGATGTCGCGCGTGTTTTCGCCAGACCCGAACGAACGCAACATGGTCGCGCCGTGGCGCGTGCCGCCGCCGGAAAAGACCCGGCGCGAAAAGCTGCCGACCGCACCGGCCGCCAATCCGATGCAGGTGATCAAGGAACAGTTCGGCGCCAAGGTGAAATCCGCGTCGTCGCTGATTGCAGCGCTGCGCCGCCTGCGCCGTGCGAAGAAGACGCCGGGCGATGCGCTGGTCGGCCCGTTCACCGGGCCGAAGTCCGTGCTCAATGGCCGCGTCAATCAGGCCCGCCGCTTCGCGACCCAGCAGTACGACCTTGCCGAACTGAAAGCACTGGCTGCGAAGGCCGACTGCTCGCTGAACGACATCGTGCTGTACCTGTGCGCCACCGCGCTGCGCCGCTTCCTAAGCGAACTGGACCAGCTGCCGAAAGCGCCGCTGACCGCCGGCATTCCTGTGAACGTGCGGCCGGCCGATGACCAGTCCACCGGCAACGCGATCAGCTTCATCATGGCGACACTGGCCACCGACATCGCCGATCCACTGGCACGGCTCGCCGCGATCAAGGCATCCACGGCCCGCGCCAAGGAACATCTGCAGGCGATGCCGAAATCGGCGCTGACCCAGTACACGATGATGATCATGGGTCCGTACACGCTACAGCTGCTGACCGGCCTCGGCGGCCGCGCGAAGCCGGTATTCAACATCACCATCTCCAACGTCCCCGGCCCGGACCGGCCGCTGTACTGGAATGGCGCGAAGCTGGAAGCGACCTACCCGGTGTCACTGATCGCGCATGGTGGCGCGCTGAACATCACCTGCCTGTCGTATGCCGGGACGATGAACTTCGGCTTCACCGGCTGCCGCGATACCTTGCCGCATATGCAGCGGATTGCGGTTTATACAGGGGAGGCGTTGGACGAATTGCGTGCATTGCTAGCTGTATCCGTCCGATAGTCCGTATTGTCGTGGCGAATAACGAACAAAATTAGCCAGAGAAAATCCGTAAATGAAACTTCGCCGCCTGCGTATTCACAATTTTCGCTCGATCATCAATGCGGATATCGAGGTGCACGACTACACCATGATCGTCGGCGCAAATAATGCCGGCAAAAGTAATGTCTTGGCAGCGCTGCGCGCATTTTACGAGGACGTGAAATGGTCCGTAGAGGATGCGCCCAAAATAAGCAGCAGCTCTGACGAGAGTTGGGTCGAGTTAGCTTTTGTATTGACTGATGCAGAATGGGCAACCCTTGCAGACAAGTATAAGGAGGGCGTGACCGATCAGACTCTCACCGTACGGCGCTATTTTGCGTCCAAGGACCGATTCAAGGCTAATCAGAGCAATATCTACGGTCTGATCAAGGGCGACTATGAGGACGCCTACTTTTACGGTGCTAGAAACATCGGCACCGCCAAGGTTGGGCGCGTTATATACATCCCCGCGCAAACGAGCGCTGCTGACCAGATGAAAACCTCAGGGCCGTCACCGTTGCGTGACATGCTCAACTTCATGCTCAAACAGGTGGTGTCGGAAAGCGCAGCATACAAAGCTGTAGAAGATTCGTTCAGCAAGCTCAACGATGAAGCTCGTGGCGATGACGGCTTTTTGGCGAAGATATCCAAACCGATCAATGAAGCCATTGGCCACTGGGGGGTGCGCTTTGATATGTCGGTAAACACGGTGTCAACGGATGACATAACTAAAAATCTAGTTAAACACGCCTTTGCGGACGCGATGCTTGGCGATGCTGCCTTCGCGCTGGACCGCTATGGGCATGGGTTTCAACGCTCGTTTTTGTATGAACTTATCAAACTCGCCCCATCTTTTGCGGATACCAAAAAGAGCGAAAAGAAAGATTTCGACCCCGACTTCACGTTAATTCTGTTTGAAGAGCCAGAAGCATTTTTACATCCAGCTCAGCAGGAAAACATGGCTTTCCATCTTCGCCGTCTGGGTGCGGGATCTGGGCAACAGGTTGTCATCACCAGCCATTCACCGATTTTTGTTGGCAAGGTCGCCGATGATCTTTGCCAAATTGTTCGGGCGCGTCGGGAGGGTGGAATCACAACCTTGGGGCAGATCGGCAAGGCTGTCGCCAAAAGCGTCTTCGCAGAAGGATTGGCGTTTAAAAAATGCCTTGAAGCTTTTTTGAATGACCCTGCGACAAGAGACGAGCACAAGAAAGAAGCTCGCGATCTCCTGAAGGCTGCGCAACCCGATGAGGAAATCGCTGCTCAGGAAGAGCGCTTTCGTTATCAGTTGTGGTTGGATTCCGAGCGCGCTGCGATGTTCTTTGCGGATCGTGTACTGCTAGTCGAGGGGGCCACTGAAAAAGCGCTATTCAGCTGGCTTTTGGCACGGGATTGGCACGATCTTGCCCGCCACCGTATTGCCGTGGTCGACGTGATGGGCAAGTTCAACTTCCATCGCTATACAGCGCTGCTAGAGCAATTTGGCATTCCCTATGGCCTTATGCTCGACGACGATCAGGATGAAAAGCACCACAAGGCTGTCAATGAGATGTTGCGCAATCAGGTGGGGAAGCATCGCCTTGCGGCAGCAGTTTTCATCCCGACACACATGGAATCCTTCCTTGGCAAGGAATTGCCACGTCGCAGTGACCAGAAGCCAGTGCAAGTCCTCCGCGAGCTTGAATCAGGGGGGCTGGCAGCCACCAAACTCACCGCACTGAAGGCTCAGTTCTGCGCGGCATTGGCGCTGGACATGCCTTAGTGCGGAATTCGCCCGCTTAGTGTGGAGTTGCCGCAAGGCATAGTCCGCCTTTCGAGGCGAAGTATGTAAACGGATTGCGGATTACGCTTCGGTAATCCGCCCTACGAATTGAAAAATCACTCGAACAAGCAGTCCGCGATTTTGCGCACGGCTGGGTAGTGTCCAATCAAACAAAGGGCCGGCTCCGGCCCCTTGTCATTACAGCGATCGGCTAACTGGCGGCCAAGGCGCCCAAGCTCAAGCGTCCGTAACCGCCCCCAAGCTCGCAGTCGACACCAGCTTCGCGTACTTCGCCAGCAAGCCCTTCGTGTACTTCGGTGCCGGCTGCTTCCACACCGCGCGGCGCTTCTCGATTTCGGCGTCGTCGACATTCAGCTGCAGCAACTGCGTATGCGCGTCGATGGTGATCGAGTCGCCTTCATGGACGAGGCCGATTAGGCCGCCGACGTAGGCTTCCGGGGCGACGTGGCCGACGACCATGCCCCAGGTGCCGCCGCTGAAGCGGCCATCGGTGATCAGGCCGACGGTCTCTCCAAAGCCCTTGCCGATCAGTGCGGAGGTTGGCGTCAGCATTTCGCGCATGCCGGGGCCGCCCTTCGGGCCTTCGTAGCGGATCACCAGCACGTCGCCGTGGTTGATCTGGTCGGCCATGATCGCGGCCATCGCCAGTTCTTCGGAGTCGTAGACGCGTGCCGGGCCGGTGATCACCGGGTTCTTGAGGCCGGTGATCTTGGCAACGCAGCCTTCCGGGGCGAGGTTGCCCTTCAGGATCGCGAGGTGGCCTTCCTTGTACAGCGCCTTGTCGATCGTGCGGATCACGTCCTGATCGCCGCGCGGGACTGACGGCACATCCTTCAGCACTTCGGCGATGGTCTGTCCGGTGATGGTGATGCAGTCGCCGTGCAGCAGGCCGGCATCAAGCAGGATCTTCATCACCTGCGGGATGCCGCCAGCCTTGTGCAGATCGGTGGCGACGTACTTGCCGCTCGGCTTCAGATCGCACAGCACCGGGGTGCGGCGGCGCACGCGCTCGTAGTCGTCAATCGTCCACTCCACCTGCGCGGCATTGGCAATCGCCAGGAAGTGCAGCACGGCGTTGGTCGAGCCACCGGTGGCCATGACGACGGCGATGGCGTTTTCGATGCTCTTGCGGGTGACGATGTCGCGCGGCTTCAGATCACGCTTGATTGCGTCGACCAGGGCGGCGGCCGAACGGGCGACCGAATCACCCTTTTCCGGGTCCGGATTCGCTTCGGTGGACGAGTACGGCAGCGACAGGCCAATGGCCTCGATCGCGCTGGACATGGTGTTGGCGGTGTACATGCCGCCGCAGGCGCCGAAGCTCGGGCAGGCGTTCTTTTCGATGCCGTCGAGGTCTTCCTTGCTCATCTTGCCGGCGCCGTAGGCACCCACCGCTTCGAACGCGGAAACGATGGTCAGCGGAATGCCCTTCCACTCGCCCGGCTTGATGGTGCCGCCGTAGCAGAAGATCGCCGGCGCGTTGACTCTGAGCATGCCGATCATCGCGCCCGGCATGTTCTTGTCGCAGCCGCCGATGGCAAGCACGCCGTCCATGCTCTGGCCCTGCACGGAGGTTTCGATGGCATCGGCGATCACTTCGCGCGACACCAGCGAGTACTTCATCGACTCGGTGCCCATGCCGATGCCGTCGGTGACGGTCGGGAAGCCGAAGATCTGCGGCATTGCGCCGGCCGCCTTCAGCGCGGCGTCCGCGCGCGCCGCCAGACCGCCGATGCCGGCGTTGCAGGGGTTCATCGTCGAGTGGCCGCTGGCGACACCGACGATCGGCTTTTCGAAGTCTCCATCCTTGAATCCGACGGCGCGCAGCATGGCGCGGTTCGGGCTGCGGTTGAGGCCGGCGGTGATCGCCTGGCTGCGCTTGTTCAGGGGTTCGGACATGGCTCGATACACTCGTGGCTGAGGGTGAACGGGTGCGCAGCGTACACCACGTTTGGTGTATCGTCATGCACATCATTTCCGGGAGCTGGACCATGCGCACCAACATCGTGCTCGACGACGCGCTGGTGAAGAAGGCAATGCAGTACTCGCGAACCAAGACCAAGCGCGATGCCGTGCACGCCGCGCTGGAGGAATACGTGGCCAGCCGCGAGCGCAGCCAGCGGATCCTCGAATTCTTCGGCTCGGATGTCATCGACCCGGCCTACGACCACAAGGCGACCCGCGCCGGCGAGGCGAGCTAACCCATGTATCTCGTTGATACCTCGGTGTGGATCGATGCCCAGCGCCCGACACCGGGGCCGAAAGGGCTGCTGCTGCGCGAGCTGGCGGCGCGTCAGGCGATCTTCGGGCTGGCGCCGGTGATCCTTCAGGAAATCCTGCAGGGCTGCCGCGATGCCGACAGCCTGGCGCGCACCCGGCACCGGCTCGGGCTGGAGCGCTGCTATCTGCCGGTTGATCCGGTAAAGACCTGCGCCGAAGCCGGCGCGCTGTACGCCCGCTGCCGCTGGGCCGGGCAGACGCCGCGCAGTTCCAACGACTGCCTGATCGCGCAGATCGCGATCGAATACGGCCTGACCCTGCTGCATGACGATCCGGATTTCGAGCGCATCGCCGCCGTCGAACCGCGCCTGAAGCTGGCCTGAAGCGGGCCGGATCGGCCCGGATCGGTACGGGCCGAACCTCAGCGCCGGCCGTGCGGCGCTTCGAACAGCAACGGGGCTCCGGCCGCCTTCGCCCGCCCGCGCACGGACGGCGCAGCTTCCATGTCATGGAACGCCAGCGGCGGCCGGCCGAACCAGATCATCACGCCCATCCATTCCGGGCCGTGCGGCTCGCGCACCTTCGGCAGATACCAGTCGATCACCAGATGGGCGATCTCGTGCGGAATGGTCTGCTGGATCATCCGCACCGGGTAGCGCGCCAGCAGATCCGGGTGGATGCGGATCCACTGCTCGGGCAGCGCCCGCGGCCGCACCATCGTCGCCGCCATGCCGGCGATGCCGCCTTTCAGGTCGTACAGCACCTTCGGCTTCGGCAGCGGCGCGCCGAGCTTCGACAGATGCGGAATCTCCCGCGCCCGATCAACCCAGTGATCGACGGCGCGCTCCAGCCGCTCGCGCACCTTCAGCGGATTGCGGTTGATCGCGCCCTGCTCCCACTCCACGCCGCGGGCATCGCGCACCAGCGGCACCTGCTTCCAAGGTGCGGCCAGCGGCTGGTTCCAGAAATCGGGCGAGGTCTTCATCGGCCGCGGATCATGCCGAAGTCCGGCGCATCAGTGGCGGCTGCCTTTCCAGGTGCCGCCGTAGCGATAGCCGGGCTTCGCCTGTTCGGCCGGCAGGCAGGCCGGACAAGCGAAGCGCCAGGCCTTCGCCGGCGCGATCTGGAACCGGTAGGCCACCGTCACCGTCTGCGCGCAGCAGTCGCAAGGCTTGGTCTTCATGGCTTGGCGACCCGCTGCCGCGCGGCCCATTCCAGGTGGTGGGCAACCAGCGGCTCGGCCGTCAACAGTGCCAGCGTGTTCAGCCGCCGGCCGAGCGTGGCTTCATCGAAATGCTCGTGAATGAACACGTGGCACTGGCGGCACAACCAGGCGCCGCGCGATCGCATTTCGGCCAGCGTGAAGTGATCGCGGAACCAGCGGCGGTCGTGCATCCGGCGCGGAATCAGGTGGTGGAAGGTCAGCGGCAGCGGCCGATGGCACAGCTCGCAGCCGCCATCGGCTGGTGGTTTCGGGCGACGCGCCGACAGCCGCGCATCGTCGGGCTCCGGGGTCACTGCAAGGCGGGCGCGCGGCATCGGGATCAGCGCTGACGGGTCGGTGGAGAAGGCGCTTCGGTACGATGTGCCGATGATGCCGCAGTCGCCCCCGATCACGCCCAGCCACCTGAAACGCCTGCGCGATTACTGGCGCTCGGCCGGCTGGCCGGTGCGCGACAACCTGGAGATCGACCTGCTGGTCGGCGGCCTGGTCGAACTGCATCGCGATGCGCTCGGCAGCGAGACAATCCGGGTCACCGCCAGCGGCATCACGGCACTCGGCAGCCAGCTGGCGCGCAATCGCGCCGCGCTCGATGCCCACGAAGCGCTGGTCCGGCAAGTGGCCGCGCAGCTGCAGCGCGACGGCTGGATGACCTTCACCGGCCGCAGCTTCAAGGTGAAGCCGGAAGAACGCTGGATCACCGTGCGGCCGGATGTCTTCGCGCTGCCGCGCACACTGGACGAGCGGCGTATCCGGCCGCGCGTCTACGAAATCAAGGTGTCGCGCGCCGATCTGAAATCGGACTTGCGCAACGCGGCCAAGCGGCTCGGCTACGAACTGCTGTCGCAGCAGCTCTGGTACGTGCTGCCGGCGGCGATCGCCAAGCCGGCCGATCTCGACGCGATTCCCGAAACCTGCGGCGTGCTGCTCAGCGATGGCAGCCAGCTGCGCGAACAGCGCCGCGCGCCGCTGCGTGCCGAGATCAATCTGCGGCCGATCCACTGGCTGCAGCTGCTGGCCTCGTGTCGCGACGCCGAAGCCGCCGAGCCGGCGCAACGGCTGCTCGGCGAGCCGACGGCCGATCAGGTCGTGCCCGATCTCGACCTGCGCTGACCTCCTTCCCCACTTCCCGCTTCCGCACGTGAACCGCATTGCCATCATCGGCGCCGGTGTCACCGGTCTGTCTGCCGCCCGCGCGCTGGTCGCTGCCGGATTCGACGTCACGCTGTTCGACAAGGGCCGTCGCGCGGGCGGCCGCATGGCCTCGCGTGATGGCGCGGCCGGCAGCTTCGATCACGGCGTGCAATACCTGCGCGCCACGGCGGCCGACGCCGCTGCACTCGGCGTGGGTCCATTGCTGCCGTGGCCCGCAATCGCGCCGAAAGACGGCGCCGGCGGCTGGATCGCGAACCCGACGTTCAATCATCTGGCCCAGCACTGGGCTCAGGGGCTGGCGCTGCATTGCAGCCATACGGTGACCGAAATCACGCGCGGGCCACGGCCGTCCGGCTGGCAGCTGCGCTTCGCCGAGCACGACACCGTGCTTGAGTGCGACAAGCTGCTGATCACCATTCCGACGCCGCAGGCGATCCCGCTGCTGACCGCCGCCGGCATTGATTGCGGCCCGCTGGCGGCCGTCCGATACGCGCCGAACTGGACGCTGATGTGGACGCCGGCCGCAGCGCTGCCGGACGGCTTCACGCATCACGCCGGCAGCGGCGACGACCCGCTGGCCTGGATCGCCCGCGAAGACAGCAAGCCCCGCCGCAGCGGCCCGCCACGGCTGACCGTGCAGGCCAGCGCTGCGTGGTCTGCCGCGCAGCTGGAACTCGGCGCCGATGTCGTCGCCGAGCAGTTGATCGCGCTGACCGCCGAACGCCTTGGCATCGCAACAGCATCCATCGCGGCGTCCGCGCATCGCTGGCGCTATGCGTTCGCAGCGACAACGATCGGCGTGCCGGTGGTGACGCTGGCTGACGGTCTGCTGTACGCCAGCGATGCCTGCCTCGGCAGCCGCGTGGCACTGGCCGTCGAGGCCGGCCGGCAGGCCGCAGTGCAGATCAGCGAGGGCAATACACGCACCGGTACACTTGTTCAGCGAACGCTCAGCTAAACCGCGCCACTCTCGCCGCGCCTGATGCCGCCGTCTCGCATCGACCCCGGCCCGATCGGGCCATCACCGGACTCATCCACCCCCAATGAATATCAAGACGCTGCTGACCGCTGCCGCCTTCCTCGCTCCTGTCTCTGCCTTCGCCAACGGCGCCCCGGGCGTCGATCTGTACGGCTTCGCCGGCCTGAACTTCATCGAAAACGACAACGGCCTGGACACGACGAAGCCGGAAGGCGCCGATCTCGGCGTGCGCGGCAAGATCTTCCTCGGCTATTCGGGCCTGTTCCTCGGCGGCGAGTACACGTACTCGGATACCGACACCGAGTTCGACAACTCCAAGGTCACCTACGAATCGGACGAGTACCGGATCGGCGGCGGCGTGCTGCTGCCGGTGTCGCCAGTGTTCCGGCTTGGTGGCTACGGCCACTACGTCAGCCAGCAGATCGACACCAGCTTCGAAGGCTTCACAGTGACCGATGAAGCCAGCGGCTACGACTTCGGCGCGCTGTTCGAGTACGACGCCTCGCGCGACGTCCAGACCTACGGCCGTATCGGCTACATCGCGCTGTCGCCGGACGGCAGCAACTCCGACGCCGACGAAGTCGATGGCGTCGACCTGCTCGGCGGCCTGAGCTTCCGGATCAACCGTTCGCTGAGCCTGTTCGGCGAATACCGCTACACGCATCTGGAAAACGACTTCGCCGAGCAGGACTACAACTCGATTCGTGCCGGCGTCCGCCTGACCTACTAAGGGCCGCAGCCGGCGGGCCGGCGGCGCTGTGTTTAAGCTCGGGCAATCCGATCTGATGAGGCGCCGCCGATGCCTGCCCTGCTCACCCCGCGCGAACTTCGCGAGCGCTTCGTCGCCGCAGCCACAGCGAAGTTCGCGCGCAACGTTCCTGATTTCGTCCGCCTGCAGCGGCTGGTCGCCGCCCAGGGCGGGCGCTTCCTGAACGATCACGGCGCGATCCGCACGGCCGATCCCGCCGCTGCCGCGCTATTTGTCCGCGCGGCCCGCGTGCTCGGCCTGCATCGCGAGCGCGACTACCTGTTTCCCGCCAAGAAGCTGCGCAGCTTCGATCTGCAGGTGATCGGCGATGACGCGCAGCAGTTCAAGATTTTCGTCAGCGAGGTCGATCTGGCGGTGTTTCCTGCGGCGGTGGCCGACCTGATCCGCGCCGATTGCGCGGCCCAGGCGGCGGCTGCCGATCACGCGCCGTTCGTTGCGCTGATCGAGCAGGCCGAAGCTGCCGGCGGTCTGAACGAGACCGACAGCGCCCGCTTCATCACCCATTTCACCGAAGTGCTGATGGCCCGCCCGGGCCCGCCGATCGCCCGCGCGACGCTGGAAGCGGTGGCGGCGATATCCGGCGAAGCGGCCAGCGCGCTGGCGCTCGGCCCGGACTTCAACCACGTGACGATCGACGTGCCGTCGGCCGGGTTTGACGGCATCGAGGCAATGGCGGCAGCGATGCAGTCCGCAGGCTTCACGCTGCTGCCGGCGATCCAGGGTGCCCCGGGCAGCCGGCTGCGGCAGACCGCGACGATGGCCGCAACGATGGCGACACCGGTACTCGAAGCCGATGGCCAGCTGGGCAGCGCCAGCAGCGAACGGCAGTTCGTGGAGATCATCGAACGCGGCCAGGCCATCGATGCCGACGGCACTCCGCTGTGGGCCGATGACGGCCGGCCGCTGATCTTCCGCAACTTCCTGGCCGCCAATGCCGAGAAGATCTTCGACGCCGCGTCGACGCGTGCACGGCCCGGCGCGACGGCCTGCTGATTTCAACGGCTCGCGCCAGCGCGCCGCGCATCGGACAATACCTCCCGCACCCCACACGAGCCCGCCGATGTCGACCCCTGATCGCAGCCTGATGACCCCGTCCCCGAAGCTGCTGCTCTGGGAACTGCGTTCGGTGCCCGAGCTGCTGACCAGCTTCCTGCCGCGGCCGTTCGCCGCCGCGCTGCCGCGCGGCCACGGCGAGCCGGTGATGGTGGTGCCCGGCTTCGCCGCCGATGACCTGGCCGTGGCGCTGCTGACGCGCCGGCTGAAGTCGCTGGGCTACCAGGCGATCAGCTGGGGGCTGGGGCGCAACACCGGCAACCTCAAGCGGCTGCAGCCGGCCCTGGTCGAACAGGTCCAGCGCTTCTCGAACAGCAGTGGCGCCAAGGTCAAGCTGGTCGGCTGGAGCCTGGGCGGCGCGATGGCCCGCGATGTTGCCCGCGAACATCCGGAGTGGGTGGATCAGGTGATCACGCTCGGCTCGCCGGTGATCGGCGGCGCGAAGTTCACTGCGGTCGGCCGCAGCTACAAGCGCAAGGGTGTCGATCTTGACCGGATGGCCAGCGCCGCCGACGCGCGCGAAACCGCGAAGACCATTCCGGTGCCGGTCACCGCGCTGTACGACCGCCACGACGGCATCGTCAGCTGGGGCGCCTGCATCGACCGCCACAACCGCCACGTGCGGCACATCGAAGTGCGCTGCAGCCACCTCGGCATGGTCGTCGACCGCGGCGTGTTCGACATCGTCGCCGGCGCGCTGGCGAAGCCGTGAAGCTGCACACCGACTACGCGCAGCGGGTGGTGACCGACACCACGGCGATGCCGTGGACGCCGTCGCCGCTGCCCGGTGTCGAGCGCAAGCCGCTGGACCGCGATGGCGGCGAAGTGGCGCGCGCCACCAGCCTGGTCCGCTATGCGCCGGGCTCGTCGTTTTCCGCCCACACGCACGGCGGCGGCGAGGAGTTCTACGTGTGTGACGGCGTGTTCGAGGACGAGCACGGCGCCTATCCGGCCGGCAGCTACGTGCGCAACCCGATCGGTTCGCGGCACATCCCGAAATCGCCGCAAGGCTGCACGATTCTGGTCAAGCTCTGGCAGTTCGAAGCCGGCGACACGGCGCAGTTCGCAATCGACACAAACACGGCCGAATGGCAGCCCGGCCGCGTGACGGGCCAGCGGGAAATCCTGCTGCACCGGTTCGGCGACGAAGTCGTCAAGCTGATCGACTTCGCGCCGGGCTGCACATCCGTGCATCACCTGCACGATGGCGGCGAGGAAGTGTTCGTGCTCGCCGGCACGCTGTCCGACGAGTTCGGCGACTACCCGGCCGGCACCTGGTACCGCGTGCCACCCGGCTCGTCACACACGCCGTTCTCGCGCGAAGGCTGCCGGATCTGGTTCAAGGCCGGGCACTTGCCGCCGAGGGCGAAGCTGCCGACGGCGTGACCATCCGCCGAAATGGGCGGACAGCGGTCAGTGTGAAGCTGGATGCCGGCTTTCGCCGGCATGACCGATGTTGAAGAACGCGCTTCTCCTACTCACCGTCATACCGGCGAAAGCCGGTATCCAGTACGCCAGGGTCAGACGCCGAGCCGCTCGGCGATCAGCTCGATCCAGTGCTCGACCGGCCGCTTCGCATCGCTGGCCAGATGCGTCAGGCAGCCGATGTTGGCCGTCGCGATGCGGCTCGGCTGGCCGGCTTCGAGCGCGGCCAGCTTGTTGGCTTTCAGAGTCGATGACAACGCTGGTTGCAGGATCGAATAGGTGCCGGCCGAGCCGCAGCAGAGATGGCTGTCGGTAACCACCGTGGTGCGGAAGCCAGCGACGGTCAGCAGGCGCTCGACCTGACCCTTGTTCTTCATGCCGTGCTGCAAGGTGCACGGCGAATGGAAGGCGATCGCTTCCGGCCGGGCCGGCGCGCGCGCCAGCGCGGCATCAAACGCAGCGGCTTCGCGGCTCAGCACGGCAGTCAGATCGATCAGCGCGGCAGTGACCCGCTCGGCGCGGGCCGCGTAGGCCGAGTCACCATGCAGGTGATGCGCGTACTCGGCGACGAAACTAGCACAGCCGGACGCCGACACGACGATGCCTTCGGCACCGGCTTCGAGCGCCGCGCAGAGCCGGTCGATCGCGCTGCGCGCGGTGTCCAGACCATCGGCCTGCGCATTCAGGTGGTAGGCGACAGCACCACAGCAGCCGATCGAAACCGGCACGGCGCTGATGCCGATGGCGTCCAGCACGCGGGCGGCGGCGCTGTCGATATCCGGTGCCAGCGACGGCTGCACGCAGCCACCGGCAATCACCAGCCGCCGCGCATGCCGGGCCGCTGGCCAGATGCCAGCCGGGCGCGGCAGCGGCACGGCGTCCTTCAGCAGCTTCGGCAGCAGCGGCCGGAACAGCCGGCCGAGGCCGAGCAGGAAGCCGAACAGCGCCGGCTTCGGCAGCACCAGCCGCAAGGCCCAACGGATCAGCCGCTGCGGCGCACTGCGCGGCACTTTCGCTTCGACGACTTCGCGGCCGATGTCGACCAAGCGGCCGTACTGCACGCCGCTCGGGCAGGTCGATTCGCAGCTGCGGCAGGTCAGGCAGCGGTCGAGGTGATCACGGGTCTCCGTGGTGACGGCTGCGCCTTCGAGCACCGACTTGATCTGGTAGATCCGGCCACGCGGGCCGTCCAGTTCGTCGCCGAGCAGCTGGTAGGTCGGGCAGGTGGCGTTGCAGAAGCCGCAGTGCACGCAGGCGCGCAGGATGCGGTCGGCTTCCTGGCCCTGCGGCGTGTCGCGGATGAAGTCGGCGAGGTTGGTCTGCATGGATGTCCTACTGGCCTCGGCCGCTGGGAGCAGGCTGGACGTATCCATCCAGCGGTTTGAGAGAGCCCGCCCACTGAAGCGTTCGCGCGTTGATCGGGCCGAGTCCCTCACCCGCCGCTGCGCGTCGACCTCTCCCGGGGGGAGAGGCAAGCAAAAGCGACTTGCGTCGGCCCGTGGGGGAGCACTGGACGTATTCGTCCAGCTGATTGAGAGAGGCCGCGGAGGACAGCGTTCGCGCGTTGATCGGGCCGCGTCCCTCACCCGCCGCTGCGCGTCGACCTCTCCCGGGGGGAGAGGCAAGCAACAGCCGTGCTGTATCGGACATGCGCTTCACAGATCCGGATACAGCCGGCCGCGGTTGAGGATGCCGGCCGGGTCGAAGCTCGCTTTCAGCCGCCGGTGCAGCGCCATCACTGCCGGAGCCGGCGGCTGGAACGTGTGCTGGCGCGCGATGCCGCGCAGCGCCGTGGCGTGGCCGCCGTGTGCTGCCGCAAGTGCCCGGACCGCATCGACCGGCAGCACGGTGCGCAGCCAGCGCTGGCCGCCGCCCCAGTCGATCAGCTCATCGATGCCGTCGGCTGCCAGTGGCGGCGTGGTTGGCTTGACCGCCAGCCGCCACAGCGGCGCGGCACCGGCGAAGAACGGATGCGTCTGCTCGCGGATCGACATCCAGAACACCGGCGCATCGGCCAGCGGCTCGCCGCCGAGCTTCGCCAGTGCCGCCGTCACGGCGGCCGGGTTGCCGGCCAGCCGCAGCATCAGGCGGCCATCGCGATGCACCGCGCCGGCCAGCGGCAACGGCTGGCCGGCCAGCCGGTTCATCGTCGTGATCGCCTCGGCGGCGTTCGCTGCGAACACCCGCGTCTCGTCGGCTTCCGGCTTCGGCAGCACCTTGAAACTGACCTCGGTGATCAGCCCGAG
>Ga0114983_1000661_pt1 | contig 14339 bp, 16 predicted proteins | sample Shrwel_input2_RT_FD_87182 | JGI IMG/M metagenome (GOLD analysis project Ga0114983, IMG submission 87182) | Subsurface microbial communities from deep shales in Ohio, USA - Utica-3 well 1 S input2 RT | ecosystem: Environmental > Aquatic > Deep subsurface > Shale gas/oil reservoir > Produced... | reverse complement strand
TCAAATAAATGAGGAAACTGAAATGAAAAAAGCAATCTTAGCAGTGGCAACCACATCTATGCTCTCTTTGTCTGGGTGTGCTGCCAACCCTGATCGAGTCGATGGCGTAACGTTCAACACAACTTTCGGGAGAGCTAGTGACAGTGAGACTCTTTGTCATTACGTCTATGACCCTGCCAAGATCAAAAAGCCTGATTATGACGTAGGCTTCCGCATCTGGTCAGCATATGGGGGAAAGCCGTCTCAATGCAACAGGTATGAATATGTGGAAGCCAAGGGGTATGTCACCCCTGATCGAGTTGATGGTGTAATGTTGACCATCGAGAAAGCTAGTGATGGCGAGACTCTTTGTCATTACGTCTACAACCCCGCCAAGGTCGCAGAGTCTAATTGGGACGAAGTAGGCCAACGCATCCGCTCAGCATATGGCAGCAAGCTGGACCAATGCACTAGGTATGAATATGTGGAGGCCAAGGAGTATGTCAACCCTAATTTAGTGGATGGCATAACGTTTACTATCGAGAGAAAATATGTGGAGGCCAAGGAGTAAAGCGTAAACCCTAAACGTTGAAATCACATTCAAATAAATGAGGAAACTGAAAAAGATACAGATAAAGGCAGGATTTCCTGCCTTTATCTTCATTTGAAGAATGCTAAGTAATAAAACTATTTTTTTTGGTCAGCCTCCTTCAATGCTTTTCTCATCTCTGCTAAGTCTCCTTTGAGGTCATCCATTGACTCACCGTTATCCGCTTCCAACTGAGAGCGAAGTTTTTTGAGCTGCTTTATTCGCTCGTTCCGTTCAGCGTTTTCCGACGAGAGGAGGGCCTTATCATGCTGGTTGGGTAGATCAAACTCAGACCAAGCCTTAGAGAAGTCACGATGAAATTCTTCCGAGCGAATTTGTTGTTGAACTTCATGTGTTTTTTGTTGGATAAGAACTTCCTGCCTACCAGTTAAGGCAAAGTAGATCACAATGGCTGTGATTGGGCAGGCAATGATGATGCCATACAGTACAGATTTCATTTTTAATTACCCCCTTTTATGCCTGGCTGAGACACTGTGAAGCTTGCCTCCGTGGAGTTGCTGAGATTGGATGCTTCCTCAGTTTGTAAGCGCTCGGACGTTCTCATTGAAAGGTTACGGGACTTGGATGAGCGGTTGTCGGTGCTTGCATACTGAGCATTAGACGTTGATGCTTCTTTTGAGTTAGTCCTGGTAGTCGATAATGAAAAAAGGGTGTCGTGGTTTAACGATGTCTCCAGTTCCCATGACTCTCCAAAGAGTGAGTTTCCTCGGCCAAAGATAGTGAACTCGCCGATTGAGGCTGACAGGTTTTTTGGATCAGCAGAGAAAGAACCGCATGACCATTCGTATTTTCCTTCATACTGATATCCTCGTGTCGATGGCACTACGCAGTTCCTTCCAAATTGTCTATCTACTATCTTCATTGCTTTTTCTGGTAAGTCATTACGTATGAGCTGTTTACTCATCGCCTTCGCAAGTGCCATTTTTATCGCGGACTTGTCACTTCCGTTGACCGAAATCCCGTTTGATATTTCATCCAGCGTTGCTTCTGCTACAAGGCCGTATGTCGCCCAGCAGACGCCCTCTCTTTTCTGTCGCTCAGATGGGACTCTTATAGATGAAGGCATGCCAGTAGTCGCCCAGTTGAAAGCTGCCTGCTGCAACTCAACTTGGCATTGTCCCAGTGTTTTTTCTTTGTTCCAGGCCATACAGGCCTGAACGCTTGGAACTAAGGGTTTGGGTTCTAGCTCTGGAAATTGTGGCGCTTGTGGGTTCGTAATGAGCGAACAATTTCTGATGACGTTTGCTGTTTTCCCTCTTACAGATTTGCCTTTTTCGACATAGGCAAATAGCTCTACAAGAATGGAAAGTGGGGCTGTTTTTACTGAAAGACGGTTAGCCTTTTGGTATTGCTGCCTAGATGATGTTTCGTTTGCATCTCGCATTGACGTGGAGGTCGAGTCTCTTTTTTCCTCACCTTTTCTTGCTTCTTCTCCTTTTTGGCGTTGTAACTCCATGCTGGTCTCATCGTTCAGCGCGGTTTCTTTTTGGGTGCGCTTTTCCTGTGAGGATTTTTGACCCACAGTGGCGCTTTCCTGAGCAAGTGTAACGTTTGAGTATGCAATTAATGTAAATGCCAACAAACTCAATGACTTTTTAATCATGTTGAAAAGCCTCCTTGAGCAATGTGATTTGTGAGATGCTATTGATGCTCGGCTCTACCAGCCATGCGTATCTGTACCTTTGAATGCTTTTACAGAGCGCAACTATGTACTGATCTGTATCCTGAGGTACTGAATGGATTTCCCCATCGTCTTCTGCGGCCATAAAATCGGAAAAATCATCAAAGGCTGCTTTGCGTAGGTACTTAGCCAAATGAGTAGCATCGTCAGAACTTTTGCACAGCAAAACCTCCGGCCAGAGCAGGTCACCATCTGGCCCCCGATTACCGGGCTGGTCGGGCGGATCTAACCTGACAACCCAAACTTCTTTTAGCTCATGTGCTACAGCTAGATTGAGCAGTTCAATGCCATTTAACGTCATAAAAATAACTCCGTGCTTAGTGAACGGAACCATTATCCCGCTGATAACTGCCGAGATTGGCACGCCAAACTGCCCGATTTGGACAAATGTCTTGTCAGTAGAGTCAGAAGGAAATTTCCAGATTTTGACCTAGATTGGTGTTGCTGGTTGAGCGTATGGTACTGAATTTAAAAAGTTATTTATTTTTCGTTACATGTCACGAATATAAAGTGTGACATGTAACACCACTGCCAGGGCATATGTGGGAACGTCGCACGTTTAAGCCTTGGATATATTGGTTGGCTGCACGATTAACGCTTAAACCTATGAGAGTGTTGCACTATAGGGGTTGCCCAAAGTCCAATTTTTGGCGTCTAGTGAACAAAATGAAGGCCAAATTACTTGTATGCAGGCCGCTTTGTTGGATTGAGGGAGTATATGGGGTTGTTGCACGGTTAACTAGAAGGTATATGGGAGTTGATCTAAATTAAGCATTTTTAACGCTCATATGCAAAAATAGAATGAGACTACCCTGGAGGCAAAGAAAATATGAGTGAGAGCCGAATTGTTGAACATGATGAGAAATTGGCTTTTAGACTTTTACTGGAACAAGCTGAGTTAGATATAACTTGTTCTAGGACTGTTTCTTCAAAAGAACTTAGAACTAGTTTATCACGATTGGTTAAAACCGATGAAAAACTCATGCACTCAGATGAGTGAGAAGGACAACCTGGTTAGTGATTTCTAATGTTCAGAACCCTTAACGGTGGTACTTTAGACTTTAGTTATCATTTACTTTCTGGAAAAATTTAACACCGGATGACATTGGCTGTGAGACTTAACTCATTGTTACTTCAGGTGATTTGTCACCCTTTGAACGGCCTTGATAAATAGCTGTTGATTGACCTAATTATTAGTAATAAGAATAAAGTAGCACTCTGATTGAGGCCGCTTTACTTTCAGATTAGATTTATCCCAAATAATTTTACGAACAGCGCAAACAGCCCAAAGCAAAGTACGGTTATCACTACACCAATTAGTAAGGACGGCCAAAAATCAAAGCGCTGCAATAGAGAGGGAAAGATCAAAAACATCGGCAAAGTCGGCACCACATACCAAAATGTGTACCATGCGTGGTTAGCTATTTTCTCCATCGGCTGCTTTTCTACATAGAGCCAAATCATTGCTAAAATAGTTACTAGTGGTAATGCAACAATGAGTGAACCGAGTTTATCACTGCGTTTAGCAAGCTCAGAAGCTACGACGACTACAGCTGCTGTGATCAGATACTTCGTTATTAACCAGCCCATAGTGTCCTCTCCTTGAATAGATAAAAACCGATTGCCTATCGGTTTTTGTTCTGTCACTATATCGTTCATTATGGCAAGAGAAAAGTGTTATGCAGCTAGGTGAACTAGAAAAACAGGTTTTGCAGCATCTGTGGACAGAATCTGAAGTTGATGCGAAGCAGGTACATGCAGTGCTTGGTGTCTCTAGAGGGAACTCTCTCAATACCATTCAGAGCACCTTAGAACGCTTATTTAAAAAAGGATTGCTGAGTCGAACCAAGCAAGGACATGCCTATTTTTATAGGGCAAAAGTCGACCGAGAAGCGTTGATCGCTACACTTATTACCAATATCACTAGCGACTTTGTCGAAGAAGGTGAGCATAGTCTAATCGCGGCATTTAGTTCCGCATCAGCTAATCTGAATGATGCCCAGCTCGATATGCTAGAACATTTAATTGAAGAACAACGTAAACTTCGGAAAGGATAATTAGGGTTATGTTTGTTGGCGATTTAGCGATAGCACTAAATTTATTGAGTGTTGCAGTACTGACATTTGCTATCAGTGTTGTGTGCATCTCGATCGCCCTACGATTAACTCAGCCAAGATTCGAGCATCTTACTTTTAGGTTACGTAAAGTTATCCTATGGGCTTTGGTCACAGCACCTTGGTGGGTAGCCATAAGCTGTGCTGCCTTTTTCTGGCCAAGGAAGCAAGAGTTGTTTTCTACTGCTTGGTTAAATGAATTCGCCCATTGGCATCACGTCGACATCTTTAGCTTCAGCAGTTGGCATGCTTTTACCCTGTTATCGGCCTTAGGTTATTTGATATGGTCGATGATCTCGACCATTTATGTGCGTAAAAAGCAATCATCGACAATGGCATCTCTGATTGGATTATCGGAGATCCAACCTCAGGTGACGATAACTCAACAGCGCTATTATTCGTTAGCACAAGCAATTCCTGCGGCCTTCACCACAGGTCTAGTATCTCCTAAGATTTACCTGACTACGGGATTGCAAGAGAAGATTACAGAACAGCAACTCGATATTATTGTTCGACATGAAATGGCACATGTCATTGCACGAGACCCTTTATTCAAAGTCATCTTTGCTGCATTTGCAGGTTTTTATCCGAAGACGGTCAAACGCTGTTTGATCGGACATTTTACCCTGTTGACTGAACAGCTTGCAGATCATGCGGTGACCTCTGAGCATGACAATTTAGATGTCGCTCAAGCCTTGATAAATGTAGCTCGAATGCAGCGAAGCGTAACTCTTGGTTGTGATGGTTTACAGACAAGTTATTTCGGTAACGATCAAACTAGTGTTCGAGTACAGCGACTGATTCAACCTGGGTTAACGTCTTCCCGATTGGCGCTCGGTTTAACGTTGGTATTCTTAGCCATCGTCCCACTTTTAACCGCTTCAACGGTCGATAGCCTTCACCACATTATCGAAACCTTCTTCACCCATTAATTAAGGATTGGGAATGAGAGACATGCTTTTTAAAGTCAGAACTAAAAAACCGATTGGCTATCGGTTTTCTGCCATTGTGCTGGGAATGTGTTTAGTATTCCCTGCCGTTGCAGTATCGGATGAAGCACCACAAACACTCACCTTAGCCGATGCTGTGACTTTGATGCTGCAACAACATCCTGAATTACAGATTTTCAACTCGCAACAGCGCGTGATGGAAGGTCGAATACAGCAGGCAAGTGTCGGTCAGCGACCTGAGATAGGTTTGATGATTGAGGATGCTCTGGGTACAGGTGAACACAGTGCTCTGAAAAGTATGCAATCTACGCTCACTTTTTCATGGTTACTGCAACAGGATTTGATTGATAGCCGTGTTAACGCGGCTAAAACAGAGGCCACTCAACTAGAGATAGAAAAACAAATCAAAGCCTTGGATTTGTCTTCACAGGTGGCTAAACATTTTATTGATTTGTTAGTGAAGCAAGAACGCCTCAAGCTCAATCTGATAGCAGAAAAGCAGGCAAAAGAGGTTGTCAAAACCGTTGCTAAGCGTGTGCAAGCGGGAAAGAGTTCTGCGGTTGAAACACAGTTGGCAAAGGCTGAGCTTATCCGTCGTGGCTTGGCCGTCGAAGATATCGAGCATGAACTCAAAGCAAGCCAATATCAATTGGCATCACAGTGGGGAAAGCCTAAGGCATCCTATCGCTTCAACGGCAATCTGCTTGATATGCCCGCTGTGCCATCAGTTGACAGTCAGCTTAACTTGTTAAAAAAGCATCCTCGTTTTCAACAGCTTGCGACTGCGCAGCGCATTGCTCAATCGCAAATGGAACTCGCACGAATTGAAGCTAAACCACAGTGGCAATTGACCGCTGGTGTAAGGCGCTATGAGGCGAGCGATGATTTTGGCTTAGTCGCGGGTATTTCTATCCCTTGGGGTTCAAGTGACCGTAATGCGGGAACAATAGCCGCCTTACAAGCACAGCAAGATGTACTCGCCAATAAGCAAAACGCATTAATGCAAGCTCAGGATGCCCAGCTGTATGTGCTGTTACAAGAGATGGCACATTCTGCACATGTTATCGATACAGTACGTAGTGACATAGTGCCAACCCTTGAAAAAGCCCTGTCTGAGGCGAGCAATGCCTTTGATAAAGGTCTGCTCAGCTACAACCAATACAATGACGTGTATCGGGAATTACTCAGTGCTCAATATCAGTTGCTGGATGCCTTTGAAAGTTTGCATTTACAACATATTGAAATTCAACGCCTAACGGGCACATCCATTTCTCAGTGAGATTACCTATGAAGAATAACAACACCTTTTCGTCATTGAGTTTGGCGATACTGCTCAGTCTGGGTATTAATGCCGTCGCTTCAACACCTTTAATGGCATCCTCAGCGCCCGTTGCCGAGCAAGCTGAACCTGAAAAGGGGCCGCATCGTGGACGTATGCTGCGTGAGGGAGATTTTGCCTTAGAGCTGGCCATTTTTGAAACGGGCGTTCCCCCTGAGTTCCGTGTTTGGACGAGCTTTGAGGGGAAACCGCTCGATCCTAAAACCGTCGATTTGAGTGTGAAATTGACCCGTTTAGGCAATGTGGTGGATGACATTCGTTTTAACGCGCAGGGGGATTTTCTCCGTGGTGATATGGAGATCTATGAACCCCATTCGTTTGTGGTCACCATTGAGGCTAAATACCAAGGTAAAACATACCTTTGGCAGTATGACAACTTTGAAGGCCGTACCACTATCGAGCAGGCTGTTGCCAGTGCTATGGAGATTCAAACCGGTATTGCAGGTCCTGCCACATTGCATCAAACCATTCCAGCCTATGGCACATTGGCGCTACCAGTCGGGACGCAACGTGCAATTGCGGCACGTTTTGACGGCGAAATTACCCAGTTACATGTTGGACTGGGTGACAGGGTGAAAAAGGGACAAACCCTATTGACAGTGGAAAGTAATGAGAGCTTAAAACCCTATCAAATTAAAGCGCCGTCCGATGGTGTGGTGTCAGAATTGTTCGCCAACAATGGCGAACAAACCATAGGACGTCAGTTGTTGACGCTGACCGATAACAGTCACTATATCGCTAAGCTTGCTGTGTATCCCAGTGATTATCACATCGTCAGTCTAGGTGCACCTGTCACTATCAACGTCGAGGGTGTGGCGCAAATCTATCAAGGCTCCATTAGCTTTATTGAACCAGAGGTGCGGGACGATCAGGCCCGTATTGTATGGGTCAAACTTGCCGATCCTAAAGGGGTTTTGACTGCGGGCAGTTTTGTAAATGCCAGCATTGAAGTCGCAACCATTGAGGTGCCATTGGCGGTGAAAAGGGGCGGATTACAAGGGTTTCGTGATTTTACCGTCGTCTTTGCTAAGGTCGGTGAGCAATACGAAGTCCGTATGCTGGAGCTTGGCCGTCAAGACGGCGAGTGGGTCGAAGTGCTTGGAGGCTTAAAGCTTGGCACTGAATACGTGACCGATAATAGCTACATCTTAAAAGCCGACATTGAAAAGTCTGGCGCATCACACGATCACTAGGAGTTCGAGTCATGTTGGAATCGATTTTACGCTTTTCGATAAAGCGCAAATTCCTAGTATTGGTGATGGTATTGGCCGTGGCCGGTTTAGGTATTTGGAACTTCACAAAATTACCCATCGATGCCGTACCGGATATCACCAATGTGCAGGTGATGATTAATACCGAAGCGCCGGGATACACGCCACTTGAAATCGAGCAGCGTGTTACCTTTCCATTGGAAACCGCATTAGCAGGCTTGCCAGGATTAACCTACACCCGCTCGGTATCGCGCTATGGTTTATCACAGGTGGTGGCTATTTTCAGTGATGAGACGGATGTCTATTTCGCCCGTCAGTTAGTCAATGAACGTTTATCGGCGGCACGTTCCGAGCTACCGCTTGGGCTTGAGCCACAGCTTGGTCCAATTGCGACCGGCTTAGGTGAAATTTTTATGTTTACCGTGGATGCATTGCCGGATGCTACCCATGCCGATGGAACGCCTATCACGCCAATGGATTTACGCACGGTACATGACTGGACGATCAGGCCGCAGCTTATGCGTGTGCCAGGTGTGGTTGAAGTCAACCCCATCGGGGGTTTTGAGCGTGAGATTTTAGTCGCTTTCAAACCGGAAAAATTGCTCGCCTTTGGCTTAACCCAAGCCGATGTTGTCGATGCCATAGCCAAGAATAATCAGAACCAAGGCGCAGGTTTTATTGAGCAAAACGGTGCCCAGTGGTTACTGAGAATGCCAGGCCAAGCCGAAGATATAATGGCGATTGGCAATATCCCACTCAAATCTACGCAAGGCAGTGCGCTGACCATTAAAGATGTGGCTGATATTGAAAATGGTCAGGGGCTACGCAACGGTGCTGCGACCCAAAATGGCCGCGAAGTGGTCATGAGTACCGTGTTTATGTTGATTGGTGAGAATAGCCGAACCGTTGCCCATGCTGTAGGTGAGAAGCTCAAAGAAATCAATGCGACCCTGCCGGAAGGAATTGTCGCCACAGCGGTTTATGATCGCACTAAGTTAGTGGATAAAACCCTACAAACGGTGCAGACCAATCTGTTAGAAGGCGCACTACTGGTCATCGTGGTGTTGTTTGTACTGCTTGGAAATTTTAGAGCGGCATTTTTAACTGCACTGGTGATCCCCTTTGCCATGTTAATGACGATTACCGGCATGGTACAAACTCGCGTCAGCGCGAACCTGATGAGTTTAGGGGCACTGGATTTTGGTTTGTTAGTCGATGGCGCAATCATTATTGTTGAAAACTGCTTGAGACGGTTAAGTCAGGCAGGGGACGATCCTTTACCGTTAAAAGAACGTCTAGAGCTAGTGTTTGAAGCTACTCGTGAGGTCATTCGCCCCGCATTATTTGGTGTGTTTATCATTACCGCCGTTTATTTGCCGATTTTTGCACTGGAAGGTGTAGAAGGCAAAATGTTCCACCCGATGGCGATTACGGTCGTTATTGCGCTGTTAAGCGCCATGTTGCTGTCGGTGACTTTTGTGCCAGCAACCATTGCTTTGCTGTTTAAAAAACCAGTGAAAGAGAAGCATAGCCCGCTTATCCGTGGTGCAGGAGCCTTGTATCGCCCTGCGTTAAACTGGGTGATTCAAGGTCGCTGGGCCGTGGTGATTGCTGCCACGTTGTTGATTGCCATTTCTGGTTACCAAGCGACGAAATTAGGCAGTGAATTTGCACCTAACTTGGATGAGGGGGATATTGCGATGCATGCCCTGCGTATTCCAGGCACCTCACTGAGTCAGGCTATTGCCCTGCAAGAAACCCTCGAAGATAAAATTAAGCAAATGCCAGAGGTTGAACGGGTATTTGCCAAAATTGGTACCGCGGATGTTGCGACCGATGCGGTGCCTCCGAGTGTGGCTGATAACTTTATTATCCTAAAACCTCGTGAGCAGTGGCCAAATCCCAATAAATCGAAGGAGCAAATCGTAGAAGAGTTGGCGGCGCTGGTTGAACCTATCCCAGGCAACCGCTATGAATTCTTGCAGCCGATTCAAATGCGCTTTAATGAGCTGCTTGCAGGGGTCAGGGCGGAACTTGCAATTAAGGTGTTTGGTGATGATTTCGATACATTGGCAACACTTGGCAAAGAAATCGAGGCGGCGATCGTGCAGGTGGACGGCATTGCCGATGTTCAAGTTGAGCAGACCACAGGTTTGCCTATGCTGAATATCATTCCGAAGCGTCAAAAGCTGATGCAACATGGCTTAAGTATTGCCGAGTTGCAGTCTCAGGTGGCAACCGCAATGGGCGGAACTGTGGCGAGTAAATTCTATGAAGGAGATATTCGCTCAGACATTGTTGTACGTCTGGGTGAATCGCGTAGGCAAAATCTAGATGGCTTAAGTTATTTACCGATTTCCCTGCCTGATGGGCATAGCATCCCACTTCAGGAATTAGCGTCCTTAGAATTGGTTTCTGGTGCTAACCAGATTAACCGTGAAAATGGGAAACGTCGCATGGTGGTCACCGCCAACGTACGTGGACGGGATTTAGGTAGCTTTGTCGCTGATATTCAAAACGTTATCGGGGATAGAGTCGCTATTCCGGCAGGTTACTGGGTGGAGTACGGTGGCACCTATCAAAAATTACAATCGGCATCGCAACGCTTGAGTATTGTTGTGCCTGTGACCCTGTTGATGATTATCGGTTTACTGATCCTCGCCCTTAGCTCCTTTAAGGATGCGATGATTATCTTTACCGGCGTCCCATTGGCCCTGACGGGCGGGATTGCCGCATTACTGTTACGGGATATTCCCTTTTCTATCTCAGCCGCAGTGGGCTTTATCGCCCTCTCCGGTATCGCGATTTTAAATGGTCTTGTGATGGTGTCATTTATTCGCGAATTACGTAAAGAAGGCATGGGACTCGATAGGGCAATTTTTGAGGGGGCACTAACAAGGCTTCGTCCAGTGTTAACCACGGCTTTAGTGGCATCACTCGGGTTTATTCCAATGGCACTCAATACCGGTATCGGTTCAGAAGTCCAACGTCCGCTGGCAACAGTTGTGATTGGGGGCATTATTTCATCAACCCTGTTAACCCTGTTTGTTATTCCAGCGTTATATCGCATTTTACATAAAGAAAAGGAGTCGATTTTGACTGAAGTAGAAGTAATGGAGATTACGGATGCCAAATAAGCTATTAAACATCAGCTTGTTGCTGATGGTTGGATTATTAGGTTTGATGAGTCTTGATGTGCTAGCCCATGGGGTTGATGACAATACTCGCGCCTTTTTAGAACAAAACCAAGGAATGCAATTTATCCCATTCTTGTACATTGGGGCTAAGCACATGATCACGGGCTACGACCACTTGCTGTTTCTCGTGGGTGTGATCTTCTTTTTGTACCGCAGCAAAGATGTGCTTTTGTATGTGACCATGTTTACCCTAGGTCACAGCACCACATTATTGCTTGGTGTTATGACCGATGTGCAAGTGAACGCCTATTTGATCGATGCCATTATTGGCTTATCAGTGATCTATAAAGGGTTTGATAACTTAGGGGGATTTAAGCGCTGCTTTAATTGGCAACCTAATACCAAAATAGCAGTGTTGGTCTTTGGTTTGTTCCATGGCTTTGGACTGGCAACCAAATTACAGGAGTTTCAGTTGTCACAGGAAGGCCTGTTTACAAATTTATTGGCATTCAATATTGGGGTGGAGATCGGACAATTTGCTGCGCTAGCCATCATCTTGATTGTGATAAATGCCTGGCGTCATTTCCCTTCATTTCAACGATTTTCAACGCTGACTAACACCGCTCTGATGAGTGCTGGGGTGATGCTGATGGGGTATCAGCTCACAGGTTATTTCGTCAACTAAACGATTATAAGAGTAGATTATGCAACATACTGTAAGTACAAAAAACCTGGTCAAAGCGAGCGTATCGGCAACGGTAGTAGCAGCTATTGCACTGGTCACTTTTATTCTGCCAGCTGAGTACAACATAGACCCTACAGGCGTAGGTCAAAAGCTGGGATTAACCTCTATTGCACAGGCCGCTGAAGCGGATGGTGCTGCTGTGATGGGAGCCCAAGCAAGTAATACGGAGTTTCAAACCATTGAAGTGGTGGTTCCGGCGGGTCGCGGTGTCGAATATAAATTTGCCATGCCGCAGTATGCCAAAATGACCTACGAATGGATTACCGATGGCGATGCTTTGTATTTTGACCTACATGGTGAACCAGAGGGAGATACCACTGGCTATTTTGAGAGTTACACCATAGCGACATCAAACGAAATGAAAGGGAGCTTTACTGCGCCTTTCGCGGGGTCACATGGTTGGTATTGGAAAAACAAGACAGATAAGCCTATTGCCGTTCAGTTACAGGTAAAAGGACAATATGAAGTCATTGGTTTAAAACAATAATTGGCAAATTTGGAGAAAACGATGAAAACATTATTATCAGTATTCACCCTATGCACAGCGTTAATGAGTGGCAATGTATTGGCCCATGCTGATCACGGAGTGATCAGCGGTCAAGGTGCCTTAAAGGTGGCAGCTAAATCGCTTAATCAAATGACATTTAAAGATTTTGGTTTTGAGGTGGGTAAATTAGAAGGGACATGGAAAGACTTACCTGATTCACAATTATCAATAGTCAGCTTTGAAGGCAATTACTACGTAGTCAGTGCCGTTAACCCAACGACTCAAAAACAAGTTTTTCTCAAAATAACCAGCAATGGTGAGCTTTTAGAAGTAAAAGACACGAACAAGTTTTAATTTCCAATATGACACTGTCTAATGCAGTTCAGATAGTGTCATTTTTAAATGCATTTTTTACTCATGATAGGCTTTATGTTGCCATAAATTTTGCAATTCCCAGTACCTGTTCGTGAATAGATATCCATCTTTTTGTGATTAAAATAGTTAGAAACTGACGATCCTCTACATTAAGAATCATGTGCTTATTAGATGTTTTTTCATAATTCGCTTTCTAAAAAAAGTTCTATGCTATTGATTTTATTTATTTAAGCCCCTGACTCCAAAACCGACGGTTGCGGGTTCGAGTCCTGCCACCCCTGCCACATTCCAGACGGCCTGCATAGCAATATGCGGGCCGTTTTCCTTTTTAGATATCATAAAAGTGCTTGAGGTCGATATGGATCCGTTTATTTTCTATCTAGCACTGTCAGTATGCCGACATCTTTAAAACTACTGTTACAGGGTTAAACCCTGCCCGGTGCTAAATAAGATAACGGCTCACGCAATACGCGTAAGCCGTATAGGTTCAATACTCAGTTTGTTTCAGCATTAGCCGCCAATTCATGCCGTTTCTGAACGCCGTATCAAAGTGATGCCAGATTACTGCACTAACAAGCTGCGAAGCATCCAGGCGGTCTTTTCATGTAACTGAATACGCTGGGTCAGCAGATCTGCCGTTGCTTCGTCATTGGCCTGGTTCACCAGAGGGTAGAGTGCCCGGGCGTTGCGAATAATGATCTCCTGGCCTTCCAGCAGTTCCTCAAGCATCTGTTTGGCATCTGTGATGCCTGAGTCTTCTTTGATTTCGGTCTGAGCGGCGTAGGCGCTGTAGGATCCCAAGGCTCTTTCACCCAGGGCTCTGACCCGCTCTGCTATGACATCCACCGCTGCAGCCAATTCGGTGTACTGCTCTTCAAACAGTTGGTGTAGGCTGGTGAACATAGGGCCTGTCACGTTCCAGTGGAAGCTGTGAGTCTTAAGGTAAAGGCTGTAGGTGTCAGCGAGTAAGCGATTCAAACCGTTGGCTATTTCCAAACGATCGGCTTGGTTGATCCCGATATTGATATTCATAATATAACCTCCGTAAATGATCTGTTTTCTATATTACTTCGGAAGCTAATTAGTTAAAGTGGATAAACTAGATGCCTGCAATCGATTTTGTTTGAGTGGGTTGCCGGGGGATTTGTTCCCAAGTCACAGACAGTTGCTGAGCAAGCTGGTATTCTAAAGCGCTTAACTTGGAAGCTCTGTTGTGGGTTTCTTTCAGTCATTTTTTGCCCTTCTTGTTCGTCCCTCGGCTATGGGTTTTGGGCGACATTTTCAAACTGCGTTAAAGCGGAGCGCAATCACCATGAATAAATATCTGCACGCCATGGGAATAGAGCTGTGGCGCAGTAGACAAGACTCTCCCTCCCAGGTGCCTTTCATGCTGTTGGTGCCTGATGCTGACGAGCGTGTATTGCAACATCCTCTGGTGCTCAAGGTGTTGGCGTTATTGGGACTGGAGGCCGGGCAGTGCAGCGTCGGTAATCGGCCTGTGGCTGGGCAAGAGGTGATATGGAATATGTTCCCTGAGCCTGTTGAAGGGGCCTGGCTGCATTCATCGCAGCCGGCGCAATTGATGTCAGGCAGTGAGGGCAAGCGCGCCCTATGGCAACAGATTTGGCACAGGTTGGAGGCGAAGTGACAGAGGTTATTGCAATCAGAGCCTTGGAGGCCGATGACCTCGACGAGATGATGAAAATTGAAC
>Ga0114983_1000659_pt1 | contig 14359 bp, 20 predicted proteins | sample Shrwel_input2_RT_FD_87182 | JGI IMG/M metagenome (GOLD analysis project Ga0114983, IMG submission 87182) | Subsurface microbial communities from deep shales in Ohio, USA - Utica-3 well 1 S input2 RT | ecosystem: Environmental > Aquatic > Deep subsurface > Shale gas/oil reservoir > Produced... | reverse complement strand
GTCTGAGGAAAAAGAGAGCCCCGTCTCATTTTCTCCATCACGAACTCATCCGGCAACTTATCTTGCTTCGAAAAGTTACATTTGCGACAAGCTGCGACAAGATTGTCATCAATGTCCAGTCCACCCTTTGCCACTGGAATGATGTGATCGACTGTGTCTGCATCCATGCCGCACCAATAGCATTCACGCCCATCTCGATTGAGTATCCTCAAGCGTATCTTCTTCCACTGTGCGCTGTTGCTCTTACGCTGTGAGTGTAGGCTCATCAGTACCAGCCTTTGCGCTCATGAAATGCCCATGCCTTGCAAGGTGATTGATAACGATTTGTGATGTATTTGATGGTCTGATCAATCTGACGATATGGATCAAGATTGCGATACCACTGTGATCGCATCTGACCAAGCCCAAAGTGTGAGCCATTGCGAGCTCTTGGATCCCATCGAGATTCTTTGTGAATGATCTTGGCAAAGCAATTGAATTGCTTCCAATCAATGATCCTTGAATGAGCATAGAGACGATATTGATCAGCTTGTGTTGCAGCTTGTACGGGTTGCATCTGTATTGCTACAGAGCCTATCCCAAGGCATAACCCTAGCAATAGCGTCATTCCTCGCTGCGAGCTACGCCCGCACACGGGCTCTCGCGAGAGCATGAAGCGTACCGACCGAGTCAAATACATTGCAAATATGTGGATAAGTCGAGCGTGCTCCCTGCGTGTCGTCCACAGGTTATCCACAGGCGTCTCCATCGATCTCTTTTCGGATGATGTCTTCAATGACAGTGGCAGCTGCATAGATAGGGATTTCCCTTTCAACCGCTTGGAATATGACATCTCTGATCCGTTGCTGATAGTCACTCATTTATCTCCACCCCAGCCCTTGCCTTTAAAATGTACCGGATTGGCCGTGTAAATCCTCGCCATTGGAATCGTGCAACCATCGCAATATGGCACACGATCAAGATCATCACCGATTGGACGCTTAATTGTCTTAACCTTTGAGCACACTTCGCATCGATAGTCGTATTCAGCCAATTGCATCTCCTCGATCCATGACGCCCATGACGCCGCATCCAAGGCACTGGACAAGCACTTTGCCATCGCCTAGCTGTACATCGTCCATCTTGATGCCGTGATTTGTGACCTTCTTTTCGACCCTACATTGGAAGCGCAGCATCTCCATGGGAGCTCCTTCTCAGATTCTCGATCGGGTGCAAATTGTATTGCTCAACCCAAAAGGATGGCTTCTCTCGCCTTTTCCATCGTCGATCCTTGGCGATTGATACTGGGATCCATCCTTTGATGTCATAGACAGGCGACTTGCCTGTGACCAGCACAGCGATGTCTGAATTGCGATCGCTCTCACTGATAATCAATGCGCCTGCATCGTATTTTGTCCACTTGACTTCGAGCCTTGATCCGACATCAGCTTGAGTCTTGAATGTGTTGATTGTCGGCTCAAAGCTGTCATTGCCGAAGTACCTAGCCACGACAATTTCAGCACAAATTGATTCTGCTATCTGGCAGACATATTCATGAAATGACAGGCTTTTGTCATATCTCGATGAATGATCTGGACGACCATCGATGGCCTTGATTCGCTCGATTGCTATGTGTAGCGATTTGAGCATTTCTTCATGCGAGACTTTCATCTTCATTTGCATTCCATGCAATACCAAAGCTCCGGTGATCCCATGACAAAGTCATATCGACCAAAGTCGAAGCTCTTCCATGATTGACATCGATCGCACCATTCAATCTTCGGTGGATCGACTTGATCTTTGATGACTGTGCCATCGCTCATGAATCGTGTGCGCTCGCCAGTGTTGATTTTGATGAATTCCATGTCTCCCATGATTACGCCTTCCACTTTCCATCTGATCCAAGTGTGTACCAAATTGGCGAGCATTGATTGGCCTTGACCTTTTCTGGGCATACATGTCCGCGATAATCCTTGCCCGTCTTTGGGCTTGATCCGGTCTTCAGAATCATGTGGCCATGCCTGCACTGTGGAGCTTCTCCGAATAGCTCACCGCCAAGCTGTGAAGCTATCTCCTCGATGGTAGTGGCAGCTGTAGCAAATCCATCCTCAGCAAATGGCTTGCTCCACGGATCATCTTCAATCTTGTCCACAAAGGCTTTTGGCAAAGTCTCGACTTGCTCCATGTTTTGCTTTGTTGGCCTTGTCTCTGATCCGAGCAATAACCCTGCACAGCGTCCGATTGCCGATGTGACTGTATCCTCGACGAACCATCGCTTCATGCTGGGATTGTAAGATTCGACCCGTCCGAATGCATAATCGATTGCTGATGGCTTTTCATCTTCATACTCACGATATATCCGGCACTCAATGAGGATGTATCCAGCTTGAGCATTGAAATCCACGATCGATGTCTCCACGCGATTTGTTGGGAAAGTGGCGTGCAACCTTTTGATGCGAGCTGCCACATCTTCATATCCATCCAAGAAGCCAGCCATTTATTTGGCCGCCTTTGCTAGACGCTCAAGCTTGCGAGCTTGTATTCGTCCCATGAGCATTCCGTCTTTGTGGCCTTTCGAATAGCCCCAAGCAAATGCGATAAAAGCCAAAATCACCATATACACGATGATTTGAATTGACAGTGCTGTTGTCATGATTGCTCCCGATCCAGAGAGCTACTGTGTTTCGCTCCCTGCGTATAGAGTGAAGCAAAGGTCAGACAAGGTCAAGAATCCTGTGTGCCTTTCGGCGTGTCATCCACAGATTTGGGCTTGTCTTTCAATCCATTCGATGCCAAGACTGATCCGAGTGCGCCAGTCAAGAAGATCGTCAAAGTCGAGAGAAGCTCGATGAATGCTCGATCATTGGGAGCTTGATCGCCAAGTGGCTGAGTGACAAAGATCAGCGCGTACAGCATCCCAGCGACTGAGAATGCAAAAGTGAGTGCGAGACATACGCCGATGAATACGATGAGCCGAGCTTTAAGCTGCTCATTTGTCAGTCTTCTTTGATGTGAAGCCACTGGGATCCTCTCCAAATATGTCTTCAGTACATGTTCCTTGAGCCTTACATTGCGGCGGATTGCACTCAGGCTTCTTCCAGTTGTCGAATTCTTGGCACTCATAGCGTGTCCATCCCTGATAACCACATGCCGACAGCCCCAGCGAAAGCGATAAGCCTAAGGCTGCCGACAGTAGTCTCCGAGTCACTTCCCCAATAACCCGAAAGCCTGATCCTTTGGATTGAGCCAGCGCAAGATCACCGGTGCGACGGCGGCTGCGCCAGCCATTGCAAGTGTCTTTGGATCTGTCTCGCCTGCCATGTATAGCGCGAGAGCTGCAGCCATGAATGACCGAGCCCAGCTTGCTGCCATTGCTTTCATTTGCTCCATTTTTTCTCCTTCTTTGGCTTTTCTGCCTTTGTAGGTGTTGGCATTTCTACCTTTGGAAATTCTCCTTTGTAAGGCTTGTACTTCGGACGACCAAAGCCGACGACCTCTTTGCCGATTGTGCGCTTCTTGACCATGACCATGCCGCCATTTCGCTGATCGCCTGTGCCGGATGTGTTGCCTTCAATGCAAGTCACTGTCTGTCCATCGATGGCCACGACGATTCCGATGTGACTGATGCGATCGACCCCATCATGTGGAAAATCCATGAATGCTAAATCGCCGAGTCCAGGCATTTCATGCCATCGACCAATCTCTTTGAATTTGTGAGCACCGACAGCTGTGGAGACAACCGAGTGAACCTTCACGCCAGCTTGTGCGAGTACCCAATTGCAAAATGATCCGCACCATGGCAGACCATTGGCTTTTGTAAATTCACCAAATTTGGTGATGTTGTCCGGTGTCTCAATGTAGCCAATCTCGCCCATAGCAATCTCGATTGCATGTGGAGCTGATCCGACTGGATAAGTCATGACAAAGCCGCCGCGAGCTCCTCAGCTGTTATGCCGAGCTTTTGCAAAGTTGCTGATTTAAGCGCAGCAATTTCAGCTGCTTTTGATTCTTTTGCTTCGACTTCCGCTTGATTGTTAAGTATTGCAGCATTTATCTCCGCAATCTCTTCTTTTGTTGCATTTCTTTCGACATGTTGATCAGTCGCGCCGTCGTAGTGATAAATTTTTGTCATATTAGTTTGCCAATCCATAGATCCGAATTTTGCCTGTAATCGTTCCTGATGATGTCGTAATGTATAAACCATCATAAGTTCCAGTCCCTGTTTCGATGTAACCCTGCGCCAGCGCATTGTTATCGACTGTGGCCATACGATTAGCCACGCCCATTGTCTTTGATGCAACAAATGGATTGTAGATAAACCAAGACAATACCAAATCACAGCCTGAGCCAGTGTTGTCCGAAAGTGTCCATGATGTACGAGTGCCCGGGGCTGATGAGGTCGTATCGTCGATGTATGTATTTGTCGTGAGAGTCGATCCGCCGCTGCGCAGCTGTGCATTGAAAGTGGCATTTGCACTTTGTGAGATAACAATTTGCACCATGTAATTTTCATAAGTGGATGTGAAAATGTTGTCCGCTGTGACGGCCGAGACGGCCGATGGGCTCAATGTAGTGATCAAATTGAGCGCAGATGATGCTGTACCCCATTTCAGACCAGTCGCAGCTGTGGAATCTGCTGTCAAGACTTGGCCATTTGTACCGACCGCCAAGCGACTGACTGTGTCAGCTGCCGTTGCAGCGATTAAATCACCTTTGGCATCAACAATGGATTTGGCGACAGCCGCATTTGCTAAATCATAAGTGGTTTTGACCGCATTGGCCGTGGCAGCAAGTGTTGTCGATGTGCTCGATGTTGAATCTGAAAGCTGAACGGCACCGAGATTTGATGTCGTACCGCTAAGGATTCCGACAGTAATTGCACCGCTAGTGCCACCACCTGTCAATGGTGATGACGCTGTGACGGCTGTGATGTCACCAATGTCATTTGTTATCCATGTGTAATCGAGATCAGTATTCGACGCTTTTGCGAGAATCTGACCGGATGTGCCGCCTTTAAGATCGACGAATGATGTGTCAATCGAATTGCCAAGGGTACGCATTGCAGCTGCGCCATCCTTGACCAGATCCGTATCGTCTGGCGTCTCCCATCCAAAATTTGTTGTCGTTGCCATCTATGCCACCGCCCCTGTCGCTTGTTCCCATGTGAGTGTATTGCTGAGTGTGTTCCATGTCTCCGCTGCATTCACTTGCTCCCAGTTTATAGCAACGAGTGAAAATTCGATTGGAGACATGTTGATCGTCAAAAGAATTGAATTGAGCGAGACGCTCCATGTGAATCCTTCGACAAAGCCTTGAAATTGACCACCATTGATATTCAGCGGCAGATCAGTCAAGCTGATGGGCATCCCCATGAATATCCCTAAAAGTGCATCGCGCTGCTCATCTGAAAGCTCAGGCGATGTGATTGGGAATGTGATTGACTCAAATTTGGCTCTTGGATAAGCGCGAAGATCTAAATATCGCTGTGCCTGAGCTTCGGCATCGACCTTGTCATGCAGCGTCGTCGTGATCGATTGCCCAAGCTTGCCAAACAAGGCAATGGAATCAAGATCCTCGACTTCTTCTGTGCCAGCTCGCCACTTGAGAGCAATCACATTGCGGACATCGCCTGACTGAGTGACTGTGCGAATTCCAGCTGAGAGCCCTTGATTGGCCGAAATTGTCGTGTAGCCGTTATTAGCCAAATAATCTTGTCGATGAGTGGCTCCAGCATAATTGATGAGGCCATCTGACGATTCGTAGAGATAGCCAAAGCCTGACACGGCCAAAGCCGATGCAAGCGAATACACATCAGTGACATCAGCTGTGCGAGCTTGGAGCTCATAGATTCCAGAATCAATTTCGCCGAGTCCAGTATTTTCTGCCATCAGCCAAGTCGTCGTCGCTGGATAGGTTGCCCATGTATATGCCGTTGGCACTTCGATCCAGTTATTGACAAGCAAATCTTCCAAGATCACAGCGATTTGTACGCCGTCAAGATCCTTGGCGAGCACGCCTTCAGTCAGTGCCTTTGGAAGTCTGGACAAGGCTCCGAGAGCTGTTAGCGATGCAGCTGTGGCCATGCCTGCACCGCCAGCTGATACGACCTCGATTGTGATGTCTGTGAGATTGCCGCCGAACATGGTGCGATATGTGCCAGTGGAATCTTTGAGCTGTAGCGTCATGCCTTGATTGACTTGGAAATCAAATACCGAATTGTCAAGATTGATGACAGTCAGTGAGCAATATCCGGCAACGGGCTGAGAATAAATGTCGGTGCGACCTGATGTGATTGACAAGCCTGAAAGTGTCACATTGGTGTATATCGTGCTCCCAATAGTGACGCGCCATTCTGGATTGAATATGCTCATGAGTAGCTGAATTGCCCTGCGCCTAGAGTGCCGCGTGATGAGGATCTATTGAGCACATCAATGATTGTTCGAGCTGTACCTTCGGCATCGATTGCGCCATTGACTGTGAGATTGATTGTCGAGCCACCACCGCTTGAGCCACCATTTGGGATGATCTTGCCGGATGTATTTGGGACGAATAATTCTGGGCCGCGCTCGCCTACGACATAACTTGTGCCACGAGAGACTGGGCCACCATTGGCTCGACCACCGCCAAAGATATTGTCGATCGCACCGCCGATTGCCTGTGTGACTGGATTATTCTTGATGAAATTCACGATGCTCTTGATGGCATTGAATGCCTTATTCACGACATCTACAAGGCTCGCAAATAGGCCAATGACAAAGCTGATTGCAGATCCAAGTGTGTCAAATGCCTTGCCAAGGATTGTGCCAATCACCGGAGCGACGACATCGCGGATCACTTTGGCAATGACTTCGAGCAATGCCTTGAGCGGCTTGAGCTTCTCTTCATTTTCAGCAATCTTTCCAGCAACCTTTTCAAATGCTGATCGCAAGCCATCGATGATTGGTGTGAGTACAGATCCGATTGCTGGGATGACATATTCAGTGATGAATTGCCAAATGGCTGTGAATGTAGGGATCACATAATCTTGAATGTAATCTCGCAAAGCCGTGAAGATTGGTGTGAGCTTTGGCCCGAGCTCTTCGGCCAATGCCTGAATCGTTGGAATAACTTTGTCCACAAAGCCCGTGATCATTGGTGTGATGGCATCGAGCACAAATGATCCGACAGTCTCTTTGCCTTCATCAAAGGCAACCTTGAGACGATCCATCTTGCCAGCAAATGTGTCAGCCTTTTCAGACGCTTGGCCGCCGAATGTGCCAGCGAGTTGAGCCGTGATTTGATCCATTGACATCGTCTTGAGCTCGGCAGCTGATAAACCGATGCCCAATTTGGCAAGTGCTCCGGCGTTGCCTTCTTGAGCTTTTGACATTGCATTGGTGACAGCTTCCAGAGACTTACCCGATCCGGCAGCGACATCAATTGCCAAAGCTTGCAATTTAAGAGCTGCATCGGCGTCTCCAGTAGCACGCACAAATCGCTCAAAGCTTGGACGCAATTCATCATCAGTCAGACCAGTCAGCAAGGATGTCTTTGTGATCTGAGATTCCACCGCGGCAATTTGCTTGGCTGTGGCTCCGGTGACATTTTCCAGAGTTGTCGCGAGCTTGGCTTGTGCAGCTTCATCCGCGATTGCAGACTTGACGCCATCGACGAGAAGCTTGCCAGCATAAGCGGCTGCAGCTACGCCAGCGGCGGCAAATGCCGCTCCTGCCATTTTGCCGAACTTGGCGACCTTACCGCCAAAGCCTTCGACTTCACTCGATGCGCCATTGACGCCTTTGCGTAAGCCATCGAGATCGGCATCGAAGGTGATCTTGACCTTTGGAATTGCCATCAGTCCATCCCTGCCTTCTTGACGACATCTTGCACCATCTGTGCATATTCACGCGCAATTATAGGGATGTAATAATCCATTGCAGGATTTATCCAGTAGCCGCTTTTATTGTATGGAGCTTTGAATCTGTCTGTGTAGGCACGACCAGCTCGATCTTGTCCTCGATGTGATCCGTATTCAGATCCCCAAAGTAATGCGCCAGCGGCAGCTTGACCTTGCTTGACGACTTTGCCGCCTGCACGCTTTTCTCCGCCGTACTTTCGACCGACCTTCTTTGTGCCACCGACATCGACGCGGATCAATCGATCGCGCTTTGGTGCAAGTGATTCAGCAACCTTCTTGGCCACTGGCGTGCTTGATGCATTTGCGAACATAAGCAATTGTCCGGCAAATCTTTGAGACAGTGGCAAAGCTCGATCACGGATCTCTTGCTGAGATTCGGCTGGCAATGATCCGAGCAAGCGCAAAAGATTCTTGAATTCAATTGGCTCGACAGTGATGGCGAGTGTGCCTTTACCTGCCTTGGCTGCCATATTTCTTCTCCAGAATCTCGATCGCTGTCATGATCTGCTCCGCTGTCTGCCATTCGCTCATCGGGATTTGCGTGGCAATTGCCAGCTCCACGATGGTGCGATTTAAGCTTCCAGCGGCGTAGCTTTTGGGCTTTGAGGATCCTCAGTCGTAATGTCCGAGACTGTCTCGATCCATGCTTCATAAGGCTTGACAGGCTTGCCAGCGGCTTCTCTCTTCATAGCGTGATACGCCAAGAAAAGAAGATCAGAGATCCCGATCTTGTCTGCCGCTTGAGTAATGGTATGGCCTGTCTTGTTTTCCCATTTGCACCACTCAGGCGGAGCTGCCACATAGGTGGCAACCTCGCCCGATGTGTATTCGATTGTGATATTTGTTTTCATGCTCCCGATCTCCTTCTTAGCTAAATGTCTCGGTAGGTGTACCGACCACTGTGAATGATAGCGACACAGTCTGAGCGTCCGGTGCTGCACCGCCGACTGATGGGAATACTGGCAAGACATTGCATGCAAATACGGCTCCAGTTGCAGCTGTCAATGAAGCTGCCAAAGTGGTATTTGGTGCAGATTCGCACGCTGTCCAGAGTGACTCACAAAGTGATCCGGTTGCGCCCCAGTCTGCGAGCATTTCGATCTCAAGTGTCCACTGATCATCAATGGCTTTGTAGGCGCGGCCGTCCAAAGTCTGAAATGTTTCGATGGTGTGCTCATTTGAGAGTGTGACTGATGTTGCTTGTGCATCGTAGTTGACAGTCGCGATCGTCAATACTAGATCGCGTCCGGTGATGACGGTCGTTGGCATAGCTTGTCTCCTAGTTTGTTTGAGTGTATTGAGTGGATATTTCAATCTCGCACGCGAGAATGTCGGACGCTCCGATTGAGATTGGCATTGGATTAGACACAGAGCCGACTGTGTAACCTGACGGAATAACCGCCAGAATGCTGAGCACCAGCTTCTCGATGTTATCGAGTGCAGCTGCATTTGAGTACATTGCGACGCCGACAGTGACGACAAGATTGACTTTGACACGCGTCGATGTACCGATGAGATTGGCTTCAAGATATGGCGATGCTGGGACGACCGCCGCAAATGGCACGATCGGAGCTTCTGGGACATAGTCGTAGGTGTTAGCCGCTACGCCTGCGATGGCTGTCTTTATTGCGCCGCGGACATCGACGGCAATTGATGACGCTGGCATCAGCTCACCATCGATCGAGTATCGACCAAATCACCAAGCAAGCCGATGCATCTATTGGTCAAGCTGCGCCCCATCCGAAATGGAGTCGGGCTGAAATCGACGCCTTCGATCTGACCGCCTGCAGCTGTGCGGCTTTGGAATACTTCGACCGAGACAGCCAAGATTGCGCTCTCGACATTTGGATTGCCTACATAATAAGTGGCCGCGCCATAGCCGGATAGGGTTGCAATGCCATTTGGAATGATCTGACGGATCGTGACATCTGCATTTGTTAGCGCGGCCGTAAAATATAAATCTTCGACTTTGGTGACAGTAAATGTGCCTGCAAATGGTGCTGGCATCTTTGTGATGACAATTGATTGACCTACCGCAAAAGTGTGTGGCTCCCGTACATAGAAAAGAGCGACATTTGATTTCAATTCATAGCTGACAATTGCTGTCGTGTTCTGCACAAGGATCGGCAAGATTACGCCTTCAGCTGTGTCAATGATGTCGTCCAGATATGCATCAGAATACAGGGATGAACTCACGCCAAGAATTGATCGCAGCTGTGACGCTGTAACGATTGCTGACATGAGTCCATCCCTTCATCTACTCGACCGCCTCGGGAGCGAAGCGGCCGATGTCTAATTGGTAGCGATTAGGCCTTGTTGACCTTGAATGCGCCTGCACCGATCTTGGTCGCGATTGCGCCATATCCGTACATTGCGATATTGATCTGGCCTGTGTTCACTACATCAGCGCGGAGCTGATAAGTTGGTGACTCATACCATGTGTATGCATCTGGATTGACGATCAAGATTGATCCATCGGTGTCTGTTGTCGCCGCTGTGTTAGCTGTGACATAAAGATCGAGTCCGGCGACATTGCCGCGGATTGAATCTGGACGAACTACGCCGCCAGCATTTTGTGGCTGTGCAGCATTGTAGATTGGACGGCCTGAATCATTGAGTGTCATGACATTTGCCCATTGGGATGTGTTCATGATGATATTGCGTGCAAAGCCCTGTGTGCCTGCATAGACTGATGCAGCACCGCGAGCGATTACGCCAAGAAGCTCGGCAGCTGTTGGATATGTTGTGATTGTTGTGCCGTCGGCTGTTGCTCCAGATACAAGCGCAGCATTTACAGCTGTGTCTGTGACCTTTGCATACTGTGCAGCCATGTTGCGCATCAATTCATCGATGAAGAGTGGTGATGAACGATCGAAAAGCTCGACGCTGAATGTCTGCTGGCCTGAGTACTTAGCCACTGACACGCTGAGAAATTCGGAAGTCTGATCGACATCAGCGATTGTGCCGCCTTCGGATTCGACTGTGACTGATGGAAGCTGTGAGATCTTTGGGATCTCAAAAGTCATGCCTGCATCTGGGAGAGTGCCGCGTGAGATTGCATCGATGTTGCTGCGAGTTGCATTTGCGAGGCCATTGATCACCGTGGTGAGCTGGCGTGTTGGCACAAGACCAGCATTGTCGGTCGTGTCTGCAGCTGCGCGTATATATTGGCGAGCTTCATCTGATCCGAGTGTGGCCTTGATTGTCATTTCGAGTTGCTTTGTAGCTGAGAAATCCAAGCGTGGCTTTGCTGTAAAGCCACCGAAATTTGCTGCAGCTGTGACTGACTGTGCGGCTTCGACCGTCTCTGTAACGGCTGCCGCGTCTGTGACGGTGTTTTCCACTTCGTCTCCTTCTGTAGTTGGTGTTGGTGTTGCATCCGTATCCGGTGTGGATTCGGAATCTTCTTCGCCTTCTGTCGCTGCTACTTCTGCGACGCGTGCTGATCGCACAGCTGGCTCTGACACAAGCGCGACGCCTGTGAGCTCGGCCTTGAGCACTTTCATGTATCCCTTTTCCTGTACATAATCATCGACAGTGAGCTCGACTGAGAATCCATCGCGCAATCCATCCATCGCTTCGATGAGTGCATCGCTGCCAGCTTGTGTGTTGCTAATCTTGAAAGTTGCATTGATTGCTGAGTCGCCATCCATTGACATCTCCATGCTGCGACCAATTCTGCGCGTGCGATCATGCTCAAGATTGAGAAAGACTTGGGATGGCTCGATTGAACCTTTTGCGAATACGACTTTGCCAGTCGATGCATTTGCAGGCTCATCAAATGCGACGATGCGACCGGAGATCGTGCGCGCTTCCGAATCGGCTGCCGTAATTGTGATTGGTGTTGTCAGTTTCATCCGATGATGTCCTCTTCTTCTCTGATTTCTTCAACACTCATCGCACCAATGCGATTGAGGATTTCGTACACTTGAGCTCTTTCATAAGGATTGCCACGCAAGAAGTCATCAAGATCAAAGCGCACATATTGCGATGATGGTGTGAAATCTGTGAGTGATAGACGCTGCTCGATGATGGTGAGCACCGGACGAATCGAGAAATCCACGAGGTCACGCCTCTGATTTACAGCGTTAGAGTAGGTCGTGCTCGATGGATCAGCTGATGCGAACCATGCAGGCATCCCGATAGCGCGGCACAATTCAAGAGCCAGGTATTGTCTGGCCTCATTCATTTGCAATTGCTTTGGATCAAATCCGACAGTCTCCAGCGATACATCTGCATTGAGCACTGTCACCGACTTCGATGTGCGATTCAGAAATGTCTCTTTGAGAGCTTGCAATCTTTCCTTTGGCAAATTCGTGCCATTTGTTTTGACAACCATTTGTGGTGCAGGATTCAATGCGAAGTCATAAGCTGCGCGCTCCAAAGCGTGTGCAGCTCTTACTGTGCGGCCTGCGCGATTGAGCAATCCTTCTTGCATGTTGCCAAAGACGACAAGCTGATCAGCTGCGATTGGTACGCCATCGACTGTGTAGCTTTCAATCTGTGTGCCATTTGCATTTGTGAAGACGCCGACGCGCTCTGGCGTAATGCGCTCCATCGCTGAGATTCTTCCGGTGTCTGCATATCTTGACATGACGATTGCATAAGCGGCTGGACGGAAAAGCAAATCTTCGGCGATCCATGCCCAAAATTCTGCGCCAGTGATTCGAGGATCTGGCTGATAGATAACCCGTGGTGATGCCACGCGTTCATTTGTCTCTTTGACTTTTGTCTCAAGTGGCAAAGCTGCGACAGTTGAGCAAATGATTCCGCGAGCGCGAGCGATTACCGGCACGCCCATCGCTTCGGATCGTGATGCACTTTGTACGCCGCCGAAATATGGCGCACCAATTGAATCGAGTGAATTGACCGGAGCCAAAGACGCATCGACGATATTGTCAATCGGCTTTTGAGCTGTGAATCGATCGAATAATCCCATGCCCCAATTTTATTTGGTGGCTACAATCAAAAGACCATGATGTCAAGATCCGTCTCTTGGCGTGTCGCGAAGTGAGTGACCAGCGCACATGCAACCGTCGCGCAGACAGTGCTCTGAGAAGCTCTCCGTCCGATAGTCCAGCCACCATCCCCAAAGCGGAGCTTGGCCGCTGACAAGACTTGCTTCGTCAGCTCCGGTTGATTGATGTGCCTGAGTCTCTTCGATGTTACGGCTCCCAAGAATTCATCGCACGCTTGCCCGTAAAGCGCGCCATCGATGTCCATGATAGGGATTCCAGCTGGGACAAGTCGAGACGCCACGGCGGAGCTTGTTCTCTTGCTGAATGCCACGACCTCAACGGGTAGGTCGCGATAGTAATCGGCCACATCATTTGCAATTGCCTTGTCATCGAGTGAGATTGGATTGTGCCAAGTGTGAAGCAATTTGACGATGAATTGATCGTCATCGATGCGCTGAGCTGCGACCAAAGCTGCGTCGCGTCTATCCGGTGAGCAATCGAGCCCAAGCCAGACAGTCTTCTCCAAGTCTAAATCTAAACCATCGCTTGCACAGTCAGCCCATTCACCCGATGGAATCGCCGAATCGATTGTCTGTACCCAGCGGCACAAGACCTCGGTGCGGACGACATCGGCAGGATCATTCATCACAGCTCGCAGATTGTCGATGTGTACTGTGTGGCCAAGTGCTGGATTGGCCATTGCTGCCCCTGCCCAGAATTTGGGAGAATCGTCTATCAAGTCATAATCGCTCGACCATTCAAAGTAACCGATGTCATCAGCTGCACCGGACGCCGCTGCCAAGCCGCGCTCGCGCAATTGATTGAGCACGATCGAGTGCTGATCCCCAGCATTTGAGTAGCTGAAGAGCTGAGGATTTTCGGCGGCCATCATCGTGTATCGAAGCGACGCCCAAGTCGATTCATCCTTGAGCTCTCGCGTCTCATCGATGTGTACGGCGGCAGGCTTTGAAATTCCACGCGCCGCAGCTGCACCAGCCTTGACCATGTAGCGATTACCGGACAAAGTCTCAATCTCTTCGGATCCATGAGCCCATCGGATGCGCTTGACTTGCTTTGCGAGCCCTTCATTGCTCTCGATTGTCTGCACAAGATCGCGAAAAGTCTCCAGCGATGTCGTCAATCGATGAGCTGTGCCGATCTGAAGCTTGTGATCCCATTCAAATAAGCCCATCAAAATGCGTTGCTTCATGAAGGTTGTCTTGCCTTGCTGGCGTGCGACGACTAGCTGGACAAGTGGATACTTCCATCTCCCGTCAGACTTGACACGATGCGACTCAAGTGCGAGCCACTCTTGCCAAGGTAACAAAGGGAATCCGATCGAATTTGAGAAGTCGATGAGCTCTTGACCCCTACTTGGGAGCTCTGGATGCAGCTTTGAGTGGATTCTAGGCGTCGAAATGCCATAGAGCGTCTCTGGGATGGTGTCCTCGACCGATGTGAGCCCATCTGAGCCACTTTGAACCAGTCGGAGCCTTCTTGTGCCTTCTTGATCCATTTCAATGCC
>Ga0114983_1000657_pt1 | contig 14398 bp, 13 predicted proteins | sample Shrwel_input2_RT_FD_87182 | JGI IMG/M metagenome (GOLD analysis project Ga0114983, IMG submission 87182) | Subsurface microbial communities from deep shales in Ohio, USA - Utica-3 well 1 S input2 RT | ecosystem: Environmental > Aquatic > Deep subsurface > Shale gas/oil reservoir > Produced... | reverse complement strand
CAGTTCCCCCCCCAACACTGCGACGACGAATCCCCCTTTTACCAAAGATAAGCCTCCCGCTCCACCTGCCGGTAGCGCTGAAGCCGCTGAGCAAGAAATCCAAGCTAATACTGAAAATAAAGACGAAGCGGATATCGCGCGTCCTTCCACCCCTTGGAATGAATATTGGAAAGGAACGACCGTCCTGAGCCTTCTTGTTACTGCCCTGGCTTTGTTCAGCCCGGATGCTCCGGCGCTGAAGATCGGACTATTAACCGCGGCCCTCCTGATCCTCAATTATCCTCTCATACGATTTTTGTTCAGGCTTAAGGACAAGGACATCGGCTTTATTATAGCGGTAAGCATCCTTTTCGGCGGCACCCCGATTCTGTTGTATATATATTACCTGGCCGTCCTCGGATTCGGCAAACTGCTTCGAGTGCAAAGTTTATTTGAAATATACCTACTTCTCTGCCTTATTCTGGTGGGCACAATAAGCATTTTCGACCCCGCCCACATTCAGGACGTGCAAAACGGCCAGCCACAGACGATAAGCGAAATCAGCCCCATTATCAAGACCAGTCTTCACCGGCTGCATACTGCCATGCAAACCTATGGTGTTGAAACAATGACCGGCCACGAAGCATTGACCGAAAACACGTTCAAAAAATAATCTTTAAACAGCTGCCGCGAGACACGGCAAACAGATTTCTCCAGGCACTGGACAATGGAGTTCTCAAACTGCGGGGGACCGTGTTTGAACATAGAGTCGGAGTACGGAGAGACGATCATTGGATCATCCTCAATGCACGGGGAGACATATTCCGGGCCGAAAAATTCAAGAAATAGAGACACAGTAAAAACTCGAAGTCCGGACTTAAATGCCCCGACTGAGCCTTACAAGGCTCTTATTTTACTTAAAAATTAACGCTAAACAACTTTAACCGCCTGCAAAAACATATTTTTTTGCAGGCGCGTCGAAATATATACCCCCCGGAATAAGCTCGACAGGCATAGAAATAATTGACCCTATTAGGACCTCTGCTATGTATTTAAAATAACCGTACCCAAAAAAGTGCGTATGCGCGCACAAAAGGAGGCAGTAATGCAAAAAGACCTTTTCTCCTTTCCGGCCCTTGTTTTCGCAGCGGCAATGGCTTTCATTCTTTTTTCCGGTCCCGCCTCGGCCTGTACCGGCATGGTCATGGAGGGCGAGGACGGAACGGTCGTCTACGGGCGAACCCAGGAGTGGTCCATGTTCGATTTCAAGACCCAGGCCGTCGTATATCCGGAAGGAAAGTCATTTAAGGCCATGACCCCGGAGGGAAAAAACGGGATGAGCTGGGATGCCAAATACGGATTCCTCAGCTTTTTGCTTCTGGACAAGGTTACCGGGGACGGGATGAATGAAAAGGGATTGGCCGCGGGCTCGTATTATCACGAGGGATTCGCCGAATACGCCGAATACGACCCCGCCCTGGCCGAAAAAAGCCTGGCCCCCACCAACGTGATCAACTACATTTTGTCCAATTTCGCCACCATCGAGGAGGTGCGCAAAGGGATGCAAAAAGTAAAAGTGGTGCCGGTGAAGAACCCGGATATAGGCGAGGTACCGGCGGTGCATTTCTTTGTGGCCGATCCCAGCGGAAACTCCCTGGTCATAGAATACAGAGGCGGCAAGCCGAAGATTTACGACAATCCGGTCGGGGTTATAACCAACAATCCCACCTTTGACTGGCACCTTCAGAATCTTAGAAATTACGGCTATCTGAATGCGGAATCATATAAGACAAAAACCTGGGGGGATCTGGAGATAACCCCGCTGGCTCCCGGATCGGGGCTTTTGGGTCTTCCCGGGGATTTCACCTCGCCCTCCAGGTTCGTCCGGGTCCTGGTCCTGCGGGAAATCTCCAATCCCACCAGCGGGGGCCTTAAAACCGTGGAGCAGTTTTTCCGGGTAATGGACAGTTTCAACGCCCCCTCCAAGCTGGGGGAAGGCCAGAAAAAGCAGGACTCCGGGAAAAAACCGCTTCCCTCGGATACGCAATGGACGGTCGCCCACGACACGACCGACCTGACCACATATTATCACACGGCCTGGAACAGGCAAATCCGGAAAATAGACTTGAACAGAATAGATTTTTCCAAAAGCGAGGTCAGAAAGATCCCTCTTGATGAAAAAAAGGCCCAGAACATAAAGGACGTGACCGAAGGCCTGCGCTAAGCCGGGACCGAAAAATCCGGTTGCGGTTTTCCCGAGAGACCGCAACCGGATTACGCAGGCGGTTCAAAAATCGAAAAGGGCGAGGCGCAAAAAAGTTCACTGTCGCAGGATACTTATTCGGACGCAACGACTTGAACTTACTTATGCTTTTCCTGTATTTAGAGAATTAAAGACGGACTGATAAGGGTATGGAAAACTAGGGCTGGCCCGTTTTCCATTTTTTTACCCATTCTTCCCAGCCGGACGGGATCTTTTCCAAATGCATGTAGTCGACCTTGCCCTTTTCCTTCCACTCTCCGCCCCATGACCAGCCCAGCTTTTTAAACAGCAAAACGTAAAATATATTGCTATTCAGTATCAGGCAAAAAGGGCCTCCTGCAGGCCCATCACGTTTTCCACGCCGTAGAACCCCTCCCCGTCGCTCGTGCCGGAGCAGAAGATCGGTTTGTAGCCGAGCCTGCCCGCCTGCTTCAGGCGCAAATCATGGCCCAGAACCGGGCGGACCTGTCCGTTCAGGTCTATCTCCCCCCAGAACACCGCCCCTTCGGGCAAAGGCCGGTCAAAAAAGGAGGACAGAACAGCCGCGGCCATGCCCAGATCCAGGCCGGGGTCGGTTATGCGCAACCCCCCGCCTATCTTGGCGTAAATATCCGCCTGCCCCAGATTGATGCCCAGTTTTTTCTCCAGAACAGCCAGAAGCAGATGCAGCCTGTTGGCGTCAAATCCCAGAGCGGTTCTCCGGGGCATGGCCAGAAAACTCTGTCCGGCCAGGGCCTGCACTTCCAAGGCGAACGGCTTCTGACCGTCCAGGCCCATGACCACTGCAGTCCCGCTCAAACTCGGATCCCGGGCCTCCAGGAAAAAAGTGGACGGATCCTTGACCCCTTCCAGGCCGGTCCCGGTCATCTGGAAAAGCACTATCTCGTCATCCGGACCATAGCGGTTCTTGACCACCCTGAGCACTCTGAACAGATGCTCGCGGTCCCCTTCCAGATGCAAAACCGTATCCACCATATGCTCCAGGAGCTTGGGCCCGGCTATCTGCCCCTCCTTGGTCACATGCCCGACGATGATCACCGTGCACCCGTACCCCTTGCCCAGGGAGATCATTTCCGAGGCAATGTTGCGCACCTGGGAGGGAGTTCCGGCCACGGAATCGGATTCGCTTGACCCCACGGTCTGCACGGAATCCAGAATCAGCAGGGAAGGAGGATTACCGGAGCTGAATACTGGAGTTATCTCCTCCAGGAGCTTGGCGCCCAAAGCCTCAACACCGGCCTGCAGGAGACCGAGGCGCTCCGCGCGGGACTGCAGTTGTTCCAGGGTTTCCTCCGCGCTCACATAAATGCTTTTTTTGCCCTGCTCGGCCACCCTGGCCACCAGCTGCAAAAGGAGTGTGGACTTGCCTATCCCGGGCTCCCCGGCCACAAGGATCACTCCGCCCCGAGGCATGCCCCCTCCCAGGGCGCTGTCAATTTCCGGCCATCCACAGGAAAAACTGCTGGCTCGGAGGTTATCCAGGGAATCAAGCCTGCAGGGCGTGGCGGATTCAGAGGCCCTTTCCTTTCTCCGGCTACCGTTCTTCGCAGGAAGCGTGATTTCCCGCAGGGTATTCCACTCCCTGCATCCGGGGCACTGCCCCTGCCACTGCAGGACCTCATGCGCGCATTCCGCACACCTGTAGATCTTTTTCGATTTCATGAAAATCAGCTGTCGTCTTCGGACGGTTCCTTGGCCTGAATAACCTCCAGGCCGAACTCCTTGACCTTGTCCGGCGGGGAATAGAAGGCAACCATGAAAGGCACGGACTTGCCGGGCTCTACATAGGTATTGTTGGTGATAACGCCCACCCGGGCGGTGAGAGAGGATTCCAGCTCTTCCCGGGAGGACACCTGGAGCTGAAACAGGGACACGTTATTGCCGCAAAAGAACTCCTTGGACTGAACCACATTTTCCTGACCGTCGTAAAGAACCGCCTTCAGCTTGATCAGTTCCCGGGGCTTTTCAAAACGGTTGACCGCCTTGCCTTCAATGACAAAGACCTGCCCTATTTTTTCGTTGCGGACAAAATACTGGCGCACATTCTCCAGATGAATGTTTTCAATGCTGGACTCGGCGGCCTTCTTTGAACTGGTAATGGAACTTTCCCCTTTCTCCGGGGCCAGCCCGGTCACATACCCGCTGAATCCGGGCCAAAAGAAATAAGCGGCAAAAAACCCGGCAATCAAAAGCAGGATGATGAGCATTGTCCATACCAGTTTCTTGCCGGGCTTTTTAGCTTCGGTCCGGGCGTCCAGATTGAAGTCGTCCGGAGCGGACTCTTCGACCGCATCTTTATCTCCCGCCTCAAATTCCTGGACCAGCTGATCTCCGTCCGGCCCGGTCTCATCTTCTTCCGAGGAAACTCCCTCCTCCAGGGCAAAGATATTGCCGCATTTGGAGCACTTGAGCTTAGCCTGGGAATTCGCCTTGTCCTCCGGCAGGTTAAACCGGGTGTGACAATTGGGACACTCAACTATCATGGCCACCTCGCATAGGAATCAATCCGGGTTTTACTCCTCAAATCTGACCTCAAAAATACCGGGAAGCTCCCTGTATCGTTCGGCATAATCAAGTCCATAGCCAACAATGAATCCTTTTTCCAACACGAATCCGGGATAGTCAACTTCCACTTCCACCCGCCGCCTCTCTGTCTTGTCAATCAGGGAACATATGCTGACCGACGCCGGACCACGCGCATTGAGCACTTTGGACAAAAATTCCATGGAATATCCGGTATCCACTATATCCTCGACCAATAACACGTGCCGATTTTTTATGGACAGCTCCATGTCCTTGGAAAAAACCATGCGCCCGGAATCCACATTGTCCGCATAACTGGAGAGACGGACAAAGTCCATTTCCGGCTCAATATCCAAGACCCGCATCAGGTCCGCGAACAGGACAAAAGCACCCTTTAAAACGCAGACCGCTATTAGATCCTTGTCCCGAAAGTCCCGGGATATCTGCTCTCCCAATTCCCGGACCCGCTTATTTATCCGCTCGGGGGAAAAGACTTCCTTTAGACGCATATCCTGGCCCTCTAATATGCATACAAAATTGAGTTCCGCCAAATATCCCGGCCGGCAAAGACGTTATCTTTCCAGCGGGGACTCCATATCCATAAGCATGGCCACCTCGTCGCAATCATCCGGATACTTGGGACACCGCAGGCAATCCGCCCATATCTTTTGCGGCAGGGTATCCTTGGATATTTTCCAAAACCCCAGGCGGGCAAAAAAATCAGCCTGATAGGTAAGGGTGAACACGCGAAAAATGCCCAGAGTGACCGCCTCGCTCAGGCAGGCGTCCACGATCTTCCTGCCGAAACCGCGGTTACGCAGCTCCTCGCTCAGTACGAGAGACCGGATCTCGGCCAATCCCTCCCAGACTATGCTTAAAGCGCAACAGCCCAGGATGCCTTCCCGGCCCTCGCTTACTATTACGAAAAAGTCCCGCAAATGGCTGTACAGTTCACTGTAGGAGCGGGGCAAAAGCAGGTTCTGCCGGGAATGTTGCAGGAGGATGCCGTGAATGTAACGCACATCCTGAATCCTGGCCTTGCGCAGATATGGGCTTTCCAATTCCTCTACTCCGGCTATTTCAAATGGTTCTGGATGACATCCCGCAATTTTTCCCCTTGCATATACCCCACACGGGAAAACACCTTGACCTTGTCCCGGTCGTAGACCAGGGTCGTGGGCAAACCGGAAACCCGAAAAAACCGTCCCACGCTCCTCTCTCCCCAGAACACGGGGTAATTGAGGCTGTTTTCCTGCAGAAAATCGCGCACCGCGGACTTGTTTTCATCCATGGACACCCCGATTATGAGCACCTCCTGCGGATCGTGCTTTTTGCGCAGGCGCACGAGATGGGGAATCTCCAGACGGCAAGGCGGACACCAGGTGGCCCAGAAATTGACGACCACCACCTTTCCCTTGTAAGCGGCAATTTCGGAAATCAATTCCTTGTGATCAATACTTTCCACTTTCCGTCCGGCATTTGCCGGAGAACAGACAATCAAAAGAAACATTCCCAACAAGACGATGCAAAAAATCTTTTTCAAGACGGGTACTCCTATTTCTCGTCCCGGTTGGCGGCAAGTGTCCGCCGCGAGGCGCCCTGTGCTTAAAAAAGGAGGGCGGGAAACGCAAAAAACTCCCAACCGCGCGAGCATGTAGGCTTACTTGAAATTGTTGAAAAGGACAAATATAAACTATAGGGTATATTTCACCGGTTTTGGCGCGATTACGCAGCCGGTTCCCTTTCCCGATTAACATGTGTCGGCGATTTTTTGTTTGCCGGGCAACACAAGATACAAATTATGAGCAAAGACGAAAAAAAACAGACCGAAACCCAGCAAGACTCGGAAGAAAAGAACCTTCCGAATATAATTCTGCCCAACGGCCCGGCGATTAAGCCCAAGTCCTCCGCTCCGGCCACGGTTGACCCCTTGCGCATGTATCTGCAGGAGATCAACAGGTTCCCCACTCTTACGGCGGAGGAAGAATTCGAGCTGGCCCGGCGGTATCAGGATGAAAACGATCAGGAAGCCGCGTTTAGGATCATCACCTCCAATCTGCGTCTGGTGGTCAAGATCGCCATGGACTTTCAGCGCAAATGGATGAAAAACCTTCAGGACCTTATCCAGGAAGGCAACGTGGGGCTGATGAAGGCCCTGCAGAAATTCGATCCGGACAAGGAAATTAAATTTTCCTATTACGCAGCCTTCTGGGTCAAGGCCTATATCCTCAAGTTCATCATGGACAACTGGCGCATGGTCAAGATCGGGACCACCCAGGCCCAGCGCAAGCTCTTCTACAATCTGAACAAGGAAAAGCAGCGCCTGGAATCCATGGGCATTTCCCCGGACAACGAGGCCATTTCCGACAGCCTCCAGGTCACGCGCTCGGACGTGGACCAGATGCAGCAGAGAATGGGCATGAACGACCTTTCCCTGGACATGCCCTACGGAGAAGACGGGGAAAGCACTCCCATGAATTTCATTCCCGCCCTGAACGCCGGGGCCGAGGACCAGATTCTCCAGAAAGAGACCGCTTCCCTGCTCAAAGAGCACATAAAGGAAATAGAACCGGATTTAAACTCCAAGGAAAGGGAAATCCTGGAAAAGCGCCTCTTGGCCGAGACTCCGGCCACTCTGCGGGAAATAGGAGAAAAATACGGGATCACCAGGGAAAGGGTGCGCCAGATCGAATCCCGGCTCCTGCAGAAGATAAAGAATCAGATGAGCGACAATATAAGCGACTTTTCCCGGGAATGGATAGATGATGACTAGGGATCTGCAAGCCATTCGCCAAAAGGCCAGGGAACTGGCCCGGGGATGCAGGCTGTCCTTTTACTGCGTTTACGAACGAGAAAACGGCCTGTCCAGGGAAAATTTCCACAACAATCCCATGCTCGTCCGGCTGCGGGAGGATATTCTCCCTTTTATCCGGGGCGGATACGGCCACGGTATCGAGCACTGCAAGACAGTCAGCATAGAGGCCGGGGCCCTTACTTTGATCGAGACGGAAAACTTCCCCATGCGGACCAGGAAACGCCTCTGCCTGCTCGCCCAATGCGCCGGTCTTTTACACGACATCTGTCGCCTGGAGGGGGAGCATGCCCGCAGGGGAGCGGAGCTCAGCCGGGAAATCTTGAGCGACTATCCACTGGACGGGGACGAAGTAAAGACCATTGATTTCGCCATTAGAAACCACGAGGCCTTTACCATCCCGCAGTCCCCCCCGGACGCGGCAAGCGCCATCGTGAGCAACTGCCTGTACGACGCGGATAAATTCCGCTGGGGGCCGGACAATTTCAACACCACCCTGTGGGAGATCTGCGATTTCAAGGATTGGCACCTGGGCAGTCTGATCCGCATCTTTCCGGACGGACTTTCCAAAATACGGGAAATAAAAGACACCTTCCGCACCGCAACCGGCAGAATGCACGGGCCGGACTTCATAGACTGCGGACTGCAGGTGGGCAAGGAGATCTACCGTTTGATGCTCCGGGCCCAGTCCTCCAATTGACGCCGAATCCCACCTGGATTAACATAGTTTTATTATGCATAAGTACTTCACTCTCATATGTCTGATTCTGGCTGCAGCCGGATGCACCGCATCCGTCCGGTCCGACCAAACACCGGACTGGCAGCTTTCCCCCCGGGCCTCGGCGATTTACAATTACCTTAAATTCAACGAATACCCGAACAGCGAGCAGGGGATTGAAGCCCTCAAGGAAGCGATCAAGAGCGCACCCAGGCCGTACCTGTACCTGGAACTGGCCAATCTGTACTGGCGCCGGACCGACTTTGCCTCCGCCCGGGAAATCCTCAAACAGGGAATCGGCAAATATCCCCAACAAAAAGACCTGTACATCTCCCTGGCCAAGTCCTATCTGGCCGAGGATCGCAAACAGGCCGCCCTGACCACCATCCTGGACTGCCTGGATAAAAATCCCGGAGAATGGGGCCTTATCGAGGACGCGGCCTCTTTGTATCTGCAGGAAGAGCAGTGCGCGAACGCCCTGGACCTTTTGAAAAAGATCCCGGAAGAGAAGGCAACCGCGAACAGCGAATATCTCAAGGGCAAGAGCCAGGGCTGCCTGGGGCTTTACAAGAGCGCTGTAGAACACCTCAAAACCGCGGTGGAAAAAGACCCGGAAATGGCCAAGGCCTGGGCCGAACTGGCCTATATCCACGAAAAGAACAGGAATTACGCCCGGGCGGAAAGCATCTACCGCAAGCTGATGGACATGCAGCAGAAAAACGACCAGCTCCTTTTGCGCATCATTTCCCTGGATCTGAAACTGAACGAGCCGGACAGGGCCATGCTCATAGTGGAACAGGGGCCGGATGATCCCCATTTTCTCCTGGATGCGGCCGGGCGGTTCATCACCAACAAGTATTATGACCATGCCGGACGTATCCTTAAAAAACTCCTGGAACGGGAGGACACCCCGAAAAGGGCATATATCCACCTGGCCATTCTGGCCTATGACTCCCAAAAGGATATACACACCGCGCTCCACTATCTGGACAAAATCCCGGAGGACTCGCCCCTGTATGAACGAAGCCTCCGGCTGAAGGGCAGTTTTGAACTGGAAATAGACGACCGGAAAAAGGCGCTTAAAACAGCGGAGAAGGGAATCCGCGAATTTCCGGACAACCCCGCTTTCTGGAACTTAAAAGCCCAGGTCCTGAGCAAAACCGGGGAAAAAGAAGAGGCCCTTAATGTTTTGGACAAGGCCCTGGAAAAATGGCCCCGGTCCACGGACACGCTCATCTACAAGGCCACCGTCCTCCAGGAAGCGGGCAAGCAGGATCAGGCCCTGGAGGTAATGGAAAAGGTAATCGGCATGGAGCCGGACAATGCCGAGGCCCTGAACTTTGTCGGATATCTTTTGGCGGAAAAGGAAGAAAATCTGGAACGGGCCCGGGTACTGGTTAAAAACGCCTTAAAGCAGGAGCCGTCCAACGGATTCTACATGGATTCCCTGGCCTGGGTGCTTTTTAAACAGGGCAGGATACAAAAGGCCTGGGAGAAAATAAGCCTGGCCGTGGATCTGGTCGGCGAGGACCCGGTTATCTGGATGCACTACGGAGATATAGCCATGGCCGTAAAGAACTGGAAGGAAGCGGTATCCGGATATAAAAAAGCACTTGAGCTCGGGCTTGACCCGGCGGAGGAATCCAGCGTAAAAAAGAAGCTCTCCCGGGCCCGGGACAAACAATCAACCGAATAAATGCCCAGAATCTTAACCCCAATCATCCTTGCTCTACTTTTCCTGCCGGCCTGCGCCCCGAAATCCCCCCGGGAAAAAGTAAAAGCGCCGCAACCGGAGGAACTGTGGACGGAATTCAAGAATTCCACCGGCTTAAGCCCGGAAATGCACTCCTTTCGGATCAGGATGAGCATAAACTTTTCCGGCCCAAAGCGCAGGGACCGCATCCTGAGCGAGATTTGGGGAAACAGGAATTATCCGGTACGCATGGATCTCAAGGCCGGAATGGGCCGGATATTCTCCATGTGGAGGGAAGACAGCCACAAGTGGCAGGCCTTTTATCCCGGAGAAAACACCGTATACAGGCATGAAGACGGCCACCGCGGGTCCGCGGCCCTGGGCTTTCCCTCCCCATTCAATCTCCTGGAGACCTCCAGATTCTTGAGCGGACGCTACTCCCTGCTTACTCCCGGGGAATTTGCCCGAGCCGGGAAAAAAGACCGCTGCCTCAAGTATTTTTTTCCCCCGGATAAAACCATCCGCTCCATCACCCTTGATTACCGGGGCGTCCCGGTACGGATCGCGGGCACGGACTGGGCGGCCGAGCTCAAGGACTACGACCGGGAAAAAGGCATGGCCATGCGCATGGACATGCAGCTGCCGGGGGAAAAAAGGGCCGTCATCCGCATCAAGGAAGCTAAGTTCAGAAAAAAATACTGGGAGGACAAGCAACTCCGGCTGCGTCTTCCCCCGGATGCCGAAACCCGGTATCTCCTGAATTCCGAGGGAACGGGACCCCACCGCTCCGGCTTGAACAAGACTTTTAAATTTGGCAAAAGAAAGACAGTAAGTATATGTGGATTAAGAGGCGATGTGCCGCGGATTGGGGCATCGGACCTTAAACACAGCAACCGAGGAGGGAGGCCATGAGTGGGAAGACTGCTCCGGACGGCAGTTCGGACCGAGATGTTCCTTTATGGAAAGAGACGATCAGAATCATTTTCACCGGCTGGAAGATCATCTTCAGCGAAACCAAATGGGCTGTAATCCGGACCTGCCGCGTCTGGGAAATAAGGCAACTGAAAAAAAGGCTTGACCAGGAATTCTCCAATCTGGGCCAAAGCGTATTCAACCAGGCCCGAACCGAACCGACCCGGATAGATCCCAAAGATCCGGAAACCGACCTGGCCCTCAAACAGGTCTCCTTCCTGCAGGAAGAAATACACCATCTGCAAAACGAACTGGACAGGACCAGGCAGGAATTCATCAACAAAAGGTGCGGGACTGCCGCCTAAAAATAAACGGAGCAAGCATCGTGAGCGGACACCCCCTGGTTTTCGGTTCGGACCACGCCGGCATCGGTCTGAAAAAACATCTGATGGAGCACTTCAAAAACGCCTACGAAATAATCGACGTGGGCACCCGGGATACATCCAGCTGTGACTATCCGGAATACGCGGTGCGGGCGGGCCGGGAAGTCCTTAAGCGGAATTGTCTGGGAATCCTGGTGTGCGGAACAGGCATCGGCATGTCCATGGTCGCCAATAGGATAAAAGGGATCCGGGCCGCTCTGTGCGCCAACGAATTCATGGCCCGGATGTCCAGGAAACACAACGACGCCAACATCCTGTGCCTGGGCGACAGGGTCATCGGCTCGGAACTGGCCGTCGGCATAGCCGAGGAATTTCTGGCCCGGGAATTTGAAGCCGGCCGTCACGCCCGCCGGGTGGAAATGATGGATTCCCTGACTTAATTTATATTCGTACTATTGGCGGGCAAAGGAAGATAAATTGGACGGCCCGTGAATCGGGGAAAGCTCATGTTAAAATTCTTGAATACCGGAATGCGGGGAGCATCGCTCGATTCCTGGCAGTCCGGTATCTTGACTCGGCATGAGTCGATATTGTCTTGCACAAACTCTTGAAACGAACCGAGAACAAAAGCGCACAATTATCCACCATCCGGACAAATTCCGGTACCCGGGCGGGGGCTTGACTGCAAAGCCGATTCCTGCTTTCAAACGCCCTGTCGGGAGCAAAGCGCCCGGCGGCAATGTTCAACCTCTAACCTCATCACGGCAATATCCATGCACAACCAAGACACGGTAAACATCATCAAGGGACTGATCATGGACGCCACCAGGAAGGCCAATTCCGGCCATCCGGGAGGCGCCATGTCCTCGGCTGATTTCGGCTACATCCTTTTCAAGGAATTTTTGAATTTTGATCCGGACAATCCGGACTGGTTCGATCGGGACCGCTTCGTGCTTTCCGCCGGACACGAATCCATGCTCCTGTACAGCCTGCTGACTCTAGCCGGATTCTTGAGTTTGGACGATCTCAAGGAATTTAGGCAATGGGAAAGCCGAACCCCGGGCCATCCGGAGCACGACACGACGCCGGGCGTTGAAGCCACCACCGGCCCCCTGGGGCAGGGGCTGTCCATGGCCTGCGGCATGGCCACGGCCGAGGCCCATCTACGGGGAAAACTCGGCTCGGATGTATGCAGCCATTTCACTTACGCCCTGGCCTCGGACGGAGACATGCAGGAACCGGTGGCTCAGGGCAGCGCGGCCCTGGCCGGACAATGGGGTTTGGGGCGGCTCATAGTCTTTTTCGACAGCAACAAGATCCAGCTGGCCGGACCCACCGACCGCTCCGACTGCACCGACTATCCCCAGTTGTACCGCAGCCTGTGCTGGCAGGTAATCGAAATAGACGGCCACGATCACGGACAAATAAGGGAAGCGATTAAAAAGGCGAAAAAAGAAGAAAACAAGCCCACGCTTATTATCGGGCACACCACCATGGCCAGCGGCAGCGCCACCCTGGAGGGAAGCGAGGCCACGCACGGCTCCCCGTTCAGCCCGGAAGAAATAAAGGCGAGCAAGGAAAAGATCGGCCTGCCCGCGGACGAGGAGTTCCATCTCCCTTCCGAGGCGATAACCGATTTCCAGTTTCGTTTTTCCGAGCTGCGGGAAAAGGCCTCCGCCTGGAAGGACCGCTTTAAAAATGCAATGGACGGCAGTCCGGAACTTTTAAAGTACTGGGAAAAGATCCATACCGCTCCCGAGGACAGGCGGATTTCCTGGCCGGATTTCGACCCGGAAAAGCCTCTGGCCACGCGCAAAGCCTTCGGGGCCTGTTTGAACCACATCCTGGAGCAGGTGCCCAATCTCATGGGCGGGTCCGCGGATCTGGATCCTTCCAACCAGACCGTTCATTTCCGAAACGAATGCGGCATATTCAGCAGGGAAAACCCCTGCGGCCGCTATCTGCCTTTCGGGGTGCGGGAATTCCCCATGGGCGCCATTTTAAACGGCCTGGCCCTGCACGGGGGCAATGTTCCCCTGGGCGCGACATTTCTGGTCTTTTCCGACTACGAAAGGAACGCCATCCGCATGTCCGCCCTGCAGAAACTGCCTGTTCTGCACGTCTTCACCCACGATTCATTTTACGTGGGCGAGGACGGCCCCACGCATCAGCCGGTGGAGCACGCCAACGCCCTGAGGACCATACCCAACCTGAATGTCTTCCGCCCGGCGGACGCCAATGAAACCAAAAAATGCATGCATATCGCCCTTACCCAAAGGGAGACCCCGAGCGCCCTCTTATTCACCAGACAGGGCCTGCCGGTTTTGACCCGGGAAAATTACCCCCGGCTGGAGGAAGGAGTGGACCGGGGAGCGTATATACTCCGGGAAGCCGAGGGCCCGGTGGAGCTCATCCTCCTGGCCAGCGGCTCGGAAGTGCACCTGGCCCTTAAAGCCGCCGAGCTTCTGGACAAAAAGGTCCGGGTCATAAGCGTGCCCTGCATGGAAATATTCGACGCCCAGCCCGAGGATTACCGCCGGGAGCTTTTGCCCGGGGACGTAAGCGCCAGGTTCGCGGTGGAAGCCGGGGATGACACCGCCTGGTACAAGTATGTGGGCACCAGCGGCAAAGTATTCGGCCTGAACCACTTCGGGGCCTCGGCCCCGGCCGGGGTGCTGGCCGAAAAATACGGATTCACCGCGGAAAAACTGGCCCGGTTCATCAAGGACAACTTAAAATAGGGTTTGATCATGGAAGCACCGCAACGCAATCTGGCTCTGGATCTTGTCCGCGTAACCGAATCCGCAGCCCTGGCCTCGGCCCGCTGGCTGGGACGGGGAAATAAAAAGGCCGGGGACAAGGCGGCGGTTGACGCCATGCGTCTTTCCTTCAACAACCTGGAGATCGCCGGAAAGGTGGTCATCGGCGAGGGGGAAAAGGACAAGGCGCCCATGCTCTACAACGGGGAACTGGTCGGTTCCGGAAGCGGACCGGCCGTGGACGTGGCCGTGGACCCGGTGGAAGGGACCAACCTGCTCGCCTTCGGCCGGCCCAATGCCATCGCCGTAGTCGGCGTGGCCCCGCAGGGAGCCATGTACGATCCCGGACCGAGCTT
>Ga0114983_1000654_pt1 | contig 14407 bp, 14 predicted proteins | sample Shrwel_input2_RT_FD_87182 | JGI IMG/M metagenome (GOLD analysis project Ga0114983, IMG submission 87182) | Subsurface microbial communities from deep shales in Ohio, USA - Utica-3 well 1 S input2 RT | ecosystem: Environmental > Aquatic > Deep subsurface > Shale gas/oil reservoir > Produced... | reverse complement strand
CCTTAATTATTGTCGGCCTTTTTGTGTAGCCCTGTTTCTTCGAAGCCTTTGGGATAATTTAGCCCATCTGCCAACAATAGAAAAGCGCAAGTTAACTTTATGATTATAAAAGAAACTCATTCGTATATCGGTACCATTTGTCATCAGTGTGCAACAATCTTGTTTTTTGTTGCCGAGGAATTTGCTTGCAAATGCAATGAAATACCATCCAAAACAGCGTCATAGCCAGCTTCAATCCTCTTCTACCAACATATGTAAGTTTCGACCAACCCGCTTCAGGTCTCTCAAGGCAGCCGCTTCTGTAGCAATACGCAGCGGTCTTTGCGGAATTTTGATGGTATTGTGCAAAATATCCATGTCATCGCGCTTGGTATGGGTAAATTCGATAGTGCCATAGGGAGTCTTGAATACCCCCTTTCGACCTGTGGTCATCACAGTAAGGTAGCTGATAGGGATCTGCGAAATCGCACCATATTCAGACAGGGCCGATTCCAGCGAAACATAGTTATACTCACCACGCCGCAGCGCACAGGCGATATGCTCCACCGCAAAACAATCTCGTCGGCTCAGCGCAAACAGGTATACACCGCGGCAGGGTCTTTCCAGGATCCCCTGCTTTATCAACCTAGGCAGGCTTTGTTTAAATGCTTCCTGGGTATCATCGAAAAACACCCGCCTAAGATTCCCTTTGGTGTAAACATAGATACCTTGACGGTCAAAACGATGTAGCCGTTGCAAAGCAGTACTGATATCCATAACGCCATCAAGTCAACTTAAAAGTTAATGATAGAATACCTAACCGTCCACTTAAGATCTATTGGTAGCTGACCTTGCCTGACTAAACAGCCCTCTTTATAACGCTGAACGCTGCAATCCTTTGCCCGGAGCAGTCTAAATCAGCCTTTGAATAATGGTGCAGGAATCCCCCAGCGTATACGCGCAGCAAAAACGATAGATATCCCAGCCGACACCCGAAAACAAACAGCTATTTGCTGATCAAGGCTCAGTTGATGATCCTCAAAGCAAGAAAAGGCCAAGGGCTGCACTTGATCAATTCCAAAGATACTGGCTCAGTCATTGGTCCACAGATGTTTTGATGCCAAGTCTCAAATATCGTCCCAGGCAGGAAAACCAACACGTTCAAATCTGCTTTCAGGACTCATATCACGACCACTATTACACGCCTTAAAGACACTGATGCCTTGTACATTTACGACTTCAATTCGAAGAAAACCGCAAAACACGGTTGATTCGGCTAAACTCAAAACTGAACTCACCACGGGTTTGATAAACCAGACCAAATCGCTAAAAAAGCGCGATTTCAACCTCCCTGCTTCAGGAGAACCTATCTATGAACTCCCCTTTTACCACCCATGGAGCCTTGAGCTGGCATGAACTAACCGCCAGTGACTCCGAACGGGCAATGCGGTTTTACGGTGAGATTTTTGGATGGAGTTTCAAAAAAATGCAGTTACCACAAGGCCCCTACCACATTATAGAAAATGACGGCATCAGCATAGGCGGTATTACTGACAGTCCGGCGCCAGCCATGCCTAGCAACTGGACCGGCTATATTACCGTGAAGGATATCGACGCCGTCGCTATCAAGGCCAAAGAGTTAGGAGGCGATATTCTTTTTGGTCCGGAAGATATTCCCCAAGTAGGCCGATTTTGCTGGATAAAGGATCCCTGCGGAGCCATTATCGCTGCCATCACTTACAGCAGCCCCAAAGCATAAGTAACGAACAGCAGCTATGGTTTGGGTTTGCTATGTTGACCCGGAACATACCGGACTTTTCCGGCCTGGGGTATCGCCCTCTTACAGATGAAATGTTCAGCAAAAAATTGTTAATTATTGCAACTTGAATTAGCAATATTTTCTTTTTTGTATGACACATGTATCAGGGGCGGATAACAAAGATTATAGGTTCAGAAGTGACTTACAAAGCATGCCGAATACGCGTTAGAATAACGCCAAATTTTTGCTGCAAACCTGCTTCAAGGGATCTCACACCGCTATGCCCAATGTGCTGACTCAGCTCTTTTCCCGCTTTCGCCAGGCGCCGCTCGCCATCAAGACAAGCATCTATCTTCTCCTCGGGTATAGCCTCTACGCCCTGCTGCTTGGTGGGCTTGCTCCATGGGTGATAAAGTCGCAAACCCCCAAGCAACTGCAACAACTGCTCGGCCGTCAGGCCAGCCTGAAGGATATCAGCATCAACCCCTTCCTTCTCAGAGTCCGCCTGGATAATTTCGTCCTGCAGGAGAGCAACCCACAGCAAGTCTTTATGTCTTTCACACAGCTTGAGTTGGAACTGGCATTTTGGCGCTCACTGACCCAAGGGGCCATCGCCATAGATCATATCTATCTCGTTGAACCACAAGTGAATGTGCAAAGGCTTGCGTCAGAGGATGACCAAGCTCAATTCAACTTCAGCGATATGCTTGCCCACCTTGAAGTCAATCAAGCACCGCAAGCCGAGGCAACAGAAGACGCCACCGAACCGCCCAGAGTTATTGCCCGGGACATCCGGGTAACAGAGGGTAAGTTCGCTTATATGGATAAGGTCGCCAATACAGAGCTTAGTTACGACGAGCTTAATTTCAGCCTGCAAGCTTTGGATACCAAGGCTTATAGCCTCAGTTTGCCGGAAGACGAGAACAAACCTGTACTGGCGAAAGATGCCAACCGCTATGCCCTATCCTTGACCGGCAGCGACAACGGACAATTGCAGACTCAGGGACAATTTCAACTGCAGCCACTTGAAATCACCGGCGAGCTGCAACTGGCCAAAATTTCCCTGCTACCCTTCTGGCCGTTTGCCGATGGGCTTATCGCTGCCAAACTCAGTGACGGCGAACTCAGCTTCCAAAGTCAGTACCAGTTGAAACAGCAACAAGAGCAACTGCATTACAGTACCCACAAGGGTCGGTTTATTCTGGAAAATCTGCTGTTCTCCGACCAACAGCAAGCCAGAGTCAAGTTACCGCTGTTGGCGCTGGATAACATTCGGGTGGACGGCGACAACCAAAGTGTCGATATCGACGAACTGGCGCTGCAAGGCCTATGGGCCGATGCCCGCCTGGATAAGCAAGGGCTGGATCTACAGCAGCTCTTTATGCCAGCCACAAATGCCAAGCCAGATAACACCGCGGCCAAGGCTCAAGTGGAACCAGCGGTAGCCCAACCAAAGGCGGCAACTGAAACCGAGGCGCAAAATAAGGCCACAGCGAAAGAAAAAGTCACAGCGAAAGAAAAAGCCACAGTAGAAGATAATGCTACAGCGCGAGAGAAAGCCACAGCGCATAAAGCCTCAGAGACAAACAAAGCCCTGGAGCAAGACAAGCAATGGCTGCTGACTATTGGCAAAATCAGTCTCAAAGATACAGATCTCAATCTGTTTGAGCAGCAGCAAAGCAATGGTGTCCACTGGCGTGTCTATCCATTGGATATCACCACAGGTCCAGTGCGTTCCAATTTCGAAGGAAACATAAACTACCAGTTGCAGCTGGCGCTGAGTTCTGATGCCCAAAACCCACCGGAAACCAGCCAAGGCCAGTTCAGCTCCACAGGCGCGATAGATGCCAAGGCATTCACTGTCAATGGCGAGCTGGCGCTGACTGAGTTGGAGCTGCAGCAGTTCCAACCCTATCTGGCGCCCTATCTCAATATGCAGCTTGAAAGCGGCAAGTTGAGCACTCAGGGCAAGTTCATTGCCAACGCTGAGGGTAAGGCCCATTTTCAGGGACAAGCCGCAATTGGCAAACTGCTTATCAAGGATGGATTGGCATTTGAGCCTCTGCTGAAATGGCAGAATATGGCCATAGATGAGATGAGCTTTGATTCCGAAGCAAACAGCCTCAAAATCAGTAATATATTACTGGATAAGCCATATGCCAAGGTGATGATCACCGAAGATAAGCGCACTAATATCGGCGAGCTGATCCGCGCCGAACCTCTTGGTGAAAACTCAGTGGCTCAGTCGCAGACAAAGCAAAGCCAAACAATCGAAGCGCCGCAGCAAACGGCCGCCGAGACAAAAACCAACGCCAAAGCCTCGGCTGATAAGGCATTTAAACTGGATATCGGCAGCATTGCCATCAACAACGGCTCGGCCTATTTCGCCGATAACTCCCTCACTCCTAACTTTGCTTCAGGTATCGAGCGGCTTGAAGGCAGGATAAGCCAGCTGTCCTCTACCCCGGGAACCAAGGCCAGTGTCGATATCAAGGGCAAGATAGACAAGTATGCTCCAGTCACCTTAAGGGGGGAAGTGAACCCGCTGCTGGAAAAACCTTATCTGGATCTGGATTTGGTATTCAAGAGTGTCGAATTGACCTCGGTGAATCCCTATTCGGGCACCTATGCCGGTTACTATATAGACAAGGGGCAGCTGTCTTTGGCACTCAACTATCAACTGGAAGACAACCAGCTGAAGGGAGACAATCATCTGGTGATAGATCAACTTAAGCTGGGTAAACCCAGTGATTCCGATCTGGCCACCAGTTTGCCGATTACCTTGGCTATCGCCCTTTTGCAGGACAGACATGGGGTGATAGATCTTGGCTTACAGGTTTCAGGCGATCTCGACAGTCCAAGTTTCAGCTTCGGCAGTATAGTGATGACCGCCATCACCAATGTCATCACCAAGGCGGTCACCGCCCCCTTCTCTTTATTGGCCGGTCTGGTTGGCAGTGATGAAGAGCTGAACCTGGTCGCTTTCCAACCCGGTATAGCCACACTGGACGCTGACGCCGAAGATAAGCTGAGCAAGCTGGCCAAGGCGCTGGATGACAGGCCCAAGCTGCAATTGAGCATTGAAGGCAGCGTGGCGCAGCGGGAAGACAGTGAGGCGCTGGCAGAGCAAAAACTGCAGCTGCAACTACTCAAGGCCAGCAAGCTTACAGCCCTACCGGACAAGCTGAGCGCCAGTCGATTCCCTACCCAGGGTAAGCTGGCAGATACCCTGGTGGAGCTGTTTGAACAGCAGCTCAAACTGGACGCCGATGCAGAAAAAGACAAATTGAAGCAAAGACTTGCCGAAAAGGCCGACGGTGAAAGAGTCGATGAAGATACCCTGCTCACCGTCTGGCATATGGGCCTTTACAACCAACTGCTCAGCGCTCAGGAGATCAGCAATAACGAGCTGGCTAATCTGGCTCAGGCCAGGGCCCAGGCCATTAAAGCCTTCCTGGTGGACAGCGCAGCCGTCGCCCCGGAAAGAGTCTTCCTGCTGGACAGTAAAACAGAGATGAAACAGGATGCTTCTCAGGCAATTTTGTCGCTGAATGCCGAGTAATCAATATCGATATCCCCGGAACCAGGCGCGCATGCGCGCCTTTTTATCCAGATCTGAGATCAGACTTTCTTATCAGGGGATTACTTGTTGCGACACTTTTCCTGACGCGCCATCAAACTGGAAGTATCCCAGCGATTGCCGCCCATTGCCTGCACTTCTGCGTAAAACTGATCAACCATGGCAGTCAGCGGCAGATGCGAACCATTACGTCTGGCTTCATTGAGGGCTATACCTAAATCTTTGCGCATCCAGTCCACCGCAAATCCAAAATCATACTCCCCCTTCAGCATGGTCTTGTGACGATTTTCCATCTGCCAGCTCTGGGCCGCGCCTTTGCTGATCACCTCAACCACCTTTTCGCCATCGAGCCCGGCGCTCTTGGCAAAATGCATGGCTTCGGCCAAACCTTGTACCACCCCAGCGATACAGATTTGATTGACCATCTTGGTCAACTGCCCGGCGCCAACATCTCCCAATAGTTCGGCGCAGCGGGCATAAGCAGCCATCACAGGTTTTACCCGCGCAAATACCGCTTCAGAGCCGCCGGCCATAATGGTCAATACCCCATTCTCGGCACCGGCCTGACCGCCGGAGACAGGTGCGTCCATAAAAGCAATTTCCTTCTCGGCCAGCAAAGCGGCCAACTCCCGCGCCACATCGCATGAGGCTGTAGTGTGATCGACAAAGATACTGCCCGGAGCCATACCATGCACAGCGCCCTCTTCTCCCAGCACAACCTGGCGTAAGTCATCATCATTGCCGACGCAGGCAAAAACAATGTCCTGCCCCTCGGCAGCTTGGGCCGGAGTTGCGCAGCAGCGCCCACCAAACTCTACCGCCCAGGCCTCAGCCTTGGAGAAAGTACGGTTGTAAACAGTGACCTGGTGTCCCTGTTTTTGCAGATGCCCAGCCATGGGATACCCCATAACACCTAGACCGAGAAATGCGACATTCGCCATGATATTTCCTTGATTGTTTTAAGTGCGGGAACAGGCTGGCCCGATTGCCGGCCATGCTTCAAAACCTTTGGCGTAAAGCCAAGGTTTTGGTTTAAAGCAAAACTCTTAGTTTAAACCAAAGCCGAGAGTGACAATTCGAGCCGATGTTTAAGCCACATTTTGCCATGGGGCAGCGTAAAGGAGAAGTTGATACAGGCAAACTCAGCATCCCGCATACAGAAAAGAGCCACGAATGTGGCTCTTGAAATCAAAACTTAAGGATGAACGTGTGCTTCCATTTCCGCACCGATTTTCTTGCGCATCTCCATCAACTTGATTGCCGAATCCCTAAGCTCTATGTCTCTTGCCGATATCGGCTGCCATTCAGGTACAGGCGTTGGTTTACCTTCATCGTCTACCGCCACCATGATGACGATACAGTGAGTGGTTAACTGGCGCTCTGAATCCTTGGGATCGCCGGCTTTGACATCTAAACCTATATGCATGGAGGTACTACCGGTATAGATCACCTTGGCACTCACCTCCACTATATTGCCCACATGAATAGGTTTGACAAACCTGATCCCACCGGCGTAAACCGTGATGCAGTATTTACCGCTCCAACCGGCCGCACAGGCATAGGCTGCTAAGTCAATCCACTTCATTACTGCGCCGCCGTGTACCTTGCCACCAAAGTTGACGTCTGCGGGCTCGGCCAAAAACCTCAGGGTTATCTGTCTCTCTGTTCCTGCCATAGGATCCTCTCATCAGGCTTGGCGGTCTGCTGACCGCACTTGGCTGAGAGTGTACGCGAAAATTTCGCGATCACCCAAACTTAGATACCAGGAAACTTCCGCCAATCACCAGAAGTAAGGCCAGCCGATAGATCCACAGCTGCACTTTGCTATTGATAAAACGGGACAGATGAAACAGTGAGTAAATTCCCATCGCCAGCAGGAAGATACCCAGCACCTCTACCCCGGCCATCACATCGGCATCACCACCGGCATAAACCGCCGCTGTCAGTAAGGCAAACCAGAGCACTGTATAGGCGGCGATGGCCAAACTGAAAGTGCGAACACCAATCTCCATCGCCGGTTGCCAGCGGCTGTTTTCTCCCCGTACCAACTCAGTCAAATTGGCAGCAATCGCCCCGAGCATAGCCATAACAGGAAACATTGCAGGATTGAGCATAATGAAAACTCCAGAATCATTTGGCGGGATTCTGGCGCTATATTCAAAGAATGCCAATAGAGATGAACAAAGGTTAATTCTGGGTTTACCTTGAGCATATGACTAACTGATTTTAAAGCTAAAAAAAGCGCCATCAGGCGCTTTTTCAAGACGTTGAATCTTAAACTCGCTTCAGCAACAAGGAACCATTGGTGCCACCAAACCCGAAAGAGTTACATAGCACATGCTCTACCTTGGTCTGACGTGCGGTATGGGCAACAAAGTCCAGATCACAACCTTCATCCGGATTGTCCAGGTTGATGGTAGGCGGAACTACCTGATCTTTAAGGGCCAATACAGAGAAAATGGTTTCCACTGCCCCGGCAGCACCGAGCAAATGACCCGTCATCGACTTGGTGGAGCTCACCATCAGCTTGTAGGCATGATCGCCAAAGATGGACTTCACTGCCGCCGCTTCGGCCTTATCGCCCGCCGGCGTAGAAGTACCGTGAGCGTTAATATAATCTATGCTTTCGGGTGCCAGGCTTGCATCTCTCAGCACATTTTTCATGGCTGCCGCAGCGCCGGCGCCATCGGCTGGAGGTGAGGTCATATGGAATGCATCGCCGCTCATACCGAAACCAACCAGCTCGGCATAAATCTTGGCACCGCGAGCCTTGGCGCGCTCATACTCTTCCAGTACCAGTACCCCGGCGCCGTCGCCGATAACAAAACCGTCTCTGTCTTTATCCCATGGGCGGCTGGCCGCTTGAGGGTCATCATTACGGGTAGACAAAGCCTTGGCTGCAGCAAAGCCCCCAACGCCCAGTGGACAGGTGACATCTTCTGCGCCACCGGCCACCATCACATCGGCATCGCCATAAGCTATGGTTCGGGCTGCAAAACCTATGTTGTGAACCCCTGTGGTACAGGCGGTTGTCACCGCAAAGTTAGGGCCTGTCATGCCGTACATAATCGACAGATGACCAGCAATCATATTGATAATGGTGCTGGGCACAAAGAAGGGGGAAATTTTACGTGGGCCACCGGCCATTAAGGCGCTGTGGTTTTGCTCAATCAACCACATGCCGCCCATACCGGCGCCGATAGCGGTTCCGACTCGACTGGGATCTTCTTTATCCATCTCCAATCCGGAGTCGCGCATGGCCTGAATGCCGGCAGCCATACCATACTGAATAAAGAGATCCATCTTGCGGGCGTCTTTACGGGACAGATACTGCTCTACGTCAAAATCTTTGACTGAGCCTGAAAAACGGGTGCTGAATTCGCTGGCATCAAACTTGGTGATAGGTGCGATACCGCTCTGACCTGCCAGCAAGGCTTGCCAGGTGCTGTCCACTGTGTTGCCGACCGGGGTCACCAGACCCAGGCCAGTGATAACAACTCGACGTTTAGTCACTGTGTCCACCTTAGATTAACGGGTGAATTACCATGATAGGCCAAACTGTTGCAGCCTACCATTGCCTCCGGCCAGCAGCCGAATGGTCACAAGACACGATAATGCATCGGCTGATACTGGTACAACCAGAAACTGACGGGGCGAAAACAAAAACAGGCGGCAATTATGCCGCCTGTTTTCTGGAATTCTGGATTACTGATTCTTGGAAACGTAATCGATCGCTGCCTGAACGGTAGTGATTTTCTCAGCTTCCTCATCAGGGATCTCGGTATCAAACTCTTCTTCCAGAGCCATAACCAACTCAACAGTGTCCAGAGAATCTGCACCCAGATCGTCTACGAAAGAAGCTGCTGGCTTAACGTCTTCTTCTTTAACGCCCAGTTGCTCTACGATGATTTTCTTTACACGTTCTTCGATGTTGCTCATTAGTTTTCTTTCCTATTCAAATTACGCACTTGCGTAAGATTGCGAGTAGTTTATTAGATTTGACCAACATTGCAAGCCTAGAATTTGTGGTCTAACCACGATTTTAAGCCCTCAATTGCTGCAGATCACCACCCAATTGCGACAGTATCCCTGCCATTCGCCCTTAAACCATATACATCCCGCCATTTACATGCAAGGTTTCCCCAGTGATGTAAGCAGCAGCATCCGAGGCCAAAAAGAGCACAGCATTGGCAATTTCCTGTGCCTGACCCAAGCGCTCCATTGGAACCTGGGACATGATGGCCTGTTGCTGATCTTCTGTCAGCTCATCCGTCATATCTGTCTGGATAAAACCAGGAGCAATAGCATTAACTGTAATTTGACGAGATGCAACCTCTCTGGCGAGAGATTTTGTAAATCCGATCAAACCCGCTTTGGCCGCAGAGTAATTTACTTGGCCTGCATTGCCCATGGTACCTACCACAGAACCAATATTGATGATACGGCCATGACGTTTCTTCATCATTGAGCGCATCACTGGCTTGGATAACCTGAAAAGAGACGTCAGGTTGGTGTCCAGGATATCCTGCCACTCATCCTCTTTCATCCGCATCAATAAATTGTCACGGGTGATGCCAGCGTTGTTCACCAGAATATCAACATCGCCGGCTTTTTCTTTGATCGAGGCAAATAAATTTTCAACAGATTGTGGATCTGTGACATTCAGCACCAAACCCTGGCCCTTATCGCCCAAATAAGCCGAGATGGCTTCGGCGCCGCGCTCACTGGTTGCGGTACCGAATACTGTAGCACCGGCTTCGGCCAGAGTCGTTGCAATCGACTTGCCAATACCACGGCTGGCGCCGGTAACCAGGGCAATCTTGCCGGTTAAGTCTAATGTTACGCTCATGAAAAGCTCCTTATTCGATCAATGCAGCCAAAGAAGCGGCATCGTTGACTGCCTTGGCAGTAAGGGATTTGTTAATGCGTTTGCAAAGCCCGGTCAAGACTTTACCCGGACCCACCTCATAGAGCTCGGTGACGCCCATGGCAGCCATGGCTTCCACGGTTTCGGTCCAGCGCACAGGGCTGTATAGCTGACGAACCAAGGCATCACGGATATCAGCAGCATCTTGAGGCTGGGCGACATCCGCATTGTTGATTACGGGGATTTGCGGCTGGCTAAATTCGATATCACCCAGAGCAGTGGCCAATTTATCGGCAGCGGGCTTCATTAAAGCGCAATGGGAAGGCACGCTCACAGGCAAGGCAACCGCCATTTTGGCGCCTGCAGCCTTGCAGGCTGCGGCGGCGCGCTCAACTGCGTTTTTTTCACCGGCAATCACCACCTGGCCTGGGCTATTGTAGTTAACCGGGCTAACCACAGCGCCTTCAGCACTGTCTTCACAGGCCTTGGCAATAGCGTCGTTATCCAGGCCTATGATGGCAAACATGGCGCCGGTTCCGGCAGGAACGGCTTGTTGCATCAACTTGCCACGCAGTTCAACCAACTTAACGGCATCGGTAAACTTGAGCACCCCGGCACATACCAGCGCCGAGTATTCACCTAGGCTATGACCCGCCATCACGCTGGGCGCGGCTTTGCCGGCCGCTTGCCAGGCGCGATACAGAGCGACACTGGCACTCAGCAAGGCAGGCTGGGTCTTGTCAGTCTCGTTAAGAGTTTCGGCCGGACCTTGCTGGACAAGCTGCCACAAGTCGTAACCCAGCACTTCACTGGCTTCACGAAAAGTCTCGGTCACGACCGGATAGCCTTCAGCAAGATCAGCAAGCATGCCTACAGCCTGAGAACCTTGTCCCGGGAACACGAAAGCAAAATTTTCCATATTCATTTACCTATGATTGCAGGCAGCAAAGCTGATGCCGCTGCCCGAGTCTACTGATCTGCCCGGCAGATCAACTAGTATGCATTGAAACGTCCTACTCACTTGTGCGAAGCAAGTAGGCACTGAGTATCAGAAGCGAACCAAAGCGCTACCCCAGGCAAAACCGGCACCAAAGGCCTCAAGCAGCAGGAGTTGCCCGCGCTTGATGCGGCCATCGCGCACCGCTTCATCCAGTGCAATCGGCACTGAGGCAGCTGAAGTATTGCCATGTTTGGCCAGCGTCAGCACCACTTTATCAAGACTCATGTCCAATTTCTTGGCTGTGGCATTGATAATGCGGAAATTGGCCTGGTGTGGCACCAACCAATCTATTTCTGACTTGTCGACGTTATTCAATCTCAGGGTTTCTGTCACCACATGGGATAACTGAGTGACGGCGACCTTGAAGACATCGTTGCCCTTCATGGTCATAAAGCCTACAGCCTCGGAGGTTTCTCCGGCTCTGGGCGGAAAGGCGCATTTGAGCAGTTCACCATGACGACCGTCGGCATAGATGTGGGTAGAGATGATCCCCGGCTCTTCACTGGCGCCCACCACGGCGGCACCGGCACCATCACCAAAGAGAATAATGGTGGTTCTGTCTTCCGGCTCACAGAGCCTGGAAAGCACATCGGCGCCTATTACCAGCACTTTCTTGGCCGCACCGGTTTTCACGAACTGATCGGCAACCGACAGCGCATAGACAAAGCCGGAACAAGCGGCCGCGACATCAAATGCGGGGATGGTATGAACCCCCAACATGGCCTGCACTTCACAGGCAGCAGCCGGAAAAGCGTTTGCCGCACTTGTGGTGCCGCAGATAATCATATCGAGTTCGCCGGCTTCGATGCCTGCCATTTCAATGGCCTTCAACGCCGCCTGATAACCCATAGTGGCAACCGTTTCACTGGCATCAGCGATCCGACGCTCAGAAATACCCGTGCGCTCAACAATCCACTGGTCACTGGTTTCCACCATTTTTTCCAGATCCTGATTGCTACGCACCTGCGCCGGCAGATAACTGCCAGTTCCAAGAATTTTTGTATGCATAAGGAGAAATCAGCTGTTTATATCTAAAAGTATCGACTCGAGACGCTGCTTGATCATCTCTGGGAGTCGACGTCTTGCTTCAGTGACTGCCAAGCTAATCGCTTGTAAATAGGCAGTTTCATCCGCATTCCCATGGCTCTTGACGACTATTCCGCGCAATCCTATCAGACTTGCTCCGTTATAGTGGTCGGGGTTCATCTGTTTCAGCACGCTTTGAATACTGGGAGCCAATAATTTGGCCAACATGCGTACAAAAAAGCCTCGGGTCAGCCCTTCCTTAAGCTGATGGATCAACAGTCTGGCAATGCCTTCTGAAGTTTTCAGGGTAATATTACCGACAAAACCGTCGCAGACAATCACATCGACTTTGCCGCGGTAAATCTCATCCCCTTCGATAAAACCTTGATAATTGATTTGAGGAGTATGTTGCAACAACTGGGCAGCCTGCTGCACCTGGTCGTTGCCTTTGATCTCTTCGCTGCCGACATTGAGCAGCGCGACCTTGGGTCTGGGTTGTTTGGTCACGGCTTCGCAGAGTACTGAACCCATGACGGAAAACTGGAACAAAGTATCTGAATCACAAGACACATTGGCCCCGAGATCCAGCAGATAGACTGGCTTATGGTTGATGGTGGGAAGACAACTGACCAACGCGGGTCTGTCTATGCCCGGCAGCGTCTTTAGCACCACCTTGGCCATGGCCATCAAGGCACCGGTATTACCCGCGCTGACACACGCCTGAGCCTCACCTTTATGCACAGCATCCAGCGCCCGACGCATGGAGCTGTCACGCCGACAACGCAAAGCATGCACTGGCCTGTCAGACATACTGACCACTTCAGTGGTATGTCTAAGTTCAATTCTATCGGTAATGTCTTGCCCGCATTGGGCCAGGTATGGTTGTATCTGGTCTTGATCACCAACCAGAATAAACCTGAGATCCGGATATAATTTAAGTGCCTGCAGGGCTGCAGGCACAGTCACGTGGGGGCCATGGTCGCCACCCATCGCATCTAACGCAAGCGTCAGACTCGTCATAAGACAATCAACAACTTACTTGTTGATTACCTTTTTGCCACGGTAGAAACCGTCAGCAGTCACATTGTGACGACGATGCAGTTCACCGCTGGTAGCGTCTACAGACAGCTGAGCAGTGCTCAGTGCATCGTGTGAACGGCGCATACCGCGCTTTGAACGAGATTTTTTATTCTGTTGTACAGCCATTGATCTGTCTCCTGGATTACTTGCTCTTCAGTTTTTCTAACACTGCAAACGGATTTGGACGCTCCTCTTGAGCGGCTTCAATCTCGCCTATGGCCACATCCTTGGAACCTGTATGACATTCATCTTCGTCATGGGTCGGTATCAAGGGCATAGCCAGTATCAATTCATCTTCAATCAATTGATGCAGACGAACTTCGCCAATTTCATTGCACTCAATAGGGTCATACGCATCCGGGAGCTCATCGATTTCAGCTTCATTCCGGCAAGGACTGAAACTAAACTCGACCGTAACCTCTGTGGTAAATAGTGTCATGCAGCGTTGACATAGCAGAGTGAGCTCCGTCACAGCCTTCCCTTTCAGGTAGACTATCCCCTGTAAATCCACACCACACTCAATTGACACTGTCACATCGGAACAGTCGCCGGCACATAATTCATTCAATCGCTTCAGTTGCGTACCAGGAACAACACCTTGATAGCTAAGGCGACTGGTCGCAGCACGAATGGGATCAATTGAAACCGGTATCTTTACTGTTTGCATAAGGCGCGCATATTATAGTTTGAAACCGCCGGAGTCAAAGGAAAAATGATGATGTGGCTCGCAAAGGAAATAAAACCTGTGCAGTCCTCGCCATCATAGCCCTGTTCCAACGGGTTCGAAATTGACGGACGCCGAATTCTACCCAAGCACAGGACTCTTCACAAGCCGTTGCCGCGCAAAATAAAGCCAGTCATCTCATCCCAAAGCCACTCTTGCCAGGCATTGGCAAATTTAGCGACAATATCCGCCCTCACATCGCTTTGGAACCCAAAATATGACCCACCAAGATGACAGCACCAAGGCTGCGGTTTCCCCCACAGAACCTCAGTTGATTTTAGCCTCAACCTCCAGCTATCGAAAGGCACTATTGGCAAAATTGGATTTGGCGTTTGAGTGTGTGGCTCCTGAAGTGGATGAAACGCCCCTGCCTGGAGAAGCCGCCTTTGATT
>Ga0114983_1000652_pt1 | contig 14411 bp, 13 predicted proteins | sample Shrwel_input2_RT_FD_87182 | JGI IMG/M metagenome (GOLD analysis project Ga0114983, IMG submission 87182) | Subsurface microbial communities from deep shales in Ohio, USA - Utica-3 well 1 S input2 RT | ecosystem: Environmental > Aquatic > Deep subsurface > Shale gas/oil reservoir > Produced... | reverse complement strand
GTTTACAACAGAACAAAGACCTAGGATCTTGAAACATTCACTATATTTTTCATGCATTTGTTTGGGAGCCGGGTTTTGAACCAAGCCATCTTTTCCAATCTATCTTTGCGCAAGTTGTTAATCACCTTGTTTGCTGCGCTTTTAGCACTGTTTTGTCTGTCATTGGGCACCATTGGCTATCACCTAGAGGAGGTGAAAAGCCAAATAAGCCTGCTGGAACGGGAGTACCACAGCAATGATCAGGCCGCCTCTTTACTGCAACTGGTATCCGGCCTCAGACGGGAACAGCTGGGTTACAGCTTGAGACGGGTACTGAATGCTCCCATGAGTGAGGAGTCACGTCAGTACCTGCAAGATCAGACCCTGGCGATCAACTCGGCATTACAGCAACTGAAACAGGGCGCCGGACAAGATACCCTGGTGCAGCTGCACAAGCTGGATGCGCCGCTGCTGGCCTTTATGGGACTGCATAAGCAGTTTTTGAATCAAGACAGCAGCGACCTTGCGGAAAACACCGCCAACATGCTGACCTCCATGGAATCCTGGCATATTTACAACAATGTCGAGACCGAGCTCAAGGCCTTGATGGAGCTGGAAACCAATAAGGTCAGCTCTGCCAGAAGCGCCAGTGAACAAGCGATTCAATCCCTCAGCAGCAGTCTGGTCATCGTCTTCTGTCTCTTTGTGACCCTGGCATTGGGAGCCGGCTGGTTCCTGCTGCGACGAATTTTTATTCCCCTTGGCGCCACCACGCAAGTGCTGGAAAAAATCGCTTCGGGCGATCTCGCCAGCGCCATCCCGATGGAGAAATTCAGCGGCAGTGAATTCAAACACTTGGCAGAAACTCTGGGGCAGATGCGTACCACATTGCATGAAATGATTTCCCAGATAGGCGCCGCCTCGGTACAACTGGCTGCGGCTGTGGAGGAGATGACTGCGGTCGCCGCCGAATCTGCCGAGGAGATGCAACAGCAGCGCTCTGAGGTCGATCAGGTAGCCACCGCTATGACAGAGCTGCAGAGCTCAATTGCCGATATCTCCCGCAACACCACGCAAACGGCTGATCAGGCCAACCAAGGGGTGCAAGCCACCACGGAAGGCCAGCAAGTGGTAATGCAAACTCTGGATACCATTCAAAGCTCAGATGCAGAAATCACCGCCGCCAGCGAAGTGATAAATCAATTGCAGAAAGATTCAGACTCCATTGCCATGGTGCTGGAAGTGATCGCCCAGATAACCGACCAGACCAACCTGTTGGCCCTCAACGCCGCCATCGAAGCCGCCAGGGCCGGTGAAGCCGGCAGAGGCTTTGCCGTAGTGGCCGATGAAGTACGCACCCTCGCCAGCCGCACCCAAAGCTCAGCGCTGGAAATCAAAGGCACCATAGAGCAGCTGCAACAAAGGGCTCAACATGCCAATGAAGTGATGCAAAAGAGCCGTGAACGTATGCAAGGCAGTGTCCGCTGCGCCAATGAGGCCAGTGATGCAATTGAAAGAATTAGTGCCGCCATCAGTATTATCAATGATATGGCGATTCAGGTGGCCAGTGCCACCGAACAACAAACAGCGGTTACCGGCGAGTTGGGGGTCAATATCACCAATATCAGTGATGCCGCCTCCAGAGTGTCCATGGGAACAGGACAGGTATCCCAATCCAGCCAGGAGCTGAGTCAGTTGGCCCACAATCTGGCGCATTTGATCAGCCGCTTCCGCACCTAAAACGAGATCTTTGTCACACTCATGCGGCCGCAACGGCCGCATGATAATACCATTCCAACTTGGAGAGACTGACTATGGGATATTCAATCAAAGACTTGGTATATAACGGTGAAACTCATGGGGTACACAACTGGTCGACCCTGGAAGGCAGCCAGTTTTACTGGCATCCGGATTGGCTGCATATCGCCGAGGATTTAACCGGCCACAAAGCCACAGCCCATATTCAAACCAAAGCTGCCAAGGCCAGCCATGAAGAGGCTAAGGCCACCATAGTCCAACACCTCAACGACAAAAAGTAATCTCTAAAATAACCTAGATAAGTCTCCCTCGCGGAGGCTTATCTATTCTTGGGCTAGTGCCCGGACGCTATAGCCTTGCGGGCGAGATTATCCACCCATGCTGGAGCGATAAGGCGAACAAAACGTCCCAGACGACCACGCCAGGAGGTGATCAACATTCGCCCCCGCCCGGCTATGACCGGCAACATCATCTGTACGCATTCTTCAGCAGTCATAATCTTGCTTTCTGCCATGGGAGAAGTTCCGAGTGGCTTACCCTCACCATCCAGCGCCCGCCGATGGATCTCGGAGACCACAAAGTCAGGGCAGATCACTGTCACTGCAATACCATCCTCGGCCAATTCGATTCGCAGAGAATCAAAGAACCCCACTACTGCATGTTTGGAAGCGGCATAACCACTGCGGGTTGGCACCCCGGTCAAACCGGCCACGGAAGCCACCACTACCACTTGTCCTTGAGAAGCCTTCAAATGCGGCAGCGCCGCATGGGTCAGCCAGGCAGGTCCCAAATAATTGACCCGCATCAGCTGTTCGAGAATATCCAGTTGCTTGAGTTCATCGAAGCGGCTCCACATGGTCATGCCGGCATTATTAATCAATATATCCAGCCGACCAAAACGCTCGATTACCGTGGCTATCAAGGCTTCACAGTCCTGTTGTCGCCCGACATCACCACAGACTACCAGCGACGCACCGCCGACCGACTCAACCTCCATCGCCAGGGTACGCAACCTGTGTTCATTGCGGGCACTGAGCACCAGCTGCCCGCCGAGTGGTGCCAAAGCCAGCGTCAACGCCCGTCCAATACCTTCCGAGGCACCGGTAATCACTATGACCTTATTAGCGAGTCCTTCCATCTACAATCCATTGTCTGTCGAAGTTATCAGGCTAAGCTCGCATACTCCTGTTGCAAGTGCAATCCCTGCAACTGCTGCTCATGAGCCTTCTGCCACTGATAAAATTGCTCCAGAGGTTTGGGGCGCCCTATGGCGTAACCCTGAGCATAATCAACCCCTATCTCCAACAGCTTGTCCACTATTTCCTGGTTTTCGACAAACTCGGCGACAGTTTCTATCCCCATGACCCGGCACACATCATGAATGGATTTAACTATCGCATAGTCTTTGGCATTGCTGGCCAAATGACGGACGAAACAACCATCTATCTTGACATAATCCACTGGCAGTTCCCGCAAGTAACCGTAAGAAGCAAAGCCACTGCCAAAATCATCCAGCGCGAAGGCAAATCCCAAGCGGCGCAATTGGTTGAGCATTTCCATCGCCCGGGTTCGGTTCTGGATAGCACTGGTTTCTGTAATCTCAAAGCAGACACAGGAGCTGGGAATACCATAACGCCCCTGCATCTCGGCGATATAGTCCAGCATGCCCTCGCTCCCCAGACTGTTCCCGGAAAGATTGATGGAAATACAAAGTTCAGACCAGAGCTGCGAATGCTCGGAAAGCCACAGAAAGGCTTTGCGGATAACTTCCCTATCGACTTCCGGCATCAACTTAAAGCGCTCTGCCGCCGCAATAAACTGTGCCGGTGGCAAGATACGGCCACTGTTGTCGCGGATCCGCAGCAAGATTTCCAACCTTTGACGGCGACAACAGCCATTGAGCCCTTGAATTGGTTGAAAATAAAGTAATAGCTCTTTGTCTTCTATGGCTCTGGCAATACGCACAGCCCACTTGGGGGCATTGCGCTCATTAGCCAGCTCTTTGTTGCGATCATCAAAGAAGTGAATTTGATTACTGCCCTTGCGCTTGGCCGCCAAACAAGCGATATCGGCATCCTTGAGCAGTTCGGCCGGGGCCATGCAAGGGCCTCGATGGAAGGCCACACCACTGCTGACACCCACCCGGTAATGAGCACCGCCGCAAGGCAATACCTGCAAGCAAACTTGCTTCACCAACTTCTTCAAAAGCTTGGCGACTTCAAGAGCACTGCGATTACGGACAGCCAAGCCAAACTCATCACCGCCGAGTCTGGCCAACATTTCGTCGCCCTGCAAGCAAGATTCTATAGCTCTGGCAACCATCACCAACATCTGATCGCCGGCGTCATGGCCACAGTTATCATTGATAAGTTTGAACTGCTCCAAATCCAAATAGCAAAGCGCCAGAGTGTCGGCTCCTTCGGCATAGCCCGGCAAGCGTTCCTCAAAGGCGCTACGATTATAAAGCCCGGTAATACCATCGACACTGGCTTTCAACCTGAGTTGCTGTTTGAGAGTTTCTTCTTGGGTAATATCCCGCAGAACTGTCACCGCACCTATCACTTTGCCTTTGTGGTTACAGAGATTGCTCACCGCCCGCTCCATAATCCTCGGCTGCTGCATCTGCAGGGTGACCTTACTGTACTCGGGCTGTCGGTTACCACTGGACATAAAGGCGAGCAACTCCTCGTCCAGTTGCTCGTCACTCTTGAGCAGAGAATCCAGCGTCCGCCCCAATGCCTGTTGGCTACGTAGACCCAATAGGGATTCCGCCTGCGGATTAAGGTAGATAACCTTGGCCTTATTGTTGGTGAGGATTACCGCTTCGGCTATGGATTCAAGGGTAATACGGGAACGTTCATTTTGCTGAAATATCCGCAGCAACAGGTTGTTGATCCTGTCCGCCAACACCTTGAATTCAGCGCCGCCGTAACCACTAACATGGGTATAGCGTCTGGCGCTGGGATCTATCTCCTTCAGCTCTGTCATCAAACGGTCGAAAGGTTTCAGCAAGCCGCGTCGTAACCACAAATAACCGATGGCGACCATCAGCATGCCGCCGAGCAACAGCAGCATCACTACAAGTAAACTCTGCCACTCCAGACGTTCAAAGGCATCGCTCTGTTGTCTGATCTGTAATACAAAAGGCTCGCCCAACAGTGTCGGTACCGGAACTTGACTGAAAAGCTTAAGATGCTGCCCTGTACTCACAGGCTGTCGCAGCGGAACCAAGGCCACTGATTGGATAAGATCGGCCTGCCCAAGATTCTGCAAATGCACAGGTGTCAGCAAACGAGTGACGATCAAAGCCTCGCCATCATCGAAGCGATAGAAGCCGATCTGCAGCGGTTGGCCATTGACTACAGCAGCGCCAAAAGCTTCTTTATCCAAAGCAGCAAACATATCGGCAGGAGGAATTTTTTGCTCAAGCACTCGGGTCTTGCCGTTGGCCAGCGCCGTTACCTTGCCCTGATGTAGATGAAACAGACTAATATTGGATGACTGTAACCCCTCAACCCAACCGGCTAACAATGAATCTGACGGCATTTCGAGAATCGGGACATAGAGACGCGCCAGCTGCAGCAGACGCCGGGACTCTCGGGTAAACTGTTGTTCAATACCGACATACTCATGTTCCAGCGTTTGCTGCCGGAACTGACCCAGACTGTATTCAAACCAAAAATTCAAACAGTAGGCGACCACAAGCAGGGCCGGAATACAGAACCCCAGAATGAACACGCCTATTTTTTTGCCAATGTGCATCTTAAACCACGGCTGATTGTGATCGGATATCAAGAGTGCCGAACTCCGGCAGGCAACATACCTCATTTAATGGCCGGTTAAAACTCTTGACTGGCATCATCGCCAGTTTGCCGCCCTTTGCCCGCGACAAACTGCACCAGCTTGCCTTGACTCTTACAGGCTTGTGTTGATTTGGCGCAGGAAAAAAGGGATAGATACGTGCTTTGGAGCACAATTTGTCAAATTGAAAATATCATTGGTGAGGAGCTAAATCTGTATTCCAGGTAATTCTGCGTGGGCTCCTGTCCACCGCAGAACCAGGTTATTCTTCCCCCCTAAGACACTGCCACTCAGTCGCATTAATTGCATCCAAGGGTGCAAGCCCGACAATATGCTATTGCTTTAACAGCAAAAAGGCCCGCAATGCGAGCCTTTTTGCTGAACGAATACTAACTTACTTGTGATACTGGGCAGACAGCTCATGTACCGACTTAACGAAGGCACCGGCATGCTCAGGATCCACGTGCTGGTGGATACCATGGCCCAAGTTGAATACATGACCTGTACCTTGACCATAGCTGGCCAGGATCTGCGCCACTTCTTCATGAATACGCTCAGGTGATGCATACAGAGTCGAAGGATCCATATTGCCCTGCAGGGCAACCTTGTCACCGACACGCTTACGGGCATCGCCTATGTCTATGGTCCAATCCAGCCCCAGGGCATCACACCCTGTCTCGGCCATGGCTTCAAGCCACAGACCACCGCCCTTGGTAAATAGGGTCACAGGAACCTGACGACCTTCGGCATGACGGTTCAAACCATCGATGATCTTCTGCATATAACGCAGAGAGAATTCACGATAGGCCGCATGAGACAGCGCCCCACCCCAAGAGTCAAAGATCATCACTGCTTGTGCACCGTTGGCGATCTGGGCGTTCAGATAAAGGGTCACTGAGTCGGCCAGCTTGTCAAGTAACATGTGCAGTGCTGCAGGCTCGGCATACATCATCCGCTTGATCTTTTCGAAGGCCTTGCTGGAGCCGCCTTCAACCATGTAGGTAGCCAGTGTCCAAGGTGAACCAGAGAAACCAATCAGCGGTACTTCGCCCTTGAGTTCGCGGCGAATGGTGCTAACGGCTTTCATCACATAACCGAGCTCATCTTCCGGATCCGGAATAGCCAGTTTCTTGATGGCTTCAATGGTATCGGTTGGGCGCTCAAAGCGAGGACCCTCACCTGCTTCAAAATACAGGCCCAAACCCATGGCATCAGGCACAGTCAAAATATCGGAAAACAGGATTGCCGCATCCAATTCAAAACGACGCAGCGGCTGCAAGGTAACTTCACAAGCCAGTTCGGCATTACGGCACAGCGCCATAAAGTCACCGGCTTCGGCGCGGGTAGCGCGATATTCTGGCAGATAGCGGCCAGCCTGGCGCATCATCCAAACTGGTGTAACATCAACAGGTTGCTTGAGCAGCGCACGTAAATAACGATCGTTTTTTAATTCTGCCATTGGGCTTATTCCTACTCCGATTGAGATCTGCTGGTTCGCTAGTTTAGCATTTGCGGCTGCATTGTAACCTGTGTCTGAGTATTTATGTGACCAGAGGCATGGATAAATCCCATTCCAGAGAAGAGTTTGACCCCATCCAAGCTTTATTGGGCCACTACAATGGACAAATTCATGACCGAATTGACAATAGATACTGACGATTCGATCACCACAGACTTAATGCGCCGCGAAACCCGGCGACACCATTGCGCCAGCTCACATTTTTACAACAAAAGTATAAAAATCCAGGCGTCAGCCAAACGTCTTATGACAGAAAAAAGTTGCACAGGTTCCCACCCTTTGGTATAAAAAGTCTGCGCTAGCAAGAACAATCAAGAAGCTCGTCACATCGAGCCCGTTAAAACTTTCCTCGCCCAGCTGTAGTTTCTACCGCTGGGCTTTTTATTTTCCGATCCACATCCGGATACACAATTTAACATTTGAGTTGTTTTTGTATACAAAACAACTGGTTTGTCCATGAGTAAAAAAACCGTTTACACGTCGAAAAGAGTTGATCACTGGTTAACTTGTCACCTAAATTAGGTACAGGTGCGGCGATAAGGATGAGAAGATCATGCTGAAACAACTTGAACAGGCCGAGCAAAAATGGGGCGGAGCCAATGCTCTGGTAGATCAATGGTTGAATAACCGCAGGAAGTTACTGGTTTATTACTGCAAATTAGCCGGACTGGCCCCCTATGAAAACCGTGACAAGTCCCTGCCCTGCGTCGATCAGGTTCGCGGCTTCTGTAATCTGTTGGTGGATTACGTTTCAGAAGGTCATTTCGAAGTCTTCAATAGGGTCGTCGACGCCTGTGACGAACAAGGACAATCGCACAAAGCACTGGCACAGCAATTACTGCCCAAGATTGTCGAGACTACAGATCAAGCCTTGGACTTCAGTGATAAATATTCCGAGCTGGAAAGCGACGATCTACTCTATCAGCTGGATAAAGATCTCGCCGAATTAGTGCACGCTCTGGAGACCCGCTTCCAGTTGGAAGATAGAATGTTGGAAGTGCTGCACAATAAAAAAGCAGCGCCGACACTCAACTAATACCGTAACGAGTCTGCCGGCTATTGTCGTACCTAATGCCTTATTACGGCCGTTTTCAGACTTCAAAGCCGGCTCTATGTAATTAGATGAATATTTGATCGCAATAACGGGGATCGAGCAGAGAAACACTCGCTCCTTTCTTTTTATCTGGCAAAGTGAAATCGTCGCCCTCTCTCGCATTTGGTTAAATTTACAGCTCAAGTGTTATCAGGAGCATCCATTAACCAAAGCAAGCGGCACCTGATTCGCCTCCAACCTCCTCAGCACCTAACAGTTAAATGCCTTGCCTTGTTGTGGAAACAGCGCTCATCAAAATGATCAACTTGGTAAAAGGAATTAAACCAGGACACTGGTATTCTTTGTTGCCAAGAAGTTATAATCCGGCGCGGATAACACGGAAAAGTAATACCTTACAATCCAATAAAGGACGGATTAATGCGTAAATTGACCCTAGCCTCACTGGCTTGCACCGGCGCTCTGCTGGCAGGCTGTAGTTCAACCCCGCAACCCATCATAGCCCAGGAAAAAACCGTCGAAGTGAAAGGCCAAACGCTGAAGCTCGGCGGACGCTACTTTTCCGACAAGAAGAAACTGGAACTGACTGTCAACGGAGACCCCATAATGCGTGGCACCTTCCCACCTTATACTCCAACCCAAAATCTGGGTGGTCGTTATCAAGAGATGGAAATCGATGGCAAGTGCTACTTTGGGTCTGTACTCGGCAGTCAAGGCGGCGCCTTTGGTATTATTGCCAGCGCGGTACAATCCTCAAAATCCAGCAATGGTGACAAGTGTGAGATTCTGGTTGACGGTAAAACAGTCGAAAACCTCTATTTCTAACACTCCCCCCAACTAGATGTGTCCGTGTTATCCCGCATCACATCTGTGAAATTAACTGAAACAGGGCCTAAGTCAAAAAGTCCCATGCCCCTGTTTCACTGGCTAATTTCATCATATTTCATGTAAAAACTTGTGAAATCTCCAACTTGTTCTGCTTTGGATCACAGATAGCTGTCAGCTATTTCCTATAATCCTTCCGCCCTTTCCCAAGGGGTATAGCTTTTACATAAGCAATTAGAAAATAAGAACATTCTCACGTAAAAAGGAACGCATTGCCATGACAGCAACCAGCTATCAGCCGGGAGAGATCCGCGGACTGATCCAGATAGATGCGCTCAAATGCAAAGGGTGTGACGCCTGCAAACAGTTCTGTCCCACCCATGCTATTGAGGGCGCATCCGGTGCCCCACATAAGATTGATGAAGAGCGTTGCCTGAGCTGCGGCCAGTGTTTGATCAACTGTCCGTTCGGTGCCATTCATGAAACCCAGAGTGCCTTGGATACAGTATTAACCAAGCTCCAGGACCCCAACACTGAAGTGGTCGGTATTCTGGCTCCGGCGGTACGGGTTGCCATAGGTGAAGCCTTCAATCTGCCCAAGGGGCAACTGCTGACCAATAAACTCTATGGCGCCATGCACCAAGCGGGATTTAAAATTTTCGACTGTAACTTCGCCGCTGACCTGACCATTATGGAGGAAGGCTCTGAGTTCATCCACAGGCTGCATGCCAATGTGCGCCAGGAGCCAGATGCCGGTAAGCTGCCGCAGTTTACCTCCTGCTGCCCAGGCTGGGTTCGCTTCCTGGAAACCGAATACCCCAGCCTGCTGCCACACCTTTCCACTGCCAAGTCACCGCAGCAAATGGCCGGGACTGTAGCCAAGACCTATGGCGCCAAAGTTTATGAAATGGCTCCGGAAAAAATCTTCACAGTGGCAGTTATGCCTTGCACCTCGAAAAAACTCGAAGCATCACGTCCAGAGTTCAAATCAGCCTGGCGCTTCCATCAGCAACACGGCAGCGATGCCGCACCTTACGCCGATGTGGATGCTGTGCTGACTACCCGCGAGATGGCCGAGCTACTCAAGCGCCTCGATATCCATCTGCCGGATGTGGCCGAATATAAGGGTGATAGCCTGTTTTCCCAATACACAGGGGCCGGCACCATTTTCGGTAACACTGGCGGCGTGATGGAAGCCGCGGTGCGTACCGCTCACAAGGTGCTCACTGGTGAAGAACTGGCCAAGCTGGAACTGGCACCTGTGCGCGGTCTGGAAGGCGTCAAGGAAGCCGAACTCACTATTCATGACCAACAGCTCAAACAAGATGTGCAGCTGAAAGTCGCCGTAGTACACGACATGGGCCGCAATATCCGCCCCTTGCTGGAACAGGTGATGGCCGGCACGTCCCCCTACCATTTTATCGAAGTGATGAACTGCGCCGGTGGTTGTGTCAACGGTGGCGGTCAACCTATCAACGGCTCAGGCACATCCTGGGTTGCCCAACTGTAAGGAGTTGCTCATGACAGACAAGTATCAATTTACCGAAGATGGTTTTCTGTTGTCTCGGCGCCGTTTCATGGCTGTAGGTGCTGCGATTCTGGCGCTACTGGCCCTGCCTGTGGGCTGGCTCGGCAACCGTATCGCCAAGCGCAACGAATACATCAAGGCGCGTGCCGATGCCCTCTATATGGATGATGCCATTGCCAAATACCGTGTCAGCCATGCCAACCCGGCCATTGCCCGCTATTACAGCGAATTTGGCGGTGAGCCGCTGGGGCATCTGTCGCACGAGTTGCTGCACACCCATTTTGTCGATCGCACTAAACTAAAATCCTAAGGAGTCGGCTATGCATCAGGACAATCGTCCCATTCTCAAGCACCCGCTGAATGTTCGGGTGTTCCACTACATCTTGCTGCTGAGCTTCCTACCACTGGCGGCTACCGGGCTGTTGTTGTTCTTTAAACCCTTGAGCGACAGCGCCATGGGGCTAACCTATGACATTCATATTGTTGCCGGCGTCATCATGGCGCTGGATGCGGTGGCCTTCACCCTGATGGCATTCGACCGTGTCGTACTGTTCACCAACAGAGTATTCACCTTCGGTGGCAACGATGTAGGCTGGTTCAAGGTACTCGGTGGCTACCCACAGAAGTTTTTGCTGGGTAAGAAGGTCGCCGTGCCTCCTATGCGCAAGTACAACTCTGGACAGAAACTGTTCGGAGTGTGCGTTCTACTCGGCGGTACTGCACTGATCATCACAGGTCTGGCGCTGTGGCTGGTTCCCTATGCAATCCCACGTGATACCGCCTGGTTGCTGGGCATGATCCACCTGGGGTGTGGCCTGCTGCTGACAGCATTTTTACCCGTGCACCTGTTCCTGGCGGTTTACCGCTTCGACGATTTCAAGGCGATGATGCTGCACGGCAAGGTGCCCTACCATGACGCCGCCGAATACACGCCACTATGGGTGCAGGAGGAGGTCGTTCCGGTCTCTAGCAAACACGCCGAGTGATCCGTTCCTTCGTTAAATTCCAAGGAGTGCAGTTTGACTGCGCTCCTTTTTTCACAGGAGAGCCACAGATGTCAGGCCCTTTGATATCAGACCCGCTTGTATCGGGCCATGCCGAGACGATTCAAGTCAAAGACTATAACCCCGCCGTGAATTTTATTGATGATGACGCCATCTGGGCCTTGCTCAATAACAATCAGCAACCCAGCCCGGACACAGTACGCCAGGTGCTGGAAAAAGCCCGCCGTTTGCAGGGGCTGACGCTTGAGGAAGTAGCGGTTTTACTGCAAAACCAGGACGCCACTGTAGACGAAGAGCTGTTTGCCGTTGCCCGTGGCATCAAAGATGCCATCTATGGCAATCGCATTGTACTGTTCGCTCCGCTGTATGTTTCCAACTACTGCGCCAACGCCTGCAGCTATTGCGGCTTCAGCGCCGACAACCATGACTTGCCACGCAAGACCCTGAGCGAGCAGGAGCTGATCGCCGAGGTGGAAACCCTGGAAGATATGGGCCACAAAAGGATCCTGGCGGTCTACGGTGAACACCCGCGCAATAACGCCCGCGCCATAGTCGACTCCATTAAGACCATGTATAGCGTGCGCAAAGGCAAAGGTGGTGAGATCCGCCGCATCAATGTCAACTGCGCCCCCATGGACACAGAAGACTTCAAGCTGCTGAAGACGGCCGCCATAGGCACCTATCAGTGTTTTCAGGAAAGCTACCACAGAACGACCTACGAACAGGTACACCTCAAGGGCCGCAAGAAGGACTTCCTCTATCGCCTCTACGCCATGCACAGAGCCATGGAAGCCGGTATCGACGATGTGGGCATTGGCGTGCTGTTCGGTCTCTATGACCACAGATTCGAACTGCTGGCCATGCTCGCCCATGTACAGCAACTGGAGCAGGATTGCGGCATAGGCCCGCATACCATCTCCTTCCCGCGGATTGAGCCCGCCGATGGCTCCAGCCTGTCGGAGCGGCCTCCCTATGCGGTCGATGACGCCACCTTCAAACGCCTGGTGGCCATTACCCGCCTGGCAGTGCCCTACACAGGGCTGATTATGAGCACCCGCGAAAGTGCCGAACTCAGACGTGAACTCCTGAGCCTAGGGGTTTCACAGATCAGTGCCGGCTCTCGGACCACCCCAGGTGGCTACAATCAGGAAGACGATGCGGCCCAATTCAGCCTGGGCGATCACCGCAGCATGGATGAAGTGGTATTGGATCTGGTCAAGCATAGCCGTTCCATCCCCTCATTCTGCACCGGCTGCTACCGCAAGGGCCGCACCGGCGATCACTTTATCGGCCTGGCCAAGCAGCAGTTTATCGGCAAGTTTTGTCAACCCAACGCCTTGATCACCTTCAAGGAATACCTCAACGACTACGCCAGTGAGCAGACCCGTGAAGCCGGCGAAGCCTTGATAGCCGCCGAGCTGGATAAACTCAGTCCCGCCAGAAGACGCAATATCGAGGCTTGCCTCACGCGCACCGATGCGGGCGAGAGGGACATCTATCTGTGAAAGGTCGTACCCTGGTACTGGCACCCGGTTGTCGACTCTATGCCGGGCTGCCAAAACAACAGCTAAAGTCGGCACTGAGCCGCGCCCGGCGAGTGGCCCTGCATGCCGGCCACTATGCCAATTTCAGTGAAGGGGCGATAGATCAGCTGTTGCGACAAAGACTGCAAAGCAGTCAGCTGTCGCAGCTGTTGATAGTGACACAAGAGTTACAAAGCGAAGCCGGGCTGGCGTTTGGCAAAATGTTGCGTCCTGAGTCCACCGAGGCGGAAATCCTCGAGGAATACCGGGTGTCTCAACATTGGAGCAAGCAACTCGCCGCCTCCTGGCCCGAGCAGGTGACGGCGGTCAGCAGTAAACTGGCCGCCAGCGCGCCGCTGTTATTGCTCGACGATCAACTGTTTGTCGGCCACTATGCCCATAGTCCACATCTGGCGCCTTTGGGATTGTGGCTCAAGTTGGACAGCCGCGAGCTGGGGCTGCCACCGGCGGGCTTATGGCAAAGGATGCAAGGCCGCACCAAGGTCGCTGCCACGCCCTGGCAACAGGCCTTGTATCGCTACGCCGATGAGCTGGCGCAGGTGCTGAAACAAGCGGGAGTCCAAGTATGAAGCCGGCAGAGACTCTCGGGAAATTGGAAATCAAGGCGTTATTGGCAGGAGAGGCCGATGACTGGCTGTTTGCCCGTGCCGATGAGGTCAAGCGTCAATACTTCGGTCAGGAGATCTGGCTCAGAGGCATAGTGGAGTTTTCCAGTTATTGCCGCTGCGACTGTCACTACTGTGGCCTGAGAGCCGCCAATCGCGACATTGAGCGTTACCGGCTCAGCCACCAGGAAATCATCGACTCGGCCCTCAAAGTAGATAAAGCCGGCATCGGCACCCTGGTGCTGCAATCCGGGGAAGACAGCCGCTTTCGCCAGGATGGCATAAGCCGCATCCTCAGCACTATCAAACAGCAAAGCCAGTTGGCCATCACGCTATCTTTGGGTGAACGCAGCCACAGTGAACTGGCGCTCTGGCGCGAAGCCGGCGCCGATCGCTATCTGTTGAAACTGGAAACCCTGGATGCCGAGCTCTATAGCCGCCTGCGTCCGGGAAGAGTGCTGGACAAACGCCTAAAGCTACTGGAAACCCTCAAGAGCCTGGGATATGAGACCGGCAGTGGCATTATCTGTGGCCTGCCGGGCAGCAACAGCGATGCCCTGGCTGACGCCCTGTTGGCGCTCTCAGCCATGGAACTGGAGATGTTGGCGGTCGGTCCCTTCGTCAGTCATCCACAAACCCCGCTGGCAAACACGGCCAACGGCAATGTGCTCGAGTTGCATATTCCGGCCGGATCTGAACACCTATTCCGGAAACACTTGAACACCTGTTCTGGAATCATTTGAACACTGATTCCGGATTTATTTAGTACACTTTTGTGCCATTTTCCGGAATCGGTG
>Ga0114983_1000650_pt1 | contig 14431 bp, 12 predicted proteins | sample Shrwel_input2_RT_FD_87182 | JGI IMG/M metagenome (GOLD analysis project Ga0114983, IMG submission 87182) | Subsurface microbial communities from deep shales in Ohio, USA - Utica-3 well 1 S input2 RT | ecosystem: Environmental > Aquatic > Deep subsurface > Shale gas/oil reservoir > Produced... | reverse complement strand
GTGCAGGGCTACGTCAAGACTGCACTGAGCGCGCCGTCGCCGGCAGCAGCGTCGGTTCCGGCCGCCGGTGGCATGGGCATCCCGCCGATTCCGGTCGTCGACTTCTCACAGTTCGGCGCCATCGAGGTCAAGCCGCTGGCGCGCATCCGCAAGCTGTCGGCAGCCCATCTGCACCGCGCCTGGCTGAACATTCCGCACGTCACCCAGACCGACGAAGCCGACATCACCGAGCTCGAAGCCTTCCGCAAGGAAGCGTCCGAGGAATCGGCGAAGGCCGGCGGCCCGAAGCTGACCCTGCTGCCGTTCGTGATGAAGGCGATGGCGAAGGTGCTGGAGGCGTACCCGGAATTCCGCGCCTCGCTGTCGCCGGACGGCGAAAGCCTGATCCACAAGCACTACACGCACATCGGCTTCGCGGCCGACACGCCGAATGGGCTGGTGGTGCCGGTGGTCCGCGATGTCGACAAGAAGACCATCACCCAGCTGGCGATCGAGACCGGCGAGCTGGCGAAGAAGGCCCGCGACGGCAAATTGTCCGGCGCCGACATGAAGGGCGGCGTGTTCTCGATCTCCAGCCTTGGCGGGATCGGCGGCAGCCACTTCACGCCGATCGTCAATGCGCCGGAAGTCGGCATCCTCGGCGTGTCGAAGGCGGCGGTGAAGCCGGTCTGGGACGGCCAGGCGTTCCAGCCCCGGCTGATGGTGCCGCTGTCGCTCAGCTACGACCACCGGGTGATCGACGGCGCCTACGCCGCGCGCACCATCGTGCTGCTGGTGAAGCTGCTCGGCGATATCCGTCGGCTGGCGCTGTGACGGCTGGCGCCCTGACGGCTGGCGCTATGACGGCTGGCGCTCCGAGCGGTCATGGCGCGCAGCGCTAAACTGCGCGCCATGAGCACTGAATCCCCGAAGAAGAAATCCGCCGCCGACGTGCTGAAGGAAGCGCTGGCAGCGAAGAAGGCCGCCGGCCCGAATGGCGCCGGCAAGCTGCGTCCGGTGATGGATACCGGCAAGGGCAACAAGGACGCCGAGCGGCTGAAGGGGATGTCGCGCAAGGTGCACTGAGCACGGCCGCAGCGAAGCCGGCCGTGCCGGCTCCGCTGCTGGCATACCGCTTCAGCCGCCGTTGATGATCCGCTCGACCGCCTGCTGCGCGATCGGGTGATAGCCACCGCCCTGCTTCGCGAAGATCGCCTTGGCTTGCGCGCGACCGGCATCGGTAGCGGCCAGCGCCCGGTAGATCGGGCTGATCAGCTTCATGCGGCCGACCCGGCCGAGATATTCGGTCATTGCCGGCAGCACCAGCGCCACCTGCCCACTGCCGACCGCCAGCGCGTACCAGTGGCTGGCAATGATCGCGTTGCCGTTGCCGCTCAGCTTGAAAGCCGCATCGAGCTCCTTGAGCCGGGCCGCGCTCGCGGTCTTCGGGAAGCCTTCGAAGAAGTGCTCCCACTGCTGGACGGTCCACTGGCTGGCACCCATCGCGGCGATCGGTGTCGTGCCGGCCAGCCAGGCATCGCGTGCGGCATCCACCGTGGTCAGCGCGTCCGATGACGCGTAGACCGCATCGGACGGAAGCTGCGGCTGCGACACCCAGGCGTCGATCTGCGCCTGCGTCACCACACCCGGCTTCGACTTGATCAGCTGCGTGTCGAGATAGGCGAGGAACTGCTCGCTGGTCGCGCTCTGGAACGCGTGGCTGTCGAACCAGCCGCGCAGGAAGGCATCGAAGGCATCGCGGCCGAACTTCGATTCCAGGTAAACGAGGAACAGCGCGCCGCGCTGGTACGGGATGCTGCTGAACACTTCGTCCGGGTCTTTCGACGGGAATGCGCGCTTGAGCTTGCGATCCTCGTCGGACGCCGCGAGATCCATTGCCGACTTCAGCTCGGCCACGCCCAGCACCCGCTCCATGTCGCCACGGGCCTTGCCGAACTGCGCTTCGGTGAGCCGGAACGTCAGGTATTCGGTAAAGCCCTCGTTGAGCCAGAAGTCTTCCCAGGTGGCGTTGGTGACCAGATTGCCGGACCAGCTGTGCGCCAGTTCGTGAGCGATCAGCGAGACCAGCTGGCGGTCGCCGGTGATCACCGTCGGCGTGACGAAAGTCAGGCGCGGATTCTCCATGCCGCCGTACGGAAAGCTCGGCGGCAGCACCAGCAGGTCGTAGCGGCCCCAGCGGTACGGGCCGAACAGCTTTTCGCACAGCGCGACGGTGGTTTCGGTTTCGGCGAATTCCCAGGCGGCGGCCTTGAGCGTCGCCGGCTCGGCATAGACGCCGGTGCGCGGACCGGTCCCCTGGAACGCCAGATCGCCGACAGCGATCGCGATCAGATAGCTTGGAATCGGCTGCGGCATGCGGAACGTCCAGCGGTCGGTAGCATCGGGGGCATCCGACATCTCGGCACTCATCACCGCGCGCAGGCCCTTCGGCGTCTTGATACGCGCCTCGTAGGTGGCACGCACCGCCGGCGAATCCTGAAGCGGAATCCAGCTGCGGGCATGAATCGCCTGTGATTGCGAGAACAGGAACGGCTGCTTCTTGCCGGCGGTCTGCGCGGGTTTCAGCCACTGCAGGCCGGAGGCGGCCGGGCGCGTCGCGTAGCCGATGCGGACGCGCGTGGCGCCGGCCGGAAGCCTCACCGTCAGCGGCTGGCCGAGCACGGCGTCGTCGCTGCCCAGCGTGAAGCTCGCGGCCGTCCAGGTCGTGCCGTCGCTGCTAGCCTCGGCGGAGCGCACGTCGAGCGCACGCGTGTCGAGCACGATGCGGTCGGCGTCGGCCTTCAGCTTCTGGAACTGGATTTCGGCTGTGCCGCGCAGCTGCGCCTTGGCGAAATCGACATCGAGATCCAGCACGATGTGCGTGGTCCGCACCTCGGCGCTGTTGGCGTGGGAGTGCGGGTCCGTCACAGCACCGGCGAGTACGGGATTCAGCATGGTCGACAGACTCAGGATCAGCGCCGCGCCGGCGCCGCGAAGCAGGGAAAGAGACATGAAGGTTTACGCCGATTCGGGGACCGGACGATGATACGGAACTCCCTTATCGCCCGACCCGTTCCCATGCGCATCGCTTTCCGATCGCTGCTGCTGTCCTGCGCGCTGCTGGCGCTGGCTGCCTGCAGCCAAAACCCGTTCCGCGGCGCTGATGCCGCTTCCGACTCCGCCTCCGGCGCCCGTGTGATGACCCTCGACGAAATCGGTCAGCAGTACCTGCGGCTGGTGCTGGCGCTTGGCGAACACGACCCGGATTATGTCGACGCCTACTACGGCGACGCGGCGATCCACGATGCCGTGAAACAGGACGCCGCCAGCCCGGCACAGATCGAGAAGCGGGCGCAGCGCCTGCTGGCCAGTGTCGACGGTGCCGACAGCGCGCAGTTCCAGACGCGTGCGGAACTGCTCGCGCTGCGCCGCGCCTATCTGACCAAGCAGCTCGCCGCACTCGTTGCGCGCGCGCAGATGCTGCAGGGCCGGCGCTTCAGCTTCGATGACGAAGCCCGTGCGCTGTACGACACGGAAGCGCCGCACTACCAGGAGTCCGATTTCGCACCGGTGCTCGCGCGGATCGAGAAGCTGCTGCCGGTCGAACCCGGTGACGCCGGCCGCACGCTCGCCGAACGCTACAACCGCTACATCGAGCGCTTTTCAGTACCGGCGGCAAAGCTCGAAAAGGTCATGGAACTGGCGCTGGAAGAAGCCCGCACGCGCAGCTACAACCACATGCCGATGCCGATCAGCGAGTACGTCGAGCTGAAGCTGGTCAGCGGCAAGCCGTGGAGCGCCTACAACTGGTATCAGGGCAAGCTGCAGAGCCGCATCGAGATCAATACCGAGCTGCCGATTCCGGTATCGCGGGTCATTGAACTGGCGGCGCACGAAGGCTATCCCGGCCATCATGTCTACAACGCGCTGCTCGAAAACGGCCTGGTGATCGGCCAGCACTGGCTGGAGTTCAGCGTCTACGCGCTGTTCTCGCCGCAGTCGCTGATCGCCGAAGGCACGGCCGATTTCGGCATCGGCCTGGCGTTTCCGGGCAAGGACCTGCTGGCGTTCACGAAGCAGCTGTTCAAGGCCGCCGGACTGAAGCCAGCCGATGCCCCGCGCTATCTGGAGATCGTTCAGGCTGCCAGCGCCCTGAAGCCGGCCGGCATCGAAGCGGCACGGCGTTATCTGGACGGAAAGGCCAGTGCCGACGAGACGATCGCCTGGATGCAGCGCTTCCTGCTGTATTCACCGGAGCGCGCCAGGCAGCGCCTGACGTTCATCGACAAGTACCGCGCCTACATCATCAATTACAGCTGGGGCGAGACGCTGGTGCGCGACCACATCGAGCGCCACGGCAACCGCAAGGCCGGCTCGCCTGAGCAGTGGCAGCAGTTCTTCCAGCTGATCTCGATGCCGCGCACGCCGTCGATGCTGCTGCCGGCCGCGCCGGCAGCCGATCAGCCGGCCGACGTCAACGATGTCGCGGACTTCGACCGCTACGTCGCCGGCAAGCCGACCGTGGCCGCGTTCCAGCAACGCTATCCGACGGTGTTCGTCGTGCTGCCGGGCACGATCGCGACGCGCGAATTCCGCCACGACCGCAGCCGCTACTTCGCCGAACTGGATGGCGACGGCCGGATCGTCGGTGGCCGCTTCATGTGAGCGCCGTCGAAAGTTTTCCACCGCTGGAACCGCCATCGGCTCGGCTGCTGATTCTCGGCTCGATGCCGGGCATCGCATCGCTGCGCGCCGTGCAGTACTACGCCCATCCACGCAATCGCTTCTGGCCGACGATGGAAGCGCTGTTCGGCATTCCGTTCGCGTGGCCGTATGAACAGCGGATCGCTGCATTGACCGCGAAGGGCGTGGCGCTGTGGGATGTGCTGCGCGCCTGCGAACGTCCGGGCAGCCTCGATTCGAGCATTGTCCGGGCCACCGAAGTGCCGAATGATTTCGCCGGCTTCGTCGATCGCCATCCGCAGCTGCGCGCCATTGCCCTGAACGGCGGTACTGCCCGCGATGCCTTCAAGCGCCACGGCCGGCCGATGCTCGGCGCGCGACTCGATGGCATCGAAGTGATCGCGCTGCCATCGACCAGTCCAGCCAATGCCGGACAATCGGTCGATGCCAAGCTGGCGCAGTGGTCGGCGCTGCTGCGCCATGTCTGAACCCGGGAACCTGCACACGCCATGACCCACGTATTTGATTTCCACACGCTGGACGTCTTCACCGAAACCCGCTTCGGCGGCAATCCGCTGGCCGTCGTGCTGGCGGCAGACGGCCTGAACACCCGGCAGATGCAGACCATCGCCCGCGAGTTCAACCTGTCGGAAACGGTATTCGTGCTGAAGCCGACACGGCCGGATGCCGCCTTCCGCATCCGCATCTTCACGCCTGAAGTCGAGATGCCGTTCGCCGGTCATCCCACCGTCGGCACGGCCTGCCTGCTCGCCGAGCTCGGGCTTGCACCGCAGGGCGATGACGTGCGTTTCGTGCTCGAGGAAAACGTCGGGCCGGTGCCGGTGCGAGTGCGTCGCGAAGCCGGTCGCGCGCCGTATGGCGAACTGACCACGGCCGTGCTGCCGGTGCGCGGCACCGATGCGCTGCCGCCGAATGCCGTAATCGCGGCGATGCTGGGCCTGCAGGAAGCGGATATCGGCGCCCTTGCTGCCGTCAGCTGCGGCGTGCCGTACCTGCTGGTGCCGCTGCAGACGCCCGAACGGCTGGCCGGCATCGAGCTGAACCTCGCGATCTGGCGCGAGCATCTGCACGGGGCCTGGGCGCATCACCTGTATGTCACCGCGCAGGGTTACGAAGGCGAGATCCGGGCACGGATGTTCGCACCGGGCTCCGGCGTCGTCGAAGACCCGGCTACCGGCTCGGCGGCGGTGGCGCTGGCCGGACGGCTGGCACTGGAGTCGTCGCTGGTCGATGGCACGGTGCGCGCAGTGATTCATCAGGGCCTGGAAATGGGCCGGCCGAGCGTGCTGCTGATCGAGGCTGATCGCATTGCCGGCGCGGTGACGGCGGTGCGGGTCGGTGGTCATAGTGTTGCGGTGCTTGCCGGCACCCTGCGCGTCTGACCGCCGGGCCTGTCACCAAGCGGCGCGAAACCCGCCGCTATACTTTGGCAAAGCCCGTGCATCAGGCATCGGGACCAAGCTCACGGAGATGCACGCGATGACCGATTCATTCCGCCGCCTTGCCCGGCTGGACGAGGAATTCCCCGGCCTGCTGGCAGCGTTCAAGCCGGCGCTGAAGGGCCTGATCCCCGACGAGATCAATTTCACCGAGGATTCCTACGACGAGCTGTTCATCATCCTGGCGGTCGCGGCCTACTACGCGCGCGATCCGAAGCTGCGCAAGCAGTCAGCCAATCGCACCGGCGGCAATCCGAAGCTGGTCAGCGTGGTGATGGACGAAGGCCCGCAGGACAAGGATCTGGCGCTGGTCGACCGCATCCTCGACCGGATCGCGCCGTATGTGCCGGTCAGCGTGATGCTGGCCTCGCTGAAGACCATGCGGGCCAATCAGGACGAGCTGTTCAAGGCCTACCACCAGGGTATCGAGCGAATCGTCTCCGACCTGTTCCGCATCGCCGCCGGCTTCCCGCCGAATACCGCGTGCCCCGCCGCGCTGGTGAAGTGGGCATCGGGCCCGCTGCGCGCCGAGATCTACGAGCAGTTGCACCAGAACTGATCGCAGCGGCAACAAAAAAGCGGCCGGTCATCATCGATGACCGGCCGCTTTTTCGTGGCCTCGGCGTCGTGCGCCGCCGAGGCCACCGGCCTTACTGACCAGCCTTGGCGCCAGCCTCGACGTTGACCGTCGCACCGACCTTGGCGTTGGCGGCATTGGCGGCCGCACCGGCTGCGGCATTGACGCCGGCGTTGACGCCGGCAGCGGCGGCGCCGCCTGCGGCCTGCGCCGTCGAACCGACCGCTGCCTTCGCACCGACCGCCGCATCCTTGGCAACGCCCACGCCGGCCTTCGCTGCGCCACCAACCGCACCTGCGGTGCCCTTCACGGCGCTGCCGGCCGCGCCCACCGTACCCTTGACCGCCTTGCCGAGACCGAGGCCGAGGCCGACACCGGCGTTCGCGCCTGCCTTGCCTGCCTCGACAGTGGCTGCTGCACCGGCCTTGACGTCAGCCTGGGCAGCGGCACCGGCTTGGGCAGCGGCGGCAGCTTCGGCCTGAACGGCGGCGGCCTTGGTGGCGGCGGCATCGGATTGCAGACGCGCCTTTGCGGCTTCTGCGTCAAGACGGGCCTTGGCCGCAGCGTCGACATTGGCATTCAGCGCACCCGCGCTGACGCCCACGCCGGCGCCAGCGTCGAGCCCGATCGCCATCGACGGACCGGCGGCCGCAGCGGCGAACAGCGTGGTGAGGATGGCGGCGGGAATGAGTTTACGGTTCATCGAGGGTGCTCCTTGCGAGGGACAGACAGCTGGAAAATGGAAAATATCGACAGCGCCTTGCTGGCCTTGTTTCGACCCGCGCAGAATGCCGTCGGATATCTGAACCCGTCATGAACGGGGAGTCAGTTCATCATTTTCCGCCAACCGACCGTTGTTCGGAAAGGCGCCTGTCCGGCCGAGCACCATGTCCACATCCCCGATCGTGACCGATCACGTCAGCGCCAGAGCATGGGCCGACCGCTGGATCGAGGCCTGGAATGCCCTGGATATCGAGTCCGTGCTGGCGCTGTTTGCCGACGACTGCCAGTTTCGAAGCCCGAAAGCCGCCGTCATCACCGGCTGCGGCACGGTGATCGGCAAACCGGCGCTGCGCGCGTACTGGACGCGGGCGATCGAGAACATCGCGCACCTGCGCTTCACGCTGGCTACTGCGCACTGGGATGGCGCCCAGCGGACCCTGCTGATCCGCTACACCGCCGAATTGGCTGCGCAGCGTTTTCTGGCTGCCGAAGTGTTCGATTTTCTCCCCGACGGCAGGGTCATCTGCGGGACAGCGTTCTATGGCGCGTCGACCGACTGAGTCCACTCGACGACGGCGGCCGGGCGATACCGGGGCGCCATTGGCTGCTGCAGCCGATCTCGACGCAGCAGAGGCTGCCCGTCGCGCGATCCTCGCCACCGTCGAGCGCATCCCGGCCGGCCGGGTCTGCACCTATGGCGAGATCGCATGGATTGCCGGCTACCCGGGGCGCGCCAGGCTCGTTGGGCGGGTGCTCGGCGGCATGCTCGAAGCAGGCTCGAATACCCCTTGGCACCGCGTCATCAACGCATCCGGGCAGATTTCGCTGCCGAAGTTCAGCGAGGAACACCGCGAACAGAAGCGGCGCCTGCGTGCAGAGGGCGTGATGTTCGAAAACGATCGGGTCAGCCTTCGACGCTTCGGCTGGCAGCCGGCGGGCGGGGAATCGCCGCTGATCGATTGACCGCGGCGGCGAAATCGAACAGCCGTTTGCGCAGAAGTTGGCAGTTTCGGCGATGGTGAGCGCTCGTTCGTCGCTGCTTGGGGCAATCCGGCGCGCCTGACATGTCGCGTCGCGCTCGGCGTCGCCGTTCAGCAGCAGGAAAGAGCCGTCTGGTGACGATAATCGCTCCGAATCAATGAGGTCTGTGCACTATCACCGCTCGGGGCTGCCAAATTAATCAGGAAAGCGCCAACATGCCGAATTCATGAAAGTTTCACATTCACGAACTCCAGTGATTGGCAGCGAGCGATCAAGGGCAAACCCTTCGTGTCTTGGCGCGCGCCGGTGGCGCAGTTGGGCTAATTTGTGCAGTTTTCGGCCGCCGTGGCAGCGGCCGCAGCAGCAGCCGGCAGTTCGCAGGGATTCCTTGTCAAAGCCTCAGCTTTGTGACGCTATCGCCGATGCGTCGCTGCTAGTGCACTTTCGCTCCTGTATCAGCCCGTCAGTACTCCGTATACTTGTTGCGCTGCAGCGACCGAGCCAATGGAGCGCCGATCGCCCCTATCGTGCGAGGGCGATGGATCTGGCGAAAAGCTCCGCTGATCAATATCTTGCGAATCAGGACAGCGGGCGTGGCGCGAAACATGCAACCAATACTCGTCCCGCAGGACTGGCAATAGGCGGCACGGTGACTACCGTCAGTTGCCTAGATGAAGTAGTCATCTGAATTTTTGAGCGCTCAGCAGAGCGCACTCGATCGGAAAAGAGGAAGTCAACAGTGCAAATCAGCATTTTCGGAATGGGGTACGTCGGCGCCGTCTGTGCAGCCTGCCTTTCGGATTACGGGCATGACGTGATCGGTGTCGACGTGTCCGCCCTGAAGGTCAAGCTGATCAACTCCGGCCAGTCGCCGATCGTTGAGCCGGGTCTCGGCGAATTGCTCGAAAAGGGCGTGGCCGCCGGCAAGCTGCGCGCCACCACCGATACCGAGGAAGCGATCCTGGGCTCGGAACTGACGATGATCTGTGTCGGCACGCCGAGCAAGCGGAACGGTGACCTTGACCTGCGCTACGTCGATCAGGTCTGCCGCGAGATCGGTGCGGTGCTAAAGACCAAGTCGGCGCGCCACACCGTCGTCGTCCGCAGCACGGTGCTGCCGGGAACTGTCAAGAACGTGGTTATCCCAGCGCTCGAGCAGTCGTCCGGCAAGAAGGCCGGGGTCGACTTCGGCGTTGCCGTGAACCCGGAATTCCTGCGGGAAAGCACGGCCATCGCGGACTATCGCGAGCCGCCGATGACGGTGATCGGCGAACTTGACGCCGCGTCCGGCGAGGGTCTGGCGTCGATCTACTCGGTGCTTCCGGCGGCCGTGTTCCGCCGCCCGATCGAAGTCGCCGAGATGGTCAAGTACACCTGCAATGTCTGGCACGCGACCAAGGTCACGTTCGCCAACGAGATCGGCAACATCGCCAAGGCCTGCGGCGTCGATGGTCGCGAAGTGATGAAGCTGATCTGCGAGGACGACAAGCTCAACCTGTCGTCGTACTACATGAAGCCGGGCTTCGCGTTCGGTGGCTCATGCCTGCCGAAGGATCTTCGCGCGCTGAACTACCGCTCCACGCAGGTCGAATCGGACAACCCGATGCTGGCCTCGATCATGCGTAGCAACGTGACTCAGGTCGAGCGTGCGTTCAATCTGGTCGCCGGTTTCGGCAAGCGCAACGTCGCGTTGCTGGGTCTTGCGTTCAAGTCCGGCACCGATGACCTCCGCGAAAGCCCGCTGGTCGATCTCGCCGAAATGCTGATCGGCAAGGGCTACTCGCTGAAGGTGTTCGACCGCAACGTCGACCACGCCCGCGTCATGGGCACCAACAAGGACTACATCGACTCGAAGATTCCGCACGTCTCGAAGCTGCTGACGTCGAGCCTTGCCGAAGTGGTCGACAGCGCCGACATCGTCGTGCTCGGCAACAAGGATCCGGAGTTCGCCGATGTCATTGCCAACCTGAAGCCGGGCGTGAAGCTCGTCGATCTCGTCGGCTTCATGCAGACGACGTCGACCGCCGACGCCCAGGGAATCTGCTGGTAAGGCGTTCACTGCCAGGTCCGCGAGCACGTCATGAGCCAGTCCAACCCGGCTGACGCAGTTCAGTCCGATGCGTCGTGGCAGTCGCTGGTCCGCGATTTTGCAGGCTGGATATCGCTGCTGGCGCTGATCGGCGGTCTGGCACTGCTGTTGCCGGGCTTCACTTTCGATCCTTCGCAGTCGCATTTCCTGGTTGCGGTCGGCGTTGTCGGCTTGTGGCGATATGCGTTGCGCGCCGTGCATTTCGTGCGCGCGATGTGGTTCCTGTACGTGGCGTACCCGCGGATGCGCGAACGGGCCGCCATGGCAGGAGCCGCCTCGGATCCGTCGCAGGCGTACTTCATGGTCACCAGCTTCCGGATCGACGTCGAGACGACCGCCCGGGTGTATCGGGCGATCATCGAACAAGCGATTGAATGCGGCTACCGAAGCACGGTGGTCGCATCAATCGTTGAGTACGGCGACGAGCTGCTGATGCGCGCGCTCTGGGACACCTACCAGCCTCCGGAGCGCGTCTCGCTGAAGATCGTGCGCATTCCAGGAACCGGCAAGCGCGATGGGCTTGCGTTCGGTTTCCGCGCCATTGCTCGCGACTGCCCGGATCACCGCGCGCTGGTCGCGGTGATCGATGGCGACTCGGTGCTCGTGCCCGGCATGATGCGCAAGTGCGCGCAGATGTTTCATCTGCTGCCCGACGTTGGTGCGATGACCACCAACGAGTTCTGCACCGTGCTGGGCTCGAAGCTGATGAGCGAGTGGCACAAGCTGCGTTTCGCCGAGCGCCATCTCAACATGTGCTCGATGGCGCTCAGCCGTCGCGTGCTGACGCTGACCGGACGCATGTCGGTATTCCGCGCCCACATCGTCACTCAGCACTCGTTCATCTCGGACGTCGAGAATGACTCGATCCTGCACTGGCGCCTCGGCCGAGTGAAGTTCCTGACCGGTGATGACAAGTCGTCGTGGTACAGCGTCGTCAAGCACGGCTGGCGGACCTTCTACCTGCCCGATGCCGCGATCGAGACCATCGAGCATCCGCCGAATCCGAGCCTCCTGAAAAGCAGTCGTACGCTGATGTTTCGCTGGTACGGGAACTCGCTTCGCCAGAATGGCCGCGCCCGCGAACTGGGGCCACGTCGGCTCGGCTGGTTCACCTATTACGTGCTGCAGGATCAGCGCGTGCAGATGTGGACCGGTCTGCTGGGTCTGCTGGCAACGGTGCTGGCCAGCATCAAATACAACTTCAATTACCTGATCGTGTTCCTGGTCTGGATCGCGGTCACGCGCTGTCTGATGTGTGTGATGCTGATGACAGCAGGGCATCGCGTGGGTCCGCTGTATCCACCGCTGATGTACTACAACCAGGTGCTGGGTTCGGTCATCAAGATCATCGTGTTCTTCTTCCCCGACCGTCAGTCGTGGACGCGGCAGAAAACCACGCTGACCAAGCACCTGGACCCGTTCCACGCGCGCTTCAACACGCTGTCGTCACGAATCATGCTGTTCTCGGCCTGCAGCGTGTTCGCGGCCGTTGTCACGACCATCGTCACCTTCAAGTCGCCGTTCGGCTGATCGCGGCTCCTCTTTCTCGTCACGGAAACACTTGCATGGCTCAACCAAGCCCCTCCCGGATCGTTCACGAGTCCGAAGCGCAGCGCCAGTTCGTCAGGGTCAAGCTGCCGGCGACGATCCAGTTCACTGCCGACGGTGCCCGCAAGCAGTTTCAGCTGCACGATATCTCTGCAGGGGGCTTCAGCTTCGACCCCGGCAGCGACACGCTGAAGGTTGGCGCCGTCCACACCGGCCACGTCGTGCTCAACGTCGACTCGGTCGGCTTCACGATTCCGGTGACCTTCGAGGTTCGCACCGTCGATGCCCAGACCGGCCGCGTCGGCTGCTTCTTCCAGGAGCTCGGCATCAAGGAAGTCTCGGCCCTGCGTCAGGTCATCACGTCGTTCCTGGGCGGAGAACTGGTCAGCACCGGCGAGATGCTGACCACGCTGTCGCGCGAGAACTTCGTCCGCGCCCGCAGCGGCGGCGGCGGTCTCAGTGCCGGCGGCAAGCTGCGCGCCGTCATCGGCACAGGCGTCGCGCTGGTGGTCGGCCTGGTCGCCTTCAGCTACGCCGCCATCCGCCTCTATGACCTGGTGTTCGTCACCCATGCGACGGCCGCCAAGGTCGCGGCAACGACGTTCACGATCAACATGCCGCGTGACGGCACCTTCTTCCCGCTGGTCAAAGAAGGCGGCACGATCAAGAAGGGACAGGCCGTAGGCCAGTTCGAGACGGCGTTGCTGCAGGTCGTCGAAGGTGTCTCCGGTTCGTTCAAGCTGACGGCGGAGCAGCTGACGGCGCTGATCGGCGAACAATTGCGTGGCTCGATTGCCAGCCCATGCGACTGCATCGTCCAGAAGGCCTACAGCGTCGGCGGTCAGTACGTGTTGCGCAATCAGGCCGTGATGGAACTGGTGCCGGAAGGCACCAAGCCGTACATCCTGGCCCGCTTCCACTATGACCAGATGAAGCGCCTGCCAATCGGCCGCGAAGTCGTGCTGCGCGTCAACGGTTCGCCAGAAACGCTGACCGGCAAGGTCACGAACCTGCGCGTGCTGCCGGCTCCGACGATCGACAGCAATGGTCTGAACGATCTGAACGGTCTCGATACCAGCGCCGCGATCACCGACATCATTGCGGTGATCACGCCGGACGTGGAACTCGAAACCTCGCGCATCGACCAGCCGGTCGAGATCTTCGTCGACCCGCTGAACCAGTACTTCCGGTGATGGCCTGATGCGTTTTGTCGCCACAGCCGGTGTCGCTGCCCTGCTTGCCTGTTCTGCAGGCTGTTCGTCCGTTTCGGTCAAGACGGGAATCCCGGTCCTGAGCAAAGGCGGCGAAGGCATCCTGATCGATCAGGCGCGCGGCCTGCCTGATCTGGAACGCGGCAAGCAGGCGCGGCTATCGGGCAATCCGGACGCCGCGCTGCTCGACCTGAAACCGCTGGCCGAACAGGGCTATCCGGATGCGATGGTCCAGCTCGCCGGCCTTTATCAGGATCGTGGAACGATCGCGAGCCTCGACGATGCCGAGCAGTGGTACCGCAAGGCCAAGGAATCAATCCCTGAAGCCGGCCTGTCGCTGGCCGGCCTTCTGATCAATCGCGGTAACCGGCAACTGATCCCGGAGATCGACGCGCTGATCCGTGATGCGGATCGCCGCAGCAATCCGGAAGCGGATAGCGCACGTCTGAAACTGCTGATGCAGTTTCCGGATCTTGATGTTGACGGCGTTGGAGACCGGATCGTCAGGCGCGCCCTCGAGTCCGATCTTCCCGAAGTGCAGACGCAGGCACTGATCTGGTACCGGCTGAACATCGCGCGTGATGGCTACGCCGCGGCACTTGAGACCAGCTGCTCGAAGCTGCTCGAGGTCGACCCCGCGTGCTACGTCGACCTCGCCCACTTCTATCGCTACCGCGGCGAGCGCGACCGCCTGAACAAGCTGGTCGATGACGCGCTGATCGTGTTCCAGGCCGCAGCGGGCAACGGCACTGCCGACCGCGCCGATTCGGCGCGGCTGTATCGCGAACCGATCGACTATGGCTCGCTGGCCGGTCGACTGGCGGCAGCGATGGTCGACGAAATGCTCGACGAAGACGACGACCTGGCGAAGGAGCGTCTGTCGGGTCTGATTCAGGACGTCGAGGACGATGAAGCGACAGAAGCGCTGGTGTCGGCGCCACTGACCACCGACATCGTGTCCGAGACCCCCGGTGCCGCTGCAGCGGCTGCCCAGGCCAGCGCCACCCAGATCGTGGAACTGGCGGACAAGATCCTGCGCTGGATGCTGGCCAAGGACGCCGGCTTTCGCGCCGAAGCGGCGATCGTGGCCGTCCGGTTTCCGTTCCTGCTGCCGGAACTCGATCTTGAAGCCACGCTGCGTCCTGTCGTCGACGCTGGCGACCCGGCTGCCGCTCAGGCG
>Ga0114983_1000649_pt1 | contig 14442 bp, 10 predicted proteins | sample Shrwel_input2_RT_FD_87182 | JGI IMG/M metagenome (GOLD analysis project Ga0114983, IMG submission 87182) | Subsurface microbial communities from deep shales in Ohio, USA - Utica-3 well 1 S input2 RT | ecosystem: Environmental > Aquatic > Deep subsurface > Shale gas/oil reservoir > Produced... | reverse complement strand
GTTTGTGTTGCTGCTCCCGGACCTCGGCGGCGCAGACCTGGGAACGGTGATGACCGACCTCCAGCGACTCTTGCGTCGGCGCCTGAAATGCCCGGATGGCGCTGTTACCGTATCCTACGGCGTAGCCACATTGCAGCCGGGTGAGAGTATGGAAAGCTGGCTGACCCGGGCCGATGACTCTCTCTACCGGGCCAAAGAGGGCGGCCGTGATTGTATCGTTTATGCCGATGCCCCGGCCATCGCTGCCATGCCGGCCAGCGCCTGAATCGGACGCTCTTTCCCAGCTCCCCTTCAGTCTGTTGATGGCTGCATGGCAGCGTGGTACCGGAACGCCTGCTGAACGTGTTCCCGGATCTGGGCATCGTCCCAGGGCTTGGTCAGGAACTTGTAGATCGCCCCTTCGTTGATTGCTTCTGTCACCGATTTCAGGTCGGTATAGCCCGACAGCACAATCCGTACAGTGTTCGGATAAATGGCTTTCACCTGGCTGAAGAACTCGGTGCCGGACATGTCCGGCATTCGCTGGTCCGAAATGATTACCTGCACCTCGTTGCCAGCCAGCAGTTCGAAGGCTTCATCCACATTGGTGGTGGACAGGATCCTGTAGCCGTCCCGACGCAGGGTTCGGGACAGAGCCCGGATAATGTTGGGTTCATCATCCAGCAGTAACAGGGTTTTCTCAGCGTTATCACAACCGGTTGCCGGCATGTTGCGCAGGCCGCCGTGATGGTGCATGTAACCGAGCAAATCGACAAAGGGCATGGGGCGGGCGTAGACAAACCCCTGTAGCAGGTCGCACTGATTACGCCGCAGGAACGCGGCATGGGCTTCGGTTTCCACCCCTTCGGCCACCACCTCCAGTGACAGGTGATGGGCCATGGAGATCACCCCCTGGGTAATGGCGGCATCGTTGCGGTCCTGAATGACATCCTTGATGAAAGACCGGTCGATCTTGATCTTGTTTGCCGGCATCAGTTTGAGATAACTGAGGCTTGAGAAACCGGTACCGAAATCATCGATGGCGATGTGTACGCCCAGTTCGGTCAGTTTGATGAGGGTCTGGACCACCTGGTCGGTGTCGTAGAGTACGGCCGATTCCACTACCTCAAGTTCCAGTGCGGCAGGGGGCAGGCCAGAGGCCTGCAGTTCCTGTTTGACGATGTCTACGAAACCGGCCTGGCGGAGCTGGACCGGCGAGACGTTAACCGCGACGGTGCAGTCCCGGAACCCGGCGGCGTGGATGCGCACCATGTCCCGGCAGGCCTGGCCCAGAACCCACCGGCCCATGGCGATGATCTGCCCGGTTTCCTCGGCCAGGGGCACAAACTCCCCGGGGGATACCAGGCCCCGGGTGGGATGCTCCCAGCGCAGCAGGGCCTCTACACAACGGGCCTGCCCCGTGCGGGAATCGATCAATGGCTGGTAGTAGAGCGTCAGGGCTTCATCATCGATGGCCTCCTGCAACTCGTTGTGCAACCGCACCCGGTTATTGGCCTGGACGTTCATTTCCTCCGAGAACCATTGCCAGGTATTGCGGCCCATCTGTTTGGCCTGGTACATCGCCAGATCGGCCTGCTGGATCAGCTCGGTGGGGTCTTCAATGCTGCCGTCGGAAGCGCTCATCCCGATGCTGGCGGTCAGGTGCAGGGGCTTGTCATTCACTTCATAGGGTGCCGCGAGCGTTTTCATGATGTTCTCGACGACCTGCTGGGCATCGCGGGCGTTGGCCAGATCGGACAGGGCGACGACAAATTCATCGCCGCTGATGCGCGACACCGTGTCCCCGGAGCGCACCAGGTTTTTCAGGCGGTGGGCGACCTCGACCAGAATCCGGTCTCCGATCCGGTGTCCGAGGGAGTCATTGATCAGCTTGAATCCGTCGAGGCCAATGAACAGTACCGCCAGTGAGCGCTCATGTCGCCGCGAGAAGCGACAGGCCTGGTCCAGACGGTCTTCCAGCAAAGCCCGGTTTGGAAGCTGGGTGAGTACATCATGACTGGAGTTGTAAGCCAGTTGGTTTTCAATGGATTTGCGCTCGGAGATGTCGTTCTGGACCCCGACATAATGGGTAATGTTGTTTCGGTTGTTGCGGATCGGCGCAAGATACAGGTCGTTCCAGAACGGTGATCCGTCCTTGCGGTAGTTGCGCAGGACCACCGAGACTTCATCACCGTGGTTCAGCGCCCGGCGGATCTGGGCCAGGGCCTGTTCATTGCTCAGATCAAAATCATCGCCCTGGAGCAGACGGCAGTTCCGGCCTAGGACGTCGGCCATGCTGTAGCCGGTGATGTTTTCGAACGTGGGGTTCACATACACAATCGGCATATCGTCGGCCTGGGCGTCGGTGACTACAATGCCGTTGGAGCTGGATTCTATGCACCGCTGGAACAACTTTAACTGCCGGGTGTTTTCAATCTGCGGGGTTTTGTCGGTCAGCGTATAGAGCACCAGCTCGTGGTCATCAATGGTGATGTTTTCCCTCGCAACTTCCACCACCAGAGTGTGGCCGGTGCGCGTGCTGTGCTGCTCCAGATGCGTTCCCGGCTGTAGAACAATGCCTTCACTGTCGGGTTCCAGTCCCGGATCGCCCTCGTTCAGGTCGCCCATGGTCAGGCCTGCGATATCCTGCGCCGAAAAGCCGTACAGTCGACGGGCGGCTTCATTCATGGCGTTGATTCGATGGGTCAGGGGCTTGGCCAGGCACATGGGCGTCGGGTTGTTCTCAAACAGCAGGCGGTACTGGGCCTCGCTGCTGGCCAGGTTCTCGTTGGCGGCAGCCCGGTCGATGGCGTAGCGGATGCTGCGCAGAAGGGTGGCGCCCGCCAGCTTGTTTTTCACCAGATAGTCGGCTGCCCCCAGCTCTACGGCCCGGGCATCCAGCTCATCATCGCCCTGGCCGGTCAGCAGGATAAAGGGGGTGGTAAGGCCTTCGGCTTTGGCCTGCTGGATCAGGTCCAGCCCGGAATCCGGCCCCAGGCGCAGGTCTACCAGGGCCACGTCCACGGTGTGTTCACGCAATGCCGCCATGCCGCCGGACACCGTATCGCGCCAGAGCAGTTCGGTGGTGACCGGGCTTGCCTGGGTGAGCAAATCCCGGGTGATGATGTAGTCGTCTTCGTCGTCCTCAATCAACAGGACACGCAGCATCGGTTCAGTCATGGTTGGTCCAGTAGGGTTGCAGTGATGTCACGATATTGAGTAACTCCGTGTAGCTGGCAGGTTTTACCCGATAATCGTCAGCCCCCGCAGACAGGCAGGCCCGACGGTCGTCTTCGCAGTTTGAGGTGGTCAGGACCACGATGGGCAGGCCATCGAACATGGGGTCTGCTCGCACATCCTGTAATGCCTGGCGACCGTCTTTCAGCGGCATGTTGAGGTCCAGCAACAGCAGGCCGGGCAGTTGTTGCTGGCCGGTAGCGTGTCCGGTTGCAAGATAATCCAGCAGTGCCACGCCATCCCCCACGAAGTGCAGCTCGCATTGCGGGCAGACTTCGCGGAAGGCGTCCTGCAGCATCAGCTGATCATCGGGATCGTCTTCGGCGATCAGGATTCGAATTACTGGTATCTCAGGTATGTTGGTTGTCATGATTTATCCCCGGCTGAATCGGATACGAAAAACGGTGCCCTCGCCGGGCTTGCTGCGTGCGGTAACACAGGCACCGTGTCGATCAAGAATTTTTTTGACGATGGCCATCCCGATGCCGGTGCCGGCATAGTCTGCCGTCTGGTGCAGGCGCTGGAACGGGTGGAAAAGTTTTTCGGCGTAGCGCTCGTCAAAGCCGATGCCGCTATCGGCAACCACCAGGGTCCACCCCTGGTCCGAGACATCGTCCGCCCGGATAGTGATCTCCGGCTGCTGGTCCGTTTTGTGGAACTTGATGGCGTTACTCAGGAGGTTCTGGAAGACCTGTCGCAATTGGGTGGCATCGCCGATGGTTTCGGGTAAATTCCCGATGGTGAGGTGAGCCCGCTCCCGGCTGATGGTGGTTTCCATGTCCTGCAGGACTTCCTCGAGGATCTGGTTGGTGTTGCAGGGCACCATGGCCTTTGCCCGGGTAGTGACCCGGGAATAGCTCAGCAAATCTTCAATAAGGTTCTGCATCCGCCCGGCGGCAGACTGCATGCGTTGCAGGTAATCCTTTTCCTGTTCATTCAGATGCTCGGAGCGGGAGACCAAACGGTCCGAGAACGCCTGTATCTTGCGCAGCGGCTCCTGCAGATCGTGGGAGGCGACAAAGGCGAAATTCTGTAATTCCCGGTTGCTGCGCTCCAGTTCCTCACGCACCCGGCGGGATTCGGTAATGTCACGGGCGACCACGTAAATCAGTTCATCGGCGCTCAGGATGGCGTTGATACTCAGCCATCGGCATTCTCCGGAACGGGTGACTGCCCGGACCATCAGACCGGAGACGTTATTGCCCTCCAACAAGGAGTTGACGGCCTCCGCCGCCAGTGGGTGATCGTCGGGATAAATGATGTCCAGATAGGAGGTGCCGATCAGCTCTTCCCGGGCGTAGCCAAGCGTCTGCATAAAGGCGGCGTTGGTTTCAAAGAAATAAGTGTTCAGATCGACAATGCAGAACATGTCCGGCGACAGGGAGAAGAACTGCTCCCGTTCCCGGTTCAGGGTCTCAGCCACCAGCCGGTCGGTGATGTCCCGACCGACGCAGAACAGGGCCTGGTCTTCATCGGACCATTCGGCGGACCAGGACAGGGTAACCACATGGCCATCACGGTGAACCATGCGGTTGCGAAATCCTGAGGTTTTCTCCTGTTCTCCGGCAACCAACAGGCGCACCTCTTCCTGGCTGGACGCCCGGTCTTCCTGCACCAGAAGGTCCCTGTAATCAGTGCCAAGCAGCTCTTCGGGGCGATAACCCAGGATGTCTTCACAAGCCGGACTGACCTGCTGGAAACGGTTGTCGTAGCCGATGGAGCATAGGATGTCCCGGGAGAACTCCAGGATGCGGTCATTGGTGTGGCGAAGCACCCGCTCCTGGCCCAGGTGAAAATTCAGGGTGTCGTTGAGCGTTCTCAGGGACTGGGAGCGGCTTTCGGATTCCCGCCGGAATTTGTGCGTGAGAATCAGCAGGATGCTGATAATTCCAACGGCCATCACTCCCGCCCCCAGCAGGAGTGCCATCACTCCATCGGCGGAGTTCACTGCCTCCCCGGTGGGGAGCGCCAGTACGGTACCGGTGGCGTCGAAAACCACGAGCATGCCCACCGCCGCCAGGGCAATGGCAATAGCCAGCAATGTATACAGGCGGATGATTGAAAAGCTCCGGAACCTAGCCATTAAGCACCTGTGGGCCGAGCAGTCGGAGAATTTCCTCCGGGGTGGTCAGACCCTCGCGCAGCTTTTCCAGGCTGTCGTCCAGCAGTACCTGCATGCCCTGCTCCCGTGCCAACGTCTCGATCTGCATGGCGCTGGCCCCTTCGGTGATGGCCGCGCGCAGGGATTCATCCACCGTCAACACTTCGTGAATCGCCACGCGCCCGCGATAGCCATTATGGCATTTCTCGCAGCCCCGGCCCTTGTAGAAGGTCAGGCCCGGATCCAGAAAGGCCGGGCCGAGTTGCTCCAGCACCCTGGTTGGCGGGGGAACCGATTCCCGGCAGTGGTTACAGATTCGGCGCACCAGCCGCTGGGCGATGATGGCTTCCAGGGCCGAGGCGACGACGTAGGGTTTCAGGCCCAGATCCAGCAGGCGGGCGACCGTGGCCGATGCCGAGCTGGTGTGCAGGGTGGAATACACCAGGTGGCCGGTCATGGCGGCGTGGAAGGCCACATCGGCGGTTTCGCCATCGCGGATTTCGCCCAGCAGGATGACATCCGGATCCTGGCGCAGAATGGCCCGCAGCACGCTGGCGAAATCCAGCCCGATGCGGTCCTTGACCGGCACCTGCCCGGCCATGTCCACGTGAAATTCCACCGGGTCCTCGATGGTGACGTAGTTACGCTCGGGGGAGGCGTTGTGCTGCAGCAGGGCGTAGAGCGTGGTGGTCTTGCCGCTGCCGGTGGGGCCGGTGGCCAGAATGATGCCCTGGGGCTTGGCCACCACGTGCATCAGACGCTTGAGGTTGTGCTGTGACAGGCCCAGGTCCTCCAGGGACTGGGCAGACGACTGGCGCTCCAGCACCCGCATAACCACCTTCTCTCCATTAATTGTGGGGAGGGTGGAAATGCGCAGGTCGACAATGCGCATGGGGGTCTTGACCGTGATGCGCCCGTCCTGGGGGCGCCGGCGCTCGGTGATGTCCAGCTCCGCCATCACCTTGATGCGGGAGACCACCGACATCAACAGTGTGGTGGGGATGTGGATCTTGTCCTGAAGCACACCATCGATGCGGTAGCGCACCACCAGGGACTTGGTGCGGGGATGGATGTGGATGTCGCTGGCGCCCAGCCGCAACGCTTCCAGAATAATGGCGTTCACAAGGCGAATGGCCGGGGGTTCTTCGGAGCTGCCGAGCAGTGCTTCGAGGGATTCCTGATCGGAATCCTCGTCCAGGATAACCTCGATACCCTCGTAGGGATCATCCGTGCCGACCTTGGTGGCGATGTCTTCCAGGTCCGGGGTTTCGCCGAAGATCTCCGCCAGTTTGGCCTGCATCTCCGAGGTTTCGCTCAGTAGTGGGTGAATGGTGTAACCGGTCATGAACCCCAGTTCGTCGATCAGGTTCACGTCCATCGGGTCCACCATGGCCAGCCTCAGCCGTTGGCCCTGCACCCGCAACGGCAACACCAGCTGGCGGGTGCAGACCTTCTGGGGAATCAGTGACATCAGGCTGGGGTCGGGCTGGAATTCCCGCAGATCCACGGCCTCAAACAGCATGTCGTCCCGCAGCAGTTCGAACACCTTGCGGAAGTCCACCCAGTCGTGTTCCAGCAGGGTGCGAACCACCGGGCTTTTGCGGTGCTGCATTTCTCGGTGCAGTTGCTGGATCTGCTGGGCGTTCAGCCAGCCTTTCTTGTGCAGCAGGATGGCCAACTGGCTACGGTTGGTGGCCGTCAGCTTGCTGATGGTGTCCAGGTCCCTGCTCTGTTTTTTGGTCTGCTGCTCTAGGGCCCGGGTGCGCTGGATCAGCTCATATTGTTCCAGTGCCAGGGCGATGGTCAGGCGGATATCGTCGTCATTCCAGGGTTTGAGAATGAACCGGTACACCGCCCCGTCGCGAACCGAGCCCATGACGGCGTCGGTGTTGGCGTGGCCGGTAAGCATGATCCGGATGGTATGAGGCCAGCGCTCTCGCACCTCCTGCAAGAGTTCACTGCCGTTCATGCCCGGCATCATAAAGTCGGTCATGATCAGCTCAACCGGCTGTTTTTCCATGATCGCCAGGGCTTCGGTGCCACTGGCGGCAAACAGGAGCTCGTAATTCTCACGCTGGAAGACCCGGCGCAGGGAGGCCAGGATGTTGGGCTCATCGTCCACCAGTAGCAGCCGGTAGGGCGCCTTCTTGGGTTCGGGCCGCTCTTTGGAACCGGCCTGGGCATCTTTGCCATAAAACAGCGAGGCGTAGCGTTTGGCCATTCAGCGTCCTTCGTTGATTGGTAATGTCAGCAGTACCCGGGTACCGGTATGCTCACGGGAATTCAGTTGCAGTCGGCCGCCATGGGCGCGGGCGGTGTCCCGGGCCACGGTCAGACCCAGGCCAGTGCCTTCGCCTACCGGTCGGCTGGTATAAAAGGCATCGAATACCTTGGGGCGATGCGCCTCGGGAATGCCACATCCGTTGTCCTGGATGATGACCTGAATGTTGTCTCCCTGCGCCTGACTTTTAACCAGGATGCGTCCGGCACTTTGCCCCTCCTTGTCCCGGACCGCCCGGGCAGCGTTGTCCAGCAGGTTGAAAAAGGTCTGGGATAAGCGGGACGGGTGGCCGGAAATGGATGGCAGCTCGCCCAGTTGTTCCATGATGGTCAACTGGTGGTCGTGTTCGGTCTGTACCAGGTGAATGGCGCTGGTGAGCAGGGCGTTGATGTCGCAGCGGGTGTAATCCGCCTGGTCAATGCTGGAGAAGGTTTTCAGATCCGAGACAATATCGGCGATGCGGCTGGCACCGTCGATGGATTCGTTTAACAGGTCGTTGAAGTCGGTCGCCAGCTCCCGGTTGTCGTCGTTGTCCGGCAACAGGGCTTGCATGTCCCGGACATACTCCCGGGCCACCCGTAAGTTGCTGCTGATAAAACCAATGGGGTTGTTGATTTCGTGGGCGACACCGGCCGCCAGTTGCCCCACAGAGCGCAGGCGGGCGCTTTCGTACAGTTCCTGCTGGGTTTGCCGGATAACACTGACCTGCTCATCGACTTTCTGTTGCAGTTGATCAGACAGCGCCCGATAGCGCGCCTCGGAGGCCCGGAGCGCCTCGTTCTGGCGTTGCAGCTCGGCGTAGCTGGCTTCGGTGGCGTCGTGATGGAGGTTGGCCGCCAGACGGTACTTGCCAATGAACATCATTACAAAGCTCACCAGATCTGCAGCGGCCCGGCGTTGTTCGTCGCTCTGGCCGCCCCCAATCCAGGCCACGGTTTCCAGGTTGAATTCAACCGGTACCGCATCCGGCGATGGCCGGTGTTGGTCCAGGGTGACCGACTGCCCGCACAGGCCACCCAGATATTGATTCAACCGGGACCGTTGCTCGTCATTGAGCAGGTCGGTCAGGGTTGGGTCGTCTTCAAAGGTCCGCATGTAACGCCCCCTCGTGGCTGGCGTGACTGAGACGGTCGACAAAAGCCTGGCGGCTGATGCTGTGCTTGTCGGCAAGCCCGAACTCGTCATCCACGGTGGTGTAAAGCCGGTCCAGCAGCGTGCGGAAGGTTTCAAGCACTCCGTCGCCCTGGAGGGCTGAAGCCATGATCAGGGGCGACCACGGGGTTTCGGCCCAGCAATCCTGCAGGTCGGTTTCAGCCACCACGCCGGAAAGATCCCGCTTGTTGAACTGCACCACCATCGGCAGGGTCTCGATATCCAGCCCGACTTTCTCGAGGTTTTCCTCCAGGTTGCCAAAGGCGATGGCGTTGTTGTCCTGCTGGTTGGTCTGGGAATCCGCCACGAAAACCACACCATCAGCCCGTGACAGCACCGCCTTGCGGGTGCTGTCGTGCTGGACCTGGCCTGGCACCGTGTAGAGCTTCAGGCGCAGATCCAGACCGGACTGGCCGCGCAGACCCAGAGGCAGCATGTCGAAAAACAGGGTGCGGTCATCGCGGGTTTCCAGCACCATGAGTTCCCCCATCCGCTCGGGATTGAGCAACGAATGCAGCTGCATCAGGTTGGTGGTCTTGCCGCTGAGGGCGGGGCCGTAAAACACCACCTTGAGTGCCAGTTTGTTGTCTTCAGGGCTGAAATCAGGCATTGCTCACTTGCTCGTTAGAGGTCGTTCAATAGGACCGAGCCGTCGGCATCGCGGCGCACACGGGTAATGCCGGGATTGTCGGCCTCCAGGCGTAACAATTCTTCTTCTCTGGCTTTGATCAAGGCCCGCTGCTTGTCATTTTCTTCCCGCAGGCGCTGGTTCTCTTTGTGCAGTTGGTAAAGATCGATGGCCGATTTGATGGCCGCCACCACTTCGTAGTCGTCCCAGGGCTTGGACAGGTAGCGATAAATCTCCGCCTGGTTGATGGCTTTGATCATGGAGGCCCGGTCACCGTAAGCGCTGAGTACCAGGCGAATGGCATTGGGCTGTTTTTGCTTGGCGAATTGCAGGTAGGTGACACCATCGGCCGTGGGCATCTGGTAGTCAGAGACAATCACCGCGTATTCGTGTTCCAGCAGGGCGGCGAGCGCGTCTTCGACCTGTGTGTAGGTGTCCACCTGCCAGCCCTGGGGTTTGAGCAGGCGTCGCAGGCTCTTCAGGATGTTGGGTTCGTCATCCAGCAGCAGGATTCGGGTCATGCCGGGTTCTCCGTCTCGTCGTCTTCCTCCGGTTCACGCACATACAGGGTGTAGCGGTGTCCTTCGGGTTCGCCTTGTTCAAACGCCACCAGCTTGTCGATCAACAGGCTGGTCAGCACCTTGCCTTCGTTGAGCAGCAACATGCCCGAGGCGGCGTAGAGGTTGCGCGCCAGCACCATTCCGGGCGTCAGGCGCAGTGTGTCGAGGATCTTCACTGATGGGTCTTCGTGGTCCACGTCCGGGGCCAGTTCCACCAGCATGTCGATGAATTGGTCGGTCAGTTCCGGGTCGTACAGGCGGCCGCGGTAACGTTTGAGCAGTTTGATGGCGTTCTCCCGCGAAACCTTGCGCTGGAGGATCAGGCCAAGCTGCAACTCGACATAATCGACGGCGATTTTCAGCAGGCGGGCCTCAAAAGGAATCTGGCCGGCCTCCAGTCGGTCGGGCACGCCATAGCCGTTCCATTTCTCCTGGTGGTGGCGAATAATGCCGGCGGTGTCCTTGAGGGGTTCCAGGGCCATCAACAACTGCTCACCGGTGACCGGGTATTTCAGGTACTCCAGCCGTTCGTCTTTTTTTAGCAGGTCGGACGGGGCGGAGAACAGGTCGTCTTTCCAGCTCATCTTGCCCAGGTTGTATAGGGCTCCGGCCATGGCCAGGTTTTCGCTGGTTTCGTTGTCCAGCTCGGTGTATTCGGCAAATGCCTTGACCAAGGTGATTACTTTGGCATTGGGCCTGCGGTCGACGGGCAGGCGCTTGTTGATCAGTGATGAAAACACCTCGGTGGTGGTGACATAGCTCTGGCGCAGCTCCTGGTAGGCCATTTCCACCATGCCCGCCGCTTCCTCTAATTCTTCGGTACGCTCCCGGACCTTGTCTTCCAGGCTGGCGTTCAGGGCCTGCAGTTCCTTGTTCTGCTTGCGGGTCAGCTTTTCCAGGGCCAGGCGGCGGCGCTCGGAATACTGGAAGGCCAGGGCCTGGCGGATGATCAGGCGCAGTTCGTCGTCGTCCCACGGCTTGCTGATGTAGCGGTAGATCTGGCCTTCGTTGATGGCCTTGATGGTGGAGGTGATGTCCGCGTAGCCGGTGAGCAGGATACGAATGCACCAGGGGTATTTGCGGTGAATTTCAGCCAGCAGGGTGGGGCCGTCCATGCCCGGCATGCGGGCGTCGGAAATAACCAGATCGAAAGTCTGCTCTGCCATCGCTTTCAGAGCGGCTTCTCCGGAGCTGACGGTGACCAGCTCCCAGGGCTCACGACGAAGCACCCGCTGCAGGCTGCGCAGGATGTTTTCTTCGTCGTCCACCAGCAACAAACGGGCGCTTTCAGGTAGCTTGGATGCGTTGCCGGGGTGCTTTTGTTGCACCTCAGTCATTGCTGGCCTGCTCCGGCTGGGATACCGGCAGGGTGATCCGGAAGCAGGTGCCGTGGCCCGGTGTGCTCTGGACGTCGATCCTGCCGTTGTGCTTCTCCACAATGTTGAAGGACAGTGACAGTCCCAGGCCTGTGCCCTTGCCCACCGGTTTGGTGGTGAAAAAGGGTTCGAAGATGCGGTTCAGGTGCTCTTCAGCAATGCCCTGGCCGGTGTCTTCCAGTTCAATGACCACCACTCCGCCATGATGGCGGGTGCGGACGGTAATCCGGCCGAATTCCTCAATGGCATGGGCGGCGTTTACCAGAAGGTTCATCACCACCTGGTTGATCTGGGAAATGATGCATTCCACTTCCGGCAGGTCATCGAAATCCCGCACGACCTCGGCCTTGTACTTGAGCTCGTTGTTGACCACGTTGAGCGTGGTTTCAATGCCCCGGTGCAGGTCCGCTGGTTTGAACTCCTCCTCCTCGATGTGGGAGAAGTCCTTCATGGCCGAGATGATGGTTTTGACCCGCTCGATGCCCTCCCGGGATTCCGCAAGCAGGTCGTGCAGGTCTTCGCGCAGGTAGTCGTAGTCGATGTTTTTCTTGATCAACTGAAGGTCTTCAACCGACCGGGCCGTGGTGACGGCATCGGTCAGGCGGAACAGGTCCGTCAGGTAGCCGTCCAGGCTTTGCAGGTTGGAGTAGATGTAGCCTACGGGGTTGTTGATCTCGTGCGCCACACCTGCGGCCAGTTGACCAATGGCCGCCATTTTTTCAGATTGCAGCAATTGGCGGTTGGCCTGCTCAAGTTTGGCGTTGAGCAGTTCTTTCTCGGATTGCGCGGTGGCAGTTTCTTTCATCATACAACACCTGCCTGTTACGGCTGTTAAAACGGATCTGATGAAACCATAGATGTGCAAGGCATCTATCTGCGTAAGGTTTGGCGTCCGGGAGGGCGCTTTTGTGGGGCCTTTGTCCTTTTCTCAGGCTTGTCAGGGATTAAACCAATATTGTTGTTAGTTGTTATTGGCAGTTAATTCGATTGTAGACAATCACGAAGGCGTTGCGGGCAAAAAACTGTGTCGTTTAATGCCAGTTTGTTACCAAGTGTTGCGCGGGCGGTAGCGGAACAGTCGCCACCCCAGAAGCAGGCTGGCGGAGGTGAGCCCGGCGGTCAGCCCGATCCAGAAGCCGGCCGCGCCCATGGCAGGCGCCAGCCAGTCGGTGAAGGTCAGGGTGTACCCCAGTGGCAACCCAATGCCCCAGAAGGAAAACAGCATGATGAAAAACGGGATGCCGGTGTCCTTGTAGCCGCGCAGTGCACTGATGCAGGTGACCTGGATCACATCGGCAATCTGGAACAGCGCAGCGAAGGCCAGCAGGCGAACGGTGACCGCCTGGACGTCGGCTTCGCCGGTGTAGAGCGCCGCAATGGGCCCGGAAAAGGTAAACAGCGAGAGCGCGAATACCAGAGCGATGCCCGAGGCTAGAATCAGCGAGCTGCGGGAAATCAGGCGGGCGGTGTCCGGTGCCCGGGCGCCCACCAGGAAGCTCACCCGCAGCGTCAGGGCCATGCCCAGACTCAGGGGCAGCATGAACATCAGCGAGACCACATTCAGGGCGATCTGGTGACCGGCGACCACCACCGGGCCCAGTGGAGCCAAAAAAAGGGCAATGACCGCAAACATGCTGGCTTCAACAAAAATGGTAAAGCCGATGGGCACGCCAATGCGCAGGATGTATCGGATACCGCGCCAGCTGGGCCGGGCCCAGTCCGCCAGTAAATGGAACTGGCGGTAGGCGGGGCTGCGGTTCAGGTACACCAGCATGGCAATGGCTGCCACGGTGTTGGAAATGGTGGTGGCCCAGCCGCAACCCACACCGCCCATGGCGGGCAGCCCCAGCTTGCCGTAAATGAAGATGTAATTCAGTGGAAGATTGACCAGCGTACTGAGTACCGAGAAGGCCATGATTACCCGGGTGTGGCCCAGGCCGTCGGTCAGCCCCCGAAGTGCGTTCATCAATAGGAGAGCCGGAATGCCCCAGGCAAAGGCGTCCAGATACCCCTGGGTGATGCCGGCGGTGTGCGGTTCCAGTTTCAGGATGGCCAGCACCGGGTGAACATTGGTGAGCAGCAGCGCCATGATCACTGTGCCGCCAACGGTGATGTAGATGCCTTGCCAGGTGGCCGGCATGATCTTTTCAAGTGTGCGGGCGCCGTTGTAGCCGGAAATAATGGGCTGCAGGGCGCCCAGCAGGCCCATGAAGAACAGAAACAGCGGCATCCACAGGCTGCTGCCAATACCCACGGCGGCCAGGTCCTCGGCGCTGGCGTGACCGGCCATGATGGTATCGATGGCGCCATTGGCCATTTGCGCCAGTTGCGCGATCAGTATGGGTCCGCCCAGCAGCGACAGGGTTTTCCACTCGGTCAGCGTGCGACGCACCAGAGGCTGGCGGGTTTCCGGTAATGGCTGGTGAAGTTCGTCCATGGGGATCACGGCTTGCTGGTAGTGGAGTGAGGCTTGGGTTCGAAGACCGGGCATGATACCTGAAATTCGGTGCTGACGAGCAGTCGGGTAGGCCTACCCGATTGCTCTTGCTCACAAATGGGATTTATTCATATTGGCTGTGTTTTAGATCTAAATTGGGTATGGTAGCGGCCGTTTATTGCAGCGCGAGGTCGACATGGCACTACTTGTTCTGGTTACCGTTCTCTGGGCATTTTCTTTCAGCCTGATTGGTGAGTTCCTGGCCGGGCATGTAGACAGCGATTTCGCGGTACTCAGCCGTGTGTTGCTGGGGGCGCTGGTGTTCCTGCCGTTTACCCGCTGGCGGGGCGTGCCGGGTGGCCTGAAGCTGGGCATCCTGGTTACGGGGATGCTGCAATTTGGTATTACCTACCTCTGCCTCTACCGCTCCTTTGGCTATCTCTCCGTGCCAGAGGTGTTGCTGTTCACTATTTTCACCCCCCTGTACGTCACCCTGGTGGACGATGCCCTGGCGGGGCGGTTTTCACCGGTGGCACTGCTGGCGGCGGCGATTGCCACCCTGGGGGCCGGCATTATCCGCTACGACGGTTTGAGCGAGGATTTCCTGACGGGGTTCCTGCTGCTGCAAGTGGCCAACTTCACCTTTGCCGCCGGCCAGGTCGGGTACAAGCATGTGATGGCGCACTACACC
>Ga0114983_1000648_pt1 | contig 14446 bp, 10 predicted proteins | sample Shrwel_input2_RT_FD_87182 | JGI IMG/M metagenome (GOLD analysis project Ga0114983, IMG submission 87182) | Subsurface microbial communities from deep shales in Ohio, USA - Utica-3 well 1 S input2 RT | ecosystem: Environmental > Aquatic > Deep subsurface > Shale gas/oil reservoir > Produced... | reverse complement strand
GCGCGCTGTAGGCCAGCATCGACACGAACACGAAGATCGTGAACCGGCGGGCCCGCGATTCCGCCCAGACCTCGCGCAGCGCAACGATGAACGGCGGCTTCGCGGCTTCCGGCGCGTCGCTGGCGGTGGCTGCGCGCTCCAGCCCGAAAGTCGCGATGACGGTGATCATCAGTGCGCCAACCGCCACTGCGGCCGTGATCGCGATCAGCCGCTCGGCCGAGTACGGATCCAGCAGATTGCCGACGATCACGGTCGTGGCGACGAAGCCGAGGATCATCATCATCCAGACGATCGTCGCGGCAGCGGCCCGCTTGCCCGGATCGACCTGCTTGGCGAGCAGCACCAGCAGCGAGGTGCCAGCGGCACCGACCCCAACGCCGATCAGCAGGAAGGCGAACACGGCCAGCGCGACGCCAGCGGCGATCTGCTTGGCCATCAGGCCGATCGCGGTCGCCGCGAGCACCCCACCGAGGCCAAGCACGGCAATGCCACCAACGATCCACGGCGTGCGCCGACCGCCGACATCCGAGCCGAAGCCCAGCCGCGGCCTCAGGATCTGCACGGCATAGTGAAGCGCGACCAGTGCGCCCGGCAGCATCGCCGGCAAGGCCAGTTCGACGACCATGACGCGATTCATCGTCGAGGTCGCGATCACCACGATCGCGCCGAGAGCGGCCTGCACGAAGCCCAGCCGGACAATGCCGAACCAGCCAAGTGTGGCGGCCGGCGTCATGGCGCGACCTCGGCACCGGACAAGCGCAGCGCGAAGGCACTGACCATCATCCCGGCGACATACAGCGGAATGCCGAAGCCGGAATACCAGATCGCCAGCTGGCGCGGCGTGCCGAGAAAGCGCCGCATCATCAGCAGCTGCAGCGCCAGCAGCGCGACGATGCCGAGCGCATGCAACGGCATCTGCCAGTGGTAGAGCAGCGCGATCACCACGACCTGCGGCAGCGCCATCGCCGCACATGCGGTCAGCGCCGCGCCATTGACGCCGAGCAGCACCGGAAGCGAGTCGATGCCGCTGAGCTTGTCGCCCTCGATCGACTTGAAGTCGTTCAAGGTCATGATCCCGTGGGCGCCGGCGCTGTACAGCGCAGCCAGCAGCAGCGAGCGGACACCGGGTGTGGCCCCGCCGGCCATCACGGCGGCACCGGTGATCCAGGCCAGACCTTCGTAGGAAATCGCGCAGGCGGTGTTGCCCCACCAGCCATTGCGCTTGAGCCTGACCGGTGGCGCGCTGTAGGCCCAGGCGAGCAGCAGGCCGATCACGGTTGCCGCAAAGCCCCAGGGGCCCAGCACGGTGGCCACCAGCATCGACAGCACCGTCCAGCCAATGGCGATGTACAGCCCCCACATGCCGGGCATGCGGCCGGATGGAATCGGGCGGTTCGGTTCGTTGATCGCGTCGACCTCGCGGTCGTACCAGTCGTTGACCGCCTGGCTGGTCGCGCAGACCAGCGGCCCGGCGATCAGGATGCCGACGATGATCAGCGGCCAGTTGCCGGCCAGCGCCACACCGGAAGCAATCACGCCGCAGACGAACGCCCACATCGGCGGAAACCAGGTAATCGGCTTCAGCAGTTCGGCAACAGTGGAGAGCGCGGGGCGAGCCATGGATTTCCGGTGAAACAAGCCGAAGGCTGGTATGTCAGCGCAGGCTTACACGGAAGCTCGAAAGCGTCAATTATTTCTGACAGTCGGTGCCGCTGACGACGGCCGCCGGGTTCAGGACTCGGCGTCGTCCTTGCGGTCGTCGGATCCTGACGGCTTGCGGATCGTCCACCAAGCTTCGACGCCGAGACCCAGTGCCAAGGCGAGTCCGGCCCATTCGAACAGCGGCACGCCAAGGAAGGTCATCATGGCCGAGGCTAGGCCAGCGACTCGGGTTCGTCCGGGCCAAGATCGCCAAGCCCGTAGCGGCGCAGCTTGACGTACAGGCTCTGGCGACTGAGCCCGAGCATTTCGGCCGCCGAGGCACGGTTGTCGCGGGTCAGCTCCAGCGCCGCCTCGATGCACAGCTTCTCGATCAGGTCGGTCGATTCACGGACCAGTTCCTTCAGCGACACGCGGCCAACCAGTTCGGTGAGCTGGTTCGCCGAGCGCGGCAGTTCCTGGCCCACCCGTGCCGCCACCGATGTCGCCGTGCGCCGACCGACATCGCGAATCGTGAAGCCGAGGCACGGCAGATCGCCATGCGGAACCGAGACTGCGGAGACTTCGACTTCGCTGCTGGCGCCGTGCTCGCCGCGCAGCATGGTCGAGAACAGGCGGACCGAGCCGTGCTGGCGAATGCTGCCGATCAGCACGCTGAAGTCGACGCCGGAGCGCCCCAGCCAGCGTTCCAGCGATTCGCCGCGCAGCTGCGCCTCGCTGACCGCCTGGGTCATGTCGATGAACGCCCGGTTGGCACTGATCACCTGGCCTTCGGGATCGGTGACGACGAAGCCGTCCGGCATGCTTTCCATCAGCTTGACGATCGAGCGCGGCACGGCGGAATCCGGGGCGTCGCCACGGGTCGGCGACAGGCGCACCAGGAAGAACGAGCCGTTCTCCTGCGTGAACATCGAGGTCGCGATCAGGAATTCGCGCGCATCGGTCAGCAGGCGGACGCGGATGTCCTCGCCACGACCGACCGCGCGGGCGCGCGCCAGCAGCAAGCCGATCGCTGCGGTGCTGTCGGCATCGAAGCCGTCCGGAAACGGCCGGCCGACGACCTTGCGCGCGTTCTCGCCCAGCAGATCCCCAGCCGCCGGGTTCGCTTCGATGATCTTCTGCGTTGCCGCGTCGACAATCAGCACTGCTTCCAGCGATGACTGGAACAGCAGTCGATAGCGCGTCTCGACGTGGCGCAGGCGCCAGTAGTCGCGCTCCATCGATTGCTGGGCGTCGACCAGACGCTGCTGCAACTGCGCGTTGGGGCGCAGGTCGCGACCGAAGGCCACCACCTGCCCGAGCTCGCCGACGCGCACGGCCGAATACAGCACCGGTACATCGGCGCCGCGCGCCGAGTGATGATTGACCTGCCGCCAGCGACGCTCGACCTTCGATGTCGCATCGCGAAGCAGGCTTTCGACCTTGACCCGGCTTTCGACAGTCACCGTGTCCGCCCAGGTCTGACCGATCCACTTCCGGCAGCCTTCGAGCTGCATGTCTTCGCTGCCCAGCGACACATCACGGATCACACCATCGGCATCGATCACCAGCGCGACATCGGCTGCAGCGGCAATCAGGCTGGACGCCGAATCAGCGTCAAGGCTGCCGAGTACGCTGTCGCCAGGCTTGGCGTTGGTCACGGTTTGCCCCGACGGGCTGCCGTGCTGCGTACCTGCCTTGCGGATATCGTCCAAAGATGCCTCGTGATGGTTACGGGAAGGGACATCGGCGCTATCGACTCGGATGCGCCAGACCGGTAGCGAGTATCTCAGCCTGAAGCACTGCCGTGCGCGCATCGGTCGCCGTGGCGTCGGCGCCCATCAGCACGGCGAGCTCCGGGTTGGCGGTGAATTGTGGCCCACCCAACATGATCTTGACTGCCGGGTTTTGCGAAGCCGCGCGCAGCAGCGCCAACCAGGTCGGCAGGCCCACCAGACGGCAATCGGAACCCACCGACACGCCGACTAGGTCGAACCACTGACCTGCAAGTTGCGCGCCGACGTCGTCGCTCGGCGTTCCCGGTCCTCCGACCACGTCCCAGCCGGAGCGCAGGAAGAATTCCTTGACCATCATCAGCCCCATCGAATGCTGCCCGCCAGGGGCCGGAACCAGCAGAATCCGGCGCGCATCCGATGTCGGATCAGCGCGTGTCGCGCGGAATGCCGGGCTGAACTCGCGAATCACATGCTGGAGCCGTCCCAGTGCCATCGTCACGTCGACGAAACCGCAGAGATCCTCGCTCCACAGCTCACCGAGGTAACGCGCAACGGGTGCCAGCAGGTGCAGGTACAAGGTGTCGAGCGGGAAATCCTGCTCGAGCATCACTTCGATGTAGCGCGAGGCCGCCGCCGCATCGCGGTTCAGCACCAGACCGGCGAACTCGGTGATGTGTTCGACCGTCGGCAATTCGATCATCGCCTCGTCTCGCACCCCGGCCTCGCTCTTGTGGGCCAGCAGCAGCCTCGGAATGATCTCCGACTCGATGGTCCGGATCAGCGGCTCGACATGCCGCTCGCCGACAAAGGCTCGACGCTCCGCCACTGAACCATGGATGCCGCCCGCTGATGTCGCGTCGTAACGTTGATCGCGCACCGACGTTGTCGGCTCACTACCCTGAATCAAGCCAAGCATTTGATTTCTCCTCCGAATCAAATCGCTTTTCGAAAATCCCGCAGCATCACCGCGAACCCGGGGCACCGTTCCTAGCCGGGGCTTCCTTCGTTCAAGCCGCAAAAATCGAGCATCGATGCGGAGGGGAAACTGGCTCTGACTGCCAACGGAGCGGGCGGAACGACATCCTCACGCGCCCCTGACGGCATCAGAACGACGAAGGCAGCTTTGCACAGGCGCCTCGCAATGTCACGCTGGAATTACGTCAATTAAAGTTGACAGTCGAAACGCCCCGGACTAGATTCCGTCGCAAGGCCTCACCGACAACGGAGAGAAAGGCATGCGACATGGAGGGAGCGGTTCCAGCACACGCAAGCCGCTCTACACGGCTGCCGAGCGGGCGCGTCGCGATGCCACCCGATGGACGCTGGTGCAAGGCCTGCTGGCACCGTTCCAGTTCCTGGTCTTCCTGATCAGCGCCGTGCTGGTCATCCGCTTCCTGCTGACCGGAAACGGCGAACAGGCGGCCACGGTGTCGATCGTCATCAAGACGCTGACCCTCTACACGATCATGGTCACCGGGGCGATCTGGGAAAAGGTCGTCTTCGGCCAGTACCTGTTTGCGCCGGCGTTCTTCTGGGAAGACGCGGTCAGCATGATCGTGATCGGCCTGCACACGCTTTATCTCTGGGGCCTGCTGACCGGCGGGCTGACCATTCACCAGCAGATGCTGGTGGCGCTGGTGGCCTACGCCACCTATGTCGTCAACGCCGCGCAATTCGTCTGGAAGCTGCGCATGGCGCGCCTTGACGCTGCTGCCCGCGCTTCGGCTCCGGATTCCTCTTTCCATCTTGAATCCGGAGTTCCCGCTCGATGAGCAGCGCCCTCGCCGCCGTCCCAGTCGTCGTCAAGCCGAAGAACGCCGGAGGCTGCAGCGATGCGCCGGTGCTGAAGGAGCGCGGCCAGCGCGAAGTGTTCTGCGGCCTGACCGGCATCATCTGGCTGCATCGCAAGATCCAGGATGCGTTCTTCCTGGTGGTCGGCTCGCGCACCTGCGCGCATCTGATCCAGTCCGCCGCCGGCGTGATGATCTTCGCCGAGCCGCGTTTCGGCACCGCGATCATCGACGAGCGCGATCTGGCCGGCATGTCCGACGCCAATGACGAACTCGATCGCGTCGTCGCACAGCTTTTGGCTCGCCGCCCGGACATCAAGCTGCTTTTCCTCGTCGGCTCCTGCCCGTCGGAAGTGATCAAGCTCGATCTGTCGCGTGCCGCGCAACGTCTGGCCGGCGTCCATTCGCCGAACGTGCGGGTGCTGAACTACTCCGGCTCGGGCATCGAAACCACGTTCACGCAAGGCGAAGACGCCTGCCTCGCGGCACTGGTGCCGACGCTTCCGGCAAGCAGCGACAAGAGCCTGATGGTCGTCGGCACCATGGCCGATGTCGTCGAGGACCAGTTCCGCCGCCTGTTCACGGCGATCGGCATCACCGACGTGCAGTTCCTGCCGCCGCGCCGCGCCCATCTGCTGCCGAAAGTCGGTCCCAACACGAAGTACCTGCTGGCCCAGCCGTTCCTGGCCGATACCGCGCGGGCGCTGGAATCGCGGGGTGCCACACGTCTTGAAGCGCCGTTCCCGCTGGGCGTCGAAGGCACGACCGCCTGGTTCGAAGCGGCCGCCCGCGAATGGAACGTGCCGGCCGATCAATTCGAAGCCGCAATCCAGCCGGCCCGGACCCGCGCCACCCAGGCGCTGGCCCGGATCAAGCCGCAGCTCGATGGCAAGCGCATCTTCTTCTTCCCGGATTCACAGCTGGAAATTCCGCTTGCGCGTTTCCTGCACCGCGAGCTGGGCATGGAACTGCTGGAAGTCGGCACGCCGTTCCTGCACCGCCAGCATCTGGCCAGCGAACTGGCATGGCTGCCGGAAGGCACGCAACTGTCCGAAGGCCAGCACGTCGAGAACCAGCTGGACCGCTGCCGCGCTGCCGCGCCGGACATCGTCGTCTGCGGCCTCGGCCTCGCCAATCCGCTGGAAGCCGAAGGCATGACCACCAAGTGGGCGATCGAACTGGTGTTCACGCCGATCCAGGGCTTTGACCAGGCGGCCGATCTCGCCGGGCTGTTTGCCCGCCCGCTGCACCGTCGCAACCTGCTGGCCGCCTGACATGCAACTGACCGTCTGGACTTACGAAGGCCCGCCGCACGTCGGCGCGATGCGCATCGCCACGGCGATGACCGATGTTCACTACGTGCTGCACGCGCCTCAGGGCGACACCTACGCCGATCTGCTGTTCACGATGATCGAACGGCGCAACAAGCGCCCGCCGGTCACCTACACGACGTTCCAGGCGCGTGACCTGGGCGGCGACACCGCACAGCTGTTCCAGGACGCGGTGCGCGAATCGTTCGAACGCTTCCAGCCGAAGGCGATGCTGGTCGGTGCCTCGTGCACGGCCGAACTGATTCAGGACGATCCGGGCGGCCTTGCCGCCGCACTCGAACTGCCGATTCCGGTCGTGACGCTCGAACTGCCGTCGTACCAGAAGAAGGAAAACTGGGGCGCGGCCGAAACCTTCTACCAGCTGGTCCGTGCGATCTGCGGCCCGCTGGCGCCGAAGCCCGGCAGCCGCCGCGAAGACCGCCTTCCGAACCGCCCAGCCCGCTGCAACCTGCTCGGCCCGACTGCACTCGGCTTCCGTCATCGCGACGACGTGCGCGAGATCAGCGGCCTGCTGGAAAAGCTCGGCGTGATCGTCAATGTCGTGGCACCGCTGAACGCCTCGGTCGATGACCTGCGGCGCATCCCGGATGCCGACTTCAATATCGTGCTGTATCCGGAAATCGCCAACCCCACCGCGAGCTGGCTGCTGCGGACCTTTGGCCAGCCGATGGTCAAGACGGTGCCGATCGGCGTCGGCGCCACCTGCGAATTCATCCGTGAAGTCGCCGCCCTTGCCGGCGTCGATCCGACCGCGGCACTCAACGAATCAACCTCGCGTGCCCCGTGGTACGCGAAGTCGGTCGATTCGACCTACCTGACCGGCAAGCGCGTGTTCGTGTTCGGCGACGGCACCCATGCCCTCGCCGCTGCCCGCATTGCCAGCCAGGAACTCGGCTTCCAGATTGTTGGCCTCGGCACCTACAGCCGCGAGATGGCCCGCGACATCCGTGACGCCGCGAAGCGCTACGGCGTCGAGGCCCTGATCAGCGACGACTATCTGGAAGTCGAAGCGAAGATCGCCGAACTGCAGCCGGAACTGGTGCTCGGCACGCAGATGGAACGCCACATCGCCAAGCGTCTGGGCCTGCCCTGCGCGGTGATCTCGGCACCGGTCCACGTGCAGGACTACCCGGCACGCTACAGCCCGCAGATGGGTTTCGAAGGCGCCAACGTGATCTTCGACACCTGGGTCCATCCGCTGATGATGGGCCTCGAAGAGCATCTGCTTGGCATGTTCCGCGACGACTTCGAATTCCACGCCGAAGCCTCGCCATCGCATCTCGGCGGGCCGGCAATGGACCGGCGTCAAGACGCATCCGCAGAACCGGTTGCTGCTGTCGCAGTCACTGCGGAATCCGCAGTCGCCGTGCTGGAAGCACCGGCCGATGTGGTCGTTGAAGCGCCATGGAACGGCGTGCCGGTCTGGTCGCCGGAAGGCGAGAAGGAGCTCGGCAAGATTCCGTTCTTCGTGCGCGGCAAGGCACGGCGCAACACCGAAACCTACGCCCGCGAACACGGCGTCCACGTGATCACCGTCGAGGCGCTCTACGATGCAAAAGCTCACTACAGCCGCTGAGGCGCGGGCGATGACGACGCCAACGCGGGCTCCGATGCGCGTCGTCATCGTGACGATGGACAACCATCTGGCGAGCGCCACCGAGCGCGCTGCCGCACGGCTGGCCCGTGAAGTTCCGGGTCTGGTGCTGACGATGCATACGGCCGCCGAATTCGGTGCCGACGAAGCGGCGCTGAAGCGCTGCCACGACGACATCGCTCGTGGCGATCTGATCATCAACACGATGCTGTTCGTCGAAGAGCACTTCAACGCCGTGCTGCCAGCGCTGCAGGCACGCCGCGACGATTGCGACGCGATGATCGGCTGCATGTCGGCGACCGAAATCGCCAAGCTGACCCGCATCGGCCGCTTCAACATGGATGGCAAGCAGGAAGCCAGCGGCGCGATGGCGCTGCTGAAGCGCCTGAAGCCGAAACCGAAGGAAGGCGGTGCCGCCAAGACCACCGCGGGCGCCGAGCAGATGAAGATGCTGCGCCGGCTGCCGAAGCTGCTGCGCTTCATTCCGGGCACCGCGCAGGACGTGCGGGCCTACTTCCTGACGCTGCAGTACTGGCTGGCGGGTTCGGAAGACAACATCGTCAACATGGTCCGCTTCCTCGTCGACCGCTATGCCTCGGGTCCGCGCAGCGCGCTGCGCGGAACCTTGAAGTCCGAGCTGCCGGCCGAGTATCCGGACGTCGGCACCTATCACCCGCGGATGAAAGGCCGGATCAGCGAAAGCGCCGATGGCCTGCCCAGAGCGGGCAAGAAAGGCACCGTCGGCGTGCTGATGCTGCGCTCGTACCCGCTGGCCGGCAACGCCGCTCACTACGACGGCGTGATCAACGCGCTGGAAGCGCGCGGCCTTAGCGTTGTTCCCGCATTTGCATCGGGGCTGGATTCGCGGCCGGCGATCGAGGCGTTCTTCATCAAGGACGGCCGCACGACCGTCGATGCCGTCGTCTCGCTGACCGGCTTCAGTCTGGTCGGCGGACCGGCCTACAACGATGCCAAGGCCGCCGAGGACATCCTGGCCAAGCTCCACGTGCCATACGTGGCCGCTCACGCGCTCGAATTCCAGACGCTGGAACAGTGGGGCGCTGGCGAACGCGGCCTGATGCCGGTCGAGTCGACGATCATGGTCGCGATTCCGGAGCTCGACGGCGCCACCGGCATGACCACCTTCGGTGGCCGTTCCGATTCCTCTGGCAGCAAGTGCACCGGCTGCCATCGCGGCTGCGTGTTCCCGCCGTCGACGACCGCCCGCGACATGCAGACCTGCATCGAGCGCGCCGAATCGCTGGCAGCCCGCGTCGACAAGCTGGTGGCGATGAAGCGTGCCGAGCGCGCCGACAAGAAGGTCGCGATCGTGCTGTTCAACTTCCCGCCGAATGCCGGGAACATCGGCACCGCCGCCTACCTGTCGGTGTTCGAGTCGCTGCATCGCACGCTGACCGCCATGAAGGCGCAGGGCTATCAGGTCGATATTCCGGTCACCGTCGATGACCTGCGCGAGCGGATCATTCACGGCAACGCCGCGCGCTTCGGCGCAGATGCCAACGTGATGGCCCGCATCCCGGCCGACGACCATGTGCGTCGCGAGCCCTGGCTCAAGGAAATCGAAGCGCAGTGGGGCCCGGCACCGGGCCGCCAGAACAGTGACGGCGCCAGCATCCAGGTGCTTGGCGAACGCTTCGGCAACATCGCCATCGCCGTGCAGCCGAGCTTCGGCTACGAAGGCGATCCGATGCGCCTGCTGTTCGAGAAGGGCTTTGCACCGACGCATGCGTTCAGCGCGTTCTATCGCTGGATTCGCGAAGATTTCGGTGCCCACGCGGTGCTGCATTTCGGCACCCACGGCGCGCTGGAGTTCATGCCCGGCAAGCAGAGCGGCCTGTCCGGCGACTGCTGGCCGGATCGGCTGATCGGCAACCTGCCGAACATCTATCTGTACGCGGCCAACAACCCGAGCGAAGGTGCAATTGCCAAGCGCCGCTCGCAGGCGACGCTGATTTCCTACCTGACGCCGCCGGTCGCGCAGGCCGGCCTATATCGCGGCCTCGTTGATCTGAAAGGCTCGATCGACCGCTGGCGCGGACTGTCTCCGGAAGAAGCCCACGAACGCCCGACGCTGGCGGCGATGATCCAGTCACAGGCTGCGCTGATCGACCTCGCGGTTGCCGAGCCGATCTGGGCGCTCGACGACGCCGAAGCGCTGATCGCCAAGCTGGGCGCGCAGATGCTGGAACTGGAATACACGCTGATTCCGCATGGCCTGCATGTGGTCGGCGCGATTCCGTCGAACGAGGAACGTACCGACATGCTGCTGTCGGTCGCCGAGGCCTCGCACGGCCTGCGGTCGGAGCGGGCCGGCATCGCGGCCCTGGTCGCGGGCCAGCCGATCGATGCGGCACTCCGCAAATCCGGACTGGCCGACACCGCCGAGCACCGCGAAGCGCTGGTCAAGCTCGCCGGCATCAATCGGCAGCTGGGCGAAGAGCATGAAGTCGAAGGCATCCTGAAGGCGCTCGACGGCCGCTACATCCGCCCCGCCCCCGGCGGCGATCTGATGCGCACGCCGGAAATCCTGCCGACCGGCCGCAACCTGCACGGCTTCGATCCGTTCCGGATTCCGAGCGCCTACGCCGTCAAGGATGGCGCCGAGCAGGCGCAGCGGCTGCTGCTGCGTCATCTCGATGATGGCAACCCGCTGCCGGAAACCATCGCGCTGGTGCTGTGGGGCACCGACAACCTGAAGTCCGAAGGTGCACCGATTGCCCAGGCGCTGGCGCTGATGGGTGTCAAGCCGCGCTTCGATGCCTATGGCCGTCTGGCCGGCGCCACGCTGATTCCGCAAGCCGAACTCGGCCGGCCGCGCATCGACGTGATGATCTCCTTGTCCGGCATCTTCCGCGACCTGCTGCCGCTGCAGATCAAGCTGCTGGCCGAAGCCGCATTCCTGGCAGCCAGTGCCGACGAATCGCCGGACCTGAACTACGTTCGCAAGCATGCGCTGGCCTATATGGCCGAGCATGGCTGCGATCTGGAAACCGCCAGCTTGCGCGTCTACGGCAATGCCGATGGCGCCTACGGCTCGAACGTCAACAACCTGATCGAATCGAGCCGCTGGGACCAGGAAGACGAACTCGCCGAAACCTACAGCCGGCGCAAGAGCTTCGCGTTTGGCCGCAGCGGCGCCCCGAAGGCCCAGCCGGCGCTGATGCAGAGCATCCTGAAGAACGTCGATCTGGCCTACCAGAACCTCGATTCGGTGGAGCTTGGCGTGACCACCGTCGACACCTACTTCGACACGCTGGGTGGCATCAGCCGTGCCGTGCAGCGCGCCAACGGCGGCGTGGCGGCACCGGTCTACATCGGTGATCAGACCACCGGCGCCGGCACGGTGCGCACGCTGTCCGAACAGGTGTCGCTGGAAACCCGGACCCGGATGCTCAATCCCAAGTGGTACGAAGGGATGCTCAAGCACGGCTACGAAGGCGTGCGCCAGATCGAAGTCCACGTGACCAACACGTTTGCATGGTCGGCAACCACCGGACAGGTACAGCCGTGGGTCTATCAGCAGCTCGCCGAGACCTTCGTGCTCGATCCCGAGATGCGTGATCGCCTCGCCAAGCTCAACCCGACGGCCTCCGCGAAAGTCGCGAGCCGCCTGCTGGAAGCAACCGAGCGCAGCTACTGGCGCCCGGATGAACAGACACTCGAAGCGCTGCGGAATGCTGGCCTCGAACTCGAGGATCGGCTCGAAGGCGTTCACCTTGCGGAGGCTGCATGAGCACCATTGGCAACATCCCCGTCACCACCACACGCCGCGTCATGCCCCCGCCGGATGGCCAAGGCAGCGTGCAGGTCCATCTGGACGAATCGCAGAAGATCGGCAACGCCAAGGTCTTTGCCGTCTACGGCAAGGGCGGCATCGGCAAGAGCACGACCTCCTCGAACCTGTCGGCCGCGTTTTCCAAGCTCGGCAAGCGCGTGCTGCAGATCGGCTGCGATCCCAAGCACGACTCGACGTTCACCTTGACCAAGCGACTGGTGCCGACGGTCATCGACATCCTTGAATCGGTCGACTTTCACGGCGAGGAGCTGCGCCCGGAAGACTTCGTCTACGAGGGCTACAACGGCGTGATGTGCGTCGAGGCCGGCGGCCCGCCTGCCGGTACCGGCTGCGGCGGCTACGTCGTCGGCCAGACGGTGAAGCTGCTGAAGGAACATCACCTGCTGGAGGACACCGACGTGGTGATCTTCGACGTGCTCGGTGACGTGGTCTGCGGTGGCTTCGCAGCGCCGCTGCAGCATGCCGATCGCGCGCTGATCGTTGCTGCCAATGACTTCGATTCGATCTTCGCGATGAATCGCATCGTCGCCGCGATCAGTTCGAAATCGAAGAACTACAACGTGCGTCTCGGTGGCGTGATCGCCAACCGCTCGCGCGAGACCGATCAGATCGACAAGTACAACGCGGCGATCGGCCTGACCACGCTCGCCCGCTTCCCGGACCTCGATGCGATCCGTCGCTCGCGGCTGAAGAAGGCGACGATGTTCGAGATGGAAGACGTGCCGGAGATCCGCGCCGTCCAGGACGAGTACCTGAAGCTGGCCGCCAACCTGTGGATGGGCACCAAGCCGCAGCTGACCTCGCCGCTGAAGGATCGCGAGATCTTCGACCTGCTCGGGTTCGAGTGATGAGCGCCGCCCCGAAAGCCAGCTACGACAGCCGTCGCGGCCAGCTGGAAACCTATTTCGACCGCACTGCGGCCGAAACCTGGGCCCGGCTGACCTCGACCGCCAAGGTCAGCCGTATCCGTGAAACGGTGCGCGCCGGCCGCGACGAGATGCGCAGCACCCTGCTCGGCTGGCTGCCGGAAGACCTGACCGGCAAGCGCATCCTCGATGCCGGTTGCGGCACCGGTGCGCTGGCGGTGGAAGCGGCGCGCCGTGGTGCGGAAGTGATCGCCATCGACATTGCCGGCAACCTGGTCAACGTCGCGCGCGAACGGGCACCGACCGATCTGAAAGGCTCGATCGAATTCCACGTCGGCGACATGCTGAACCCGGCGCTTGGGCGTTTCGATCACGTGGTGGCGATGGATTCGCTGATCCATTACCAGCCGGCCGACATCGCCGATACCGTCGCCGCGCTGCTGCCGCGCACGCGCGGCAGCATGGTCATCACCTTTGCCCCGAAGACCCCGCTGCTGACGGTGATGCACAACGTCGGCCTGCTGTTCCCGCGTGGCGATCGGGCACCGGCGATCGTGCCGGTGACAGCGATGACCCTGTGCCGGCTGCTGAAGGATCGCCCGGAAGCGCGCGGCTGGACGTACGCACAGACCCGGCTCGTGACCAGCGGCTTCTACAAGAGCCAGGCGTTCGAGCTGAAACGCGCATGAAATCGCCACCGCCAGGGCGTCCGACCTTTGCTTCGAGCTGGAGCCGGGTGTCGACTCGCTTCCTGCCGTTCGCCGATGCCGCGACCGTCGAGCTGCCGCTGTCGCGGCTGCTCAGGCTGTCGCTGTTCCAGGTCTCGGTCGGCATGGCGCTGGCGCTGCTGATCGGCACCCTGAATCGGGTGATGATCGTCGAGCTGCATGTGCCGGCCTGGCTGGTCGGCTTCATGGTCGCGCTGCCGCTGGTATTTGCACCGTTCCGCGCGCTGATCGGCTTCAAGTCGGACCATCACAAGTCCTTCCTTGGCTGGAAGCGCGTGCCGTACATCTGGTTCGGCTCGATGCTGCAGTTCGGCGGGCTGGCGATCATGCCGTTCGCGCTGATCCTGCTGTCCGGCGATTCGCTGCAGCCACCGATCGTCGGTCAGGTCGGTGCGGCACTCGCCTTCCTGCTGGTCGGCGCTGGCCTGCACACCACGCAGACCGTGGGACTGGCGCTGGCGACCGATCTGGCACCAACCGAATCCCAGCCCCGCGTGGTGGCGCTAATGTGCTCGATGCTGCTGGTCGGCATGGCGCTCAGCGCGCTGGTCTTCGGCCTGCTGCTGCGTGATTTCAGCCAGCTGCGGCTGATCCAGGTCATTCAGGGCGCCGGTGCGGTGACCATGCTGCTGAACATCGTGGCGCTGTGGAAGCAGGAAGCGCGCAATCCGGCCGCAACCGCTCATCAACTGCCCACGCCATCGTTCCGCGAATCCTGGGAAAGCTTCAGCCATCGCAGCCACGCCAAGCGCCGGCTGATCGCCCTCGGTCTCGGCACGGTGGCCTTCTCGATGCAGGACATTCTGCTTGAACCCTTCGGTGGCGAAGTACTGAAGCTGGCCGTGGCTTCGACCACGGCGCTGACCGCAGCGCTGGCGCTCGGAGGTCTGGCCGGCTTCGTGATCGCAGCGCGCGCGCTGGTGCGTGGCGTCGATCCGTACCGGAT
>Ga0114983_1000647_pt1 | contig 14455 bp, 20 predicted proteins | sample Shrwel_input2_RT_FD_87182 | JGI IMG/M metagenome (GOLD analysis project Ga0114983, IMG submission 87182) | Subsurface microbial communities from deep shales in Ohio, USA - Utica-3 well 1 S input2 RT | ecosystem: Environmental > Aquatic > Deep subsurface > Shale gas/oil reservoir > Produced... | reverse complement strand
CTTTTATCCCCGAAAACGGCTCAAAAAGCCATGACTAGCCACGCAGGAGCCTCAGAAGGTACAGAGTGGGCTGAAAGTGGCTCAAATCGGCTTGTATCGGTTTTGGGTAGGGACACAGACCCGCTTAAAGGCCATTGGGAGCCTAGAATCCACACGCCACTGAACAATTTGCCTTCAAAAGGGTGGGAATTGATTGAACTAGCTGAAAAAATCGGCATTGATCTGATGGATTGGCAAAAGTTTGCTTTAATCAACAGCCACAAAGTAAAGCCGGATGGCCGGTGGGCATCTCCAATCAACACCATAGTTGTGGCGAGACAAAACGGCAAAAGTTTTTTGATGCAGCTGAGAATCCTCGGAGGGCTTTTCCTATGGGGAGAATCCCTGCAAATTGGATCAGCACACCGGCTTTCAACCTCGCTTGAACAATTCCGCGACATGGTGGAAACAATTGAAGGCAGCGATTTCCTAGCATCACAGGTCAAGCGCATCCGTTGGACTCATGGCTCAGAGGAGATTGAGACGATACACGGCACACGATTCATTGTGAAGGCTGGCGGTTCAGCAGCTCGCGGTGTTTCAAAGCCTGAAACCATCCACCTTGATGAGCTGCGAGAGATGACAGACATGGAGAGCTTTGCCTCCCTGCGCTATACCTTGATGGCGGCTAAAAATCCCATGATCATGGCCTACACAAATGCCGGTGATGCAAGCTCCATTGTGCTTAACCAATTTAGAGCCCGCGCTCTTGCTGCAATCGGCGGGGCTGAGGATGACATTGGTTACTTTGAATGGTCAGCGCCCACTGATGATGTAACACTAGAAAACGCCGCGTGGAGCAATCCCGCTTTGGGTACCACCATCCACCCCGACAACATCAGGGCGGTGTTTAATGATCCTGCGGATGTTGTCCAAACTGAGGTTTTGTGCCGGTGGGTTCAGGCCATCAGCTCATGTGTAGATGCTCAAAAATGGGCGGCTTGCTCGGATGACAATTTTGATTTGGTTGAGGAAAAATCTACATGGCTGGGAATTGACCTCTCACCGGATCGTAAGTTTGCCGCGTTGGTGGGAGCCCAACAGCTTGATGAGGATGGCACATTTGGTGTGAAGCTCTTGCACACATGGGATAACCCTTTGCAGCTTGATGACAAAGCCATTGCCAATGATCTCGCTTTCTATGCTCGCAAATACTCAACCGATTATGTGCTGTATAGCCGGCGCACCGCTGGCGCTGTTGCGGCTCGCCTTGCGCCCGCTGGCATACCAACCTATGACATGGACAGTGTTTACCCACAGGCATGTGATGAAATGCTGGGCGCTATCAATTCAGGCCGCCTTCATTATCGGCCAAATCCTGAGCTTTCCACACAGATGCTCTCAGCTGTTCAGCTGCGCAGAGGTGATGGCGGTTGGGTCATTGGACGGCGGGCGAGCGGTTCAGTCGTGTGCGCCAGCGTTGCCACAGCTCTTGTTACTCACTTTGCGACACGCCCATCAACAGACCTTGACATTATGATCATGTAGTGTTCTAACCTGCCCTAAAATTGGGGCATGGCATTATTTAACCGCAAGGTAGAAGCCGCCGCACAGCCGGTGATTGATGTGGATGCATCTTTGCAGCCATATTATGCCGGACAAGCTCCGCTGTTTTATTTGTCTGACACAACAGCCTCACGCGCTGAGGCAATGAGTGTGCCAACAATCAACCGCGCTGTTTCCATCATTCAGACAATTGGCTCATTGCCAATGCATGTACGCAATGAAGGCACAGGCATGAAGGTTGAGCCACAGCCACGCGTTATCAATCAACCTGATCCACGCATTGCAGGTAGCGTGTTTTGGTCATGGATAGTTTCAGATCTCTTTTTTCATCCAACAGCTTATGCCTATGCAACCGATCGCTATGCGGACACAGGCCGCATCCGAGCAATGGAGCGCATTGCACCTGAGCGCGTAACAATTCAGACCAATGCACAGGGCACTGAAATCACCGCTTACATGATTGATGGCTCTTACATTGATGCAAACAATCTCGTTGTATTTGCAGGATGTTCTGAGGGCTTACTCTCTCGCGCTGGTCGTACCATCAAGGCAGCAGCGGCTCTTGAAGCTGCGGCACTAGATTTTGCACTCAATCCATCTCCACAGATGGTGCTCTCATCAAATGGCACATCATTGCCATCAGATCGTGTAGCAAAATTAAAGCAAGCCCTATTGTCTCGCACAAAAAAGGCTTTCCTATTCTTGAACGCTGATGTGAAGCTAGATGCATTTGGTTATGATCCAAAGAATCTCCAACTCAATGAGGCTCGCAATTATGTGGCGCTTGAATTGGCGCGAGCAACTGGCATTCCTGCCTATTTTGTAGATGCACAGCAGAGCACCTTCACCTATTCAAACGCTTTGGACAAGAGGCGTGACCTCATTGATTTTGCTTTCCGCAATTACCTTTCAATCATTGAACAGCGCATGAGCTTTGCTGATTTTGTACCGGCAGGCCAAACTGTGCGCTTTGATTTGGACGATTTCCTGCGCGGCTCACTAGCAGAGCGCATTGCAGCTTACAAAACACTTTACGAAATTGGCGCATTGTCAATTGAGGAAATCAGAGCCGAGGAGGATCTAATCTCATGAAAAAACTCATCACGCAAATGAAGGTGACAGCGGCTGATTCAGTTGAGCGCACAATCTCAGGCCGCATTGTCACATTTGATGAAACAGGCAACACATCAATTGGCAAAACACAATTTGCAAAAGGCTCAATTGAGCCAACACCTGTGCTTTTGAATCTTGAACATGACAGAGCTCGCCGCATTGGCAAAACTCTTGACATTTCAGCAAATGATTCAGGCATTGATGCAACTTTCAAGATCTCTCAGACAACAGCAGGCACTGATGCTCTCGTTGAAGCTGCGGATGGTTTGAGAGATGGTTTTTCCGTTGAGGTGTCAATCAATGAATATGAAACACTCAAAGACGGAACAGTCCGCATCCTTGCGGGCGAGCTCACAGGCGTTGCCTTGACATCAGAGCCGGCTATCCGTAGCGCTCGCGTGTCTGAGGTTGCAGCGAGTGAGGATGAGGATTCTGCATCAATTCCTGATGTAGAGGAAACAACAAACGAAGGAGACGAAGTGGATAACGCCGTCACAACCGCGCCGGAAGCCGTAGAGTCGGTCGAAGCCGCACAGTCAGTAACAGCAGCAGCAACAGCTGTTGGTGGATTCACAGCAAAGCCACGCATTGAGGTTACAGCTGCAAAGTATCTTGAAAACAAGATTCAGGCAGCTCTCGGTGATGAGGATGCAAAGCGTTATGTAATGGCTGCGGATAACACCACAGACAACAGCGCATTTAACCCAACACCACAGCTCACAACAGTAATCAACGGACTTTCAACAATGGTTCGCCCATCAATTGATGCGATCTCACGCGGCACATTGCCTGGTTCAGGTCTCACATTTGAAATCCCAAAGATTACAACAGCGCCAACAGCAGCAGCAGCTGATGAGGATGCAGCATTTTCTGAGACAGATCAGCAGAGCTCTTTCCTTTCAGTAACAGTTAAGAAGTTTACCTCACAGCAAAAGTTTTCTGTTGAATTGCTAACACGCTCAAATCCTGCATTTTATGATGAGCTTTACCGGAACATGGTTGCCGCAATGGCTAAGGCACAGAACGCTTATGTGTCAGCAGCTCTTGTTTCAGGTGCATCAGCAGATGGCACAACAACCACAACATATCCAACAGCAGCAGAGCTCTTGGGCTATGTCGCTCGCGGTGCAGCATCTATCTACAACGCAACCGCAGGCCTTCCAAACCCATTTGCTACAAAGCTCATTGGTGGCACAGGTCAGTGGGGCAACATCATGACACTCAACGATTCAGGCCGCCCAATCTACATGGCGCAGCAGCCACAGAACGCTGGCGGAGCGGTTGCTCCAACAAGCCTACGCGGCAATGTTGCAGGGCTTGATTTCTATGTTGATCCATCACTCAACTCAGGTGATGCTGACGGAACACTCATCATGGTGAACCCTGATGCATACACATGGTATGAGGATCCTGCACAATACACATTGCGTGCAGAATCAACAGCTGATGGTTCAGTTACTGTCGGCCTTTACTCATTTGGTGCATTGGCTACAAAGATTGCAGCCGGCGCATTTAAGAACAACAAGGCTTAATCGCCCACCAACTAATCATGGGCTAGTTCTCCCGATCTAGCCCAGCAGAACGAAAGGATGTCTCATGCCCAGCATTGTCACAGCAACCCAGCTCCGCACAGTGCTGGGCGTGAGCACATCTCTCTACAATGATGCCTACTTAAATGAAATTGTGAACACTAGCGAGGCCGTCATCCTGCCAATGCTAGTTGCCAACACATCAGCTGTGGATGCCTATTCATTGACAAACAATGTGGCTTATTTCTACACAGTCCGCCCACATCACTTTGTGGCAGGTCAATCCGTCATTGTCACCGGCCTGCCATCACCTTTCAGCGCTACTCACACAGTTGTAAGCGCTGGCCATTATTACTTTACAGCGGCGCTCACTCATGCAGATGTGACAAAGCGCGACATTGTGCCAAACGGCACAGCTACTCTTTCCGGCTATTCAGCAGCTGAGATTTATGCCGGCAATGATGCTATTGAATCAGCCATCTTGGCTGTTTCTGTTGAGGTTTTCCAATCTCGCATTGCTGCCGGCGGACAGATTGAGGGTGTGGATTTTGCATCCACGCCTTATCGCATGGGGCGCAGCCTCACCAATCGTGTCAGCACCTTGCTTTACCCTTACCTTGATGCTGAGGGTTTTGTTCAATGACAGCCTCAACCATTGCAGGCACACGATCAACATTGGCATCAGCTTTCAGCTCATTAGCTGCAACATCTTACAGTTCAGTGCCTGAGAGCCCAATCCCGCCTGCAATCGTGATTGTGCCATCCTCACCATATTTGGAGCCTAATCTCATTGGCTCAGTCACAAAAGTAAAAGTTAATTTTACAGTCACAGCCATTGTGCAATACAACAGTAACCCAGCGAGCTTGGACAATTTGGAGCAGCTGGTCATGGGGATTCTTGGGGCAATGCCTCAGGGGTACATAGTCGGAAGTGTAGAAAAGCCAACACCATTGGAGATTGGTGCATCAACTATGTTGTGCGCTGATGTCAATGTTTCGACCTACTACACACAAACAAACTAAGGAGCAAAAGTGCCAACGACAATCATCACTGGTCGCGATCTCACATTGACGATTGCGTCCACTAACTATGATGCCCAAGCGACATCAGCAACCCTTTCAAACTCACCAACAATTGAGACATATCAGACCCTAGACGGCAAGGCTTACAAGCACATTGACGATCAGTGGACATTTGATGTTTCAATGCTCGCAGACTGGGGAGCAAGCGGATCGCTTTGTGAAGCTCTTTGGTCATCATGTGAATCAGCACCAAACACAACTGTGGCTGTATCACTCACAGCTGCAACAGGCGCTGTCTTTGCCTTCAATGTGCTCCCTGTATTTCCATCAGTAGGCGGCACAGCACCGGATGCTCAAACAGTAGATCTCTCATTTACTGTTGTGGGTGTACCATCTGAAACATTCAGCTAAAAACAACTAATCGGGAGGAAATGAAATGAAGCTACCAATAACAATTGAATACAACTCAGGGGAGTCCGCTACATATACGGCGGCTCCACCTGAGTGGGTAAAATGGGAGAAGTCCACAGGAAACATCATCTCTCAGGCTCAGGAAAAGATTGGCCTATCCGATCTTACATTTCTTGCATATCACGCCATGAAGCGTGAGGCAGCAGGAAAGCCTGTAAAGCCTTTTGATGTGTGGATTGAAACTGTTGCCGGTGTTGAAGTCGGTGATGCAAACCCAAAAGCTACCCAGCCGGAAGCCTAAGCCGCATCCTGTGGGAGCTCTCAATTAAAACAGGGCTCCCACCGGATGTGTTTGAAACAGCTGAGGATGTCATCACAGTCCTAGAGATTTTGGAGAAGCAGAACAATGGAAAATGAGGCAGTCAGCTATGACAAAGCTGAGTTGCGCTCCATTGTCCGAGCTTTCAAGGCTATGGATGAGGAGGCCACAGATCAGGCTAAAAAAGTCTCATCCAACCTCGCTGATTTTGTTTCCGAAAAGGTAAAGAGTGCAGCGCGCTCAACCCGCGCAATTCCAAAGGTTGCAACCCGCATTGCGGATGGCTCAAAGGTTTCAAAGTCATCTAAAATTGGTGAGATTTCATACGGCTTTGCATCTCAAAAGTTTTCAGGTGGGGCAACCACCAAAGACCTTTGGGGAGGGGCTGAGTTTGGATCTAATAAGTTCAAGCAATTTCCTGTGTGGTCAGGTCGTGAAGGTCGTGGCTCTCGCGGTTGGTGGATTTATCCAACCTTGAGAAGTGTTCAGCCTGAAATCATTAAACAATGGGAATCAGGATTCTCCGAGATTGTAAAGAGGTATGACTAGATGGCCGGCAGCCGCACACTCAAACTTTCCATCCTTGGTGATGTAGATAATCTCAATAAGAGCCTCAAAAGCGCCGGTGATGATGTTGATTCATTTGGTGATCGTGTTGGTAAGGCAGGAAAGATTGCCGGCGCAGCTTTAGCAGCAGCCGCAGCCGCAGCAGCCGCCTATGCGGTCAAAATCGGCATTGATGGGGTCAAAGCGGCCATTGAGGATGAGAAGGCACAGACACAGCTGGCCTTGGCATTAAAGAACGCCACAGGGGCAACAGACGGCCAAATTAAGGCCACTGAGGATGCAATCCTCCAAATGTCTCTTGCAACAGGTGTAGCTGATGACGATTTGCGCCCAGCTTTGCAGCGCTTGGCAATTTCAACAGGTTCAGTAAGTAAAGCTCAGGATTTACTCACAACAGCTCTTGATGTCTCAGCTGCCACAGGCAAGCCTGTTGAAACAGTGGCAAATGCCCTAGCAAAGGCCTATGACGGCAACACAGCAGCTTTGGGTAAGTTAGGCATTGGACTTTCATCAGCAGAGCTTAAAACAATGAGCTTTGAGCAGGTGCAGGGCAGGCTCTCAGATCTCTTTGGTGGGGCAGCAGCTGCCAATGCAGATACATATTCAGGCCGGATTGCTCGGATGCAGGTTGCTTTCAATGAGGCTAAGGAAACGATTGGCTACGCTCTTTTGCCGATTCTTGATAAGGCAATGACATTCATCAATCAAATTGCAACGCCAGCAATTCAGGCGCTCAATGATGGATTTAGCGGCAAGGGCGGTTTGGCCTTTTACATCCAATATCTTTCAACAACAATTAAAAACATATTTACGCCGGTGTGGGATGGTCTCGTTAAGGCCTTCAATTACATTAAGGATGCCATTGGTGACAACATCACCACATTCAAACAATTTGGTATCTTAATTGCTGAATATGTTGCACCTGTTTTGGGCAAGGTTTTGGGTGACTCGCTCGCGGTAGTGGGCAAGATTGCTGGCGGTGTTATCAATGTGATTGCAGCTGTCATTAAGGTCATCATTGGCCTGATTGATGGTGCAATTGATGGCATCAATGCTCTCATCAAGGCATACAACGCAATTCCATTTTTGGGCAATATCGGTCTCATCTCAAAGCCTAATTTGTCAATGCCATCTACATCTGTGCCAACAGTTTCCACATCATCAAGCTCAACAGTCTCATCAATTCCAATGCCGGATTTGGGCGGTGGAGGATCATCAGGAACCTCAGGCGGTGGAGGGGGTGGCGTATCAAGCGCAGCTGCATCAGGCGCGGCAGCGGCGGCAGCATCATCAAATGTTGTTACAGGTTCATTCAATGCTGGCTCATTCCGCATGGCAGATGCGGCCTCAATGACAACAATTGCGCCTGTTATCAATATTGGCGTTGCCGGTGATCCTGAGGGCGTAGCTCGCACAGTTGTTGATGTTCTCAATCGCTCTTATGGTCGCGGGGCGCTAGGAGCTGAGGCTCTCTTACTATGACCCAATGGACACCTGACTGGTCATTAACCATCAATGGAACCGAGGAATATGCAAATATTACTTTGGCCAATTTGAGCATCACATCAGGCCGCACTGACATTTATTCACAGCCGGTTGCCGGTTATGCCACTATGGAAATCATCAACCTTGATTTGTCATCCGTTGTCATTGATGTCAATAATCAGGTATCAATCAAGGTTAAGGATTCAACCGGCGCTTATGTAAATATATTTGGCGGTTATGTCACTGATCGTGAGGTTTCAGTCATTTCATCAGGTACAGGCGGCATCAATGAGGTTTTACGCATTACAGCTCTTGGTGCTCTTTCAAAGCTGCCTAAAAGCCTCACTCAGGGTGTGCTGAGTAAGGATGAGGATGGAGATCAGATTTATAGCATTTTGGCTCCATTGCTTTTTGACCAATGGAATGAAGTGCCAGCAGCTTTAACATGGTCGGGATACAACCCAACTAAAACATGGGCAAATGCACAAAACTCAGGGCTTGGTGAGATTGATAGACCAGGCAATTATGAGCTCCATGCTAGATCAGCAGATGTCACTGATGTTTATTCATTGGTGTCTGCGCTCGCCACCTCCGGCCTTGGCTATCTTTATGAGGATGCTGAGGGGCGCATTGGTTATGCAGACAGCACACACCGCAGCTCTTATCTTGCAACCAATGGCTATGTAAATCTTTCAGGCAATAACGCATTAACACAGGGAATCCGCACCATCCGCCGGCTTGGTGACATCCGCAATAAGGTAACGATTCAATATAAAAACAACTCAGAGGCCACAGCTACTGATGCAGATTCAGTGGCACTTTATGGCCAGCAGGCTCAGGCAATTCAAACCTCAATTGAAAACACAGCTGATGCGGTATCTCAGGCCAATTTCTATTTGGCAATCAGAGCCTTCCCGCAGGATATTTTCCAAAGCATTACATTTCCTTTGGGCAATCCTGAAATTGATGACTCAGATCGTGATTCCTTGCTCAATGTATTCATGGGGCTACCTGTGGACATTCAGGATTTGCCATCTAACATGGTCAATGGCCGCTTTCAGGGATTCGTTGAAGGTTGGTCATTCCGCGCCAGCTACAACAATTTGAATCTCACACTCAATGTGTCTCCAACCGCTTTCAGCCTTCAATCAATGAAATGGGATAATGTAGCGGGAACAGAGACATGGAACACAATCAGCCCAACTTTGGATTGGAATAGTGCCACAATAGTGGCCTAAGAAAAGGAGCAAAATGAGCACAACCACAACCAACTTTGGATGGACAGTGCCATCTGACACCGATTTGGTGAAGGATGGTGCAGCTGCAATCCGCACAGCGCTGGGAGGCGTGGACACATCTTTTGTGGACTTAAAGGGTGGCACATCAGGCCAAATCCTTTCAAAAGCATCAGGCACAGATCTTGATTACACATGGATTGACCAAAATACAGGTGATATCACCGGCGTAACAGCGGGAACAGGTATCTCAGGCGGTGGCACATCAGGCACTGTTACTGTGACAAACTCAATGGCAACGGCCATTGATGCAAAGGGCGATTTAATTGCCGGCACAGGATCAGATGCATTTGCTCGCCTAGCGGTTGGCACAAATGGCTATGTTTTGACGGCTGACTCAGCTGAAACAACAGGCATGAAATGGGCAGCTGCCGCAGGCGGTGGCAAGGTTTTGCAGGTCGTTCAAGCTACTTATGCAACACCTGTAACAACAACATCAGGCAGCTATGTAACATCCGGCCTTACTGTGTCAATCACACCATCAGCATCAACAAGCAAAATCCTTGTCATGTATACCATGAACAACCAAACAAGCCGCTCAGGCACTTATTCTGATTATCAAATCGCTCTTTATCGCAACAGCACCAGCGTGATTGATTTTGGTAATACTAACTGGGGAGATGGCGGAGGCTTTGTTTATGCAATGAACTTTGATTCCGGCATGTATTTGGACTCACCATCAACTACATCATCAACATCCTATACAGTTTATGGCAAGCGTACTGTGGGAACATTGGTGATGAACAATGGCACATCATCAATCATTGCAATGGAAATCGGAGCATAATCATGGCCACAGCTGCACAGGTACTAAATCACCTCATTCCTTCCGGCGGATGGACAATTCAAGGCGAGGATTTTGATTCTATTGTTTATGATGAAGGTGTCGCGCCTATCACTAAAAAACAATTTAATGATGCTTTTGCTATTGTTGATTCTGCATTGGCAGCAGCAGAGGCCGCTAAAGAGGCAGCCCGCCAATCACGCCGCGCAAAGCTCTTGGCTCTTGGACTCACTGAGGATGAATTAGACGCATGAGCTACCCAATCGGATCAGCAGCTCACGCCATTGAAATTGCTAAAATGGAGATTGGCTACATAGAGACACCCGACAACATCACCAAATATGGTGAGGCAATGAAGGCACAGGGGCAACCTTGGTGCGGTTCATTTTGCAATTGGGTGCTTAAAGAGGCCGGTGTCAGGGTTCATTCAGTTGTGAGCACAGTCAAGGGCGCACAGGTGTTTCAGGATTCTGGCCGTTGGTCTCAGGAGCCTAAAATTGGTGATTTGGCTTTCATGGACTTTCCAAATGATTCTGTGGATCGCATTAGCCATGTCGGTTTGGTTGTAGGCATCAAAGGTAACAAAGTCATCACCATTGAGGGCAACACATCCGGTAGCGGCTCTCAGCGTAACGGCGGGATGGTGATGGTTAAGGAGCGCACAATTGGGGCTGAGGTCGTTGGCTTTGGATCTCCAAAATATGTGCCATATAAGGGAGAACACCCAACAGTTGAAATCTCAGCTGTGGAGATACATCCCGCTAAAGGAAAGAAGGGCAAAAAGTAATGGAGCAATTCAAGCCAATGGCAGCCTCATGGGCTCGCTCATTTCTAGCAGCAGCAATCGCTGTTTACATGTCCGGCAATAATGACATCAAGGCAATTGGCGCAGCAGGTCTCGCAGCTGTTTTGCCTGTCATTTTGCGTTGGTTAAATCCAAATGATGCAGCTTTTGGGGTCAAGGGGAAGTGATCTCAAAGTGGGTGTGGCTGGCAGCGCTTTTGATGGGTCTCGGAGCGCTCGCCGGCTGCACTCAATATCAGGGTTGGACTCGTTACGATTGCCAGCTGTATGAAAATTGGCAAAAGCCTGAGTGCAATCATCCACAGTGTGAAGTTCAAGGAATCTGCACTGATGACATACTCGGAGAGGAAATCAGTGGCTCGTACACCACGCCATCAGACACGCCTAAGTAATGAGCAGCTAAAAGCTCGCCTCATTGTCTTTATTGGTGTCTGCCTTTCATTGGTATTTGCAGGATCTGTTATGGGGATGCTGTACGCGCTGATTTTTGTGACTCAGCCAATTGGAGCACAAGCTCCAAACGATAAGGCTTTCATTGACATCCTTACAACGCTCACAGTATTCCTCACAGGCGCACTCGGCTCGGTGCTGGCCTCAAATGGCCTCAAAGATAAGCCGAAAAATGGGGATGACACGCCGAAATAAGGTTGCAATTGTCAGCCTGATAGGTCACTCTTAATCCATCAGCCCGCTTGGGCTGTTAGATCGGGAGAATCTAAATGACAGTTTTACAAATCATCCTATTTTTTGCCTTCATGTTCACCCTTTATCTTGGGTATCAATACGGCCATCAGGATGGGCTAAAAGAGGGCATTGCCATTGGATACCGCAGAGGTAAGGCGGTAAGAGATGCCAATCGTTAAAGCTAAGAGCGGGGTTTTTTGCGATACCTGCAAAGACCGCTACGGCTATGTAAAGGATGAAAATGGGCGCTCAGTGCCTCATCCAAAAGGCCGCCGGCAGGCCTACTCAACCATAATCAGCGAGACCCACTACGGCAAAGAGCCGGTTGTGAGATCTCTTTGCTATCCATGCATGGATGATTCATCCCGCTGGCATGATGGCACAGTGTGGACATTGGCAGACCAAATCCAATACGCAAAAGACAATCGAAACGGCCAACAACTAAGAATCGGGAGCATGACAAATGGCATTTGATCTAAAGAATTATGAGGATGTGCAGAGCAGGGTAAAGCGTTGGCAAGAGGCTTACCCAATGGGGCGCATTGTGACAACTATTGTGGAGTTTTCAGCTGAGAAGGGGCATGTGCTCGTAAAGGCTGAATGTTTCAGAGATGATGTGACAGAGCTACCGGCAGGCGTTGATTACGCTTTTGGCAATGTGGCATTTTATCCAACTCACATGAAGCGCTTTTTTATTGAGGACACAACAACAAGCGCCATTGGGCGTTGCATCTCATTGGTGTTGCCAACCGAGCTAAAGCCAACCCAGCAGGATATGGCAAGGGTTGAGCGCCCAAAGTATGAAACAGCATCATCAATTGTGGACAACACAGATTATTGGACAGTCACAGCAACAGAATCTGAAACAGTTGGCACAGCTGTTGAGCAATTACAGCAGCAAATGGGCGGTGAGGTGCTGAGTGAGGCTCCAATCTGTGCACATGGCCACATGTTAAAGCGTGAATCAAAGCCTGATGCGCCAAAGGAATGGTGTGGATTCTTTTGCTCAGAAAAGACAAAGGCAAAGCAATGTGACCCAATTTGGATGATTCGCAGTGCCACAACAGGTCAATGGAGGCTGCCCAATGCCTAGATATTCCTATGTACCTGATCCAACAGATCCTTATGGTGAGCCCATGATTGTGGACAATGAAAACAAGATGACAGTAAAGCTCACAACGCAATATTGCGATACCTGCAAGGCTTGGGTGCCTTGGACTGGCACTGATGGCCGGTGGACTTATTGGCTCGGTGAAGTTGATAAATGGTTCTGTGAGGATCATAAATGATTGTGCAACTGAGCAATGAGGAGCAGATTGCCATCACTGAGGCAGGCCTACAAAGAGCCATCAGATATAAGCCACAATGGGAAGGCCGCACATTAAAACGCAATTACCAACATGATAGAGAGCAGCTGAACTTTGCTCAATTTGTAGTGCAGCAATCTGAGGCAATCGCAGCTGAGGTGGCGGTTTCAAAGTATTTCCGCCAGCCAATTGATTTGGCCAATATCAATTACAAAGAAAAGGCAGATGTAGGCCACAACATTGAGGTGAAGTGGACTAAGTGGCTAGACGGCTCACTTATCCTCACAGAGCTTGACCGGAAAGAGGACATTGCCATTTTGGTTACAGGATCCATGCCAAAGCTCAAAGTGTGCGGATGGATTCCAATAGTCATGGCAAAACGCAATAAACAACAGCGCTCGGATGGGTCATGGTGGATTAGCCAACACGATCTGCACCCAATGGCAGACTTTTCAAGGAGTATATATGGCACAGGTTATTAAGTACCAATGCAGGCCTGAAAAGCGCCTAACAAATCAGCTGATAGTTGAGTCTGAGTGGGATTTGCCAGAGTATGTAGTTTGTTTGCAATGCCAATCCTGTGGAGTCATGGGGATTGCCGTACTAGATAAGGAGACTGCCTACAATGCCGATTTATAGCTACAAATGCCAAATGTGCAATGCACAGGCTGAAATCAACATCAAAATCACTGAGGATGCAATCGCTCCAATGTGCTGCCATATTCCAATGCAACGCGACTTTACAGCGCCAGCAATCCATTTCAAGGGTGGCGGATGGGGAGGATCCAAATGACAAATTGGGCTGTGCCTGAACCGCATGATGAAATGGTTGAGTGCACTTTTTGTGAATCAGGAACCTATGACTCAGTAACAATCCACTATGAACGCACAGGTGTTGTCACATATTGCAGAGCATGTTGGATTGAGATTTGTGGAGGCAAGCCAAATGCGACACGCCAAAATTAAGGCTCTGACCAGCACTTTTAATAATGTATTTGCCAGGCGCTTGACAGGTCAGGTACGCTCCACACTCTCGCAGCGAGCGCCGGAGGCTGGTAGCTCGCAGCGGAGTTTGGTGCTAGTGGGAGTGCTGTGTCTTTCTGCGCTAGGCATACAGAGCGCTGAAGCTAAACAGATTTCAACAACTGACATGTATAAGCTATATGCACATTCAAGAATTGTTAATTATCAGCAATTTCTATGCCTTAATAAAATCATAACTAAGGAATCACATTGGAATGTAAGCGCTCGCAATGGCTCACACTATGGGCTAGGGCAGATGCGCTCAACGCATTATCGTGACCTTGATGGATACAGGCAGATTGATGCAACGATTAAATACATAACGATTCGTTATGGTTCAATGTGCAATGCATGGAGACATCACATGAAAAGGAACTACTACTGATGAGCATGTTAAAGAGCACAGGATCCACAACAGCATGGCGCAAGATAAGAGAAGCTGTGTTGATAAGGGATGGATACATCTGCCAATGGTGTGGACAAGATGCAAACACTGTGGATCATGTCATTGAGCGTAGTCAAGGAGGCACAGACTCAATGGATAATCTTGTTGCAGCCTGTAATCG
>Ga0114983_1000646_pt1 | contig 14460 bp, 11 predicted proteins | sample Shrwel_input2_RT_FD_87182 | JGI IMG/M metagenome (GOLD analysis project Ga0114983, IMG submission 87182) | Subsurface microbial communities from deep shales in Ohio, USA - Utica-3 well 1 S input2 RT | ecosystem: Environmental > Aquatic > Deep subsurface > Shale gas/oil reservoir > Produced... | reverse complement strand
ATGTCACTGTCTTCCGCGACCATGGCCGCGAGTACTTGCAGGCCGGCGAGTATACCATCGCCTGTCGTATGGAAATCGCGATTGATAATATGCCCTGAGCTTTCTCCCCCCAACGCCCAATCGTTCGCCTTCAATTGCTCAATAACGTAGCGGTCACCGACCTTTGCGCGAATAAAGGGAACATCAAGTGATTGGCACGCCTGTTCAAGGGCAAAGTTACTCATCAAAGTACCAACAACACCCCCCTTCAGGGTTCCTGAGCGAAGTGCGTTAACCATAAGTACGTAGAGTATTTCGTCGCCATCCAGAATACGCCCTTTGTCGCTGACCATCATAATACGATCACCGTCACCATCGAGCGCGATACCTACATGTGCTTTCTGTTTCAGTACTTCCTGCTGTAGTGCATCTAGATGAGTTGCACCACACTCTTTATTGATATTAAGTCCGTCGGGCCGAGTACCGACTTCAGTGACTTTGGCGCCAAGCTCTCTAAACACGTTCGGTGCGATATGATAAGTCGCGCCGTGGGCACAATCGACGACAATGTGCATCCCCGTTAATGACAAGTGGCTCGGAAATGCACTTTTACAAAACTCAATGTATCGGCCCGCCGCGTCGTTGATACGATTGGCGCGACCTAAATGTTCGGATGCGACACAATCCATGGGTTGGTCAATCAAATGTTCGATATCTAACTCAACTTGATCGGGCAGCTTATGACCGTTATCGGCAAAGAATTTAATACCATTGTCATAGTATGGATTGTGCGATGCACTGATAACAATGCCTGCTGCCGCGCGGAAGGTGCGGGTCAGATAAGCAATACCCGGTGTTGGCATGGGACCTAAAAAGTCAACATTCACCCCTGCAGCGGACAAACCGGCTTCAAGTGCCGATTCGAGCATATAGCCGCTGATGCGAGTATCCTTACCCACGAGTACCTTGCGTGTTCCCTTTGCCGCCAACACTTTACCGGCAGCCCAACCAAGTTTAACCGCAAACTCAGGTGTAATAGGATGTTCTCCAACCAACCCACGTACACCATCGGTACCAAAATATTTCCTTTCTGTCACAAAAAGTCTCCTTCCAGGGTCGCTGACACAATCCGCATCGCATCAACGGTTTCTGCTACATCATGCACACGGATCATACGTGCGCCTTTATAAGCTGCTATTGTGGCGGCTGCGATACTTCCTGACAAGCGCTCGTTAACATTTTTCCCCGTTACGTGTCCGATCATCGACTTACGTGACATTCCAATAAGTAATGGACAACGCAACTCATGAAAGGCTTGCAAGCGCTGTAGCATTTGATAATTGTGACGTTGTGACTTACCAAACCCAAACCCTGGGTCTAACCAAATTCGGTGTCCATCAATACCTCCCTTGGCGCATTGATGTATGCGGTCCTCGAGAAAGGTTTTTACTTCACATATCACGTCTTCATAACGTGGATCATGTTGCATGGTACGCGGCTCACCTTGCATATGCATTAAGCAGACCTCAACATCACTGGCAGCCACAACTTCAATAGCTCCAGGTTCGCGTAAGGCATTCACGTCATTAATCATGTCAACGCCAGTTTCGATGGCCGCACTCATCACTGCGGGTTTAACGGTGTCGACAGATACCTTCACGTCTAATCTTTGCTTAATCGCCTCAAGCACCGGAATCACTCTATCAAGTTCTTCTGCTTCAGCGACAGCTTGCGCGCCGGGACGAGTCGACTCACCGCCGATATCTAACCATGTAGCACCGGCTTGTATCATGGTTTCTGCACGCCGTAGCGCATCATCAACATTATTATAGTTTCCCCCATCGCTGAATGAATCCGGGGTAATATTTAAAATCCCCATGACACTCAACGGTCGCGCAAGCTTACTCATGGTCTAGTTCCTCACATCATGACTACACAAACAATTGACAAAAAAAAGCCACCCAATCGGTGGCTTTTCAGTAATGGTTGGTTACGACGTCGCGTCACCCGGTTTGTCCACGTTAATAGGACGATCTGGCCGCTCTTCTTCGCCTGCCTTTTCGGCAGTACCACCATTGGTACCATTATCATTATCATCGCGATCATCCCAGCCTTTCGGGGGACGAACGTCACGACGATTCATTAAGTCGTCAATCTGACCCGCATCGATAGTTTCGTATTTTACGAGCGCGTCCTTCATAGCGTGCAGAATATCAATATTCTCTTCCAATATCGTTTTAGCACGTTGATAGTTCTGATCAATCACTGACTTAACTTCTTGATCAATCGCGCGCGCGGTGTCGTCAGACATGTGTTTATGCTGAGTGACTTGACGCCCTAAAAAGACTTCATTTTCGTCTTCAGCGTAGAGCAAAGGACCCATTTTTTCTGACAAGCCCCACTGGGTCACCATCTTACGAGCAATTTCTGTTGCCCGTTCAATATCATTTGACGCGCCAGTCGTGACCTTATCAACGCCATAGATAATCTGCTCGGCTAACCGACCACCAAACAAGCTTGAAATCATGCTTTCTAAATGTTGCTTAGAATGACTCACACGATCTTGCTCTGGCAAGTACATGGTAACCCCTAATGCACGGCCCCTTGGAATGATCGATACCTTATAGACCGGATCATGCTCAGGCACTAAACGACCCACGATCGCGTGACCCGCTTCATGATAAGCCGTCATCGCCTTTTCATCGTCGGTCATTACCATTGAACGACGTTCGGCACCCATCATGATCTTATCTTTCGCTTTATCGAACTCTTCCATTGAGACGACACGTTTGTTGCCTCGGGCTGCGAATAACGCAGCTTCGTTAACTAAGTTAGCGAGGTCAGCGCCCGAGAACCCAGGTGTACCGCGCGCAATCAAATCGGCACGCACGTCGTCGCCCAACGGAACTTTACGCATGTGTACTTTTATAATCTGCTCACGTCCGCGTACGTCCGGCAAGCCCACCACAACTTGGCGGTCAAAACGGCCTGGACGCAATAACGCAGGGTCAAGTACGTCTGGGCGGTTGGTTGCAGCGATAACGATAATACCTTCGTTACCCTCAAAACCATCCATTTCCACCAACATTTGGTTTAGCGTTTGCTCGCGCTCATCATGACCGCCGCCAAGACCGGCGCCACGTTGGCGACCCACGGCGTCTATCTCGTCGATAAAGATAATACAAGGTGCAGACTTTTTCGCTTGCTCAAACATATCGCGTACCCGAGAAGCACCGACACCGACAAACATTTCAACAAAGTCAGAGCCAGAAATGCTAAAGAAAGGCACTTTTGCTTCGCCTGAAATAGCTTTAGCAAGCAACGTTTTACCTGTACCCGGCGGACCGACCATTAACACGCCTTTTGGTATTTTACCGCCCAAGCGTTGGAATTTAGAAGGATCCTTAAGATAGTCGACCAGTTCGGTGACTTCCTCTTTAGCTTCATCACAACCCGCCACATCGCGAAACGTGGTTTTAGTCTGCTCTTCGCTCATTAAGCGTGCTTTACTCTTGCCAAACGACATTGCACCGCGACCACCGCCGCCCTGCATTTGTCGCATGAAGAATATCCACACACCGATTAAGAGCAACATCGGGAACCAAGAAATGAAAATTGACGTGAGAATGCTAGGTTCTTCCGGTGGCGTTCCCGAGAACTCAACATTTTTATTCGCCAATTGATCAACGATCTTCGGATCGGATTGCGTCGGAATGACTGTCTTATACGACTGGCCATTTCGTGTCATCACCGTGATGGTGCGACCATCTTCACCAAAATCGGCGCGTCGCACATTGCCGTTGTCCACTTGCTTTAGAAACTCGCTATACGCCATGCGAGACCCAGCGTTTTCGCCAGGGCTAAAGCTCTGAAAAACGCTCATCAACACAACGGCTATGACGAGCCACAAGATGAGATTTTTTGCCATATCGCTCAAAGCCTATTACCTCTAGTGTATTTAAATAATCAATCGTTGATGTCAGGGTACTACAACTTGTAGTCTGTCGCTACCAAGTATACCTCTCGCGAACGTGATCGAGACGAACTTGGCTTTCGCGTCTTTACCGTCTTAAATGCCGCTCTAACATCTTTTAAAAACTCTTCGAACCCTTGTCCGTGAAACACTTTGACAGCAAAGCTGCCGCCAGGTTTCAGTACTTGGTGACACATGTCCAACGCCAGCTCAACAAGATACATTGCACGGGGCTGGTCGACGTTGTCATTACCACTCATATTAGGGGCCATATCGGACAACACTACATCTACGTTTTTACCGCCAATTCGGCTCAACAACGCGTCTAAAACTGCCTGTTCGCGAAAGTCACCCTGCAGAAAATCGACGCCAGCGATTGGGTCCATCGATAAAATATCGCACGCGATTACCTGACCATCGCCATTGAAGTAGTCTGCAACATATTGCGACCAGCCTCCAGGCGCTGCGCCCAAATCAACAACAGTTTGCCCTTTTTTTATTAATTTATCACGCTGTTGAATTTCTTCTATCTTAAATACGGCACGTGACCGCAATCCGCGTTTTTGCGCTTTTTGCACAAACGGATCATCAAAATGTTCTTTTAACCAACGTTGGCTGCTGACGCTGCGCTTTTTACCCATTAATACTATCCAGACTGTCTGATTAAACTAGCGTGTACCCATTAGATGGCGTTACAATAACCGTAATTCAAGCTCAAATTACAGGATTATTATCGTATGTCGTTAACTAATAAGCAAAAACAGTTTTTAAAAGGCGAAGCGCACCCGCTCAAACCGGTGGTTTTACTCGGTGCAAATGGGCTTACTGAAGGCGTGATTGCCGAAATTGAGCAAGCGTTGGAAGATCATGAGCTCATCAAGGTAAAAGTGCCAGAAGAAGACCGTGAGCTACGCCAACAAATGATGGCTGCCATTGTGCGTGAAACAGGTGCGGAACAAGTTCAGGTCATTGGTAAAACACAAATCTTGTTCCGTCCAGCTAAAGAACCTCGTATGCGATTACCAAGAGCTTAACCGCAGCTGTATTGTGGCGTAATAGGGTTTGAGACACGTCTCATAGCCCGCGCCACACAGCCCATCGCTACTTCAGTCTTAATCCATCCCTCTTGTGCTAAAAAGTAAACATTCAGCAGTTCATTGCGATGTGCTTCAGAGTTGTCCAACTGATGTTTCTTAAGAGTCGGCTCAACCATCTGCATCGCTTTCCAGTAAAAGCGGTAGTCTTGTTCACAAGTTAAGGAACTTAAGCTCTCTGCAAGTTCAGGTGTTGATTTAGGATACATAAGCTTAACACCAGGCGCGAAAAGCCAATCGACCGATAGCCCTTCACTCATTAATTTGGTAATGAGTAATTTATAAGGAATAACTTGTCGGTAACGCCAATTTTTATAGTCATGATAGCTGACTCCGAGCCACTCGACGACGCCTTTTATCGTTTGCACTTTGGCAACCGGTTTAAGACGTTCCATTAACTCTCTGATGGTAGGCTCACCCCACGCATAATTTGGGGCAAATACTGCGTTTCTTTCCATGAAACCTCCTTTACATGCTATTAACACAACAGTAATACTTTCTAAAAAAACAAACTGTTTTGCAAGTTTTAAGCATAAAAAAACCCAGTTTTAAAAAACTGGGTTTTTGCTAGAGGTCGATGTAAGCGATTAAATATATTTAACTTCCACGACCTCGTACTCAACCTCACCATTCGGTGTGGTTACCGTCGCAATGTCATCAATTTCTTTACCAATCAGCGCACGCGCTATCGGCGAGTTGACAGAAATCAGATTAGACTTAATATCCGCCTCATCGTCACCGACGATTTGGTAGGTCACTTCCTCATCTGTTTTAGTGTTATACACTGTCACAGTGGAGCCAAAAATGACTTTACCGTTATTAGGCACTTTCGTTACATCTATAATTTGTGCGTTCGATAATTTCGACTCGATTTCTTGAATACGGCCTTCACAAAAGCCCTGTTGTTCGCGCGCTGCATGATACTCAGCATTTTCCTTGAGATCTCCATGCTCACGCGCATCAGCGATCGCCTCAACAATACGAGGACGATCTTCGGTTTTTAATCGTTTCAATTCTTGACGCAGTTGCTCTGCGCCACGTTCCGTCATTGGAATCTGGTTCATACTAATGCAACCCTTTTGTGTAATTCCTGCACCGAGCTCACGCGCGCGCGATCGTCCGCCGTATTGGCTTTCACTGTCGCAAACGCCGCGTTAAGTGTAGTGGTATAAATTACTTTGTTTAACAATGCCTCGCGACGGATATAAACCGAATCTTCGATGGCTTGACGACCTTCTACGGTGTTGATGATATAACTATACTCACCGTTTTTGATCGCATCCACAATATTCGGACGACCTTCCTGTAGTTTGTTAACTACCGTGCAGTCGATACCCTCTTCTGCTAACATTTTAGCAGTACCGCGGGTCGCTTCCAATTTAAACCCAAGCGCCAGCAAGCCACGCGCAAGATCCATCAGTCGACGCTTGTCGCTGTCACGAACAGAAATAAGTGCCTTTCCTTTTTTCGCGAGCGCAGCACCGGCGCCGAGGTTGGCTTTGGCATAAGCTTCTTCAAAGCTTTCACCCACCCCCATCACCTCACCGGTAGAGCGCATTTCTGGTCCACGAATCGGGTCAACACCTTGGAACTTAGCAAAAGGAATGACCACTTCCTTTACTGAATAATAAGGTGGAATGACTTCGCTTGTGTAACCTTGTTCTTTTAACGACTGACCCACCATTACACGGGCCGCGACTTTGGCAAGCGGAACACCCGTCGCCTTCGAAACAAAAGGTACGGTTCGTGCTGCGCGAGGGTTCACTTCAATGAGGTAAATTTCATCGTCTTTTACCGCAAACTGGGCGTTCATTAAGCCCTTAACGTTTAATTCAAACGCAAGCTTACGAATTTGTTCGCGTAACTGTGCTTGAATAATATCGCTTAACGAGTACGGAGGTAACGAGCACGCCGAATCGCCTGAATGCACGCCGGCTTCCTCGATGTGTTGCATGATACCACCAATCAACACGTCTTCACCGTCACAAATTGCATCCACGTCCACTTCGATGGCGTTATCGAGGAACCTATCGAGTAACACAGGCGCATCATTCGATACCTTTACGGCATCCGTTAAATAACGCGTCAAGTCTTGCTCGTCGTAAACAATTTCCATCGCTCGACCACCCAATACGTACGACGGGCGCACAACGAGCGGATAACCAATACGTTTGGCTTCAGTCAACGCTTCTGAAATACCGGTAACCGTCGAGTTTTCTGGTTGCTTCAGTTTCAAACGGTTTACCGCCGCCTGGAATCGCTCACGGTCTTCCGAGCGGTCAATCGCATCCGGTGAAGTACCAATAATAGGCACGCCGTTGGCCTCAAGCGCACGTGCGAGTTTAAGCGGCGTCTGACCGCCGTATTGCACGATGACACCTTTAGGCTGTTCGATACGCACGATCTCCAACACGTCTTCTAAGGTGATCGGCTCAAAGTATAACCGGTCAGAAGTGTCATAATCAGTTGATACGGTTTCTGGGTTACAGTTAACCATGATGGTTTCGTAACCATCTTCACGTAATGCTAAGGCCGCATGAACACAGCAGTAATCAAATTCGATACCTTGACCAATGCGATTAGGACCGCCGCCAATCACCATGATTTTGTCGCGATCAGACACATCGGCTTCGCATTCTTCATCATAGCTTGAATACATATAGGCAGTGCTTGAGGCAAACTCAGCAGCGCAGGTGTCAACCCGTTTATAAACCGGATGAATCCCTAACTTATGGCGACGCTTACGCACTTCTGACTCGCTGACATGCAGTACATCAGCAATACGTTCATCAGAGAAGCCTCGACGTTTAAGTGCCCGCATAACATGTTCATTCATGCCTGCGAGTCCCAATGCATCCAGTTCTTCTTCAAGCTTGATAAGCTCTTCAATCTGAATCAGATACCATTCATCAATACGCGTTAATTCAAACACTTCGCGCACGGTCATGCCTAAGCGGAATGCATCACCAATGTACCAAATTCGCTCCGCACCCGGCTCTTTTAACTCGCGAATCACTTTGCCGCGCGCTTCATCGCTGCTTAAATCGACCATACTATCAAAGCCATTGGCGCCCAGTTCGAGACCGCGCAATGCTTTTTGCATCGATTCTTGGAAGTTACGACCAATCGCCATCACCTCACCCACCGATTTCATCTGAGTGGTTAAGCGATCGTTACAGTTAGCGAACTTCTCAAAGTTAAAACGAGGGATCTTAGTCACAACGTAATCTAACGCCGGTTCAAACGATGCAGGCGTCACACCGCCCGTAATTTCGTTCTCGAGTTCATCCAGCGTATAGCCCACCGCAAGCTTGGCGGCAACTTTCGCAATTGGGAAGCCTGTTGCTTTCGAGGCGAGCGCTGACGAACGCGACACGCGTGGATTCATTTCAATGATCACCATGCGGCCGGTATCAGGATTCAAGCCAAATTGTACGTTTGAGCCACCTGTCTCAACACCGATCTCACGCAATACCGCCATTGCTGCATCACGCATCAACTGAAACTCTTTGTCAGTCAATGTTTGAGCCGGTGCAACGGTGATCGAATCACCGGTATGGATACCCATTGGATCAAAGTTTTCAATGGTACATACGATAATGCAGTTGTCGCTTTTATCACGGACCACTTCCATTTCGTATTCTTTCCAACCTAACAGCGATTCATCAATCAGTAACTCGTTGGTCGGTGACAAATCGAGACCCCGTCGACAGATCTCCTCGAACTCTTCACGGTTGTAGGCGATACCACCGCCGCTGCCGCCCATGGTAAACGAGGGACGGATAATGCATGGGAAACCAAGACGGTCAAGTACGTCAAAGGCTTCTTCCATGCTATGTGCCATTTCAGCATTCGGCGTCTCTAAACCGATTTTTTTCATCGCTTTATCGAAGCGGTCGCGGTTTTCCGCTTTGTCGATAGCATCGGCATTGGCGCCAATCATTTCGACTTTCAAGCGGTCTAATACGCCATGACGATCAAGATCAAGCGCACAGTTCAATGCAGTTTGACCGCCCATGGTTGGCAAAATCGCATCGGGGCGTTCGCGCTCGATAATTTTTTCGACCACTTCCCAGTGAATAGGCTCAATATAGGTGGCGTCAGCCATTTCAGGGTCAGTCATGATGGTCGCTGGGTTCGAGTTCACCAAAATCACTCGATAACCCTCTTCGCGAAGCGCCTTACATGCTTGTGCACCCGAGTAGTCAAACTCACAGGCTTGACCAATGACAATCGGACCTGCACCAAGAATCAGAATGCTTTTTATGTCAGTACGTTTTGGCATAGTGTCGTTCTATCCTTTGCTGCACCCGTTTAAGCGCGAGCTTGCATTAATTCGATAAAGTGATCAAAGAGCGCATCAGCGTCATGTGGGCCTGGACTCGCTTCAGGGTGGCCCTGAAAGCTAAATGCGGGCTTATCGGTTCTGCGCATGCCTTGCAAGGTGCCATCAAACAATGACACGTGAGTCACCTCAATATTATCCGGCAAGCTCGTCTCGTCTATCGCAAAACCATGATTTTGACTGGTAATCATCACGCGTTTAGTGCGAACGTCTTGTACTGGATGGTTTGCACCGTGATGGCCAAATTTCATTTTGGTCGATTTTGCGCCACTGGCAATGCCTAACAACTGATGGCCCAAACAGATACCAAAGATAGGGATGTCTTTTTCTAATAACGCTTTAATAGCGTCGATTGCGTAATCGCACGGCTCAGGATCACCCGGTCCGTTAGATAAAAATACGCCATCTGGATTTAACCCCATCACCTCATCGGCTGAAGTTTGAGCTGGCACCACAGTGATGCGACAGCCGCGATCCGCGAGCAGTCGCAGAATATTCTGTTTGCAACCATAGTCGTATGCAACGACATGGAATTTGTCTTGCGCAGGTGAGGTATGTCCTTCGCCAAGCTGCCAACTGCCCTCGCTCCAAGCGTGAGTTTCCTCACAGGAGACAACCTTAGCGAGATCCATTCCTTTCAGCCCAGGAAATTCGCGAGCTAACTGAAGTGCTTTGTCTTCGTCAATCGGTCCCGCCATGATACACCCATTCTGCGCTCCTTTTTCGCGCAAAATCCGCGTCAGCTTACGTGTATCAATATCAGCGATTCCAACCACATTCTGACGTTGCAGATATTCTGTCAACGTCTCTTGCTTGCGAAAGCTACTCGCTTTCAAGGCGTTATCACGAATAATCAAGCCTTTCGCCCAAACTTCGGGGGATTCTTCATCTTCGTTGTTGGTGCCAGTATTGCCAATGTGGGGGTATGTCAGGGTGACGAGTTGTTCAGTGTATGAGGGGTCAGTTAGAATTTCTTGGTAGCCTGTCATGGCTGTATTAAAGACGACTTCTCCAACAGCGGAGCCTTCGGCTCCAATCGCTGTGCCATGAAAGATGGTGCCGTCGGCTAACACCAGTATGGCTCGGTTAGCGGATTGACTCGCTAAAATACTCAAGGGCAACCTCCGTACATAAAAAAACGGGTGAATCAATACAAAGTTGACTTCCCCGTTTAAGGTCCTTACCGCGCGTTCTTTGCTCACTGAAATTAGCAGATGACTAACATCAGGCAAATTGACCGTATTGTACGTGTTTTTTTACGCAGCGTCCAGCGCTGTTTTTAATCCAATAGTTGCGCCAGTTGCTTTTTTAAGTCCAGCACATCGGCCATTTGATAGCACTCACCCGGCGCCTGAGCCGTCACCCATTTTGCCGCGCGCAATGCACCTTCAGCAAAGATGCGACGATCACTCACGCGATGTGAGAGTTCGATACGCTCACCGGCCTGTGCCAGCCAAACTTGATGCTCGCCGACGATATCGGCGGCACGCAATACGCTAAACCCAATGCCATCGTCACTACGTAAGCCATCGCCACGAATGCCATCGTTAACGGTCTCAAATGTTACCTTTCTGCCCATCGCAGCGGCCTCGCCGAGCGCTAAAGCAGTGCCTGATGGCCCATCCTTTTTATGTCGATGGTGCGCCTCAAAAATTTCAATGTCTGCATCTTTAAACGCGCCTGCTGCGATGCGCGTTAATTGCTCCATCAGTGCCACACCCAAGCTGGTGTTACGCGCATGTAGTGTGGCTACTTTTTGCGCCGTGTCCTGAAGTAGTTGCTGTTGCGCGGCATCGAGCCCGGTAGTGCAGACCACAATCGGACACTGATGGTTTTGTGCATACGCCAGGTTTTCTTCCAGCGCAGAGGGTAGGCTAAAGTCAATTAATACATCGGGCGCATCATTCACCTCTGACACATGATGATAGTGAGTTTGCCCAATGGGGTTACCGCGCGCGTCGCTCTGCTTGCTTACAAATGCATGCGACACATCAAAGCCATAAGCCTCTGCATACTCAATAATTTGTTGTCCCATACGCCCACTGGCGCCCAATACACCTAATTTCATGCGCTTTCTCGTGCTTCCTGATAAGGGTTGTTATCCTGCAATAAGTTTTCGCTACGCGCAACTACGCGTGCCACCATCATGTCACCAGTGACATTGGTCATGGTGCGCGCCATGTCTATGATACGGTCAATTGCGGCAATAAAAGCGATTCCTTCGAGCGGTAAGCCAACAGCGTTTAACGTCACCGTTAACATCACTAATGCAGTACCCGGCACCCCTGCCGTTCCAACCGACGCTAGGGTCGCTGTCATCATGATCAAGCCATAGTCCATCCAATCGAGTGGAATGCCGTACAGGTTGGCGATAAAGATACTCGCCACGGCAGGATAAATACCGCCACAACCGTCCATATTGATAGTCGCCCCAAGCGGCAACACAAAGCTCGCGTAATCCTTCGATATACCCAAACGCTCAGTGACCGCGCGATGTGCCGCCGGCAAGGAACCAAATGAACTGCAGGTCGTAAAGGCAACGACTTGTGCATCGAACACGGCTCGGAAAAATTGCCAAGCACTCATGCCCCCCATGGTGCGGATAAAGCCACCGTAAACCACCACAATGTGGATCAGCACTGCTAAATAGATTACACCCACGAATTTGGCCAAAGGCAATAAACTTGCAATGCCGTATTCACCGATCACCCATGCCATTAAGCCTAAAACGCCAAGCGGTGTAAGTTGCAAGACCATGCGAGTGACCTGATACATCACCTCTGCGCCCGATTTAATCACTCGACGTACCGGTTCAGCAGGTTCGCCCAGTTTCTGTATAGCAACACCGATAATCGCGGCAAAGACAACTATTTGAAGTACATTGCCTTCACTGAGCGCAGCAAATGGATTAGTTGGCACAAAGTTAAGTAGCACTTGTGAGACGCTCGGAATGCCCTTTTCGGTTTGTTCTGTTGCGGTGAGAGCCTGAGCCGGGCTCATATCGATAAGCGTCCCCAGCGTCAAGCCGATAGCACTGGCGATAATGGCTGTCAGCATGAACATACCAATCGTTTTAGCTCCTAAGCGCCCTAGCTTTTGGCCATCGTTTAAATCGGTAATTGCACTGACAATGGCACAAAAGATAAGCGGCGCCACCAACATTTTTATTGCGCGAATAAACAGGTCGCCCAACGGCTTAAGTGCTTGTCCCGCTTCGGGGAACAGAGCACCTACCAGCGCACCTAAAACAAATGCACCCAGTACGCGTTGCCAGAAGGGAATATTAAACCAGAATCTAAACATAGAACGTCCACATCGAGAAAAATGCGGATAATTTAGCGTCAATCAATCGGTCGCCGAAAGAAAATTTTTGACTAGCATATAACTAAAAGACCAAGCCAACGAAAATTTGGCTTGGTCTTATTAATCACGAGGAAGGTCGCTCACAAGAAGGATTGCGTCCTTGTTGATGGGCTTGTTGTACTCGCGCACTCAAGCTTGGTGCGTAGTCTTCTATGGCATCAATACGCGTTTGCGGTGATGGGTGCGTTGATAGTAATTCTGGCGGAGCGCCTTTCGACTGCTTCGCCATATTGCGCCACAAGTCAGCGGCTTCAATAGGCTTAAACCCGGCATCAGCCATGTAGTCGAGACCCAACTGGTCTGCTTCAGACTCGTGAGTACGACTATACGGTAACAAAATACCGACTTGCGCTCCCACACCTAAGGCACTCATCAATAGCGCCGCAGTATCGCTCTCTAGCTCCTTATTGGCAAAAATTGCACCAATTTGAAGCCCCGCGCCGACTGCCATGTTGCTTGATACACGCTCATTGCTATGTTGCGCGATCACGTGGCCAATCTCGTGACCAATCACGGCAGCCAACTGGTGTTGGTTTTCTGCGACATCCAGTAAACCGCGGTAAACACCGATATTGTTTCCTGGCAGGGCAAAAGCATTCACCGTGTCTTGATCAAATACAGTGATTTCCCAATCTGCTTGACTATAGGGTTCGGGTAGCACATCAATCAACGCGTGACTAACGCACTGGACGTAAGCATTCATCGCGGGGTCGTCACTAATCGGCGTTTCAGCTTTCATCTGTTCATAAGACTGCTCACCCATTTGATTCAATTGACCCTCGGGTAAAAAAGCTAACTGAGAACGTCCTGTTGGCGACTTTGAGCAACTGACTACTGTCACAGTCGCCAGCGTCAACGCCGCTATTTTCCAAGCCCGCATAATGCCTCCTTTAGGCAAACAATAATGACTTCGTACTAACGATATTAGTCTTAGCTACGCAAGTCATCAAAAAATTGTTTAACACCGTCAAAGAAGCCTTTTTCCTTGGGTCTGAACTTAGCCGCTTCGTCGCCGTGCCCCATCGAACTCTCAAGTTCCTCGAGTAATTCGCGTTGACGCGATGATAAGTTCACCGGCGTTTCGATGACCACTTTACATATCAGGTCGCCGACAGCACCCGTACGGACTGACTTAACGCCTTTGCCACGTAAGCGGAAATGTTTGCCCGTTTGAGTCTCTTTTGGCACCTTCAATTTGACTTTACCTTCTAGCGTCGGTACCTCAATTTCGCCACCGAGCGCTGCCTTGGTAAAGCTCACTGGAACTTCGCAGTATAAATTGTTGCCGTCACGCGCAAAGATAGGGTGTTCACGCACATGCACCTGAACATACAAGTCGCCTGCTGGCGCGCCTTTTTCTCCCGCCTCACCTTCGTTCGCTAAACGAATACGATCACCGGTATCTACGCCTGCCGGAATTTTAACCGATAGTTTTTTGGTTTTTTCAACGCGGCCCTGACCGTGGCAAGTATTACATGGATCTTTGATGATAGACCCCGTACCACGGCAATGCGGACATGCCTGCTGCACAGCAAAGAAGCCCTGACGCATTTGAATTTGACCGGAACCGTGACAGTGACTACAGGTTTCTGGTCGTGTGCCTTTTTTCGCACCTGAGCCGTCGCAGTCCTCACATTCCACCATGGTCGGAATTTGCAATTCGACTTCTTTACCTTTCACCGCGTCTTCTAGCGACATTTCTAGAT
>Ga0114983_1000644_pt1 | contig 14465 bp, 10 predicted proteins | sample Shrwel_input2_RT_FD_87182 | JGI IMG/M metagenome (GOLD analysis project Ga0114983, IMG submission 87182) | Subsurface microbial communities from deep shales in Ohio, USA - Utica-3 well 1 S input2 RT | ecosystem: Environmental > Aquatic > Deep subsurface > Shale gas/oil reservoir > Produced... | reverse complement strand
TTGATATGAGTACGCGCCAAAGCTTCTGAAAGTTGCATAAAAAAATCCGATGACATGGGGTCATCGGATTTTGATCCTTTCAGTGAGATCGTCAAGCGATCTGTCTTAACTGATCGGCATTAGTCCTTAGACCCCTTATATTCAGTTGAGCTTAAACTGTCTGACCACGCTGGTGAGCTGATCTTTGGCGGCTGCCAGCGCCGCTGTGCTGCCGAGTGTCGCTTTACCGCTCTGATTCAGCTCCTCAACCATTTCGCGAATAACGCTGAGGTTGCGGGTAATCTCTTCAGAAACAGAACTCTGCTCTTCGGCGGCCGTAGCTATCTGAGTGCTGAGGCCATTGATATCAAACACATGCTCGGTCAGCCCCTGCAGACTTTCGGCCACCAGTGTCGTGGTATCGGCCGTTGCCTGACAGCTTTGGCGGGTACGATTCATGGCATTGACTGCAGAATCGGCGCCTTGACGCAGCTGCTCCAACATATTGTTGATCTCTGAAGTACTGGCCTGGGTGCGTGCTGCCAATGCCCTGACTTCATCGGCCACTACGGCAAAGCCGCGCCCTTGTTCACCAGCACGGGCCGCTTCAATGGCCGCATTCAGTGCCAACAGGTTGGTTTGCTCGGCAATCTCACCTATTACGTCCAGTACGCCGGCTATTCTGCGGGTGCTCTCATCCATCTCGGCTATGGTCTGGGAGGCACAGTCGACCTCGCTGACCAGCGCCATCACATTGTTGGAAGCCTGTTCGACCGCCTGACGAGATTCATCTCCTTGAGCTCTGGCCTTATCGGTCAACTGCGCTGCTGAAGCAGCATCGTTGGCAACCCCTTGGGCGGTAGCGCTCATTTCTTCAACTGCAGTGACGACCTGGTCAGTTTCCAAGGCGTGGGCCTGCAACGCGGCCGAGTTGGACTCAGACTGCACATTGAGCTCACCGACCTGTTGCGCCATATGTTCAGAAGCTTGGGCAATTTCGCGGATCATGGCTTGTAATCTGTCACTGAGCTGATCCAGATCGGCCGCCAGAGTGCAGAGTTCATTCTTGCCCTGGATCCCTATCTTATGGGTCAGATCCCCTACCGCCAGTCTGGCGACAGATTGCTGGATCCGGCTGACAATAGCCACCAGATGGCGGCTCATTAAGAGTGCCATCAGCAGGGAGGTCACTATGGCAAACAGGATAAGTCCGAGCAAAATGGCTTCGGCATTATCTACCTCGGAAACCGTCATTTCACCTAATTCCTGGTTACGCTTGGTTATCTGCGCCACCAGTTGATTGATCTCGGCACTTACTTCAGGGCCCAGATCTCGCCTTATCGGCGTCAGGACCGGCTCTGTGTCGGTTCGCTCGGCCAATGCCAACTCATCGAAGTAGAGGCGGGTGTATCTGTCGATCCCTGGTTTGAGGATGGCAATTCGCGCGCCGGCATCGTTCATAAAGGCAGTGTCAAATTGGCTCAGTCGGGCTATCAGGTCATGCACCTTATCCTGATGCATGCGTACCCCTTGAGTGTTGTGCACCAGGGAAGCCAGTCGCAGTTGATAGAACTCTTCGCGGATCCCGGCGAAAGTTTCAGTCAGATTGTTGTTGTTCACCAGACGTTCACTGACGTCATTGAGTTGAAAAAATGCACGATAAGCAAAGATGCCGATCACTATCAGTAGCACACTGGACAGCAAAGACGGCAGCATGGATAGCATGCTGGTTCGAGTATTATTGATCATGATGGTATCTGATTGAGTGAAGGGAGTTTGTGTAAGTTTGTTACGTTTGTAGAAGTATTTTACATGTGGGTGATTAAATAATCAATTTTCCACAAACAGCGAAATTGCTTTCAAGCAATTATCTTTAAAGCTTTTTGTTTTGTTTTGGGTGTATTTTTTGCGTCTGAAGGGGATATCGGTTAATCACTTTTTTGTATTGTTGTGTAATTATGTTACTTTTCGCTGTTTGCCGCTGGGAAAATAAGCGCTGGATTAAAATAAATTAATCTTAAAAAACAGTTAATTAAAGATTTAAGCCAACAAAGTAACTTTATATTTCTCTTTAGCTGGCATAAGTACAGAATATAAAAAAATCACCTTGATATTTTTCATTATTGATAAAAAAGCCGTGTCTGTTGACACGGCTTTTCAGTAGAGTGAGTGCTGACCTTAGTCTCTGTATTTCAGAGTACCGTTGGCCTTGATCTCGTCATACCACAGGTTGTGGTGTTGAGTTGCCCAGTTTTCATCACAGTAACCGGAAATCATACACTCCATACCACCCTCAGACATAACAGTCGCCATGAAGATATGCACTATGGAGAAGGCACAGATGATGATGGCACTGATTGAGTGCAATATCAGAGCTATCAGGCTCAGGGTACGGCTGGGTTCAAACAGGTTGGGGAACAACAGCAGCATGCCTGAAGCAGAGATGATCAGCCCAAAGAAAGCAAAGGCCCAGAACCACATCTTCTCACCGGCGTTGGCAAAGCCGGCATCAGGGTGTTTGCCCTTGAAAGGCCCGAAGTTGATGTAACCACCCACTACCATGAACCACTTGACGTCATACATCTTGGGCAACTGGTTCTTGGCCCACAACAGCGTCATCAGCGCCCAACCGAACATGAAGGGAATCGCCATCACGTCGTGCACTTGCTTGGCGCCATTCACCAGAGAAGCCCAGAAGCCTTCACCCAGATACGGCTGGAAGAAGAAACGCCCTGCCAGCAGCACCAAGCCGGTGAGGATCAGCAGTAAGCAGGGAATCGCCCCCAGCCAGTGAATGCTCACATCAAACTTGGACCAGCGATGTACCATCTTGCCGGAGAAACCATGGTGCAGTTTGGAAATACCGTTAACCATGATAAACAGGGCAAAGATGATGATCATACCGAACAGGGCCAGCATCAACCCGGGAGCCAGCCAGTCGCTGCGCAGTTCCAGTACCCGCAGATCATAGGTGTTGATCGGCTGGTTGTGGAACTGACTGTCGGATGTCGTATAACCCGTTGCCCCATCCTTGAGCTGAGCCCAGATCTGGGCATCGCTCGCTTGTGGTTCCACTGGTGCATCAGCACCATTGGCGAAGCATATGGCGCTGAACATGAGCGCAATAGCCAAGCCTATGTGTTTGAACCATTTGTTCATATTAACCTCTCTCACCGGCCCAGCTAAGCCGGGCCGGATATTCGTGCCGTCTGTTACTTCCAGGCGCCGTTTTCGGCACCGCGATAAGCCACACGCTCACGGTAGATGCCGGAAACCACTTCCGCATCACCGGCCAGCAGGGCCTTGGTTGCACAGAGCTCGGCGCACATAGGCAACTTGCCTTCCGCAATACGGTTGGCACCGTATTTCTGACGCTCGGCGTCCGAATGGTTTTCTTCTGGACCACCGGCACAGAAGGTACATTTGTCCATCTTGCCGCGGGAGCCGAAGGCACCTGATTTCGGGAACTGAGGTGCGCCGAATGGACAAGCATAGAGACAGTAACCACAACCGATACAAGTATCTTTGTTGTGCAGCACTATGCCGTCTTCGGTGCGGTAGAAGCAGTTGGCAGGACATACGGCCATACAAGGCGCGTCGCTGCAATGCATACAAGCCACAGAGATAGAGGCCTCGCCGGGCTGACCATCCTTGATGGTCACCACGCGGCGACGTTGGATACCCCACTCGAGAGCGGAGTCGTTTTCGTTTTTACAAGCGGTGACACAGCCATTACATTCAATGCAGCGCTTGGTATCACACAGAAATTTCATTGTAGCCATAGTGGCAATTCTCCTCGCTTAAGCTGCACTTATGCTTTGACGATCTGACAAAGCGACGCCTTGGTTTCCTGCATCTGAGTCACTGGGTCATAACCATAGGTCAGCGCAGTGTTACAGGATTCGCCCAATACGTAAGGCACTGTGCCTTCCGGATAGTTGGGCTCCAGGCTCTCGCCGTGCATGATCCCGGCAAAGTGGTAAGGCATCCAGGTCACACCAGGTTTAACCCTTGGGGTCACCATGGCTTGAACCAGAATGCGGCCGCCTTCGGCGCCTTCCAGCCATACCTTCTCACCGTCACGGATACCGCGGTCGGCAGCGTCACCAGGGTTGATCTCAACGAACATCTCCTGCTGCAGCTCTGCCAGCCATGGGTTGGCACGTGATTCTTCACCACCACCCTCGTATTCCACCAGACGACCGGAAGTCAGTACCAGTGGGTACTTGCCACTGACATCTTTCTCCTGGATAGACTTGTACAGAGTCGGTAGACGATGTACTTGCATATCATCGTAGGTTGGATACTTGGCTACCAGATCGCGACGGGCTGTGTACAGCGGCTCGCGGTGTACTGGCACCTGATCAGGGAAGGTCCACACGATACAACGGGCCTTGGCGTTACCGAATGGGATACAACCGTGCTTGACGGCAACCCGGACAATACCGCCGGAAAGGTCGGTCTTCCAGTTCTTGCCTTCGGCTTCGGCTTTCTCTTCAGCAGTCAGCTCGTCCCACCAGCCCAATTGCTTGAGCAGCTTGTCGGAGAACTCAGGATAACCGTCCTGGATTTCAGCACCTTTGGAGAAGGAGCCTTCGGCCAGCAGGTTCTTGCCTTGATATTCCACACCGTAACGGGCACGGAAGTTACCGCCACCGTCTTTGACGTGCTTGCTTGTGTTATAGAGGATCTGGGTACCTGGGTGCTTCATCTCAGGTGTACCCCAACATGGCCAAGGCAGACCATAGGTTTCGCCCTTGCATGGGCCACCTTCGGCTTCCAAAGTTTTGTTGGAGAAAGTGCCCCAGTTCATGGTGTGAGCCTTAATACGCTCAGGGCTCTGGCCGGACATACCGATAGTCCACATACCGCGGTTGATTTCGCGGGTGATGTCTTCAATCAGAGGCAGACCATTTTCTTTCTTGATACGCTTGGTGTACTGCTCGGCGAAGCCCAGTTTCTGTGCCAGACGATACATGATTTCAATATCTGTCTTGGACTCAAACAACGGCTCAATAACCTGCTCACGCCATTGGATAGAACGGCCTGAGTTGGAGATGGAACCACGGGTTTCAAACTGAGTCGCGGCAGGCAGCAGGTAGACGCCATCTTTACGACGGTGCATAACACCGGCCATAGTTGGGAATGGGTCAACAACAACGACTGTATCCATCTTGTCCAGTGCATCACGCACGTCGCGCTGACGGGTTTCAGTGTTGACAGACTGACCCCAGAAGAAGGCCAAACGCACGTTGTCTTTCTGTGCCAGCTTCTGCTTGTCTTCCAACACACCGTCGTGCCAACGGGAACAAGGAATACCCGGAGTCGTCATAGGTTCGCGGCCCAGGTAAGTACCCTGGTCGAAGCGGCTCTTCATCCACTCCATATCCAGATCCCATACGTGGGTCCAGTGTTGCCATGCCGCAGTAGTCAGGCCGTAGTAACCTGGCAGGTTATCGAACAGCAGACCCAGGTCGGTAGCGCCCTGTACGTTATCGTGACCACGGAAAATGTTGGTACCACCACCGGAAACACCCATGTTACCCAGAGCCAGCTGCAGGATACAGTAAGCACGGGTGTTGGCATTACCTACGTGGTGCTGGGTACCACCCATACACCAAACTACAGTGCCTGGACGGTTATCGGCCATCATCTTGGCGGCCTGGTACAGGTATTCTTCGCTACAGCCAGTGATGTTGGCCACTTCTTTAGGTGGGAACTTCTTGGCTTCTGCACGGATGGTTTCCATCTCGAACACACGTTCTTTGATGAAGGTCTTGTCTTCCCAGCCGTTTTCGAAGATATGCCACAACATACCGTAGATAAATGGAATGTCGGTACCCGGACGGATAGAGCAATGCAGATCGGCATGAGCCGCGGTGCGGGAGAAGCGTGGATCAACCACGATCAGCTTGGCATTGTTCTTCTCTTTGGCGATCAGAATGTGCTGCATGGAAACAGGGTGTGCTTCTGCAGGGTTGGCACCAATGAAGAAGATGGCGCGGGCATTCTGAATGTCGTTGAAAGAGTTGGTTTGCGCACCATAGCCCCAGGTGTTGGCCACACCGGCTACAGTGGTAGAGTGACAAATACGGGCAGAGTGGTCGACGTTGTTGGTACCCCACATGGCGGCCAGCTTACGATACATGTAGCAGCCTTCGTTGGAGAACTTTGCACTACCCATAAAGTAAACAGAATCCGGACCCGATTCCTGGCGGATCTTCAGCATCTTGTCACCAACTTCGTTGATGGCCTGATCCCAGCTGATACGCTTCCACTTACCGCCTTCAAGCTTCATTGGATACTTGAGACGCTTCTCACCATGGCCGTGCTCGCGCAGTGCAGCACCTTTGGCACAGTGACCACCGGCGTTGAACGGGTGATCGAAGGCAGGCTCCTGACCAGTCCAAACACCGTTTTGTACTTCGGCATACAAACCACAACCTACGGCACAGGCACTACAAATAGTGCGTTTGACTTCGATAGGCGCATCATGAGGTACATCTTTGGCTTCGGCACGACGTATCATGCCGGTACCCAGCATAGAGGCGGCAGCAATACCGCCGGCAGTAATACCGGCATTTTTCATAAACTGACGACGGCTGATCCCCAGTTTGGGTTTGTCGGCCTTAGGGGCGACATTGGATGTGCGAGTTAACTTCATCGCTTGAGATCTCCTGGATTAGCTACGCAGGCTGTTGTAATAGCTGCGGATATGCGCTGTTTCGTGATAGCCCTTTGTCGCGGACTTCGCTTCAACAGGCTCATTGGCCTGAGCGGCGCTCACCCCTGTTGCAGCAATCGCGGCACCCGCGGCACTGCCTATGGTGATAGCCTTCAGCAGGGATCTGCGGTTCAGATCTGGCTTCTGGTCTTTCATCTTCGCTCCTGATAATTTTCCCCCGCACTGCGGGTGACTCGACTCTTTTTTGTGCACTCCAGCCTATTAACAACTCAAGCTGCGCTTATGTACAAAAAAGGTAAAAAATCCGTTATATATGAATGGAGTCCTTCTTTAAGCATGGGCAATATAAGGCTTTGCAAGAGTATGGGTTTTGATCTGGGACAGTTTGAATGTAAGCCCCATGGGAGCGGCTGTTCAAAGCGTTAACTGCTTCAAACTTTCAATAAAAGGAAAATAGCGAAAGTATCAGGAGAGTGTGGATTCTGAAGTAAATAATGTTAAAAAACAGATCATAAAAAACACCCCGGCAGGCCGGGGTGTTTGCAGTCTTAAATCAGCTCAGGGGCTCAATTCTCTCGATATTTGAGCGTACCGTTGGCCTTGATTTCGTCGTACCAGACATTGTGGTGCTGCATCGCCCAGTTTTCATCACAGTAACCGGACTTCATACACTCCATACCGCCCTCGGACAGTACGGTCGCCATCCAGATATGCACTATGGTGAAGGCGATGATCAGAATTGCACTGATACCATGCACCAACAGCGCCGCCATCGAGGCTTCGCGGGGCAAATCCAGGTTGGGCAACACCATCATGATGCCGGAAATGCTGATAAACAGACCGAAAATGGCCAGGGTCCAGAACCACATCTTCTCACCGGCGTTGGCAAAACCCGAATCCGGGTGCTTACCCTTGAAGGGGCCGAAGTTGATGTAGCCTCCCACCAGCATGAACCACTTGAGGTCATAGCTCTTGAACAGCTGATCCGGCATCCATTTCACCACCAGTACCGCCCAGGAGACGATAAACAGTGGCCCGACCCAGTCGTGGATCGTCTTGGAGCCATAGATCAGTGCTGCCCAAATATCGCCACTGACATAGGGTTGCAGCACATGCTTGCCCAACATGATGTTGAGCCCGGTGAAGATCAGGATAAGACAGCTGATCGCCACTACCCAGTGGATAATCAGGTCTGCCTTACTCCAGCGGAACACCAACTTACCGGAAAAGCCGTGATGCAGCTTGGATGGGCCATTCACCAGGTAAAAGAGCACGAACGCCCCAAACACGCCGACTACGGCTATTGCCATAACGGGTGTCAGGTACTGATTGCGCAGCTCCTTGCCCTGATTGCCGGCCACGTTGATCAGCACGCCGGTTTCAACGCCTTTAGCTGTGGTATAGCCGGATTCACCGGATTTTACCGCGCGCCAAAGATCGGCCTCACTGGTTTGCGCCTGTTGCTGGCTCGACTGTTCATCGGCGGCCATGGCTGTGGAAGCAAACCCCAGCCCGGCAACCAATACCAGCAGAGCGAACAGACTGCGCAGTGATTTGATTAACATAGTCACTCCTCGTCAGGGTGGGCCTTAGCCCACCCTCGCTCTGTCTCAGTTGATCTCACCGGTCTTGGGATTGTAGCCCCAAATTACATCAGGGTTACCCCGGGCGGCCATCCGCTCACGATAGATGTTGGATACCACTTCCGCGTCACCGGCCAGCAGCGCCTTGGTGGAGCAAAGCTCGGCACACATAGGCAGCTTACCTTCGGCGATACGGTTGGCACCGTACTTCTTGCGCTCGGCTTCAGAGAAGTTTTCCTCTGGACCACCGGCACAGAATGTACATTTATCCATCTTGCCGCGACTGCCGAAGGCGGTCTTTTTCGGGAACTGAGGCGCCCCGAAAGGACAGGCATAGAAGCAGTAACCACAACCGATACAGGTATCTTTGTTGTGCAGCACTATGCCATCGTCAGTGCGGTAGAAGCAGTCTGCAGGACACACGGCCATACAAGGCGCGTCGGTACAATGCATACAGGCAACTGAAATGGACGCTTCACCGGGCTGGCCATCATTGATGGTTACCACGCGGCGACGCTGGATACCCCACTCGAGCGCGGAGTCGTTTTCGTTTTTACAGGCTGTGACGCAACCGTTACACTCGATGCAGCGCTTGGTGTCACATAAGAATTTCATGACTGCCATAATGGCTTATCTCCTCATCAAGTACGGTTAGGCTTTGGTGATCTGGCACAGGCTGGATTTGGTTTCCTGCATCTGTGTCACCACATCATAGCCATAAGTCAGAACCGTGTTGGCCGATTCACCCTGAACGTAAGGAACTGTACCTTCCGGATAATTCTTCACCAGGCTCTCGCCTTCGAAGATACCGGCGAAGTGGTACGGCATGAAACATTCACCGTTGATCACCCGTGGCGTTACCATGGCCTTGACCTTGATCTTGGCGCCTTCTGGGCTGTGTACCCAAACATCGTCGCCATCGCGTAGACCGCGGTCGGCAGCATCTCCTGGGCTGATCTCGATAAACATCTCCTGCTGCAACTCGGCCAACCAAGGGTTGGAACGGGTTTCTTCACCACCGCCTTCATATTCCACCAGACGACCAGAGGTCAGTGCCAGCGGGAAGTCTTTGGAGAAGTCCTTGTCCTGAATTGACTTGTACAGGGTCGGCAGACGCGCCACCATACGGTCTTCGTAGGTGGGGTACTTGGCGACCAGGTCACGACGAGGCGTGTATAGAGGTTCACGGTGCAACGGAATGTCGTCCGGGAAGTTCCATACGATACAACGAGCCTTGGCGTTACCATAAGGGATACAGCCGTGAGCTATGGCCACACGCTGAATACCACCGGAAATATCGGTTTTCCAGTTTTTGCCTTCGGCGTGTTTCTTCTCTTCTTCGGTCAGGTCATCCCACCAACCCAGCTGCTTGAGCATCTTGTCGGTGAACTCAGGGTAACCGTCCTGAATCTCACTGCCTTTGGAGAAGGAACCTTCGGCAAGTATGTTGTTGCCATTGTGCTCAACACCGTAACGGGCACGGAAGTTACCACCGCCGTTGCGGACTTCACGGTCGGTACGATAGAGGATTTGAGTACCTGGATGCTTCATCTCAGGTGTGCCCCAACATGGCCATGGCAGACCATAAGTTTCGCCCTTGGCCGGGCCGCCGGGTGCTTCGAGGGTATCGAAGTCGAAGGTACCCCAGTTTTCTTGGTGCATCTTCAGACGCTCAGGGCTCTGACCTGTGTAACCTATGGTCCACATACCGCGGTTGAACTCGCGGGTGACATCTTCAACCAACGGCTCTTCACCGTTGACCTTGATGTGCTTACAGAACTCTTTCTCAACGCCCCACTTTTTGGCCAACTTGTACATGATCACATGGTCAGGCAGCGACTCGAACAGAGGGTCGATGACCTGAGAACGCCACTGCAGTGAACGGTTGGAAGCTGACACAGAACCATAGGTTTCGAACTGAGTCGCTGCCGGCAGCAGGTAGACGCCATCTTTACGCTGGTGCATAACACCGGCCATGGTTGGGAATGGGTCAACGACTACCACAGTGTCCATCTTGTTCAGTGCTTCACGCACCTCACGGCCACGGGTTTCGGTGTTGACTGACTGACCCCAGAAGAAGGCCAGACGGATATTGTCTTTCTGGGCAATCTTGTTCTTGTCTTCCAGCACACCGTCGTGCCAGCGGGAACAAGGGATACCGGCTGAAGTCTGTGGCTTCTGGCCCAGATACTCGCCCTGATCGAAACGGCTGTTGACCCAGGCAGGATCCAGATCCCACACATTGCACCAATGCGCCCAGGCGCCGGAAGTCAGACCATAGTAGCCAGGTAGGTTATCGAACAGCAGACCAAAGTCAGTGGCGCCCTGTACGTTGTCGTGACCACGGAAGATGTTGGTACCACCACCGGAAACACCCATGTTACCCAGGGCCAACTGCAGGATACAGTAAGCACGGGTATTGGCGTTACCCACGTGGTGCTGAGTACCACCCATACACCAAACGATAGTGCCGGGCTTGTGCTCGGCCATCATCTTGGCGACGCGACGCATTTGAGCTTCACCGACACCGGCAACATGCTCAACCTCGGCAGGGTTGTACTTCTTCACCTCTTCGCGGATACGTTCCATGCCGTACACACGCTGATCGATAAAGCTCTGATCTTCCCAGCCGTTTTCGAAGATATGCCACAGCAGACCGTAGATGAAAGGAATGTCGGTACCGGGACGGATATGCACGTACTCGTCAGACTTAGCTGCAGTACGGGTGAAACGTGGATCAACCACTATGACTTTGGCACCGCGCTCTTTACCTACCAGAATGTGTTGCATCGCCACAGGGTGAGCTTCACTGGGGTTGGAGCCGATAAACAGCATGCACTTGGCATTGTGCATATCGTTGAAGGAGTTGGTTTGCGCACCATAGCCCCAGGTGTTGGCCACACCGGCTACAGTGGTAGAGTGACAAATACGCGCCGAGTGGTCGACGTTGTTGGTGCCCCACATGGCTGCGAGTTTGCGGTACAGGTAAGACTGTTCGTTGGAGAACTTGGCACTACCCATGAAGTACACAGAGTCAGGGCCGGATTCTTCGCGGATCTTCAGCATCTTGTCGCCGACTTCATTGATAGCCTGCTCCCAGCTGAGACGTTTCCACTTACCGCCTTCGAGTTTCATTGGATACTTGAGACGTTTCTCACCATGGCCGTGCTCACGCAGTGACGCGCCCTTGGCACAGTGACCACCGCGGTTGAATGGATGGTCCACGGCAGGTTCCTGCCCGGTCCAAACACCGTTTTGCACTTCGGCGTAAATACCACAACCTACTGAACAGTGAGAGCAGATAGTACGCTTCACTTCGGTTGGGGCATCGTGAGGAATATCTTTGGCTTCGGCTTTACGCATCATTCCTGCGCCCAGCATAGATGCTGCGGCAATCCCACCGGTAGCCAAACCGGCAGACTTAAGGAACTGACGACGATTCAGACCCAGAGCGGGCTTTGCAGCCACCGCGGCCTGGTCTGTTTTGCGGGTTAATCGCATCACATACTCTCCTTATCGTTATTTGTTACGCAGTGAGGCGTAATAATTGCGCACATGGTCAGTCTCACGGTAGCCCTCACCCTTTGGCACTTCTGGTGCTTCAGGCTTGGCCGCCAAGGCTTGACCACTGACAGTCGCAACCGCGCCTGCCGCACTGCCGATCGCCAATGCCTTGAGCAGTTGACGACGACCCATGTCGGAAGCTTGCTTCTTCATAGTGTCTCCTCGTGTTGAAGGTAGACGGGGGAAACTCCCCCGCATGCTTTAGCCCGTGTTGCCACGGACAAATTCTCAGGCCAGCTCGCTGGCTTTGGGCTGGATCTGTACCGCCGGGGTTTCCACCACAGGCGTGCTCAGCACCAGCTGTTCAAACTCATTGATTTCGGTTTCAAAGAAGGCCCGGCCGAGTTGTGCCACCACGGCGTAAAACGCAGCGGAGGGACAACGGGACAGGGTATCGAAGAAACGTATGATCCAGCTGCCGATATGGCGGCGGTAGAAGGCCAGTTGCTGGTGAGCCGGCGCCTCCAGCAGCAATACGCCCATTACCTCGCACAGAGCGGCGACATGATCTTCCGGTTCCTTGACATTTTCTTCGCGCTCGAAGCCCAGTTGCATCAGGTCCTGACGCAGCAGAGCCAAGGGCTTGTCCATCAGCGAACCTGTCATAAACCAGCTGCCATAGGGCAGGATTTCCCCCGAGCCCACACCGAGGAAGATGTTGAAATACTCATCTTCCAACTGATTACTGTCGAACTGGACGGCCGCCAACTTAAGCGCCAACCAGGCCTTGGTCATCTCACTGTCGTCATTGGCGTCGACTTCGAGGTCGCCAAGAAAACTCAGCAATTCCGGGCTGGGGTGGCGCCTTAGCAGTGCCGCCAGCAGCTGATAGATATCTGCTCTAAGCTGATCGTTTTCTGATACTTCTCTTACTGTTTCGGTCATAGCGGATCTCTTATCTCAGTTGCTTTTCCGGATCCTGGAGTATGTCTTCAAACATATCCTTCACCCGGCAATCACCACACATCTTCAAACGCTCTATGTTGGCGCTGAAGGCGCTGTGGCTTCCGACCATATCCAGCATCCGGTGCACCATAGACTGGGTCGCGAACGGCGCTCCACAACGAATACATTCGAACGGAGCTTCTTCTTTCAGGATCCGGCGCTGCTGCCGTGCAGCCTTATCCAGATTGACCTGAGGAGTCAGGCTGATCACTTTCTCCGGGCAGGCAGCTTCACACAGGCCACACTGCACACAATCCTGCTCGACAAAATAAAGTGCCGGGGTGTCGCCACCGTCGGTCAATGCCTGGGTAGGGCAGGTCGCGACACAGGACATACACAAGGTGCACTTGTCGGCATTGATATTCACCAGGCCATAGGGGATATTACCCATGGCCAGTTGAGTATCGACATTGGCTGCTTGCTCATTGAGATGATCGATAGCGGCATACAGCTGGGTGCGCTTGTTACCCTCAGAGAGCACAGCAGGTACTATCACGGGCCAGTCCAGACTTACATCCAGTATAGGCCAGAGATTGGCAAGCTCGGCTTCGTCGATAACCCGAATCCTTTGAGGCTGTCCCATCTCATCCAAAATGGCGTTGGCCAATCCCAGTTCGCCCTTGAGCATTTGGGTCAGGGTAGGGGCCGTAGCGCTGGTGTTGAGGATCAACACCTGGCGTGCGCCCCAAGCCAGAGAAGCCATCCAGTGATCCATGCTGGCCACAGTGACTTCTTCCAGTGCCACAGGAAGAACCTCGCCCGGCAACTCGTCATTGATCAAGGCGCCGCCCTGTCCCATGTCGTGGAACAGAACTACAGGCGCGGTTTGTGCCTGTTCGCGGAAGCGGGAAATCAACTTATTCAGGTATGAATGCAGCGCCTGAGGGGTTGGCTGGTCGTAGGCAATGGCCCCGGTTGGACAGGCATTGGTGCAACTGCCGGCGCCGTGGCACAGATAAGGGTCTATCTCAATCTGCTTGGCCACGCTCTTGATAGCATCGGCCGGACAGAAGTTGAGACAGCGGTTACAACCATTATTGCCGTTGCGATTGTGGGCACAGAGATCGGCGTTGACCTTGACATAGCGCGGCTTGTCAAACTGGCCGATCATCTGGGGCAACTCTTGCAAGGCTTCGGCCAGTTTCTGCGGGTCCTGACCCACATAGAAATAGCCGGGTGGCAGCATTTCCAACTGAATTTGCGGCTCCCGGCTCAGGTCGAGGATCAGGTCAAAATGCGGCTTGCGCAGAGCAACCACACTGAGCTCGGCGGCGCCGTTGTCATGTTCGACACTCACCTGGAATTGACCGAGGAAGCCTTTGATGCCAATCAGCTTGTTGTAGTAGCTCTCAACCTCTTCGGCGGCAGCCATTACGGCTTCGAGGTGGGCCTCTTCCTGGCTGGTGATCGGCTCATTGGCCAAGATCACTCTGCCGGCCATGGCAGACAGTTTGTCTGCCGCCAGCCGGGCCAGATCTTCAGGGCCTATCACCAGGACATTCCCCTCTGTGGTGTAACTTACGGTCGGTGGGATCAGGTTTTGCAGAATCTGAGTCTGCTGGCTGACCTCACGACGCACCTGCCGCAGCGCTTGCTGGGCGGGATTATTGCTCACACTATTGTTCACTTTGCGTTCCTGAACAGTTTATGGCGGTGGCCGTATTCTTTATCTTGCTGCTTTTATTATTGATTTACAGCTTGCTATAGCC
>Ga0114983_1000643_pt1 | contig 14472 bp, 16 predicted proteins | sample Shrwel_input2_RT_FD_87182 | JGI IMG/M metagenome (GOLD analysis project Ga0114983, IMG submission 87182) | Subsurface microbial communities from deep shales in Ohio, USA - Utica-3 well 1 S input2 RT | ecosystem: Environmental > Aquatic > Deep subsurface > Shale gas/oil reservoir > Produced... | reverse complement strand
CGCCGCTGCCATGAACGTCGCGCTGATTCACTACAACCTGAAGCGCGGCGGCGGCATGGAGTCCTACCTCGCCGATCTGGTGCGCGGCTTCCGTGCTGCCGGCGACACGGTCGACGTCTGGGCGCGCGAGGTCGATGCCGACTGGGCGCGCACGCTCGGTGCCAATGCCTACCGGCTGCTGCCGCTGCCATTGCCGCGCCGCTGGCGCAATCGCGTGTTCGCGTCGCGTATTGCTCGGCTGGAGCTGACCGAGCGCTATCCACTGGTGATCTCGCTGGCGCGGACGCGCGGCCAGCACATCGCGATCAATGGCGGCGCGCACCCGGGCTTCTGCGCAGCGATGCAGCGTCCGGATTCGGCGCATGACCGCATCGAGACGCGGCTGGAGCGGGCGATGCTCGCCAGTTCGGAGACCGTGGTCGCGCATTCGCGGACGCTGGCGCTGCAGATCGGTCACTACTACCCGGAGGCAAGCGCGAAAACGCGGGTGATCTATCCGCCGGTCGATGGCCAGCGCTTCGCGCCGCGCGATGACCGGGCGCGCGCTGTTGCCCGGCAGGCGCTGGGCCTTGCGCCGTCCGACATCGCGTTCGTGTTCCCGTCGATGGATCACGATCGCAAGGGGCTGGCGCCGCTGCTCGACGCCTTTGCGCAGCTCGACGAACCGCGCGCCCGGCTGCTGGTCGCCGGCCGCGCGGCCCGCAAGCTGCTGCCGCCGCGCGTGGCGCCGCTCGGCTACGTCAATGACATGCCGGCGCTGTACGCCGCCGCCGACTGGACGGTGCTGCCGTCGCGCTACGAGCCGTTCGGGCTGGTGATCGCCGAATCGCTGGCCTGCGGCACGCCGGCGATCATCAGCGCCGACGCCGGCGTTGCCGAATTGATGGGGCCGGACGCTGCCATCACGCTGCCCGAGATCACCGCCGCCGCGATCCTGACGGCGCTGAAGGCCGCGTGCGCGGCCCCGCATCGCGTGCCGGCCGGCTTCATCAGCCGCCATGGCCTGAGCCTGGCCGACCACATCAATGCCCTGAAGCGCTGCCGCGATACTTCCCGATGAGCCACGACCGCAACATCAAGGCCGCGCTCGGCGCTGCCCGCCGCGTATTGGTGATCGACCTCGGCGGCCTTGGCGATCACATTCACAGCCTGCCCGCCCTGTGGCTGATCCGGCACAACGCGCCGCAAGCCGAACTCTGCGTGGTCGGCAATTCCGGGCTCTACGGCGTGCTGACGCCATGGATCGACCGGCCGATCGTCTACCGCAAGGCCGGGCTCAAGGCCGATCTCGCGTTCATCGGCCAGCTGCGCCGGCTTAAAGCCGATGTCGCAATCGTCATCACCAGCAGCAACCATGCGGTGTCGTTCGGCGGCCTCAGTGGTGCGGCGCTGCGCATTGCCCGCAAGGCCGACGAGAACAAGCGCTGGTCGTGGCAGCCGTGGCTGCTCGATGTCGTTGCCGAGCATCCGTTCCACGAGATTCCGATGTACCGGCAGCGCTGGAACGCGTTCCGCGCGCTTGGGCTCGATGGCGAGCAGCCGGAGTTTCATGTCGCGATCGACGCCAGCCTGCGCCGCAAGGCCGGCATTCGGGAGGCCGACGAAGGCCGGTATCTGCACCTGAGTCCGAGCGCCACCGATGACCGCCGCGATCTGCCCATCGACCAGATGATCGCGCTGTGGAACCAGCTTCGCGCACGCTTTCCGGACCGGCCGTTCGTGGCCAGCGGTCACGGCACTGATCGCGGGCGAGCGAAGCTGGCGGCGATCCTCGCCGGCATCGGCTTCACGCCGGAATACGTGTTCGACGGCACGCTCGACGTGCACGGCTTCATGTCCGTGGTGCAGGGTGCCGCACTCCATGTCGGCCCCGATTCCGGTGGCCTGCACGTGGCGCGAGTCGCGGCGACGCCGTCGGTGTCGTGGTTCCGGCCCAACCACCATCTGAAGAACTGGTTCCCGGACGACCCCGAGCAGCACCGCGCGTTCGTCGCGCCGGAATCGCGCGATGACGGTCTGCACGGCTTTGACCTGCAGGTGTTCGTCGCTGCCGCGACCGAGCTGCTCGAAGGCACGTGATGCGCGAACGCTTCGTGCTGTTCGTGCCGCAACATCAGGGCGGCGGTACCGGCGAGTTCTACCGGCTGCTGGCGGTCGCCGAAGCGCTGCAGGCGCGCGATGCCACGGTGCGCATCCTGTTCCTGATGCCGCAGGGCTGTCCGCTACGCGCGCGGCTGCCGTTCGCATTCGTTGAAAGCGATCTGCCCGATGGCGAGCGCGCCCGCTTCCATGCGCGCGAGATCGCGCGGCTCAAGCCGCCAATCGTCGTCTTCGACAAGACCTGCCGTGGCTCGCTGCTGCGCCACTGCCGCCAGCATCGGGCGCACGCGATCTGCATTTCCGACGAGCCCGGCACCTTGGCGAAGGCGCTGCGCGTCGACTGGCTCTGGCAGTTGCCGGAGCACTGGCACCAGCGCTATCTGCTCGATCGCCCGGCGTTCAGCAGTGGCCAGCGCTTGAAAGCCGCGATCGGCAGCACCCGGCATCTGCTGTTCGATGTCTGCCACGCCGAAGCGGCCGCCGAGGACAGCGCGGCGTCGACGGCCACGCCGTACCTGCTGTTCGTGCCCGGCGGTGGCGGCTACGCCATCGACGGCCGACCGGCGCCGGCGGTCTTTGCCGACGCAGCCGACGCCGTTGCATGCGCGTCCGGCACGCGGGTGCTGATCATCGGCGGCGAGCGGCCGTCAGCGGATTCGCCGGTGGAAGTGCTGTCGGCGCAGCCGCAGGCCGTGCTGATGCGGCTGGTGCAGCGCGCGACCGTGCTGGTGACCGGCGGCGGCCATCTGCTGCACCAGGCGATGAGCCTCGGCGTGCCGACCGTGACCTTGCCGCTGGGCGGCTCCGATCAGCTTGTCCGCATTCATCGCTATGCCGAATGCGGCTGGACGCTGGAAGTGCCGCCCGTGCCATCCGCCATCGCGCCCGCTGCACAGGCCTTGCTCGCCGACGCGGATCAGCGCCGGCAGATGCGCGAGCGGCTGGCGGTGCTGGGGCTGCGCAATGGCTTGCCGCTGATGGTGGAGGCGTTGCTGGCAAGGCTCGCGGCGGGCTGAACGATCAGCGCCGTCCTTGCCAGATCAGTGGATCGCGCGAGGCGTGGAGGATGGCGATGACCACGATGCTTTCGGTCCTGACGCGGTAGAACAACCAATACGGGAATCGCCGCAGATGGGCGCAGCGGACGTTGCCGCGCAGCACCGCGTATCACGACGGGCCGTCGGCAATTCGCTCAAAACACTCACTGACTGCAGCCACGAAGGCTGCTCCCAAACCGGTTCGCTCGTGGTCGTATGCGGCCGCGGCCGCATCGAGTTCATGCGCGGCAGCGCGTCGAAGCTGCAAGCGCAGCGTCATTACCGATAGCGCGTCTGCAACTGCTGGCGCAGTTCAGTCCAGGGCACGACCGCATCGGGATGGGCATCGTCATCGGCGACACGGCGATCAAGCTCGTTCGCCTGTTCGATCGTCAGCCGAACGGCGTTCGTGTCTGAAGCGGATGCGCCGGGTTCGAGGCTGTGCCAGATCTGCTCGACAAGGCTGAGGCGCTCTGCCGCCGTCAAGCGATCGATGCCCAGCGATTCCAGCGTGATAGCCATGTGCGTTCCTCCTGCGAACATTCAGAGCGCGTGCCGCTGGGCTGTCAACCCAGCTCGGCGCGCTGTGGCCGCTCGGCGAGCCGCTTCACCGCTTCGATCGGCGAGATGGTGCCGGCAATCACCGCGCCGGCCATTTCGTGCAACGGCATTTCCACCCCGAGTCGTGCCGCGAGGCGCAACACTTCCGGTGCCGCGCGGACGCCTTCGACCACGCCGTTGATCGCAGCCTTGGCCTGCTCGGGGCTGGCTCCCTCGCCGAGCTGCAGTCCGTAGCGGCGGTTGCGCGACTGGTTGTCGGTGCAGGTCAGCACCAGATCGCCTAGGCCGGCGAGCCCCATCAGCGTGCCGGGCTCTGCACCCAGGGCGGTTGCGAGCCGGGTGATCTCGTTGAGGCCGCGGGTGATCATCGCCGCGCGGGTGTTGGCACCGAGGCCGAGGCCATCGGCGATGCCGACGGCAATTGCCAGCACGTTCTTGGCCGCGCCGCCGATCTCGACCCCGACCAGATCGCTGGACGTGTAGGCGCGGAAACCGTCGCCGTGGAAGCGCAGCGCCATCCGTTCGGCAAAACCCGGATCGTTGGCGGCCACCGTTACCGAGGTCGGCAGACCCAGGCCCAGTTCCTTCGCGAAGGTCGGGCCGGAAATCACCGCGATCAGCCGGTCGGCGCCGAGGACGTCCCCGATCACTTCATGGGCCAGGCGACCGGTGCCGGGTTCCAGCCCCTTGGCTGCGCAGGCAATGCCCTGATCAGCGCGCAGCAGCGGCGCCAGCCGTTCGCAGGTTTCGCGCAAGGTCGGGCTCGGCGTGGAAATCACGATGTCGCCCGATTCACGCACGGCGTGGGCGAGATCGCTGGTCGCGACCAGCTTGGCTGGCAGCGCGATGCCCTTGAGATAGCGGATGTTCTCGCGACTTTCGTCGATCGTCGCCATCGTCGTCGCATCGCGGCCCCAGAGGAAGCCTGGCGCGCCGCGCCGGGTCAGCTGGATTGCCAGCGCCGTGCCGAAGGCGCCGGCGCCGAGGACCGTGATCGGCATCGGTTCAGTCATGACCATCCCTGTCCGCGCGGCGTGCGATCCGGTCCGCGACCAGTCGCCTTACTGGACCGTGGTCGGTGCCGGCTGGGCGATGTCGTTGCCCTGCGGCTGGCCGTGCTGTGCCAGATGCTGGGCGTACAGCGCGTCGAAGTTGATCGGCTGCAGCATCACTGGCGGATAGCCGGTGCGGCCGATCAGGTTGGCGATCGCTTCGCGGGCAAACGGCAGGATCACGCTCGGGCAGTAGGCGGCCAGCACGTGCTGCAGTTCGGCGTTGTTCTCGAAGTTGGCCATCTGGAAGATACCGGCCTGGTGCACTTCGGCGAGGAACGCGACTTCGTCGTTGATCTTCGCGGTGACCGTCACCTGCAAGGTCACCTGGAACACGCCGCTGGCCAGCATGTCGATGCCGGTGCCGACCTGCACGTCGATGGCCGGTGTGGCTTCGACGGTCAGGATGCGCGGTGCATTCGGCATTTCCAGCGACGCGTCCTTCAGAAACAGGCGCTGCAGGAAGACCTGGCGGGCGGGGGCGCCTTCGACGGTCGGGGCGGACGGCGGAACGGGATTCGGAGTGCTCATGATCGGATCAGGTACAGGGAGTGGCGTTGGGAAACGGCGCGGCCGGGAATTCAGGCGTCGCGCAGCAGCGGGTCGAGCTTGCCGGCGCGGTCGAGTGCCGCGAGATCATCGAAACCGCCGACGTGATGATCGCCGACATAGATCTGCGGCACGGTGCGCCGGCCGGTACGGGTCATCAGGTCGAGGCGCAACTGTTCATTGCCGTCGATCATGATTTCCTCGAACGGCACGCCCTTCTGGGTCAGCAGACGCTTGGCCATCATGCAGTACGGGCAGATGCGGGTCGAATAAACGGTGACCGGCTTCATCGGAACAACCTCGCGCCGTCAGGCGGCAGCTACGGTGGGAAAAGAATTACTTGGCGGTGACCGGCAAGCTGGCGGTCAGCCAGCCGTTCATGCCGCCCTTGAGCTGGTAGACCTCGGTGTGGCCGAGTGCGCGCAGCTTGGCAGCGGCCTCGACCTGGCTGGAACCGAGTGCGCAGTAGACGATGACCGGCCGCGACTTGTCCTTGCCGATTTCGGCAGCGCGCTCGCCGAACTTGGCCAGCGGGATGTTCACGGCGTTCAGCAGATGGCCCTTCTTGAAATCCGTGTTCGGCCGGACATCGACGATCAGCGCGTCGCGGTCATTGATCAGGCGAACGGCTTCCAGCGCACCAAGGCGCTTGCCGCCGGTCAGCGTGCCGTGGACTTCATTGGCGATCATCGCGGTGCTGGCCAGGGCCAGAGCGATGAACAGGAGCGGATGAGCCTGTACGAAAGGCAGCAGTTGGTCGATCAAGGGGAGCCGGACATTGAACAAGGGGGCGTTGCGATGGGATTATCGCATCCGATGACCCCCCCGGAAAGCAAACCACGCGTCGAGGTCGCGACCCGACCTGCGACGCTGCGGCTGATTGCGCTCGGCTGCCTGCTTGGCCTGGCAATCGCTGGAGGTGCGACGCAGGCTGCCAACGATGCCGCCGCGCGCCTGAAAGCCGGCACCGCCGATCTCGAATCGGTGCGCGCCCGGATCGGTGCAGCCAATCAGCGCATCGATCGCGCCCGTGCCGATCAGGGCGCGCAGCGGGCGGCTGTCGAGACTGCCGAGCGCAAGATCGCCGATGCCCAGCGCGCGCTGAAGAAGCTGGCGGCCGATATCGAGGCGCAGGAAGGCCGAGTGCGGGCCGCCCGGGCCAGCCGGGCCGCGGCCGAAACCCGGCTGAACGAGGCGCGCACGCAGCTGGCGCGACAGGTGCGTTCTGCCTACGTGGCCGGCCAGGGCGGCGCCACGGCGCTGGTACTGGCTCAGCAGGAGCCGGATCGTGTGCCGCGCCTGCTGACCTACTTCGACTATCTCAATCGCGCCAGCGCGCGGCAGCTGGACGCGATCCATGCCGAGATTGCCGCCGTCGACAGCGAGCAGCAGAAGCTCGACAGCGAACTGACAGCGTTGACGGCGCTGCAGGCCGGCCGCGAAAAGGCGCTGGCCGGGCTGGAAGCGGATCGCCAGTCGCGGCGCACGGCGGTCGCGGCACTCGATGCGCAGATCGCCGGCGAAGGCGAAAAGCTCAAGTCGCTGAAGAGCAGCGAGCAGGACATCCAGGCACTGCTGCGGCAGCTCAAGGAGGCGCTGGCGGCGATTCCGCCGCCGGTCCGCAAGCCGCGCAGCGACGGCAGCCCGCCGAACAAGCAGCGGCCGTTTCCGAAGATGCGCGGCGTGCTGGCCTGGCCACTGCGCGGCAACATCCTCGCGCGCTACGGCGATGCCAAGCTCGACACCCGGCTGCAGTGGAAGGGGCTGTGGATCGCCGCCAGCGAAGGTGCGCCGGTGCGGGCCAGCGCGGCGGGCCGCGTCGCCTATGTCGGCTGGCTGTCGAGCTATGGACTGATCGTGGTGCTGGAGCACGACAAGGGCTTCTTCACGCTGTACGGGCACAACGCCTCGGTCAGTGCCGCGGCCGGCGATCAGATCGATGCCGGTGAGGTGATCGCGGCGGTTGGCAATACCGGCGGCTACGAGCGCAGCGGCCTGTATTTCGAAGTGCGGCGCGGCACCGAACCAGTCGATCCCCAGGACTGGCTCGGCCCCTGATCGGCGACCGTCCGGAAGCTGAAAAGCCACGGCTGGCGAACGAATCGGCGCGGTCGGGGTCTGCCGACAGTGCTGTGATACATTCGAAATGTGCCTGTCACGCGACCTGAATTCGCGCCAGTTGGCACGCCAAATTCCCTTTCCAGATCCTGTTCACCATGTCCTCCTCGACCCGCGTTTCCCTGGCCCTGCTGGCCGGTGTCGTCCTCGGTGTCAGTGCCACGCTGACGCACGGCGTGTTCGCCGAAAAGCAGGCGCCTGCCGAAGCGCTGCCGCTGAAGGATCTGCAGACCTTCGTCGAGATCCTGAACCGGGTGAAGAGCGACTACGTCGAGCCGGTCAAGGATGAAACGCTGCTCGAGAACGCGGTGCGCGGCATGCTCGCCGGGCTGGATCCGCACTCCTCGTATCTCGACAAGTCCGAGTACAAGGATCTCAACGCTTCGACGACCGGCAAGTTCGGCGGCCTCGGCATCGAAGTGCAGTTGTCGAATGGCCTGGTGAAAGTCGTGTCGCCGATCGACGACACCCCGGCGGCCAAGGCCGGCGTGAAGGCCGGCGACCTGATCGTCAAGATCGATGACACGCCGGTGAAGGGCCTGACCTTGCAGGACGCCGTCACCAAGATGCGCGGCGACCCGGGCACCAAGATCGTGCTGACCCTGGTTCGCGAAAGCCAGCCGGCGCCGCTGGTGCTGGAACTGAAGCGCGACTACATCAAGGTGGCCTCGGTGCGCGGCCGTTCGATCGAGCCGGGCTTCGGTTACGTGCGCATCTCGCAGTTCACGGCCACCACCGGCAAGAACCTGTCGGAAGAGCTGGCCAAGCTGAAGAAGGAAGGCGAACTCAAAGGTCTGGTGCTCGACCTGCGCAACAACCCGGGTGGCCTGCTGACCGCGGCAGTCGATGTCTCGGATGAATTCCTCAACAAGGGCAGCATCGTCAGCATCAAGGGCCGCGATGCCGATTCGACGCGCGCCTTCGATGCCTCGGTCGGCGATGCGCTCGATGGCAAGCCGCTGGTGGTGCTGGTCAACGGCGGTTCGGCTTCGGCAGCGGAAATCGTCGCCGGCGCACTGCAGGATCAGAAGCGCGGCGTGCTGATCGGTTCCAAGACCTTCGGCAAGGGCTCGGTGCAGACCATCCTGCCGCTCAACAACGATTCGGCGATCAAGATCACCACGGCGCGCTACTACACGCCGAGCGGCCGCTCGATCCAGGCCGAAGGCATCGTGCCGGATGTCACGATCCAGCCGCTGAAGATTTCCAAGCTCGATCCGTCGGAAGTCGGCGAAGGCGTGCACGAGGCCGACCTGAAGGGCCGTCTCGACAACCCGAACGCCAAGCCGGACGACGCGGCCAAGGAGGCCGCCAAGGACGAGAAGAAGGACGACAAGAAGGATGGCAAGCAGGAGCCGATCAACATTGCCGATCTGGCGGTCAACGACTACGAACTGTACGAAGCGCTGAACCTGCTGAAGGGCATGAGCATCACCCAGGGTCGCTGAGCTTCAAGCGGCGGTGAACGACGCCGGCCTTGTGCCGGCGTCGTCGTTTTTAGCCCCGCATCCACGTCCACAGGCCGTAGCCGATTGCGGCGACACCCAGTGCGCCGGCAACGCGCAGCCACAGCGGGGCCTGACGGCGTGGTGTCAGCGGCGCCAGCAGCGGCGCGTATTCCTTGCGCAGCAGTTCGAAGTTGCGGCGGTGCGACTTGAACACCGCGTCGAAGACATCGCCCAGGCCGGGCACCAGACCCCCAACGAAGTCGACGGCGACATTGCGCGCCATCCGCAACAGCACGCCGCGCGGCACGCCGGCGCGGGCGGCGCGAGTGATCGTCAGGGCCGACACGCCGAAAGCCAGCGCGTCACCGGCGAACGGGATCAGCCCGACGATGGCATCGAGCCCGAAGCGGAAGCGGGTGCCGGGAATGCTCAGGCAGTCGTCGAGCCACCAGGCGGTCTTGTCGACGAAGGCGACGAGCTCGCGAACCTTCTCGGCGGAAGGGCCGGGCTGCGTCATGTCACGGCGATCGGCCATGTTGCGGGGTCAGCGAAACGCCTTGAACCAGCCCCAGCTGCCGACCAGCACGAAGGCCGATGACAGCACCACCACCGCGGTCGACGGCGCTGCGCCGTTCAGCGAGGCCAGCCCGTAGAGCAGCGCGCCGACTACCCAAGCGGTGCCGCCGATGGCGGCATGCAGGCTCTTGCGGGTGGCGCCGCGCAGTTCGCCTCGAAGCGCTTCGACACCGGCGCTGTCCATCGCGTTGCTCGGCAGTGCGCCGCCCTTGGCGAGGAACTTCATCGCGTTCTGCGCCAGTTCCGGCAGCGCTTCGGCAATCTGCGGGCCCTGCTTGCGCAGCCGCGCGAAGGTGGCCGACGGATTGATCCGGTTCCACATCCACTGCTCCATGATCGGCTTGGCGGTCTTCCAGAGATCCAGTTCCGGATACAGCTGGCGGCCGAGGCCTTCGGTGGTCAGCAGGGTCTTCTGAAGAAGTACGAGCTGCGGCTGCACCTGGTAGTTGAAGCGCCGGGCGATCTCGAACAGGCGCAGCAGGAAGACCCCGAACGAAATGTCCTTGATCGGTTTTCCGAAGATCGGCTCGGAAACAGTGCGGATCGCGCTTTCGAAGTCTTCGGCACGGACATCGGCGGGAATCCAGCCCGATTCCAGATGCAGCTCGGCGATGCGCCGGTAGTCGCGATTGAAGAAGGCCAGGAAGTTCTCGGCCAGATAGCGCAGGTCGGCCGGCGTCAGCTGGCCGACGATGCCGAAGTCCACCGCCAGATAGCTCGGTTTCCGCACATCCGACACATCGACAAAGATGTTGCCGGGGTGCATGTCGGCATGGAAGAAGTTGTCGCGGAACACCTGCTTGAAGAAGATCTCGACGCCGCGTTCGGCGAGCACCTGGAAGTTCACGCCCATCTCGCGCAGGCGGTCGATCTCGCGCAAGGAAACGCCGTGGATGCGCTCCATCACCAGCACGTCGGCGCGGGTGTAGTCCCAGAACACGATCGGGTGATAGATCAGCTCCGAGCCCAGCCAGTTGCGGCGCAGCAGCGAGCAGTTCGCGCCCTCGCGCATCAGGTCCAGCTCGTCGAAGATCACCCGCTCGTACTCGGCCACCACTTCGCGTGGCCGCAGGCGCTTGCCCAGCGGATGCCAGCGCTCGGCGAACTCGGCCAGCGCGCGCAGCAGGTCGACATCCTTCTCGACCCGGGCGTGGACGCCGGGCCGCAGCACCTTGATCACCACTTCGAAGCCCGGATCGCCCTCGTCCTGTGGCTTCAGCCGTGCCGTGTGGACCTGCGCGACGGACGCTGCCGCCAGCGGCACTTCATCGAAGGCATCGAACATGTCCTCGATGCGGCGGCCCAGCGAGCGCTCGATCAGCGCCCGCGCCTCGGCACCCGAGAATGGCTCGACCTTGTCCTGCAGCTGCGCCAGCTCGGCAGCCACGTCGTGCGGCAGGATGTCCGGCCGGGTCGACAGCGCCTGCCCGAACTTGATGAACACCGGACCGAGTTCCTGCAGCGCCAGCCGCAGCCGCTCGCCGCGCGAGCGCGGGTCGTTCGAAGGCCGGCCGTTCCAGAATTCCGACAGGCCGTAGCGGCGCGTGACCTGCCAGATCGCCCACAGGCGCGGCGTGGCGCGGATCATGGCGCGCTCCGCTGTTCGAGCTGCGCGAGGCGCGCTTCAAGCCGATCGACCCCTTCCCGCACGCTGTCCACTGCGTCCATCCATTCCTCGACATCGGCCGCGCGGGCCAGGTCTTCACTTTCTTCGGTGAGGTATTCGGCGGTATCGCGGCTGAGCTTGTCGGCCGCCGTGCGGCCGAAACCGAACAGGCCACGCAAACCGCCAACCAGCCGATGCGCCGCGCCATCACCAATGACCTTGGCGATCAGTTCCTCGGGATCGAAGCCGACTCGGGTCAGCAGGCCGCTGAAGCGGGTCAGCAGTTCGGTGTCGCCGACCACGTCGATGCCGGTCGGCAGGCCTTCGCGGCGGGCCAGCGTGTTCAGGCCAAGCCGCGCCAGCCGCAGGCTCGGCGCCGACACCAGCACGTCCGGCTCGTCCTCGGCGACGTTCGACACCCGGACGCCGGTCGCGATCGGCTCGATCACGAACATCCAGCCGAGATCGGCCGCTTCGAGCGCGATCGACTTGCCTTGCATCGCCGCGCAATCGGCGATCACGCCGCGTTCCAGACGCAGGTAGCGGTTCAGCGCGACTTCGACGGCCGCGCAGACAAGAGCGGGAGCGGCCATGTCAGTCCAGACGATAGCCGCGATGCACGGCGACGATGCCGCCGGTCAGGTTGTAGACCTGCACGCGCGCAAGGCCGGCGTTTTCCATCATGCCTTTGAGCGTTTCCTGATCCGGGTGCATGCGGATCGACTCGGCGAGATAGCGGTAGCTGTCGGCGTCGTTGGCGACCAGACGGCCCATCAGCGGCAGCAGCTTGAACGAGTACTGGTCGTAGACCTTGCTGAGCAATTCGGTCTGCGGCTTGGAGAATTCGAGCACCAGCAGGCGGCCACCGGGCTTCAGCACGCGCCGCATCGAAGCCAGTGCCTTGTCCTTGTCGGTGACGTTGCGCAGGCCGAAGGCGATGGTGATGCAGTCGAAAGTGCCGTCCTCGAACGGCAGGCATTCGGCATTGGCCTGCACCAGCGGCACGTCGACGACGCCCTTGTCGGCAAGCGCGGCGCGGCCCTGATTCAGCATCGCGGCGTTGATGTCGGCCAGCGTGACGAGGCCACGGGTGCCGGCCAGCTTGCGGAATTCGCGAGCAAGGTCGCCGGTACCGCCGGCCAGATCGAGCACTTTTTCGCCCGAGCGCACGCCGGCCAGATCGATGACGAAGCGCTTCCACAGCCGGTGGATGCCGAACGACATCAGGTCATTCATCACGTCGTACTTCGAGGCGACCGACGAGAACACCTCGCGCACGCGCTTCTGTTTCTCGCCGACCGGCACCTGCTCGAAGCCGAAGTGCGTGGTGCCGCGCGGGTTGCCACGCGGGTTGTCGGAGTCTTGCTGAGCCATGGTCGGCGGGGGAAGTCGGGAGTCGCCGGATTATCGCAGTTCGCTGTCTTCGCGCGCCGGGTGCCGAAGAAAAGCGAGCCTCAGGCCGAGAACGCCAGGACGTGGAGAAAAGCCAAAGCCCCGGGGCACAAAGGCACAAAGGTGAAAATCAAGGACAGCAGGCACGGCTGGGAGGATTTCGCTTTCCTTCGTGTCCTTGTCGTTGCCGTTCTTCGTGCCTTTGTGCTCCGGAGTTTTTCTCGCTGTGGCTGTGCTCGGAGACTTCGCGATCTCAGCGTGCCACTCGCAGTCGACGTGGACCGCGCTCAGTCGTCGGCGAGGTCTTCGCCGAAGATTTCCCGCGTGAAGCCGAACTGGCTCAGGTCGCGAATGCGGCGCGGGTACAGGATGCCGTCAAGGTGGTCGCATTCATGCTGGACGACGCGGGCATGGAAGCCGCTGACCTCGCGATCGATCGGCTGGCCGCGCTCGTCGGTGCCGGTGTAGCGCAGCCGGGCGTGACGCGGCACCAGCCCGCGCATGCCGGGCACTGACAGGCAGCCTTCCCAGCCGTCTTCCATCTCCTGCCCGATCGGTGTCAGCACCGGGTTGCAGAGAATCGTGAACGGCACCGTTTCGGCATCCGGATAGCGTGGATTGGCGCCGACACCGAAGATCACCACGCGCAGGTTCACGCCGATCTGCGGCGCGGCCAGCCCGGCGCCATTCAGCGACGCCATCGTGTCCTGCATGTCGGTAATCAGCGCCTGCAGTTCGGCGCTGCCGAACAGCGTCTGCGGCACCGGTTCGGCGATGCGCAGCAGCCGCGCATCGCCCATCCGCAGCACGTCGCGGATCACGGCGTGCTGCCGCCGGGGACGACCGGTTTGAACTTGCCGACGCCGAGTGCGGACAGCTTCACCGTGGCGTTGTCGCGGCTCATGCCGTGTTCGGCCAGGCGCTGCTCGTAGCGTGCCCACCAGCTGGCGTGCTGGTCGGCCAGTTCACGCAAGGTCGGCCATGAGAACAGGCCACTGTCGTGGCCGTCGTCGAACTTCAGCCGCACGGCGTAGCGGCCGACCGGTTCGACTGCGGTGACATTCACGTCTCGCTTGCCGGCGACCAGCATCGGTTCGCCGCCGCCGTGGCCGCGCACTTCGGCGCTCGGGCTGAACACCCGCAGGTATTCCAGTGGCAGCGAGTCGGTGCGATCGGTCCAGACCACTTCCAGCAGGCGGGACTTGCGATGCAGCTTGATATCGGTGGGAACGGCAGCAGCGGAAGCGGCCATCGGCGCATGCTCAAAAGACGGAACAGCGGCGATTATCGCCGCTGTTCCGAACCTCCGATCAGCTGCCGACTTCGGCGACGAAGTCGGGCTTCTCGCGGACCGCGCAGGACGGGCAAGGCCAGTCGTCCGGAACCTGTTCCCAGCGTGTGCCCGCTGGGAACCCTTCGTGCGGATCACCGCGCTGTTCGTCGTAGCGATACCCGCAGCCGGGGCAGATGAAGCGACGGAACGCGGCCATCTTCAGGCGCTCGCGGCAGCCTTGCCGCCACGCCGGCCCCAGCGGGCCTCAAGCCGTGCGCGGTAGCCAGGGCGGATGTTGATGCGGTCGAAGTGCCCGTCGGCCCAGGCGACGACGCGCGGATTCATCACGGCGAAGAAGATTGGCGGGAACAGCGCGATCAGGAACATCAGCGGATAGCCGCTCGGGTACTCCGGCAGGTCCTCGAAGTTGCGCAGGCTCTGGTAGCGGCGCGTCGGGTTGGCGTGGTGGTCGGAATGACGCTGCAAGTTGAACAGGATCAGGTTCGACATCACGTGGTTGGAGTTCCACGAGTGGTACGGCTGGCAGGCCTCATAGCGGCCGTTGTCGCGCTTCTGCCGCAGCAGACCGTAATGCTCGATGTAGTTGGCGCTGGTCAGCACGCCGAACCAGCCCCAGATCGTCTGCAGCGCGAGGAACGGCACCATCACCCAGCCGAAGGCGACCGTCAGGCCGACATACAGCGGCACGGTGATCAGCAGCGGCTGCAGCACTTCGTTCTGCAGCGTCCACGGGCTCTTG
>Ga0114983_1000640_pt1 | contig 14543 bp, 10 predicted proteins | sample Shrwel_input2_RT_FD_87182 | JGI IMG/M metagenome (GOLD analysis project Ga0114983, IMG submission 87182) | Subsurface microbial communities from deep shales in Ohio, USA - Utica-3 well 1 S input2 RT | ecosystem: Environmental > Aquatic > Deep subsurface > Shale gas/oil reservoir > Produced... | reverse complement strand
TCAACCCAATGACCGAGGGCAGTGGGTCGAACGTCAAGGTCTTCGATTATTTCGCCCACGGGTTACCGGTGCTCTCCACCGAGGTGGGCATGCGCGGAGTGGATGCCGTCGACGGCATCCACTACCTGTCATTGGAGCTCGAGGCTTTCCCCGAGGTGCTGGGACAATGGGCGCAGCACTACGAACGGCTCGCTTTAATCGCTGCGGCGGGCCGCCAGCTGGCCGTCGAACGATATACCTGGGATGCGATCACGCTGCCGGTGGCCCGCTACTGTTCCGAGGCGGCGAGCGCTGCCAATGCGGAGAGCAGGCCGGTGCTGGTCCTGAACGACTACAACTCGTTCACCGCGATCGGCGGCGGCGCCACCCGCACACGCGGACTGTACGCTGCGGTGACGGACTGGGCTCCGGTGGTATTTCTCTGTTTCTCGGACAATGGCGAGCTATCGGTCGATCGAGTCCGAGAGCGGATCGTGGTCGTTTCGATACCAAAGACCGCAAAGCATCAGGCCGAACTGTCGCGACTGAACAGCTTGTCTCCCGTCGCGGTGGATGATGTTGTGGCGGGCATCCAGGCGGTGGAGAATCGGCTGCTGCTGCAGGTCTACGCTGTGCTCAAGGAAAACGCTCGGGCGATCGTCGTCGAGCACCCGTATCTGGCGGCCGTCCCCGCTCTGTTTGCCGATCGCTTCGTGTATTCATCGCAGAACAACGAGGCAATCCTGAAGAAACGGCTTTTCGAGCCTCATCCAACGGTTCGTCATCTGGCCGCAACGGTCGAAATGATCGAGCGCAGGGCCGTGGAGCGTGCCGCTGCGGTGATTGCGGTGTCCTCGGAAGATGCCGCATCGTTGACTCGGGGCGTCAGCACGGCCGGGCCGTTGGTTGTGGTGCGCAACGGAGCGGACACGCCCCATGCTCCCGAATCAGACGATTTACAGGCGGTGCATGCCCATATCTGGCCGCGCTCGGCGGTATTTTTGGGGTCGGCGCATCCCCCGAACACCGAGGCTGCGAACTTCATCCTGCGCCATCTGGCACCGAAGCTGCCGGATGTCCAGTTCAACATCGTGGGATCGGTCTGCTCGTCGATCTCGGCGAGTACTCGCAGCAACGTGAAGTTATGGGGTGTACTCGACGACTCGCGCAAGGCTGCGGTGATGCAGGCCTGTTCATTAGCGGTTAACCCGATGTCCAGTGGCAGCGGATCGAACGTGAAGCTCGCCGATTTTCTCGGCAACGGCCTGTATACCGTCACGACCGAGTTCGGTCGCAGGGGTTATCCAGAGGCGATCGTCGATCACATATCGGTCGCAGCGCTGGATCACTTCGTCGAGGCAATCCGCGCTGCGTTCGTACGTGTCCAGGGCGAATCGCCGGAAACCGCTCGAAGCTTGCGTCGCCAGCTGTTTGCGTCGCATCTGTCGATGCGCGCGCTGGCCGGTGACTTCGTGGATATGCTTAAGGGCATGGAGGTGCGCAGAAAGCGCCTGCTGTTCGTGACTTATCGCTATACCTGGCCGGCGCTTGGTGGCGCCGAGGCGATGCTTGAGCAGCTCCTGCGAGCGCTTGATGGCACCGGCCTGTTCGATATCGATGTGGTGGCCGCACGAGTCAGTGCGCTGAGCAACCGGGCGCGCTTCGCGGAGTCCTATCGTTTCGATGAACAGACCGAGGCGCCTGTCGGTCTGCGCCATACTCGTTTCGCCAGGTTCCCTGTCGATGGTGGCGATACTCGGTGTGCTGCGGCAGCCCTGTCCCAGGCCTGGCACGTTCAGCCGTTGTTCGAGCAACAGGTCTATCGTGAACTGGCTGATTCGCAGCACATGCACGGACTCGCATGGGGTTGGACGGCTGCTGAGGGCGGTGGCGAGGATGTGACGCGCTGGGCTTGTTCTTCGGCCGGCATCCACTTGGCTAGAGCCGGTTCAGTCCTGGTGAAGGGCTTTGCCCCGCTTGACGTGGCCGTGCTGGTCCAGGATGCGGCAGGTGCGCTTCTTTTCAACGGAACACTTTCGGGGCGCTTTGAGTTGCGGTTCGATGCCGATAAAGGCGCTGTCGAGTTGCTCAGCTCGGTTCGCATTGCTGATCCTGATGACCCGAGGGGCCTGGCATTCGTATTGCAAAAACTGGAGGTCGATGACGAAGCGATCGATCTGCGTGCCCGGATGCTGAGTGATACGGCGGCTATGGATCCCTCTCGTGGGTTTGAGATCCTGGATCGCGCAGCACTCGCGAGCCGCTGCGCGCTGGATGTCAGACTGACCGACTCACGGGGGCCATGGTCCAGTTCGTTGGAGGGTTTTCTTGAGCAGAACGTGGGCAAATACGATCTCGTGGTCACCCATAACAATGTGTTCCGTCCGGCAATTGCGGCCATCGAGCAGGCGAAGCGGCTCGGCGTGCCGAGCATTTTGATTCCGCACGCGCATCTGGATGACGATTTCTATCATTTCCCGGATCTGCGCCAAAGTGTGCTTGACGCCAGTCTAGTCCTGGCTGCACCTCGTGCGGCCTGTGACTTCTTTCGTCACATTGGTGGCAACGTCAGGTATTTGCCCGCGGGCATCGAGACGAATGAGCTCTTTGGCGAGAGTGATGTGGCCGCTTTCCGTACGCTCCATGCCGATAGCAGCCCGTTCGTTCTGGTCTTGGGGCGCAAGGCTGGTGCGAAAGGTTATCGGCAGATCATTGATGCAGTTTCCGGCATTGCCGGTTTGCGTGTGGTACTGATCGGGCCAGACGATGACGGCCTGGAAATCACCGCGGCCTGTGCGACTTATCTGGGGCGCCAGCCTCGGGAGGTAGTCCGGGGCGCGCTGCTCTCTTGTGTCGCGCTGGTGAACATGAGCACCAGTGAAAGCTTTGGAATCGTGCTGCTGGAGGCCTGGCGTGCCGGAAAGCCGGTTGTAGCCAATCGCCAGTGCGCTGCGTTCCACGATATGGCTGTTAATGATGTCAATGCGCTGTTGGTCGACGACGCGACGCTGAAAGCGGCACTCGAGCGTTTAGTGGCCGATCCGCAGTTATGCGCTCGGCTTGCGAATGAAGGTGGTAAGGTCGTCGAGCAGTACGACTGGGCTCAGGTCGGCGAACGCTTTGCCAAGGCCTGCGTCGAGCTGGTCGGGCTGCCGGAGGCAAGTCAGCCCGCGGCGCAGGCCGGGGGCTAGGCTAGCCATATCATGCCGGCAATAAGGTTGTATTTCCGGCGCGCGCTCGTGCCTTATTGTAGGGATCCTGCACCGGCACACTCGACGCTCACGGCCTGCAGCGCCACGCCTAGTACCCGGGGATCGTCTTGGGGGCCGGGTGTGGCGTCGGGCAGACGTAATTGCAGCTCGATCGGACGAGCCGTGATCACAGTTTCGTCAGGTAGGTCGACTGCAACCTGAAATGGTCCGTCCAGGCTGAATTCTGCAATGGTTTGTGGCCAGATAACCACGGCCACGCGCTGCCTTGTGATGGTGAATCCGCGCAACTTCAAGCGAGCTCTGCATCCGGGCGGTAAGTCGGTGGGCAGGGCGAGGTGGACGATGGCCTGGTGACCGTCGCTCCATCGATGGCCCTGCTCGGCATGTGACCAGCCTTCACTGAACCGCAGGTACGGGCTGTGATGAGAGTATTCCTGGCCCAGTGCAAGACGTGGGACGTCGTTCTCGTTGCGATAGCTGCACAGCAACGGCGCCAGGCTGAAGTTGGTGGCGATCTCGGTACAGGAGAACACTCGGTCCCTCAGCCTGCTTCGGAGATAGTCGCTGGTCTTGCGATAATCCGTCGGCGAGTACTGGATGACGTAGGTCGGCGTCCGTTCATCGACCTTCAGGGCCGCTCTATCTATGGGACTTCCTTTGCGAGAGCCTTCGAACCAGGGTTGAGAAAAGAGGTTCCCGACCTTGGCTCCAGTAGCGACTAGGTCTGGTACGAGGAAGGAGGTTCGATGGTCGGCCAGGTACACCGTCGCTCCAGGTTCGAGGATTTGCTGAGCGATGTTGCTCTGGACAAAGGTTTCGCTCCAGCTACGCCGCCCCCAGTTGGGGTATACGGTGGTGCCGTATAGAAAGCTGATGACCAGCACTGCCGTAACCAGGCTGGTGAGAGGTCTGCGAGGCATGAGGTTCATCAGACCCATGGCGAAGATAATCCCACTTATCGCCTCGAGCACTATCAGATATCGATATATGCGAAAAACGATGATCCATGATAGCCAGGACAACAAGAAGAACAGGACGAGCAGCAATTGCGCTCTGCTCGGCTTTTTTTGGCTAATCAGAAGCGAGCCGGCAAATGCCAGGAGCCCGATGTGGGCGAGTAGTAGCCTGCCGTCGCGGACCGTCTCGACCTCTGAATAAATGCCACTACTGAGCCAGCGCAAGGGTAGTAGAAGATGATCGAACAGTTCGCTCGCATGGAACGTGCTGAATGACAGCCACTGATCCGGAGCCAGGGGAGACTTGAAGAGGTTGTTGGCAAACGGAAACAGTGGATTTCCGCTCTCCTGCCAGCGGAGCACAAGAAAAGGGCCGTCGATCAGCAAATAACCGAAAATGCTGAAGACGCCGCAGATCCAGACGGCGCGCACGCTGAACCCAGACACAAGAAGGAGGCTAAGCATTAGGCATGCGAAGAACGGCGCGGCGGTCAATTTGAAGCCGACTGCGAGGCCACCCAGCAACCCTGCAATTACCAGATGACTGGTCAGGCCTTTTTCCAAGAACATCATGCAGTGCCAGAGCGACCAGAGTATGAGCAGTGCCGTCAGGTGTTCGTTGGTAAAGGATCCAAACAGCGAGATGGTCATGGCGCCTGTTGCGCCGATCGCGACTGCTCCTAGAATCCTTAGCTCGCTTAGCAGACGGTTCTCAGAGCTGATGGCTTTCTGGGCGATTAGGTACGCCGCGACCTGCAGAAGAACGAATGCCACAGCGTGATAAGCGGCCCCAGCGTACGGGTGAAGCTGGAACAGTAGGTAGTTGATGACGTCGAGCAGCGGATTGAAGTAGGTGTGGTATTGGGCAACGGCGCCATGTGCATAAGGGGCTAGCTCCAACGCAGCCCAGCCAATGTAGAAGTGGTAGTTCGCCGTGTCGAAGAAGGCGTCCATACCGAGCCAGGCGTGGAGTGCTATCGCGAACGCCAAGGCCAGGATCAGCAGCAGTACGCTGAACGGAGAGATGTGCGGCTGGGGCTGGTTGTCGGGCATGTCTCACTTGTTTTCCGGGTCATATACGGACAGGCACGCCTTAATGAGCGTCGCAAGAAGCGTCAGGTTACCTCTGAGGAAGCTGATCTTGGTTGGCACCTTCCCTGGGGGATAACGGCGGATGGTTGGTAGTTCAAGGCAGCGGTAGCCTAGGCGGGGCACTCTGTGTGACAGGTAAGCCAAGAGCTCATAGTTGCTGAAGACATCGCGGAACGGGGCTACGCGAGGGTCCGTCAGTAACCGGCGACTATAAGCCCGAAAACCCTGAGTGGTGTCGGTCCAGTGAAAGCCCGAAGAAAGGCTGAGCAGGGGTGCATGAATCAGGCGGATCGCAAAGTTTCGCGCTTTTGGCGTATTTTCCGCTTGCCCGCCGGGGAGGAACCGCGATGCCTGGACGAAATCGACACCATTTTGCAGTGCGTCGATGAACCGAGGGATCGCCTCGGGGTCATCCTTGTCGTTTCCATCGATGGTAATGATGCCTTCGTAACCCTGCTCGACAGCAAATGCATAAGCACAGCGTAACTGCGCGCTGAGCTTGCCTGCTCCGGTCTTTACGAGCAGCGCTCTGACGTTGTGCTCTGCCAGCATTGCCGTTGCCAGGGAGCCATCTGAGCTACCGCCGTCCATGACCAGGATGTCAGCCTGGCTCGAAACGAGCTGGGCCGACATTCTTTCCAGCAATTGCCGGATACGGTTGCCTTCATTGATAACCGGGATTACTACCGCCCAAGGTTTCGATCGCCCATGCCAATGCTGGACCTTGAAAGTCGGGACTTGCCATTGCTCTTGCTTGAGGGAGGGGGCTTTTGCTGAGTTCATTCTGTCTGTCGTTTTCAAACGTTACGCGCCGTCAGGAGTACCACGCCGACGGCGATGAAAAGCAGGCCGGCTACCGTAGTCCAGTAGAACGCTTCGCGGAACAGGAAATAGGAAAAGATGGCGACGCTTGCCACGGCCCCAGCCGTGAGGATGGGGTGTGCCACGTTCAGCGGCAAGCGAGCCAGCGCGGCGGCGTATAAGAGAAACGCTAAGCCGTAGAGACAAAGCCCCGCCCAGAATGGCCAGTTGGCAAATGCTCCCACGGGATCGTTGAGCGATGGGAATTTACGCGGAGGTATCATCGCCATCTTCACGAGCACGCTAGCCGAGGCATTGGCCAGTATGCCAAGGCACAGGATCAGCCATTTCATGTCTCGACAATGCTCCGATCCATAGTGCGATAGTGCTTTGTTGCAAGTACCAGCGCACTTTCGATGGCCTGTAAGGTGGGCTTGTCACCAGGCAGCATCTCGACGGTAACTGGGTGGGTGGGTAGATGCCGATAGATCGCGGCTGCCATGGCGGAGTGGTCGGTGATGCCGTCGCCGAGGGGGAGCAAGCCGGGCTCGCTGGCATGGATATGGCCAATTAGTGCAGCGTGGCGCTTCAGTAGTTCTTCAGCACTTTCCGAGTTGATGGTAAGAGCTCCTGTGTCGAGCTGCATCCTCAGATGAGTGTGCCCGACTTCTTCGACGACCAGTGCGGTTTCATCGCTGTTCGTCATGAAGTTTGCGCCATAATTGGTGGGGTTTGGCTCGAGGCAGATGACTACGCCGTTACCTTCAGCAGTCTGCGCCAGCTTTTGAAAGAAAGGAACAGCCATCGCCAGTGCCTGTTCGTCAGTCAGTCTGCCTCGATCTCTATTTTTCGGCGACCCGAAAACTAGGCAGCCGGCACCCAGTCCGGCACCTATTCTGCAGATATGCGAGAGATGCTGGAGCATGCGATCCTGAACATCCCGCGGGCCAAACAAGTTCATGCCTGTCGTCCCAAAAAGCAGGGACTGCATGCCGATGATTTCGATGCCCTGTGAAGACCACCAGTCCCTAACTGCACTGATGTCTGCGTCGCTCGCTTGGTCCGGCATCGGAAAGTACTTGCCGGGTGCAACATCGATAGCATCGATCGAAAACGAGCGGAGCATTCCTGCCACCGCGAGGTCGTCTTGACGGTCCCATGCGATGTTCGAAATTGATAACCTCATGAGCGCCTCTCTTTGGCTCTATCGGGTTCTGACTGCGCATATGCCCTAATCGCCAAAAGCGACTCGCGGGCGCTGTACTGATAACTAGACCCGCCACCGAAAAGCTTTGCATATAACGTTTGCAGATCGTAGTTCGCCGGTGGCGACGGGCGCTCGTTCGAAAATTCGCGCCCAAAACCATCTCTCGCGACAGTCGCGACGCTTATTGGCTCAGCGGTAAGGTGGATGAGTGATAAGCCTGCCTGGAGTGCGGTCTGGATATCTGCCCAGAGATTGACCATTGGGTAGAATTGAAACACACCGCGGCTATCCACTTGGGCGAGATTGTTGTCGTTCAGGAAGTCGAAGATAACATTCTTTCGCAGCCCAGGCCCTACAAGTCCGGGCAGGCGCACGATGAGGTGATTTCGAAAATTATCAGTGACCACCTCCTCTAGCAGTCTCCGGTGAAGACCGTAGGGACTGAGGCCTTCCTTGGATATGGGGGATTCTTCGTTGGCGCCTCGGGGATCAGCAAATACATCGACGGTGCTAATAAGGATCAGGCGCTCGCACTTAGTTTCCAGAATGCAATTGGCTAGATTTTTTATACGCTCGCGATCTTCTTCTGGGTTCTGATTGGCTAACCACTTCTGAGCGGGCGCGCCAGCACATACGACCGTATCGAAGGTCTTCCCTCTAATACTTTCGATATTCGTCGAGCGGTAGCAGGCAGAAAAGTCCGTTTGCCTCGCAATTGTACTGCCTACAAATCCCGTGTATCCGATGAGTGCGTTGTTCATGACGAGGCCTGCTGTTGCTGATCTTTGATTTCGTGACTGTTCGTTTGCAGAGGTTCGCTGTCGAGCTTTGCGAGGATGTCGTAAACGTTATCTATCTTTCCGCCTAGTATGGAGTATACAAAGGGGGTTGCGGGATGTTTTTCGAAGAGAATAGGCCGGCCGTCATCGCCTTCATTCTTGACCAGAACACTTTTTGTTTCCCAGAGCGAGTCTGCGTATTTGGCGGTCGCCATCTTGGGAATATATCGGCTAACATCTCTCAGCATCCGATCCACTCTACTGATTCCTTGGTACTGACCAAGCTTGAGGTACGGATCGGTATCGCCTTCCTCAATCCAGCTCATGTGTGGGGTGTATCGCACATGGGATAGCGTGTAGAGTTCGCGTGCGGGGAAGGGCATGTATGAAAAGAAGGGGCCATCCATGACGGTGATGCCAAAACCGTTTAACTCGGGGGGCGGCGAAATCAGTGCCATTTCGGTAATTTCGTGTTTGATGCAAGCGCTTATTCCCGGAAAATCGCCTTTTAGTTGATTTAGTCCGCTATAAGTGCAGTTGAATACGTAGCGGCAGTCGATCCTTCTCAAGACTTTTTTTTTGTTATTGGTAATTACCCTCGGGGCTGGAGTTTTCTCGATTGCAACGGCAGTAGTATCATATTGGACCTCAATGCCATTATTGAGTAGTTCGCGAACAGCCCATTTTTTCAGCTGGCTTGTGTCAAAAGCATACTCTTCCACTAGAAAGGCACCTTCAATTAGCTTTGGTTCGAAGATCGACTTTAGCGAAAGAGGGATGTCTTCAATGGATGCTCCGATTTCCCGACAAAATCGCTCAAACTGGCGGGTTGTAACCTTAGAGTTTTGCCTGGCTATCGCATAAATCTTGACAAAGTCGCGTTTTATTGAGCTTGGCCAGTCGACAAGGAAGCGCGGGAGGTTGATTCGGCTTCGGTATGCTGTTGTAAAGCTGCGTGGATAATGATATCCGTTGTGAACGCGCGCTTGGTTATTGTATGAGGCCCTGGATAGGAGTTGAGATTCCTTTTCGATAATTAGAACATTTTTAAATCCGCGTTGCTGCTTCAAGTACAGCGCAATAACGACACCATAGAAGCCGCCGCCGATAATGATTGCTTCATAACCAGCCTGTGCTGATGTCATGACTTTTCCCTGTCGCTGGCGATGTCATGATTCGAGCCCAGGCTGGGCCTCGAGTCTTCGATATTCAACTTTTCGTACCGCGTGATGCGGACACTAGTAAACTCTTGGGCGATATGGTATTCCGGTCCCTCGTTCGAGAGGCTTGCCATGTTGATGATGTATTCTCCGAGAACCAACAGCACGAGGCTGATCAGGAAAAACATGCCGGATTGCTGAAGCGAAAAACTGATCCATCCCGCTGCTACCTCAGTTTTGAAAAGCGCGATCGCAACAACGTAACAGGAGTAGAGGAGGTTTGCGATAGCGCCGAAAAGCGAAAGAGATGTTACGATTCGCATCGGCGCTCGGGTTGTCGAGACCAGAAGTCGCATGCCTCTATCAATACTTTCTCCGAGCCTCTTCTTGTTATGCCTTGTTGATCTCGAGTTGTACTCCAGATTCTTGCGTGCGAAACCGCCAGTGGCAGGCAGGTGGCGATAGGTTACTGAAGGTTGCGGATGGCGTAGTATGAAGTTAATAACTCTTTTGCTAAGAACTCGATAGTCTGGTGCTTCGTTGGAAAGATGGATGCCACTGAACTTCCTATATAACCAATTAAATGCCTCGTAGGCGGTGCGATACGCCAGGTTCTGGGCAGGCTTCTGGAGGTTTCTTGCAAATACTACATCCGCGCCTGCTACTGCCTCGTCTAGCATGGTGGGAAGGTAATCAAGATCATCGCTCAGTGGGTCCAGTACAGCGACGAAATCGCCTAGCGCGTTCTCGATGCCAGCCCATGCGGCTGTGTTCATATCGACTTCTTTCGTGAGCGCATAGACCTGAAGGTTAGGCAGGCCATTCTCTGCGGTTAGTCGTTTTAAATTCGAGACGCTGTTGTCGCTTGAAGCGTTGTCCACGATGATGAGTTCGAAGTCCTCTACAATTCCCGATAGTAGATTGATGGCATGAGTAGATAGTTGGTCGATGTCTTCCGATTGGTTACGCAGGACATAAACTACTGACAAAAAAATGGGAAAGAACAAAATGCCACCTCTTGATCTATCGTTCCGTTGACATGTGCCCGGCTTCAGGCGTGCCCGCTATACACCATTTCCATGGTTTTCTTGAGCTAATCGATATACATCCAGTGTCTCCTTGGCGCACCGCTCCCATGTGTATCGCTTGGATTGTAGTAGGCCTCTCTTGGCTAGCTCTTCACGCTTTGCAGAGTTCTCTAGCAGGTGCTGCATCAGGTTGGAAAGTTCGGAATGGTTTTCGGCCTGAAAGTATCCGGCTCCATCTGATGCGAACTCGGCCATTGAAGTTGCTGCGCTGCATAATACGGGCGTGCCGCAGCGCATGGCCTCCAGTACAGGAAGGCCAAATCCCTCATAAATTGAAGGATAAACAAATAGGCGTGCACCAGCATATAATAGTGGCAATTCATTGCTGGCAACATACTGTAGGTGGCGAACACTTCCTGTTGCAGATAGTTTTTCAACTCGTGCCTGCAATGATTTGTTTTTCCAGCCTGGTGCTCCGGCCAGTACAAGAGGGTATTCTCGCTGACACTTGTAAGGCAGAGATAGCCAAGCATTCAATAAAGTATCCAGCCCTTTTCTCGGCTCAAAAGTTCCTACAAATAGAACGTATTTGTTATGAGAAAGGCCGTGTCGAGTTAAGAACTCACGGGTTTGGTCAGGGGAGCGGGGGCTATATGCCGAGGAAGCACCGAGATGAATAGCTCGTACCCGGCTTGGAGGTACGGAGAAGTCACTGATAAGTTCTTGACGAACGACTTCGGAGTCGGTAATGAGGAAATCAGCTGCTTCCAGGGTTTTCGGAAGTTCTCTGGCCAGCCACTCGACTCGCTTGGGTGGGTGGAACTCAGGGTATCGTATGAACGAGAGGTCGTGAATGCTGGCGATCCGAGGCCCTGGGTGATTCTTTAGAATGAAATTTGGCTCATGGTAAACAAAGTTTTGGCGTTGCTTGGTCTGTGGGGTCAGCCGAAGATTTCGCCACGCTTCTCGGATTCTGTAGGCAGTAGTCAAGTTGCGAAAGAGGTTTCTAGCGGGGTTTGGCTGGCTTTTTTTGCTGCTCTCAATATGGTTTTTGTTCGCCTCAAGGCACTGGGTCATCGTGCTTTCAGCAGAAGCAATATGATATCCGTTAAAGCAGTCAATTGCTTCGATCTCACTCAGTTGAGTGAGTTGTATCAAGAGGTTTAGCGTATAGATGCCAATGCCGGTGATAGGAGGGTTCAATGACTCTGTATTTATCAAGATATTCATTTAGTGCCATATGAGCAGCGAATTCATTTTGACCGCCTTGGGCCGCTAAAGCTTTTAGCTTGCCTGAGGTCACCACTTGGCATGGGTAGCATGGCTGTTCGGTCAATAGATCGCTTTCCTTCTTCATTTGCAAATTTGCTGCCATTGACGTGCAATTAACCCGATACGGCCAGGTGCAGGGATAGCTGGCATAGTGGGGGGCGCGATTTCAGCTGTCGAGTCGCTTTGCTTGCGAGCGTTGTGCTGATCACCGCCCGGATCCTGCTTGGGTACGCCAGTAGGAAAGCATTTCTTGGAGGGTTTCGCGTAGAGGCTTTGTAGGGGACCAGCCAACAGTTTTGCGCACGAGTTCGCTGTTCCCGGCAGCAAATGGTATATCAGTGGGGCGCATGCGTGCTGGATCTTGCTCGATTGTTACCGTAAGGGGACACATCAGTAGCAGTTCTTGGAGCATGTCTGCGATGCGCTGAGAACTGCCCGAAGAGATATTCAGGCATCGTGGGTAATCAGCTGTACTCTCTGGCAATCCTAGTATTAGCTTGTAGGCGTGACATACATCTAATACGTCAAGGAAATCGCGGAAACTGTCCAGGTTTCCAACTTTTATTGTCGCTGGTTGTTTGCCTGATTCAATAAGGGCTATCTGGCGAGCAAAGGAAGCGATTACAAAGTCAGAGGACTGGTGCGCGCCGATATGGTTGAATGGGCGCACAATTGTGCCGGCAATGCCGCGCCTGAAGTACTCGTTAAAGGCTGCTTCGGCAGCGAGCTTGCTTGCTGCGTAGGGATTCAGCGGAATACATGCCGTAGCTTCGCCTGCTGGTACTTTGGAATTGAAAGCCGCGCCATAGACATCGGCCGTACTAACGAAAAGCATGAACGCTTCAGGAGCGATGCTTTGTACTGCCTCCAGCAGGTTGACGCTACCCATCACGTTGGTTTGCCATGTAAGGAGCGGGTTCGAAAAGCTAGTAGGAATGTGACTAATGGCGGCTAAATGGACTACATGTGTTGGGCGGGCGCCTCTGACGATGGCCGTCACCGCTGCTGCGTCACAGATGTCCCCGAAAACGGTCTCGCTGGACCCTGGCACGGCAATGCCTGCTTTCGAGGACATTGCGATAACGTAATGTCCGGCGTGCTGGAGCACTTCACATAAATGTCTGCCAACAAAGCCGCTAGCGCCAGTTATCAGCGTGCGTTGCATAGTCTTTCCTCTGGCTCGGGTCGAAACTTAGTCTACAGCTCGTCGGTTTGGCTGGCGAGTCGCTCTGCCAGCGCAGCGTTTGACTTCGCTTATGGCCTTTGTTCTGCCTGCAGTCCGTTGTTTGTTGTTTTTTGATCATTACCAAGTGCGGTCCTTTCTGGGGCATAGCTATGGTGTTCTGGGTCGCACTCGCATAGGTGCGGGATTTTTATTGCAAGCGGCTTGTTCGATGTCCTGCTTGGCATACGGTGGCGGTGATCGAGTCGGGCGCTGACGTGGAAGAGGCTGCTTGTCACTCTTTGCCCAGGCTTCGCACTCGGTCTCGGGGCTGTCTGTATCGGTTGGCATGTTCTGGGTTGGCGGGCGGTTGCAGGAGCTGAGTGCAGCACGGCCATCGAGCTGCGGGCTGGCGCAGCATGCCCCATAGCCATGGCTTCCTGCATCACCACCTCGCCCATTACTTCGAACATAGATTTGAGGTCGAGGCGCTTGCGCGGACGCGTATTCATTTGCGGTGCGAAGGCATCCAGCCCTTCTTGGATCGTCTCGCGGCAGACGCAGGCCTCTCTGAGGCCGGGAAGACCGCGTCGACTGCCGCGGCTCGCCATGTGCTGGGCTAACCGGTCGCTGCGAGCCCAAGCGAGAGTTGCAACTACCTTCGGTGCATTTGATAATGCGTGGCTTATGCCTTTGACGAGATACCCATGTTTACCCCTGTCATTCTCGCCGGCGGTAGCGGTTCGCGCCTCTGGCCATTGTCGCGCCAGCGCTTTCCCAAGCAGTTTCTGGAGCTCGATGGCCAGGCGCAGGGGAGCATGTTTCAGCGTACGCTGGCTAGGCTGGACGGGTTGGAACACGCATCGCCGCTAGTGGTGAGCAATGCAGAACACCGTTTTGTCGTGGCTGAGCAGTTGCGTTTGGCCAAGCGTGCGAGCCGGCGCATTATCCTCGAACCCGTGGCGCGCAATACGGCCCCGGCCATCGCGCTGGCGGCGCTCGATGCGTGCCGCGACGGGGATGATCCGGTGCTGCTGGTGCTGGCGGCTGACCATTACATCCGTGATGAGGACGCTTTCCGCGAAGCCGTGCGGATCGCGGAGACCCAGGCCCGCGATGGGCGCCTGGTGACCTTCGGCATCACACCGACTCAGGCGGAAACCGGATTCGGCTATATACAGTGCGGTGGCATGCTGGAGGTCGGTGGTTTTGCCATTTCCGGTTTCAAGGAAAAGCCCTCTGCCGAGCTGGCGCAGGAATATCTGACCGCGGGCAACTACCTCTGGAACAGCGGCATGTTCATGTTTCGTGCTTCGCGCTTTCTGGCGGAGCTGGAGCGCTTTCGCCCTGATATTGTCACTGCGTGTCGTGATGCGCTGGCGGCCTCCGAGGAAGACAGTCATTTCCTGCATATCCCCGCCGAGCATTTCGCGCGCTGCGATGACGAGTCGGTGGACTATGCGGTGATGGAGCATACCGATGCTGGTGTAGTGGTACCGCTGGACGCCGGCTGGAACGATCTGGGCAGCTGGGCGGCAATCTGGGATGTCAGCGGGCACGACGTCGCTGGTAATAGCCTTCAGGGTGATGTGTTGTCCTTTGATATCCGCAACACGCTAGTACAGTCGCATCACCGTCTGGTTGCGGCGGTAGGTGTCGAAAATCTGGTAATCGTCGAAACCAAGGATGCCGTGCTGGTGGCGCATCGCGACAACTGTCAGCAGGTCAAGCAGGTGGTTCAGAAGCTCCAGGCTGAGGGGCGCGAGGAGTTCGCCAGCCATCCACTGGTAAGTCGTCCGTGGGGCCATTACGACACGGTCGACAAGGGTGAGCGCTATCAGGTCAAGCGCATCACCGTGCTGCCCGGTGAGTGCCTGTCATTACAGTTGCATTAT
>Ga0114983_1000639_pt1 | contig 14547 bp, 13 predicted proteins | sample Shrwel_input2_RT_FD_87182 | JGI IMG/M metagenome (GOLD analysis project Ga0114983, IMG submission 87182) | Subsurface microbial communities from deep shales in Ohio, USA - Utica-3 well 1 S input2 RT | ecosystem: Environmental > Aquatic > Deep subsurface > Shale gas/oil reservoir > Produced... | reverse complement strand
ATATTAGAAGATATAAAGACAGTATTAGAACTCTGGCCTACATAATTTTATTAACTGCAGTTAACTACTTTATTCCATTTTTATCAATGGCAGTTATGATACTCTGGCCGGTGCCGATAGTATATCTTGTTCAGAAAAAAGAAAGCAGTGGTGTAATAGTAGTTATTGTTCTTGCTGCTTTAATAAATGGAACATTATTTGGAACTATTATGGGTTTGATGACTGTAATTGGTTTTGGGCTGGTGGGTTTTGTAATTGGAAATGTGATAAAAGAAGGGCTATCACCTTTAAAAACATTAATTACAGCAGTAATTACAGTGGTAATTTCACAGGCTTTAATTTTTTATGTTTCATCTGGAATGCTCAATTTGAATTACCAAACTTTACTGCAGCAGGCAGTAGAGAGTTTAAGTAGTGAATTTGATCAGCAGTCTGTGGAACAATTAATTAACGCTCAGCTGAGTTTAATTAAAACAATTTTTCCTGCTTTACTTGCTATTTCAGCAAGTATAACTGGAATCTTAAATTATTATGTTTCAGCCTGGTACTTAAGAAGAAGAGGATTAAATATAGAATTATACAAAGCAGTCAGCAGCTGGTATTTTCCACGCTGGATAGTCTCGATTTCAATTGTTATTTCTCTTTTATTAACTTCAAATTCAATCTTTTTAAATATAATCATTTTCATGTTTTTCCTGGCATTTTTGCAGGGCTTTTCAGTATTAATGTATTATTTATCTACAAAGAATAGTTCTTTTTTACTCAAATCTTTTTTGATTTTTTTGATCTTTATTTTTCCACCGGTTCCAATCATTCTTATTTTACTGGGGTTATTGGATATGTGGTTTAATTTTAGAAAGCAGACAAATCAACCTGGTTAAAAAGACTAAGGAGGTAAGAGAATATGAAAGTAGTATTAACAGAAGATATTAAAAAGTTAGGTTCTAAAGGTGATGTTGTGGATGCAGCAGATGGTTATGCTCGCAATTATTTAATGCCCCGTGGTCTGGCAGTAGAAGCAACTCAGCAGAAAATTAAAGAGCTTAAAGAAAAAGAAGCAAAGAAAAATCGTTTAGAATCAGAAAAAAGAGACGATGCAGAAAAACTAAAGTCTAAATTAGAATCAGAAAAATTTGTGATTAAGGTTAAAGCCGGAGATAATGGCAGATTATTTGGTTCAGTCAATACCAAAGATATTGCCGATGCAGCTTCAGATAAAGGCTATGATATTGACAGGCGCAAGCTTGATCTTGATGATTCAATTAAGTCTTTAGGAATGCACAATGTGTCACTAAAATTATATGATGATATTACAGCTAATTTAAAGGTTAATGTAAAAGAGAAGTAAATAATAGATGAGGCTCAAGCATATTAATTTGTTTGAGCCTCTTTATATTTTAGATTAAACTTTAATATATTGCAGAATATATCTTTTTTTGTTTAATTCAACATTTATGCAGGAATATTTGTTTTGATGACGAATAAATAAAATAAGAGAAGAAGAAAGAATAAGATTTTTTTAATATTCTTGAAAACGCTTTCAAATAACAAAATAATCAAAATAAAAGGAGTGATCTTATGAAACTATCTTTTCGCTGGTATGGAGATGATGACCCTGTAACTTTAGAAAAAATTAGACAGATTCCTGGAATGAAAGGGATTGTTACAGCTATTTATGATATTCCAGCAGGAGAAGCCTGGCCTTATGAAAAAATTAAGAAATTAAAAGACAAGGTTGAGGCAGCTGGACTTGAAATTTCAGCTATCGAAAGTGTACCGGTACCTGAGGCAATTAAAATGGGTGTTGAACCCCGCGACCTCTATATTGAAAACTACAAAAAAACTTTGAGAAACTTAGCTAAAGCAGGAATTGAAGTTGTAACCTATAACTTCATGCCTGTTTTTGACTGGACCCGCTCTGAACTTGATTACAAATTAGATGATGGCTCGGAGGCTTTAATCTACAAAAAAGAAGAAGTAGATAAAATGGATCCTTTAAGTGGAGAGCTTGATCTGCCGGGTTGGGATACAAGTTATGACAAGAAAGAATTAAATGATTTAATGACAGCTTATCAGGAAATTGATGAGGATAAACTTTGGGATAACTTAGAGTATTTCTTAAAAGAAATTATACCTGTAGCAGAAGAAGAAAATATCAAGATGGCTATCCATCCAGATGATCCACCATGGTCAATCTTTGGACTGCCGAGAGTTATTGTGGGTAAAGAAAATCTGCGAAAATTTTTAGATTTAGTTGATTCCCCTGCCAATGGACTTGCTCTCTGTTCTGGTTCGCTGGGAGTTAATCCCGAAAATGATGTACCAGCTATTATTAGAGAATTTGGCGATAGAATCCACTTTGCCCATGTGAGAAATATTAAAATCACAGGAGAAGATAGTTTTGAAGAAGCAGCTCATTTGAGCGAAAAGGGTTCACTTGATATCTATGAGATTATGAAAGCTTATCATGATGTAGGATTTGAAGGACCACTTCGTCCAGATCACGGTCGTATGATCTGGGGAGAAACTGGTAAACCTGGTTATGGTCTTTATGATCGTGCTTTAGGAGCAACCTATCTTAACGGTCTCTGGGAAGCAATTAATAAAAGTAGTAAATAAGCAAATATAAAAGAATCCTCTTTTAATCATGTACTTTAAAAGAGGATTCTTTTTGAAATAATTTTGGAATTCATTAGATTATTTTACAGTGAATTTGAACTAAGAAAACGAAAGGAGATTTAAAATGTTAAAACTTAAAAAAGAAGAACTTAAAGATACTGCTCAGTGGAAAAAGGCAGGGATTAATCCTCCTCAATTTGATTATCAAAAATTAATAGATAGGACGAAAGAAAATCCGGAATGGGTACACTTTGGTGCAGGCAATATATTTAGAGCTTTTATTGCTCGGCTGCAGCAGGAACTGCTTAATCAGGGTGAGGTAGAGACAGGTATTATAGCAGCAGAAGGTTTTGATTATGAGATCATAGATAAGGTTTATCAGCCGGCTGATAATTTAAGTCTGGTGGTTAAAATGTTTGCTGACGGCAGGCTAGAAAAAACTCTGCTGGCAAGTATTACAGAAGCTTTAAAAGCTGATTCCAGCTTTAAAGAAGACTGGGAAGAGTTGAAAGAAATTTTTAGAAAACCAAGTTTGAAAATGGCCAGCTTTACTGTGACTGAAAAAGGATATAGCCTGGACAACATGGATGGCGAGTTTTTCCCTTTTGTTGTAGAAGATTTTGAAGCTGGACCTGAAGCTAAATTGAATCATCTAATGTCTAAAGTAACTGCTTTAGCTTATGAGCGTTTTAAAGCAGGAGCCTATCCCTTTGCTTTTGCCAGTATGGATAACTGCTCTCATAATGGGCAGAAACTTAAGGATGCAGTGATAACAGTTGCAGAAAAATGGTCAGAAAAGGAACTGGTAGAAAAAGAATTTCTGGGATATTTAAATAATGAGTCTAAGGTTGGGTTTCCCTGGTCAATGATAGATAAAATTACGCCCGGACCGGCTGCAGATGTGCAGCAAAAATTAAAGGACTTAGGTTTTGAAAATACTGAAATTGTTAAAACAGATAAAAATACAGAAATAGCAGCTTTTGTCAACTCAGAAGCACCGGAATACTTAGTTATCGAAGATAGTTTTCCCAATGGTAAAATTCCATTAGATAAAGCAGGAGCAATTTATACTGATCGAGATACAGTTAATCAGGTTGAAACAATGAAGGTAACAACCTGCCTCAATCCACTGCATACAGCAATGGCAGTTTACGGCTGCCTTTTAGGCCATACTTCAATTGCAGAAGAGATGGAAGATCAGGAAATCAGGGCTTTAGTAGAGCAGATTGGTTACAAAGAAGGACTGCCGGTTGTTGTAGATCCGGGAGTGCTGGACCCCAAAGCCTTTATCGATGAGGTAGTAAAAGAAAGATTAGTAAATCCCTATATACCGGATACACCTCAGAGAATAGCAAAGGATACCTCACAGAAGGTAGCAATTCGCTTTGGAGAGACAATCAAGTCCTATCGCGATGCTGATGACTTAAATCCAGCAGATTTAGTTGTAGTACCACTGGCAATTGCAGGCTGGTTGAGATATCTGCTTGCAGTAGATGATCAGGGAAATGAGATGCCTTTAAGCTCAGATCCAATGTTGGATGAGTTAACAGCTCAGCTGGAGGAAATTGAATTTGGAAATCCTGATTCTGTGGGAGATAAATTAGAGTCTATTTTAAGCAGCGAAAAACTGATGGGCTCAAATCTTTACGAAGTAGGATTGGGAGAAAAAATAGAAGGATATTTTAAAGAAATGATTGCAGAAAAAGGAGCAGTCAGAGCCACCTTAAATAAGTATCTGCTCTAAGATAAAATGAAACTTTTAGCAAGGGCCTGGTCTATTTCAGATCAGGCTTTTTTCCATTTAATTTAGGAAGATTAAAATTAATTACCCTCTCTGCTTCATCTTAACTAAGATATATGGTATATTAACTTTGTGGTCTATCAAAAAAGCATTAACTTAGAGGTGAAAAAATGGAACAAGAAAATATTTTAGAAATCAAGGATTTAAATTTTGGGAGGCAGGTTAAAAATACAGATTTTAATTTAAAAGTAAAGAATAATAGTATTCACTCTATTTTATTTAAAAATGATCAGCTTAAAAAGCAGTTATTGAACTTTTTAATCGGAGAAAAGGTTGAGGCGAAGGCAGAGCTGATCTATCAAGGAACAGTTCTTGAAAACTCAGATGTTAAAAACCTTTATCAGAATAAAATTTATTTAATTAATCAATATTCAGCAGTTAATCCAGACAAAGATCCACTTGGTATTTTTAAGTTTAATAAAAAAGGGAATGGAGAAAACAGATCGACTGTTTTTCCTGAGATGACTATAGCTGAAAATATATATTTCGGCAGAGAGCCACTAAAGAAATTTTTGTTTTTTAAATCAATAGATAATCAGAAAATGATTGAAAAAACGGCAGAGCTGCTGGAACTGTTGGAAGTAAAGGTATCTCCAAATCAGAAAATGTTGGAATTGAGTCCTTTAGAAAAACAGCTGGTAGAGCTGTTGAAGACTCTATCCTGTGGAGCAGAGATTATTATAATTGATCAGGCTGTGATTGAGCTGCTGGAGGCGGAAAAGCAGATGTTTTTCGATTTTATGCAGAAATTAAAGCAAAAAGGGATTACCATTATCTATTTTACAAAAGAAATAGAAGAAGTCTTTGCAGTTTCAGATTTTGTTAGTGTTTTAAAAGAAGGACAAAATAAGGGAACAAGAAAAGTTTCAGAATTAGAATATAATGAGCTGGCCCTGCTTTTGATGGGAAGAGAGTAAAGTGCTGATTTTTAACAACAAAGGAGTTTGGTTAATGACAGATCTTTATCCAGTTTTAGAACAATTATTATTAATGGGTGTTTTAATTGCCCTGGGATTTTATTTAAATAAATCAGGAAAAATTAATGAGGAAGCAGAGAAGGGAATAGCAGAGCTGACAATAGATATTGCTTTTCCAGCCTTAATTTTCACAAACATTGTCAGAGATTTTGAGTTAAATATGTTCAGGCAGTATTTGATTGTACCGTTTTCTGCTTTAATTATTACAGTAATTTCAATCGCTATTATCTTTATAATTACCCGCAGTTTAAAATATTCCAAAAGAGAGCAAAAGGAGTTTATTTTTGTTTCAGTTTTCAGCAATAACATTTTTGTAGGAGCACCGATCTGTCTGGCCTTATTTGGGGCTCAGGGTTTGATTTTAGCAATTTTATATGATTTTGGGATGCAGTTAATTTTATGGACAGTGGGCATCTGGCTTTTAAAAGACAGCGGTCAGAATGCAGAAAGTAATTTTCTAGCCAATATATTTTCACCACCGATTATTGGCCTACTGCTGGGGCTTGTGGTGGTAATCAGTGGTTTGGATTTACCGCAGTCTGTGATAAATATTACTGATAGTATAGGTGCAATGACAGTCCCGCTGGCCATGATTTTTATTGGCCTGCAGCTGGCAAAAAGTAGTTTTAGTGAAGTGATGGGAAATAAGAAGATTTATCTACTTTCATTTTTAAGATTATTGATTTTTCCAGGACTAGTTTATTTGAGTTTGGGGATATTTGAGCTTAATCCATTATTAAGAGGTGTAATGACAGTGGAGGCAGCAATGCCTGTTTTTGCAAGTTCACCTGTTATAATGCAGAAATATGGACATAAAAGTGATTTTGCCTCGGCAGCAATTTTTGCTACTATAGTTTTTATGGCTTTAACTTTACCTGTGTTTATCTGGCTGGTTGTTTAACCGGTTCCGTTATTAGAAAAAACTATATCTAATTCTGAATCAACCATCCACAACAAAATGAAGATTTAATGAAACTTTTTCAAAAAAGAATATAATTTAATTGAATTGAGGTGAAGGATAGTGGTTTCTATAAATGATGTAGCAGATAGAGCAAATGTTTCTATTTCTACAGTCTCCAGAGTAATTAATCAAAATGCAAATGTTTCACGTGAAAAGGAAGAAGCAGTTTTAAAAGCTGTAGATGACCTTGATTATATTCCAAATGGGCTGGCCCAGGGGCTGGTTACTAAAAAAAGCAAGTCAATTGGGGTTTTGATTGCAGACATTGGTAATTTATATTATTCTTATCTGGTAAAAAGCATAGAAAAGGAACTCAGAGCTGCTGGCTATTATGCTGTCATAGGAAATACTGAATGGGATGGGAAAAGAGAAAAAGAATATATCAGACACTTACTTCAGCGGCAGGTTGATGGTTTTATTTTAGCTTCAACTTCTTTGAGTGCTGATTATATTGAACAGCTGGCTGCAAAAAATATTCCTCTGGTAGTTTTAGATCGCGAAATTGATTCTGATAAAATTGACAAAATTAGGATTAATGATTATAAGGGCGGCTATCAGGCGGCTGAGCATTTGATTGAATATGGTTATGATTACTTTATTCATTTAAAAGGAGCTGGATTTACTGCAACTGCTGTAGATAGATCATGTGGATTTAAAGATTGTATGCAGGAACATTCTATTAATAAGAAAAAATATAAATTTCTTACATCCTCCTTTGTAGAAGCGGAAGCCGCTCAAAATATGGCTGACTTTTTGGATGCAAATGATTTTAAAAATAAAAGGCTTGGAATCTTTGCTGCCAATGATGCAGCTGCCTTTGGAGTTTTAAGGGAATTAAAAAGAAGAAAAATTAATGTTCCTGAGCAAGCTGGAGTAGTTGGTTTTGATAATGTCAATTTTGCTGAGTATTCAAGTCCTTCTTTAACAACTATTGGGCGTCCAATTGCTGAGATTGGGAAAATTTCAGCTGAATTACTTTTAGAGAGATTAAATAAAAATGAAAATGAGGAAATCGAACACAAAAAAATAATCCTTGATGTTGATTTGATTAAAAGAGAAAGTACTGTTAGAAACAAATAAGACTGGAAAATAATTAAGAAATTCAAATAAAGGATTTTTTCAACAAACAGAGAATTATAAAAAAACAGGAGGTTGATATTATGAAAAAAATTATGGTAGCTGTTGATGGTTCTCAAAGTGCACAAAAGGCTGCACAAAAGGCTGCAGAAATGGCTGATGATTTAAAGGCAGAAGTTACATTGATCCATGTCTATACAGAGTCCGCTCAAATTCCAGTTAACCAGTTTAACGAAGTGGCCTCTTATCTATCTGCTGAAACTATGGAAAGTATAATGGATCAGCAGGAAGATACGATTAAAGAAAAAAGACAAAAAATACTTGATGAAAATGCTGAATTCTTTGAAGAAAAAGGTGTTAAACTTAATAAAGTACTGCTTCACGGTGATCCTGCTGATGAGGTCTGTGAATATGCAGAAAAGAATGACTTTGATCTAATTGTAGTAGCTGATAAAGGTCATGGCAAGGTAGAAAGATTTCTTCTGGGTAGTATCAGCGATAAAATTGTCAGGCATGCTAAAATTTCAGTGATGGTTGTTAAATAGTTAAAACCATTTATTTCAAAAATAATTAAATATTAAAGCTCCCCTTTAAAATAAGCAGATTAAGTTATCAAGAGGCTGTTTATTAAAAGGGGATTTTTTACTTAAGCGCCATGATGGGAATGGATATCTGTAAGGGTTGAAAGAAAATGAAACTAACATGACTAACACCAATAATAAAATCAGTTTATTTTTAGGTGGTATAATTTATCGAAAAAATATATGCTGTTTGAAAATTAAACTAGAAAAGAATATAATTATAGTTAATCAATTCAATACAGTCTTTAAATTTTAAATGCTGTATAATTAGAAAAGATAAGGAGCAGTAGGTATGACTAAATCGAAGTTGAAAAATAATCAAAAAGAAAATCAGGAGAAAGAGATAGAGGAAAAAGTGGATATATCTTCTGGAGAGAAAACAACATTTTTCAATAATAGTTATATTCAAAGAGTAAGAACTGATGTTTCTGATTCTAAACGAAATAAATTATATATAAAAGCAATTATAATTACTATTGGGGGTAATCTTTTATTAACGGTCATAAAAGCGATACTGGCCTGGGTCTCAGGTAGTAGTGCTGTATTCTCTGATGCAGCAAATTCTTTATCTGATACACTTTACAGTATAATTATGGGCATAGGATTATATGTATCCCAGCGTCCAGCAGATGAATCACATCCTCAGGGTCATAGTCAGTTTGAACCTCTGGTCAGCCTCTTTATTGCAGCGGCTATGGCTTCTGCGGGAATTGCTGCAGTCTGGCAGAGTATACAAAACTTCATAGGTGAAGCAGAACCTACAGCGCTGGGGTGGACAACTTTTGTAATGGTGATTGCTGTAATTGTAAAATATATAATGTATTATCTGGTTTCCAGAGTTGGTGAGAAGGTATATAGTCCGGCTATTCAGGCCAGTGCCAGGGATAATCTGGTTGATATTATTACTTCAACATCTGCTCTGTTAGGTGTCTGGGGCTCACATTTTATTCATCCCTATTTTGACCCTTTAGCTGGTCTATTTGTAGCACTCTGGATTTTCAAAGCAACCTGGGAAATCATATGGGAAAATATAGGCTATCTTATAGGTAGAGGCGCTGACCTGGAATTAACTAACAAAATAGCTCAGGCTGCTTTTTCAATATCTGACGTTGCAGATGTACATCGTATTGTGGCTGAATATGTGGGTCCCCAACTAAGGGTGGATATGCATATAAATGTTGATGGTGATATTACTTTAAATAAAGCCCACCAAATTGGAGAAGATGTGAGGAACGCTGTTGAGGGAATGGAGGAAGTAGATTTAGTCTATGTGCATATTGAACCAATCGGACATGAAGGTAAATAGGGGAAACTCTGACTATCGAGAAAGTTGTACTTAAAATAATTTTTTGATTTATAGAGGGAGGTAATTATAAATGGAAAAAGTAAAATGGGGAATTATCGGTTGTGGAGATGTAACAGAAAAGAAAAGTGGACCGGCACTCCAGAAAATAGAAGATTCAGAGCTGGTTGCTGTTATGCGGCGGACTGGTGAGCTGGCAAAAGATTATGCAGAGCGCCACAATGTACCTCGCTGGTATGATCAGGCAGAAGATTTAATCAAGGATTCGGAAGTGAATGCAGTTTATATAGCAACACCACCTTCTACTCATAAAAAATATACGGTAATGGCTGCTCAAGCAGGACTGCCTGTCTATGTAGAAAAACCAATGGCTAGAAATTACAAAGAAGCCCAAAAGATGATTAAATTCTGTCAGAAAAATGAGGTTCAACTCCATGTAGCTTATTATCGTCGGGCAATGCCCAGATTTTTAAAAATAAAAGAACTGCTCGAAGCTGGAGCAATTGGAGAAATTAGAACAGTAAATATTAGACTGGCTCAGCCGGTAGAAGAGGCGGAAAAAGATGAAGCCAGTCTTCCCTGGCGAGTTTTACCTGAGATTGCAGGTGGAGGTAAGTTTTTAGATCTTGCTGCCCATACCCTGGATTTATTTGACTATTATTTTGGACCAATAGAGTCAGCTTACGGTTTTGCAATTAATCAGGGAGGTTATTACCCGGCCGAAGATAATGTGGTTATGAGTTTTAGATTTGAGAATGATATTCTGGGAACTGGCAGCTGGACTTTTAATGGTTATCATGATCTCGATCAGAATGAAATTATAGGCAGCAGCGGCCGACTGTTATTTTCATCATTTGACGAGGAACCAATAATTTTAGAAAATGAAGCAGGAAGAAAAGAAATAGAATTTGCCTATCCAGAACATGTACAGCAGCCACTTTTAGAAAAAGTTGCGGCCAGCTTACTGGGCAGAGGCGAATCACCTTCCACAGGAGAAAGTGCTGCCAGAACAACAGCGATAATGGATAAAGTTATAGCTTCTTATTATAATAGTTAACTCTCAGGAACAGCTGCCAATTGTGCGGCTGTTCTTTTGATTGTAGGAGAAACAGCTCCCGATTTTTGCTCATTAATTCACCATTTTTAAAAATTTTTAAAAAAGAATTGACAAATAGAAATTAAAGGAATATAATGTGACTACAAAGTCATATGACTTAAAAGTCATAATAAATCTGAAAATTATTCAAAGTCACTAAAAAACAAAAATTTATAAGTAAAGAAGGTGAATAAATGCCTACGCAGACTTTTTTTAATTTAAGTAATTCAAAACAGGAAAGGATTATCAAGGCGGCAGTGGAAGAGTTTGGAGCTCATCCTTATTTAAAAACAAGTATTAATAGAATAATTAAAAAAGCAGAAATATCTAAGGGAAGTTTTTATCAGTATTTTAACAATAAAAACGATCTATATAAATATATTCTTGATCAGGTCACAGAGGCCAAGATGAAATTCCTGGGAGAAAAAATGCAAAACTATCAGCAATTAGAATTTTTTGAGCTGTTAAGGGAGCTTTTTGTAGCAGGTATTCAATTTAAAAAAGAATATCCACTTTATTCGGATATTGGGGATCGAATTTTAAATGGTAATAATGAGAGTTTAAAAGAAGAAATATATGGGGAAAGTAAACCAGAGAGCAATAATTTTTTTGAACAGTTATTAAAAGAGGCTGTTCATAAAGGAGAAATTGACCCAAATGTTGACATAAATTTTACAGCTTTTTTACTTACTGATTTTTTAATCAGTATTGTAAATTATTTTTTTGAAAATCATAATCCTGATAATTTAGATGAAATTATGGATTATATTGATAAAATGCTCTATATCATAAAAAATGGTATAGCAGAGGAGGAGAAAAATGTCACTAATTAAATTAATAGGCCTGGAGAAAATCTATCAGCAGGGTAAAATCGCTGTTCCGGCATTAAGAGGTATAGATTTAGAGATTGAATCCGGAGAATTTACAACTATTTTTGGACCTTCTCGATCTGGCAAGACCACCTTACTCAATATGATTGGCTGTCTCGATAAGTCTACAGCTGGAGAAATCATTTTTGATGAACATTCTATTAATGATTTAAATAGTAAAGAACTGGCTGAGGTAAGGCGCTATAATCTAGGTTTTATTTTTCAGAGCTATAATTTGATTCCAGTTTTAACAGCTTTTGAAAATGTAGAATTTGCTATTCGCCTGATTGATAAACACAGCAAAAAAGAAAGACGAGATAGAGTAATGTCTCTACTGGAGGAAGTTGGTCTTGGTGAGATGGCTGACCGCAGGCCAAATGAACTTTCGGGAGGTCAAAAACAGCGGGTTGCAGTTGCCAGAGCTTTAATTAAAGAGCCCAAATTGGTGCTGGCTGATGAACCAACTGCAAATCTTGATTCTGAAACAAGCAAGGAAGTTTTAGAATTAATGCAGGAAATGAATGAAGAACTAAATACAACTTTTATTTTTTCAACCCATGATCCCCAGGTAATGGATTATGCTCGTCGTTTGATTGAAATTAAAGACGGCAAAATTACTAAAGATCAGAGGAGGGATTAGTCATGTTTTTTCTTAAAATGGCGTTCAAAAATCTAACGCGTCATAAAAGAAGAACTATCATTACTGCTCTGATAATTGCTTTTGCAATTTTGATTTATGTAATGACCGAAGGTTTAATGATTGGGATGACTGAGATGTCTTTTAATAATATTATTAACTTAGAAAGCGGTCATCTTCAGGTAGCAAAAAAAGACTACTGGGAAGAAAGAAAAGAACTGCCGCTAAATAATTTAATTAATCCTACTGAGGAAATGGAAAATAAGATTGAGAAAACAGCGGGATTTGTAGCTCTGACAAGGAGGCTTAATTTTTCTGTTAGATTAAATAATGGTGTAGATGAACTGCCGGTGACCGGTGTTGGCATTGATTTAAGCCAGGACAGTAAAGTTTTTAAACTTAATAATTATATTGTAAAAGGTAGAATGCCTCGAGAAGGCAGCAGAGAAATTATAATGGGAACTAAGCTGGCAGAGTTAATGAATTTTAAAACTGGTGATTATGCTGTAATGCTGTTTAGAACAGAAGAAGATACATTTAATACAATAGATGGAGAAATTGTAGGCTTATTTAATACTCCCCATCCCAGTTTAAATGAAAACAGTGTCTTTCTTCCTCTTTCTACTGCTCAAAATCGATTAAATATTGAAAATAAGATAAGCTATTATGCCATTAGATTAACTGGGCGGGAACAGGCAATCCCTGCAGCAGAAGAGTTGAGCCAAAGATTAGAAGCATCTTATAAGGCTTATTCTTGGAAAGATGCAGCCAAAAGTTTGGTTACAATGCTTGAAATGCAGGATATTGAAACACAGGTGATTCTGGCAATTATTTTAACTCTGGCAGCAGTGGGAATTATTAATACAGTTATTTTATCAGCGCTGGAGAGAATGGAAGAGCTGGGAATGATGAAAGCTCTTGGTATGCATCAGCGAGAAATTGTATATACTTTTATGGGAGAGGCGGCTGGTATCGGTATTATTGGTGGTGTAATGGGTGTTATTATGGGGATAATTGGACTGGCAATCTTTAATATCAATGGCATTGATATGGCAGCGATGACTGCTGGAGGAGATATGACTTATGGATTTCCTTTAAGTGGTACAATTTATGCAGGCTGGGAGATTAGTTCTTTTATTTTTGTTTTTGTATATGGAATTGTTATTTCAATTCTGTCAAGTATTTTTCCTGCCTTATGGGCAGCCCGGAAAGACCCGGTAAAAGCAATTTATCACCGCTAAGTATATTATACGGGAGGTTGGGAAATGAAATTTTTAATAAGTATTGCTTTCAAAAATATGTTTAGAAATAAATTAAGAACCCTAGTTTCTATCCTTGCTATTGCCTTTGCAGTGATGGTAATTGTTTTTACAAGGGGGTTAATAGATGGAATGATTGAAGATACCTATTCACTGTATATTCATTATGATACAGGGCATATTAAAATTATTGATAAAGAATATGAGCAGAAAGAAAAACTGCTTTCTCTGCAGTATACAGTTAACGGAGTGGGAAATAAGTCTTTTACTGAAATGAAGGAGGATCTAAACAATCTAGAAGGAATAAAAATGGTGATTCCCCGTTTAAAATTTGGGGCTGCAGTTAGTACAGAAGAAGAACTGGTACAGATGCTGGCCTGGGGAGTGGAAGGAGAAAAGGAGCTCAATTTTACAAATATCAGCAGAGAAATAACCGAGGGTAGAATGGTTAAAAGTGGAAGAGAAGTAGTTATGGGTACAGTTTTACTTGATAAGATTAATAAAAGTGTTGGCGAAGATGTCACAATGGTTTATACCACAGCTTTTAGTTCTTTTCAGGGAGCAACATTTGAGATAGTCGGTAAAATTGAAAGCAATCTTCCTCTTTTAAATGAGCAGGTTGTCTTTATGCCGCTGTCTGCAGCTCAGAGATTACTTTATTTAAATAATGAAAGTACAGAACTGCTTTTAGTTACAGATAATAGAGATCAGGCTAATAACTATCTGCCAGCAGTAAAAAATTATTTAGAGAATAATGGAGCTGGAGATAAATATCTGGCTCAAAGCTGGAGAAATGGAAATTCCTTTATTCAGCTTTTAGAAGTCAGTGAGACTATTTATAATTTTGTCTATCTTTTCTTAGTTCTACTTTCCTCTATTGTAGTAATTAACACACTGGTAATGATAGTTAAAGAAAGAACTCAGGAAATTGGAATGATGAGTGCCCTCGGTTTAAAGAAAAAAGAAGTTATGCTGCTCTTTATGCTGGAAGGCTCAGCAATGGCGGTAATCGGCAGTCTTTTTGGGTCTCTTGCTGGTGGTGCTTTAAATTATTATCTTGCGGGAGTAGGCTTTAACTATAGTGCGGCTTTTGAAGATATTGATGTATTAATGAATCCTATTATCTATCCGACTTTTAAAATTGAGCATATGATTTTTGCATTTATTATTGGAGTAGTGGTTACGACTATAACTGCAATTATTCCGGCTCGCAGAGCAGCTAATTTAGATCCGACAGAAGCCCTGCGTGAAATCTAAAGAAGCTCAAATCTTAAAAAAACTGAAATTGTACTAATCGTAAAAGAAATAAAAGTGATTTTTTAAAAAATAAGAGTAATTTAAGCAAGAAATTTAAACAAAATAATTAT
>Ga0114983_1000635_pt1 | contig 14561 bp, 10 predicted proteins | sample Shrwel_input2_RT_FD_87182 | JGI IMG/M metagenome (GOLD analysis project Ga0114983, IMG submission 87182) | Subsurface microbial communities from deep shales in Ohio, USA - Utica-3 well 1 S input2 RT | ecosystem: Environmental > Aquatic > Deep subsurface > Shale gas/oil reservoir > Produced... | reverse complement strand
TCACGTACACAACGGCCGCCCGGCGCAACGGGTGCAGCCGGGCGGCGCGGGGCGTAGAATGCCGGAAATTCCGCTATGACCCCGACATGACGCCATGACTGACGCATCTTACCGTGACGCGATCTTTTCGACACCCCTGGACCGGGTAGCGCGCTTCTCCTTCGACGAACAGGTGGTGGCCTGCTTCCCTGACATGATCCGTCGCTCGGTGCCGGGCTATGGCCAGATACTGGGCATGCTCGGGGTGATCGCCGAACGTCACCTGCGCCATGGCGCCCACGTTTATGATCTCGGCTGTTCGCTAGGCGCAGTGGGCCTGGCGCTGGCCGGGCGCCTGCCGGCGGACGCCTTCCGCCTGACCGGGGTCGACCTGTCGCCGGCGATGGTCAGCCGCGCCAGCGAGACCTTCGCTGCCGAATGCCCGGCGCATGCCTTTGAGGTCGTCGAGGGCGACATTCGCGCGCTCGACTACCGCTCCTCGGGCATGATCGTGCTCAATTTCACCCTGCAGTTCCTGCCGCCCGCCGATCGCGAAGCGGTGATCAAGGCACTTTACGACGCCCTGGAGCCCGGCGGCGTGCTGGTGCTCTCGGAAAAGATCGTCGCCGAGGACGAGCAGGAGAATGCTTGGCTGGTCGAGCGCTATCACGACTTCAAGCGCGCCAACGGCTACAGCGACATGGAGATCAGCCAGAAGCGCACCGCGCTCGAGAACGTGCTGGTGCCGGACACCCTCGCCGCCCACCATGAGCGCCTTGCCGGCGCCGGCTTCCCGCGCAGCCACACTTGGTTTCAGTACCTTAACTTCGCCTCGATCATCGCCTTCAAGGACGCCTGAGTGTTGTCACCGGATTCCCACCGCCGCCTCTATCACGCCTTCGTCGATCAGGGCCTCGAGCCCTGGCTGGCCCGCCTTCCCGAACAGCTAGCCCGTGGCCTTGACCGCAAGCGCCACGGTGACCTGCCGGCCTGGGAAAAGGCAGTGGCCAAGCTGCCCGCGCTGGCCGACGAACGCCGGGCAGACCTGGATCAGGACACGGTCAGCGTCAACGTGGCACTGACTGAGCCTCAACGGCGACAGTGCCATAACCTCCTGAAAAAGCTCGCTCCCTGGCGCAAGGGCCCCTATTCGCTGGGCGGCATCCATATCGATACCGAATGGCGCTCGGACTGGAAGTGGCAAAGAGTATATCCGCACCTCTCGGCGCTGGCCGGTCGCCGGGTGCTGGACGTAGGTGGCGGCAGCGGCTATCACGCCTGGCGTATGGCCGGCGCCGGTGCCTCTTTCGTGCTGGTGATCGACCCCTCGCCGCGCTTCTTCTACCAGTTCCAGGCGGTGCGTCATTTCATCGGCGACGGCGATGGCGGCCGCACACACTTCCTGCCGGTGGGCATCGAGGACGTACCCGAGAAACTCGAGGCTTTCGACACCGTGTTCTCGATGGGCGTGCTTTACCATCGCCCCTCACCCCTCGAGCACTTGCAGCAGTTGAAGGATGCCCTGCGCCCCGGTGGTGAACTGGTGCTGGAAACCCTGGTAGTGGAAGGCGACACCACCACCGTTTTCATGCCCGGCGAGCGATACGCGGCGATGCCCAACGTCTACTTCCTGCCCTCCTCCGCCGCCTTGAGCCACTGGCTCGAACGCTGCGGCTTCAGCGACGTGCGGGTGGTCGACGAGGCCGAGACCAGCCTCGATGAGCAGCGCGCGACCGAGTGGATGAGCTTCCAGTCGCTTGCCGATTTCCTCGACCCCGAGGACCCCCGCCTCACGATCGAGGGCCACCCGGCGCCGCGGCGTGCCGTGCTGATCGCCACCAAGCCCGCGTAAGAGCAGGCGCGGGACGTTTGGCGCTCCCTCCTACTTCATTGCATCAGGGCACCCGCGGCATCGTCGTCCAGCGCCACCCCCTCGACTCCATAGGTCTCTTCCAGCGCCAGCAGGTAATGGCGCAACGCCCGGCGCGTCGCCTGCTCGTGCAGGTCATGACGCACTCGGTCGGCCACGGCCTCATAGGGCAAACGTCGGCCTTTCCGACAGGCATTGATGCAGACCAGATGCCAACCATAGCGCGAGGCCAGCGGCCGCTCATGGGTGCCCTCGGTCAGGTGCTGCAGCGCCCGGTCGAGCTCCGCTACCGTCTGGCCGGAGACCAGCCAGCCGAGCTCTCCGCCCTCATCCTTCGAGGGGCAGGCGGAATGACGCTGGGCCAGCTCGGTGAAGCGTTCAGGCGCCTCACGCAGCTCGGCGATCAAGCGCTCGCCCAGCTGGTACTGGGCGTCGCGGGCCCGGGCGTCGTCGGGCGCGGCCGCCAGCAGGATATGGCGAACATGGCGCTGGGTGGGCGTACTGAAGCGCGTCGGGTGCGCCGTAAAGAAGCGGCGACAGGCCGCCTCATCGGGCTCGGGCACCTCCAGTTCGCGCTCCAGCAGTTCGGTCATGGCGGCATCGTTCTCGATGCCCTGGTCATCCACCACCGACGGCAGGCCGAGTTCACGGGCGCGCTGGCTCAGCAGCTCGCGCACCACCAGCGACCTGGCGGCCAGGAGCTGCGCCTCGGCCGCCGACTCGGCCGGGTGATACTGCATCTCCCGGGCGATGGCATCCTCGTCGATCACCACCCGCCCAACCTGCACCGGGGGGGCACTCTGGCCGCCCGGCAGTTGCTCGATATCGATCTTCTGCATGGTCATTATCCTCAACGTTAAAACTGAGCGTGCGACGGCCAGACTAGGCGGAGATCGGCGAAAAAGCGGAGTTTACGCGTTTGTAAATGAGCATTTTGAGCCGATCTCCAACAACGCATGGCCGAGCAAAGCCAGTTTTAGCCACGGCGGCGGACGATCTGATAGCGCCTGCCCAGATAACCTAACGGAATGCTCCAGACGTGCACCAGGCGAGTGAAGGGAAAGATCAGCACGATGGTCAAGCCCAGCAGGATATGCAGCTTGTAGATCAGGCCGATCCCGGCGAGATGCGCCGCCGCCCCGCCCTGGAAGAAAACGATGGACTGAGCCCAGTGGGCGAGCCGGAGCATCACGCCGCCGTCCAGGTGCCCTAGGGCGGGAATGATGGTCAATAGCCCTAGGGTCACCTGGATCACCAGCAGGAGGATGATGGCGGTATCCATCGAACTGGAGGACGCCCTCACCCTGGGGTTGGTGAGGCGTCGATGCGCTAGCATGGCGCCCCCCACCAGGCACATGACGCCGGCGAGGCCGCCGATCACGATGGCGACCAGTTGCTTGGCGCTGGCGCTCATGAAGGGGGCATAGACCCAGTGGGGGGTCAGCAACCCCACCAGGTGGCCGAAGAAGATCACCAGGATGCCGACATGGAAGAGGTTGCTGGCCAGCCGCATATGCTTCGACGACAGCATCTGGCTGGAGCCGGTCTTCCAGGAATACTGGCCGTGATCGAAGCGTACCAGGCTGCCGATCAGGAAGACGGTGCCGGCGAGATAGGGGTAAAGCCCGAACAGCAGGGTGTTGAGGTAGTTCATGGCTGATCTCCTTGAGGCCGCGACACGGAGACAGTGGGGTCGAGGACCCGTACCGCTTCGCTGGGCGTCACGTGCTTGCGCTCGGCGAGGCGCCGCCCCTCGGCGGACTGCAGGGCGCAATCCTGGTCCGACTCGGCGGAGAAGCGCACCGCCTCTTCCTCCCAGACCGCGTCCAGCGCCTCGGGAGTATGATCCGACGCTTCCTCGCGAACCTGGGGGCGATGGGCGTCAATGTCGTCTTCGGCGCCGATCAGCGCCAGCAGCGCCAGCGGCACCAGGGCGTGGTCGGCCTCGCGCTCCTCGAGACGGGCGGCGAGCAGCGCCAGGATATGGCGAATCTCGCCCAGCCAGCGGCCGATCTCGCCCTCTGGTCGTGTGGAGAGGTATTCGAGGAACAGCGGCAGGTAGTCGGGCAGCTCGCGGGCGTCGAGCTCGAAACCGGCGGCCCGGTACTCGGCCAGCAGGTCGACCATCGCCTGGCCGCGATCCCGGGACTCGCCGTGCACGTGCTCGAACAGCAGCAACGAGGTCGAACGCCCTCGATCGAACAAGCCAACATACTCGGCCTGCCGGTCGAGCAGGTCCGCCTCGGCCAGCCGCCGGCACCAGTCACCCAGCCGGGAGCGCAGTGCGCCCGCCAGGCGCGGCTCCGCGGCGATGACGGCCTCGAGCTCGCCGGCCGCTGCCTGCAACTCGGCGGTCGGGTAATCCAGCAACCGGGCCAGGGCCCGCAGGCTCAGCATGTCCGGGGCTCGGTCGTCGCGTGCATGGCTAGTCATTGCGCGCCTCCTCACTCTTTTGCTCGCTCCGACCATCGTTCTGAGGATCGAAGGTGCCCACCGGCTTGACCAGGGTCGTGGTCTGCTTGCGTCCACCGAACAGGCTCGCCTCGTTGCTGCCGCCCTGGCAGCCGTTGCCGAAGCTGAAGCCGCAGCCGCCGCGCTCGGGGAAGGCATCGCGAGCCGTTTCCCGATGGCTGGTAGGAATCACGAAGCGATCCTCGTAGTCGGCGATGGCCAAATAGCGATACATTTCCTCGACCTGCGCCTCGCTGAGGCCCACCTCGTCGAGCACCGAGGTCTCGGCCGCGCCCTCCACATGCTTGCCGCGCATGTAGACCCGCATCGCCATCAACCGCTTCAGGGCCAGCACCACCGGCGCCTCCTCGCCGGCGGTGAGCAGGTTGGCCAGGTACTGCACCGGGATGCGCAGTGACTCGATCTTCGGCAACACGCCGTCATGCTCCACATGGCCGGCCTCCGCCGCGGACTGGATCGGCGACAGCGGCGGCACGTACCAGACCATCGGCAGTGTGCGGTACTCCGGGTGCAGCGGCAGGGCCAGCTGCCAATCGATGGCCAGCTTATAGACCGGCGAGGCCTGGGCGGCCTGGATGACGTTGTCGGGAATGCCGTCCTGCTTCGCTTGGGCAATCACCGCCGGATCATGGGGGTCGAGAAAGATCTCGCACTGGCGGTGATAGAGGTCGCGCTCGTCCTCGGAGGCGGCCACCTCCTCGATGCGGTCGGCATCGTAAAGCAGCACGCCCAGGTAGCGGATGCGCCCCACGCAGGTCTCGGAGCACACCGTCGGCTGGCCCGACTCGATGCGCGGGTAGCAGAAGATGCACTTCTCGGACTTGCCGGACTTCCAGTTGTAATAGATCTTCTTGTACGGGCAGCCGGAGATGCACATCCGCCAGCCACGGCACTTGTCCTGATCGATCAGCACGATGCCGTCTTCCTCGCGCTTGTAGATCGCGCCACTCGGGCAGGACGCCACACAGCTCGGATTCAGGCAGTGCTCGCAGAGCCTGGGCAGATACATCATGAAGGTGTTCTCGAACTGGCCATAGATGTCGGCCTGGATCTGCTCGAAGTTCGCATCGTGACGCCGCTTGGCGAACTCGGTGCCGAGGATCTCCTCCCAGTTCGGGCCCCACTCGATCTTTTGCATGCGCTGCCCGGAGATCAGCGAGCGCGGCCGGGCCACCGGCTGATGCTCGCCGGCCTTGGCCTGGTGCAGATGCTGGTAGTCGAAGGTGAACGGCTCGTAGTAATCATCGATCTCCGGCAGATCGGGATTGGCGAAGATGTTCGCCAGCACTCGCCACTTGCCACCGATGCGCGGCTCGATCCGGCCGTCCTGGCGCCTGAGCCAGCCGCCCTTCCATTTAGCTTGGTTCTCCCACTCCTTGGGATAGCCGATGCCGGGCTTGGTCTCGACGTTGTTGAACCAGGCGTATTCCATGCCTTCGCGGCTAGTCCAGACGTTCTTGCAGGTCACCGAGCAGGTGTGACAGCCGATGCACTTGTCGAGATTGAGGACCATGCCAACCTGGGAACGAATCTTCATTTCACGACCTCCTGTACGCTGTCACTGCCTTCTCCATCCAGCCAGTCGACATGTTTCATCTTGCGCACGATGACGAATTCGTCGCGGTTGGAGCCCACCGTGCCGTAGTAGTTGAAGCTATAGGCGAGCTGCGCATAGCCACCGATCATGTGAGTGGGCTTGGGACACACCCGGGTCACGGAGTTGTGGATACCGCCTCGGGTGCCGGTGACTTCACTGCCCGGCACGTTCACGATGCGCTCCTGGGCGTGATACATCATCACCATGCCGACCTTGACCCGCTGGCTGACCACCGCCCGCGCGGCGATGGCGCCGTTGGCGTTGTAGGCTTCAATCCAGTCGTTATCTTCTACGCCAATTGATTGCGCGTCGTCCTCCGACAGCCAGATAATCGGACCGCCTCGCGACAGGGTCTGCATCAGCAGGTTGTCCGAGTAGGTCGAGTGGATTCCCCACTTCTGGTGTGGCGTCAAGAAATTGAGCGCAATTTCAGGATTACCGTTGCCCTTGGGCGTGGCTAAGCTTGCCGCCGCCTTGGTATCAATGGGCGGGCGGTAGACCAGCAGGCTCTCGCCAAAGGCGCGCATCCAGGGGTGATCCTGATAGAGCTGCTGACGACCACTCACCGTGCGCCAGGGGATCAGCTCGTGGACGTTGGTGTAGCCGGCGTTGTAGGAGACATGCTCGTCCTCGAGGCCCGACCAGGTGGGGCTGGAGATGATCTTGCGCGGCTGGGCAACCACATCACGAAAGCGAATCTTCTCGTCACGCTTGGGCTCGGCCAGGTGGGTGTGATCGCGGCCGGTGATCTGCGACAGCGCGCCCCAGGCCTTGACCGCCACCTGACCGTTGGTCTCCGGCGCCAGGGTCAGGATCATCTCGGCGGCGTCAATGGCCGAGTCGATGCAGGGCTGCCCCTTGGCCGGGCCGTCGCGCTTGACATGGTTCAGGCCCCGGAGTAGCTCGACTTCCGTCTCGGTCTTCCAGGCGATGCCCTTGCCGCCGTTGCCGATGGACTCGAGCAGCGGCCCCACCGAGGTGAAGCGCTCGAAGGTGGCCGGATAGTCGCGCTTGACCTCGATCAGCGCCGGCATGGTCTTGCCTGGCAGCGGCTCGCACTCGCCGCGCTTCCAGTCCTTGACCTCGGGCTGGGCCAGCTCCCCGGGGGAGTCGTGTTGGTGCGGCAGGGTGACCAAGTCGGTCTCCTCGCCCAAGTGGCCGACGCAGACCCGCGAGAACGCCTTGGCGATGCCCTTGTATATCTCCCAGTCGCTGCGCGACTCCCAGGCCGGGTCGGTCGCCGCGGTCAGCGGGTGGATGAAGGGGTGCATGTCCGAGGTATTGAGGTCGTCCTTCTCGTACCAGGTCGCGGTGGGCAGCACCACGTCGGAGTACAGGCAGGTGGTGGACATACGGAAGTCCAGGGTCACCAGCAGGTCGACCTTGCCTTCGGGAGCGTCATCACGCCAGGTGACCTCCTCGGGCATCTTGCCGCCCATCTCCCCCAGGTCCTTGCCCTGGATGCCGTGACGGGTGCCCAACAGGTACTTGAGCATGTATTCGTGGCCCTTGCCCGAGCTGCCCAGCAGGTTGGAGCGCCAGATGAACATGTTGCGCGGGAAGTTCTGCGGGCTGTCCGGATCCTCGGCGGCGAAGCGCAGCTGACCGCTCTTGAGGCGCTCGACCACATAGTCGGCGGTACTCATGCCCGCCTCGGCGGCGGCTTCGGCCAGGCGCAGCGGATTGGTATCGAGCTGCGGCGCGGAGGGCAGCCAGCCCATGCGCTCGGCGCGCACGTTGAAGTCGATCAGGCTGCCGCGATAGTCCTCGGGCCTGGCCAGCGGCGAGAGAATCTCCTTAACGTCGAGCTTCTCGAACCGCCACTGGGAGGAGTGGTTGTAGAAGAAGGAGGTGCCGTTCATGTGCCGCGGCGGACGCTGCCAGTCGAGACCGAAGGCCAGCGGGGTCCAGCCGGTCTGCGGGCGCAGCTTCTCCTGGCCGACATAGTGCGCCCAGCCGCCGCCGCTCTGGCCGATGCAACCGCACATGACCAGCATGTTGATTAGGCCGCGGTAGTTCATGTCCATGTGATACCAATGGTTCATGCCGGCACCGACGATGATCATCGAGCGGCCACGGGTCTTGTCGGCATTGTCGGCGAACTCCCGGGCGATGCGGATGACCTGGGCCGCCGGCACCCCGGTGATCTTTTCCTGCCAGGCCGGAGTATAGGGCCTGATCTGGTCGTAGGCGGTAGCACCGTCGTCCTCGCCGTCGGCACCGAACCCGCGATCGATCCCGTAGTTGGCGCACATCAGGTCGAAGACGGTCACCGCCAGCACCTCGCGGCCATCGGCCAACGTCAGGCGCTTGGCGGGCAGGCTGTGATGCAGGACGTCGTCACCGGCCACATGGTCGAAGTGCTCATGCTCGAGCCCGCCGAAGTAGGGGAAGCCGACCCTGGCCACGGCATCGTGGCGCTCGGCCAGCGACAGGGCCAACGACACCTCGTTGCCGTCGGCATCCCGCGGCTCCAGGTTCCACCTGCCCTGCCCCCCTTCCTGTTCTCCCCATCGGAAGCCGATGGAGCCCCGCGGCACGACGAGGCGGTCGGCGGTCTCGTCCCAGGCCAGGGTCTTCCACTCGGGGTTGTTGTCCTGGCCCAGGTTGGCGTCGAAGTCGCTGGCGCGCAGCTGCTTGCCCGGCACGTAGCTGCCGTCGTCACGCGCTTCCAGCTCGACCAGGCAGGGCATGTCGGTATAGCGGCGCACGTAGTCGGTGAAGTAGGCGCTGGGGTTGTCGAGATGGAATTCCTTGAGGATCACATGGCCCATGGCCATGCCCAGCGCCGCGTCGGTGCCCTGCTTGGCGGAGAGCCACTCGTCGCAGAGCTTGGAGACTTCCGCGTAGTCCGGAGTGATGGCCACCGTCTTGGTGCCCTTGTAGCGCACCTCGGTGAAGAAGTGGGCATCTGGGGTGCGGGTCTGGGGCACGTTGGAGCCCCAGGCGATGATGTAGCCCGAGTTGTACCAATCGGCGGACTCCGGCACGTCGGTCTGCTCGCCCCAGGTTTGGGGGCTGGCCGGCGGCAGGTCGCAGTACCAGTCGTAGAACGACAGGCAGACCCCGCCGATCAGCGACAGGTAGCGGGCGCCGGAGGCGTAGGAGACCATCGACATGGCGGGAATCGGCGAGAAGCCGATGATGCGATCCGGCCCGTACTGCTTGGCGGTATGGACGTTGGAGGCGGCGATCAGCTCGCTCATCTCGTCCCAGTCGGCGCGCACGAAGCCGCCCATGCCGCGGGCGCGCTTGTACTGGCGGGCCTTGGCCGGGTCCTCGACGATCGAGGCCCAGGCCTCCACCGGGTCGCTATGCTGCTTACGCGCCTCGCGCCACAGCGTGATCAGCGCCTGGCGCACCAGCGGATACTTGAGACGATTGGCGCTGTACAGGTACCAGGAGTAGCTGGCGCCTCGCGGGCAGCCACGCGGCTCGTGGTTGGGCAGGTCCGGCCGGGTGCGCGGATAGTCGGTCTGCTGGGTCTCCCAGGTGACCAGGCCGTTCTTGACGTAGATCTTCCAGCTGCAGGAGCCGGTGCAGTTCACGCCATGGGTGGAGCGCACGATCTTGTCGTGCTGCCAGCGGGCGCGATAGCCGTCTTCCCAGTCGCGGGTCTCGTCGCGGGTCTCGCCATGCCCGCCGGCGAACGCGGGGGGCCTCTTGGCCAGGTACTTCAAACGGTCCAGAAAATGACTCATGTGTCTCTCCTCCTCAGCGGTCGGCCCGCTGTCACTGGGTCACGGCCGTGGCGACACGGCGTTCGCTGAAACGAATCTCGGCGTTGTCACGGGTGTAGTAGAACCAGGTCAGCCCCACGCAGATCGCGTAGAAGGCGATGAAGCCGTAGAGCGCCATCTCGGCACCGCCGGTCAGGGCGATGGAGCTGCCGAAGGTCTTGGGAATGAAGAAGGCGCCATAGGCGGCGATCGCCGAGGTGAAGCCGATGGTGGCCGCCGCCTCCTTCTCGCCCTGCTGGCGCTGTTCGTCGGCCGAGAGGTGCGGCATCAGGCGGGGAATCTCCTCGCGGAAGATCGCCGGAATCATCTGGAAGGTGCTGGCGTTGCCTACTCCAGTAAAGAAGAACAGCAGCAGGAACATGGCGAAGAAGCCCCAGAAGGCGCCCGACTGGTCCTTGATGCCGAGGAAGAACAGCACCCCGGCCACGCAGGCGATCATCGCCGCGAACACCCAGAGGGTGACCCGCGCACCGCCGAAGCGGTCGGAGATCCCGCCGGTCAGCGCCCGGCTCAAGGCGCCGACCAGCGGCCCCAGGAAGGCGAACTTGAGCACGTCGACCTCGGGGAACTGGTTGGAGGCCAGCAACGGGAAGCCCGCCGAGTAGCCGATGAAGCTGCCGAAGGTGCCGGTGTAGAGCACGCACATCAGCCAGTTGTGCTTGCGGGTGAAGATCACCGCCTGATCCTTGAACGACGACTTGGCGCTGGCGATATCGTTCATGCCGAACCAGGCCGCCACGGCGGCGATGACGATGAAGGGGACCCAGACGAAGCCGGCATTCTGCAGCCACAGCGAGTCGCCGCCGCTCACCGACTGGGCGCCGCCGGCGACCGCGCTGAACACGCCGGTGGTGATCACCAGGGGCACCAGGAACTGCATGACGCTGACCCCGAGGTTACCCAGGCCGGCATTCAGGCCCAGCGCCTTGCCCTTCTCCTGCTTGGGATAGAAGAAGGAGATGTTGGCCATGCTGGAGGCGAAATTGCCGCCACCGAAGCCACACAGTAGCGCCAGGATCAGCATCACCAGATAGGGGGTCTCGGGATTTTGCACCGCGAAGCCAATCCACAGGGCCGGCAGCAGCAGCGAGGCGGTGGAGATCGCCGTGAAGCGCCGACCACCGAAGATCGGCACCATGAAGCTGTAGAAGATGCGCAGCGTGGCGCCGGACAGGCCCGGCAGGGCCGCCAACCAGAACAGCTGATTGGAACTGTAGTCGAAGCCCACCTGGGGCAGCTTGGCGACCACCACCGACCACACCATCCACACCGAAAAGGCCAGCAGCAGGTTGGGGATCGAGATCCACAGGTTGCACGAGGCGATGCGCTTGCCCTTCTCCTCCCAGAACGTCGGGTCCTCGGGGCGCCAGTCCTCGAGCACGAACTTGCTGGGGGTGGCGAATTCCGGCAGATCGGTGGTCTCTCGCTGGGCCTCCCACTCGATACGGGTGACCCTGAGGATCGCGTAGTGCATCCAGGCCAGGGCGGCCGCGGACACCACGAACAGCAGCATGAAGGCGCTCTGCCAGATGCCGATGACGTCATTGAGCATGCCGAAGGTCAGCGGCAGGAAGAAGCCGCCCAGGCCGCCGACCATGCCGACCACGCCCCCCACGATGCCGACGTTCTGGGGATAGTAAACGGGGATATGCTTGAACACCGCCGCCTTGCCCAGCGACATGAAGAACCCCAGCACCATGGTCAGGGCCACGAAGCCGGCCAGGGACATGGCGAAGGAGAAGCGGATCTCGCCGGCGACGCCGCGGATGACATAGTCGGTCGGCGGATAGCTGAGCAGGAAAGTCGTGATCACCGAGGCGATCAGGGTCCAGTACATCACCCGCCGCGCGCCATAGCGGTCGGACATCCAGCCCCCCAGGACGCGAAACAGCGAGGCGGGAATGGTATAGAGGGCGGCAACGATGCCCGCAGCGGCGATACCCAGGCCGTAGACCTCGACCAGGTAGTGCGGCAGCCACAGCGCCAGCGCCACGAAGCCGCCAAACACGAAGAAGTAGTAGAGGGAGAAACGCCATACCCGCAGCTCGGCCAGCGGCGCCAGCTGCTCCTTGAGCGGCACCGGGTTGGCCCGGCGCTGGGCGCTCATCGGATCGATGCGGGCCAGCAGCATGAAGGCCACGCCCATCACCGCGATCACCGTGGCATAGACCAACGCGGTACCCTGCCAGCCCAGCGCCAGCAGCAGGAAGGGAGCACCGAAGTTGGTCACGGCGGCCCCCACGTTACCGGCACCGAAGATGCCCAGCGCCGTGCCCTGCTTCTCTTTCTCGAACCAGGCCGAGGTGTAGGCCACCCCGACGATGAAGGAACCGCCGGCCAGGCCGATGCCCAAGGCGCCGACCAGCAGCATGAGGTAGTTGGTGGCGAAGGTCAGCAGGTAGACGCAGACGGCGGTGGCCAGCATCAGCAGGCCGAACACCCACCGCCCGCCGAAACGGTCGGTGAGCAGGCCCAGGAACAGCCGGCTGATGGAGCCGGTGAGCACCGGGGTAGCCATCAACAACCCCAGCTGGGTGTCCGACAGCAGGAAGTCGTCCTTGAGTTGCAGGCCGAGAATCGAAAAGATGGTCCAGACGGCGAAGCACAGGGTGAACGCCAAGGTCGACAGCCCCAGCGCTCGATTCTGCTCGCGGCGTGTTACGGCGAGTGATGTCACGATGCCACCCCCTCAGGTCGCAATAAAACAGATTGCTGTAGGGGTACTCTGCCGGTGGGCACCGCGGACATTCTTGATCCAGATCAAAGGAGAGACAGGACCTTGATAGGAAAATCAACGACTTATGACCAACTGGGTATATAATGGAAGTTGATAAGTTATTGAATAAAATGCCAATAAAAAATATACCTATTACTTTATAGGTAGTTAAAGATGAGAAGGATTTCATTGGTGATAATCAAGCGCCGCCGCTACTCGCTGACCCTGACGCTGAGCCTGGTGTTCGGGATGATCTCGCTGCTGGCGATCGCGAGCATGCTGTCGACGGTGTATCTGGCCGATACCGCCGAGGGCGACGCCCGCGCCATCAACCTGGCCGGGTCGCTGCGCATGCAGGCCTGGCGGGCGCTGGCCACAGCCGACGCGCCGGCATCCCGCCAGCGCTACCTGGCGGGCATCGAGGAGAGCCACGCTCGCCTGGGCGAGACGCGCCTGGTGCAAGACGGCGACGGGGATATCGCACGACGGCTGGCGACGATCCGCCGGCAATGGCAACAGGAGCTGGCCCCGCGCCTGACCGCTGGCGAGCGAGGAGAGCTGCCGACGGCGCGACTCGATGCCCACGTCGACGCGCTGGATGCCCTGGTCGGCCGCCTGGAAGCGGCCGCCGAGCAGCGTCTGCGCTGGCTGAAGTGGCTGCAGTTGACGCTGTTGACGTTGACCCTGCCGCTGCTGGCCTACGGCGGCTATCGCCTGCTCCGCCATGTGCTGATGCCGTTACGCGACCTGCTGGGTGTCATAGAGCGCCTGCGCCAGGGCGACTTCGCGGCCCACAGCGGCTACCGTCGCCAGGACGAGATCGGCCTGCTGGCCACCACCGTGGACGACATGGCCGCCCATCTCGAGGCGGCCATCGCCGAGCGCGCCCGGCAGCGTCAGGCGCGACGCCTGGCGCTGATGGAGGAGCGCGCGGTGATGGCCCGGGAGCTTCACGACTCCCTGGCCCAGGCGTTGAGCTACCAGAACATCCAGGCTCTGCGGCTGCAACGGCGCCTGGCCGCCAGCGATGGTGACCCGCATAGCGGCGCCATCGTCGAGGAACTGCGTGGCGGCATCGAGCACGCCTACCGCCAGCTGCGCGAGCTGCTGACGACCTTCCGCACCCGGCTCACCGAGCATGGCCTCAGGGCGGCGGTCGAGGACGCCGCCGAGAGCTTCACCCAACGCGGCGGCATCTGGATCCACCAGGAGGTGACGCTGGCCGACGACGTCCTGGGTCCCGACGAGGAACTGCACGTCGTTCAGATCCTGCGCGAGGCACTGGCCAACGTCGTGCAGCACGCACGTGCCTCGCGGGCGGCCATTCACCTGACCGGGGACGCCGACGGCGTGACGCTGCGGGTGGACGATGACGGCAGCGGCCTGCCGGACGATCTCACTCGTCCGGAGCACTATGGCATCATCATCATGAAGGAGCGTGCGCAGGGCCTGGGTGGCCGGCTGCACTTCGCTGCCAGCGACTGGGGCGGCGCATGCCTCGAGCTCCACTTCACCCCGCACGGAGAACCGCATGACGCCACCTGATGGCCGCCGCGGCGTCCTGATCGTCGACGATCACCCCCTGTTTCGGCGAGGGGTGCGCCAATTGCTCGAGATGAGCGAGCGACTGACCTGCCTCGGCGAGGCCGATGACGGCGAGGCGGCCCTGCCACAGGCCGAGTCGCTGTCGCCGGATCTTATTCTGCTGGACCTGCAGATGCACGCCATGGACGGTATCAGCACCCTCAAGTCCCTGCGGGCGGCCAGCCCCAACACCCGAGTGGTCATCCTGAGTGTTTCCGATCATCAGGAGGACGTGATCGCCGCCATTCGCGCTGGCGCCGACGGCTACCTGCTCAAGGACATGCCCCCCGATCACCTGCTCGCAGCCCTGGAGCAGCAAGGCGATGGCGAGATGGTCTTCGACCCGCGTCTCACCGCCCTGATGGCCGGCGCCCTGCGCCGCCGGCCCTCGGTCAGCGGTCCGACCCTCGATCACCTCACCCGTCGGGAACGCGAAATCCTGCGCCTGCTGGCCAAGAGCTACGCCAACAAGCAGATCGCCCAGCACCTGGCCATCCGCGAAGGCACCGTCAAGGTACACATGCGCCACCTGCTGAAGAAGCTCGAGATGCACTCGCGCACCGAGGCCGCCGTGTGGGCCGCCCAGCAGGAGCTGAGATAGCC